>C688J18823_10002814_pt1 | contig 10939 bp, 13 predicted proteins | sample HopSoiMetagenom1_FD_18823 | JGI IMG/M metagenome (IMG submission 18823) | reverse complement strand
CGTGCGGCCCTGTCCAGAGGCTCGCCGCGAGCCTGCGAGGGGTGAGGAGGACAGGGCCCTTCCAGGGGTCCTCTTTCAGCCACTGAAGAGTGCTCCCCCGGCCAGGGCCTGGACACGCTCGGTGTCCTCGCGGTACTTGAGCACCGCGCCGAGCGTGCGCGCGGCGAGATCGGGGTCGAGGTCACGCGCGCCCAGGGTGTGCAGGGCCGTCGCCCAGTCCATCGACTCGGCGATCCCCGGCGGCTTGAGCAGGTCCAGGGTCCGGAGCCGGGCGCTCGCGCGGGCCACCTCGCGGGCCAGCTGCTCGGTCACCTGGGGCAACCGCCGGCGCAGGATCGCCACCTCCCGGTCGAACTCCGGGTGCTGGAGCCAGTGGTAGAGGCAGCGCCGCTTCAGGGCGTCGTGGACCTCGCGGGTCCGGTTGGAGGTGAGGACGACGAGCGGCGGCGTCTGCGCACGGACGGTCCCCAGCTCCGGGATCGAGATGGTGAAGTCGGACAGGACCTCGAGGAGGAAGGCCTCGAACTCGTCGTCGGCCCGGTCGACCTCGTCGACCAGCAGGACGCTGGGCGAGTCCTCGAGGGCCTGCAGCAACGGACGGGCCAGCAGGAACCGCCGGTCGTAGAGGGACGCCTCCAGCTTCTCGGTGTCCGCGGTGGCGTGCGCCGCTTCGGCAGCCCGGAGGTGCAGCAACTGGCGGCCGAAGTCCCAGTCGTACAGCGCCTGACTGGCCTCCAGGCCCTCATAGCACTGGAGCCGGTAGATCGGCCGCCCGGTGACACCGGCGAGGGCGTGGGCCAGCGCGGTCTTGCCCACGCCCGCCTCTCCCTCGAGGAACAACGGGCGGTGCATCACCAGCGCCAGGTAGGCNGCGGTCGCCAGCCCNTCGTCAGGCAGGTANCCGGTGGCTTCCAGNGCGGCCGCGAGCTCCCCGGGCCCGGCGAATCCGGTCGGCTCGGGCAGGATCGGCGCGACNGTGGGCTCGCTCACAGGTGGAGCATCCCACCCGGACGGACNACGGCGGCCGGTCGAGTCTGGTCCTCGACCGGCCGCCGCCGTCTGTGGGCCCCTTCCAGGGGCGNGCCCTGAGNCTGCGAAGGGGGAGGAAGGGGGTCCTCGTTCAGATCCGGCGGTCGCGCGTCTCGTCGGAGCCGTCGACCTCGATCTCCTCCTTGCGGACGTCCTCGGTCACCGTGGCCTGGTCGGTGACGGTCTCCTTGTCCAGGCGGACCCGCTCGACCGGCACGGCCTCCTTCTCCACGACCGGGGTCTCCTCGTGCAGGACGACCTCGTGCTCCTCCTCGGAGATGGCCGGACCGTCCATCGCGTTGCCCACGTTGGCGTCGGTGATGGGCTCGCGCTCGACGCGGACCTCCTCGCGGGACACGGGGACGGTCTCGGTCACGTTCTCGGTGACGACGTACTTGCGCAGCCGGGCCCGGCCGGCCTCCTGCGAGCGGGTGCCCACGTTGAGGCGCTCCTCGGACCGGGTCATCGCGTTGTCCGTGGTGGGGCCGGAGGTGTCACGGCCGACGGCGCCGCGGGTGTCGTCGTCGTAGCCGGCGCCACGAGTGTCCGTGCCGGTTACACCGGTCCCGGCGACGCCGGTCGTCGTGGTGTCGGTCGTCGTGCCGTCGGTCGTCGTGGTGTCGGTCGTCAGCGTGTCGGTGGTCGTCCGGCTGGTGCCGCCACCGCGGCCATAGTAGCGGTACAACTCCTCCTCCTCCTGGGGGGAGAGGTGGCCGTCGGCGTCGACCTTGGGCGCGTCCTTCACGCGGGCCTTGCTCACCGGTACGCGCAGGCCGTCGCCGGTGAGGTCGGCGTCGCGGATCGGGACGAAGGACTCCTTGGTGCCGAACAGTCCGGTGCGGACCGTGACCCACTCGGGCTGACCGGTCTCGTCGTCCAGATAGACCTCCGCGGCCGAGCCGATCTTCTCGCCCGATTCGTCGTAGACGTCCTGGCCGATCACGCGGCTGATGGTGTCGGTGCCGATCATCGTTGTATCGCTCCTCTTCCATGGCACGGGGCTGGTGCGGTCCTCCCATGGGTGACCTGGACCAGCAGCGCGAAACGGCCCGAGCCTCCTCGACACACGCAGCGCAGCGCGTATTGCTGTGACGTGTCGATACATGGAGCGGGTCGTGGAGGGCATTCGTGCAGGTCAGCGATGTTTTTGGTGGCGCGCAATACGGTGCCGCAACTCGGAAGCCGGGGTGATTTCCCTGATCACGCTGCGCAGTAATGGTGATGGCCGGGCGTGTCGTGCAGAGGCGCCCCGGCGCGTCCTCCGCCGTCCGGCCGGAACCCGTGCCCAGCATGTAGGCGTGCCTCCCCGCTCGCCGTACGACGACCTCGTCCACCCGCGCACCGCCAAGAAGCCCGTTCCACAGGTCGAGGCCGAGCACGACCTGGTCGTCGAGGATCCGAGCTCGGGTTTCGTGGGCGCCGTGGTGCGGTGCGAGAAGGACGTCGTCCACCTCGAGGACCGCTTCGGGAAGGTGCGGGGCTACCCGCTCGGCCCCGGGTTCTGGGTCGACGGCCGACCGGTCGTACTGGTCCGGCCGAAGCAGGCCGCTCCCGCCGGGCCCCTGCGCAGCGCATCGGGCTCCCTCTACGTGGACAACGCCCGCGCCCGGGTCGCCCGGGCCGGGCGCATCTACGTCGAGGGCAAGCACGACGCCGAACTCGTCGAGAAGGTCTGGGGCCACGACCTGCGCATCGAGGGAGTCGTCGTCGAGCCGCTGCACGGCGTCGACGACCTGCCCGCGATCGTCCGTGACTTCCGGCCCGCACAGGGACGGCGGCTCGGCGTCCTCGTCGACCACCTGGTGACGGGGTCCAAGGAGTCCCGCATCGCCGAGCAGATCACCGGAGAGCACGCCCTCGTCGTCGGCCACCCCTTCATCGACATCTGGCAGGCCGTCAAGCCTCAGGTCGTCGGAATCAAGGCCTGGCCGGTCGTGCCGAAGGGGCGGCCCTGGAAGGAAGGGGTCTGCACGGCGCTGGGCTGGGAGGACGACACCGGCTACGTCTGGGCGCAGCGCATCCTGTCCCGCGTCCGCAGCTTCACCGACCTGGAGCCCGCGCTCCTCGGTCGGGTGGAGGAACTGATCGACTTCGTGACCGAGACACCCTGATGCTCCGCCGCGCACCGCGACCAGGAGCCGTCCCCCGGTCGCGGTGAGCCCTTCGACTCAGCCCAGTTGGTCCGGGTCCGGGCCCGTGCGCTCGTCGCGGTTGAGCGCGGTGATGGCCGACATCGCCGACTCGTCGAGCTCGAAGTCGAAGATGGCGAAGTTCTCCTCGACCCGGCCGCGGGTGACCGACTTCGGGAACACGACGTCCCCGCGCTGGACGTGCCAGCGCAGCGTGACCTGGGCCGGGGTCTTGCCGACCCGCTCCGCGACCTCGCGGATCACCGGGTCGTCGATCACCCGGCCCTTGGCGATCGGTGCCCACGCCTCGGTGACGATCTCGTGGTCGGCGTCGAAGGCGCGCACGTCGTCCTGCGTCAGGTACGGGTGCGCCTCGATCTGGTTCACCGCCGGCCGGACCTCGGAGGACCCGAAGAGGTTGCGCAGGTGGTGCGGCTTGAAGTTGGAGACGCCGATCGCCCGCACCCGGCCGCTGGCGTAGATCTCCTCCAGGGCCCTCCAGCGGGCGGCGTAGTCACTCGAGTTGGGCAGCGGCCAGTGGATGAGGAAGAGGTCCAGGTACTCGAAGCCCAGGTCGCCGAGGCTCCGGTCGAACGACTGCAGGATGTCGTCGCGCTCGCGCGGGCCGTTGTTCAGCTTGCTGGTCACGAAGACCTGGTCGCGGGGGATCCCGGACTCCCGGACGGCGATGCCGACCTCGCGCTCGTTGCGGTACATCTGCGCGGTGTCGATGTGCCGGTAGCCGATCTCGAGGGCCGCGCTGGTGGCCTCGACCGTCTCGTCCGGCGGGATCTGGAAGACGCCGAAGCCGAGTTGGGGGATCTCGACGCCGTTGTTGAGGGTGATCGCGGGCACGGATGCCACAGCAGGTCCTTCCGGTCAGGGGATGCCAGTGGGATGCCAAGGAGGCCTCGCGGGCGCGGCCTTCCACCCGCTACCCGACCGCCGGGCGGTCAACCCGTCGGGCTGCGTCCTCCGCGACGACCCCGTTCGCGGTCGCAGGCCGAGGGCGGAGCAGGGGGGTGCCGGCCAGGGCGACGAGTGCGGCCAGCGCCGCGGCCAGGGCCGGGACGGCGAAGGCCGTCTGCGCACCCCAGTGGTCGACCGCGGAACCGGCCAGGGCCGAACCCGCCGTGACCCCGAGGGTGAGTCCGGTCGTCGTCCATGTGAGGGCCTCGGTGAGCGCGGACCGGGGAACGCGGGACTCGACCAGCGACGTCCCCGACACCAGCACCGGGGCGATGGTCAGCCCGGCCAGGAACCCGGCCACGACCAGGATCGCGACCGAGGCCACGCCCCAGAGCAGCTGGGCGGCGACGCCGAAGAGGACGGCGGTGCCGAGGAACCGGCTGGTCAGCGTGCCGGGTAGCTTCACGACCCCGTAGGCCAGACCGGCCACCAGACTGCCCCCGGCGTAGACCGCGAGGGCGAGCCCCGCGAGCGCGGGGGCGCCCTGGACGTCGGTGAAGCCGACGACCACGACGTCCACGGCCCCGAAGACCGCCCCGATGGCGATGTAGGTCGAGGCCACGACGATCACCGCCGGGGTGAGGGCGGCGAAGCGGCGCACCGGGACGTCGGGGTCGGCCGGCTGCACGGCCGGCTCCGTCCTGCGCTGACCGGCCAGCCAGAACCCGCCGACCGTGCCCAGGACGATGCCGGTCAGGAAGCCGGCCGGGGGGACGACGAGCGTGGCCAGCAGCGTGACCAGCGGCGGCCCCACCACGAACACCACCTCGTCGACGACCGCCTCGAGCGCGAAGGCGGTCTGCCGGCGCTCGGCGTCCTCCAGGGCCGCGACCCAGCGGGCACGGACCAGGGACCCGATGTTGGGCCCGGCGGCCCCGGTCAGCGCCGCCAGGAGGAACCAGCTCCACCGCGGGCCACCGGCGACCACGGCCCCGACGAAGGCGAACCCGGACAGGAAGTAGGCGGTCATCGCCCAACGGAGCACCCGGCCCTGCCCGCGGTGGTCCATCGCGCGGGCCCACTGGGGGCTGGCCACGGAGAAACTCAGCGCCAGGGTGCCCGAGACGGCGCCGGCCAGCCCGTAACTGCCGGTCCGCCCCTCGACGAGCAGCAGGGCGCCGAGTCCCAGCATCGGGATGGGCAGCCGCGCGACCCAGCCGGCGAAGGAGAAGACCCTCGACCCGGGGACGGCGAACAGCCGGGTGTAGGGACTGAAGACGGTGCGGGGCGACACGGCGTTCTCGCGCTCTCTGGCCACGAGCGAGTGCGGGGGCAGTCCTCCGCCGGTCTCTCGGGTGGCTCGGCGAGCCTAGCGTCGCCGGTCCAGGAACCGCCGCAGTCCTTGTACCCACGACCCGCTGGTGGGTCGACCCCGTGCTCGTCGGGCCGCAATCGCGATCGGCGCATCGTCGGCTCCCCCCACTACATTCGACGTGTGACCTCGACCGACGCGCTCCCCGACCCGGTGGTCCGCCGGCCCGATGCGGTCCCGGGCAGCGGGGGACTGGTGGACCGGCACGGCCGCGTCGCCACCGACCTGCGGGTCTCCCTCACCGACCGGTGCAACCTGCGCTGCACCTACTGCATGCCGCCCGAGGGCCTGGACTGGCTGCCCAAGGTGGAGGTGCTCACCGACGAGGAGATCGTCCGGCTGGTACGCATCGGGGTGGAGCAGCTGGGCATCCGCGAGGTGCGGTTCACCGGCGGCGAGCCGCTGCTCCGACCGGGTCTGGTCGGGATCGTGGCCGCCGCCACGTCCCTGCGCCCCCGGCCCGAGGTCAGCCTCACCACCAACGCCATCGGGCTCGCCCGCGTCGCCCCGGCCCTCGCCGTGGCCGGCCTGGACCGGATCAACTGCAGCCTCGACACCGTGGATCCGGCCCGCTTCACGCAGCTCACCCACCGCGACCGGCTCGACGACGTCCTCGCCGGCCTGGCGGCGGCACAGGCGGCCGGGCTGACGCCGGTCAAGGTGAACGCCGTCCTGCTCCGGGGGATCAACGAGGCGGACGCCGTCCCTCTGCTGGACTTCTGCATGGAGCACGGCTACGAGCTGCGCTTCATCGAGCAGATGCCACTGGACGCCCACCACGCCTGGACCCGCGGCGAGATGGTGACCGCCGAGGACATCCTGGAGCGGCTCTCGGCCGCCCACACGCTGACCCCCGACCCCGAGGACCGGGGCTCGGCCCCCGCCGAGCGCTGGCTGGTCGACGGCGGTCCCGCCACGGTCGGGGTCATCGCCTCGGTGACCCGCAACTTCTGCGGCGCGTGCGACCGCACCCGGCTGACGGCCGACGGGCAGGTCCGCAACTGCCTGTTCGCCCGCGAGGAATCCGACCTGCGGACGCCGATGCGCGAGGGCGCCACCGATGCCGAGATCGCCGACCGCTGGCGGATCGCCACCCTCGGCAAGCTGCCGGGACACGGCATCGACGACCCCAGCTTCCTCCAGCCCGCCCGGCCGATGTCGGCGATCGGGGGCTGAGTCCGATGACGGTGAGCGGGGCGTTCCGCGGGAGCGAACGATGAACACGGTGACCGTGCGGTACTTCGCGGGGGCCCGGGCGGCCTCCGGCGTCGACACCGAGACCCGCGACGCCGACAGCCTGGACCAGCTGGTCGGGCAGATCGTGGAGGCCCACGGCGAGAAGCTGGAGCGGGTCCTCACCGCCTGCTCGTTCCTGGTCGATGGAACCACCACCCGCGACCGCGCGTTGGCGCTGGCACCCGGGGCGGTGGTGGACGTGCTGCCGCCGTTCGCGGGAGGCTGACAGTGCGGAACCGACCAGTGCCGCGGTGGCTGACCGGCGCACCTACCTGCGGGAGGATCACGGCATGAGCATCTTCGACAAGGTGAGGACCAAGGCCGAGGAGCTGCTGGGCCGCGCCGAGCAGGTCTACGGGGAGTCCCACGGCGACGCCGCGGCCACGGTCGCGGGCGAGGCGCACGTACTGGAGGCCGAGGCGGAGGAGGAAGCCGCCGAGCGCGCCGGACACCGCAGGGACGACGACGGGCTCACCGGCGCCCGCTGACCCGACTCTGCTGTTGCCGGAGGGCCGGAACGCGGATACTGGCCGATGTGGTTCCGGCAACTGTCGCCGATGTAGCACCGTGGACGAACTGGATGTCCGCGGCCGAGGGTGCCCTGCGGTTCCTGCACGGGTACCTGGGGTGGGACGTCTGGGTGGTGACCCGGGTCGAGGGTGACCGGCAGATCCTCCTGCGCGCCTTCCCCGAGGGGGCGGTGCGACCGGGCACCGAACTCCCCTGGGCAGAGAGCTTCTGCCGCCAGATGATCCACGGGAACGCCCCGCGGGTGGCCACCGTGACCGCGGCCGTCCCCGAGTACGCCTCCCGCGCCTCCGGGTCCATCCGGGACATCGCGGCCTACGTGGGCGTCCCGCTGATCACCGCGGACCTCGAGCTGTTCGGCACCCTGTGCGGCATCTCGTTCCGCGCCAAGCCGCGCAGCGCCGCCCGTGATCTGTCCGTCGTGGAGACGACGGCCCGGCTGCTCAGCACGCTGCTGGCCAGCGACCTGCCCGGGGCGAGCGGTCCCGACGTCACCGGGACCTTCCCGGACGGCTGAGCGCGCCGATGTCCGGTCGGGCGGCGATGATCCCGGCGACGAGGATCCCGGCGACGAGGATCCCGGTGGCCCCCGAAGGAGGACGAGCATGCAGGTGGAGCAGGTCACCGGCCCGGTGGCCTATCACGGCGAGGGACCGGTCTGGTCGCCGCGGTGGGGCGGGCTGCGCTGGGTGGACATGCTCGCCGGCGACATCCTCAGCCTGTCCGGCGACGGGACGGTCGCCCGGAGGCACGTCGGGTCCGTGGCGGCGGCCGTCCGCCCGCGCCGGGGCGGGGGCGCGGTGCTCGCCCTGGAGCGTGGTTTCGCGCTGGAGGACCCCGACGGCACGCTCACCGCCCTCGACCCGGTCTGGACCGACGAGGGCATCCGCATGAACGAGGGCGGCTGCGACCCCGACGGCCGTTTCTGGTGCGGCTCCATGGCCTACGACGAGGCGCCGGGCGCCGCCTCCGTGTACCGGTTGGACCCCGACCGCAGCGTCCGGGTGGCGTTCACCGGCGTCACCATCTCCAACGGCCTGGAGTGGAGCCCCGACGGGTCCCGGGCCTACTACTCCGACACTGCGACCCACCGCGTCGACGTCCTCGACTACGACACAGCCGCCGGGCTGACGGGACGCCGTCCCTTCGTGACCCTCGCGGACGGGGACAGCCCCGACGGGCTGACCGTGGACGCCGAGGGCGCGGTCTGGGTGGCGCTCTACGGCGGCGGCGCGGTGCACCGCTACGACNTCGACGGCCGGCTGGACGCGGTGATCGACGTACCGACGGCGCAGGTCACCGCCTGCACGTTCGGCGGCCCGGNGCTGGATCAGCTGTTCATCACCACGTCCCGCCAGGGCATGGANCGCGACGACGACCCGCTGGCCGGCTCGCTGTTCCGCGTGGACACCGGCGTGTCCGGTCTGCCCGTCCGCGAGTTCGCCGGCTGAGCGCCGGCGATGGCGTCCTGCTACCGGATCCGTGCGCAGCGTAGACACGGACGGCGTGGCGGACGAATGGTCAGGGGCCTCATGTGGGACGCAGCACACCGGCTGCGTGCGGCGTAAGACTGTGACGGAGAACCTGCGGAGCGGCGCCCCTCGCGTGTCCGGTGCGGGCTCTTCCCCCACGGGGCCTGAACCGAGCCCCGGCCGTTCGACGACCATGCGGAGGTCCGACCATGACCCGACGTGACGACGACCAGACCATCCACATCGAGGCGGAGGGCCGCACCCTGGCCAGCGCCGAGGTCCACCCCACGGATGAGCCGGGCGTCGTCCACTCGGACATGCACGTCGAGTCCGGACACGTGCCCGGCGGGACGGGGACGCGACTCGTCGACGCCGTTCTGGAGCACCCGCAGGTCGACGAGGCCGACCGTCTCCTGGCCACGATGCCGCTCGGCGACACCGAGATGATCGACCGGGTCCGCGAGAAGTGTGACGACGTGCAGGCCCGGGCCGCCGGGGCGACCAAGCTCGTCCGCGCCCGGCTGGAGCACCGGGACTGATCTGGAGCACCGGGACTGATCCCGCGCCTCAGGGACAGGCGACCCATTCCTCCTCGCCGTCGGTGAAGACCTGCCGTTTCCAGATCGGCAGCCGCTTCTTCACCTCGTCGACGAGTTCTGCGCACGCGGCGAAGGCCTGTCCACGGTGCGAGGCGCTGACCGCGCAGGCCAGNGCGACGTCGCCGATGCCGAGCAGGCCGACCCGGTGGGAGACCGCGACGGCGTGCACATCGGGACGGGCGGCGAACTCCTCCGCGAGTTCGGCGATCACGTCACCCGCCGTCGGGTGGCCCACGTACTCGAGTTCGGTCACCGACCGCCCCCCGTCGTGGTCCCGGACCACGCCGGCGAAGGACACCACGGCACCGGCGGCCTTGTCGGCGACGGCGTCCTCGTGTTCGGCCACGGACAGCGGCGCGTCGACGACCCGGGCGATCACGCCGCTGAAGGTACCCCGCGCCCCCGCGTCAGTACGTCCGCACGAGGNCCGGTGGTACNNNCACTACACGCCGGGGGACGGCGGGACGTCGAGATCCGTCGGGTCCGCGAGGCCGGTGCAGTCGACCTCGGCGACGTCGTGGGTGGCCAGATACCGGCGGGCCCCCTCGTCGCCGGTCGCCGTGTCGATCACCCCCGCCCAGTGCTCGCGGCCCAGCAGCACCGGGTGGGCGCGAACGCNGTCGTAGGTGGCCACCGCGAGCGTGCCCGGTCCCGCCTGCGCGGCCATCCGCTCCAGCGCCTCCGTCGTCATCCCTGGCATGTCGACCAGCAGGACGAGCGCGGCATCTATCTTCCCCGGCCATCCGCGCAGACCCTCCAGGCCGGTCCGCAGCGAGGAGGCCATCCCGCTCTCCCAGTCCTTGTTGGCGAGGACGGCGGCGCCATCGAGGTCGGCGTGCCGCCAGACGTCGACCGCTCGGGCACCGAGCACCACCAGCACCGGGTCGCACACGGTCCGCGCCGTCCGCACCGCCCGTTCCACCAGCAGGCTTCCGTCGTACTCGACGAGCGCCTTGGGCATGCCGTAGCGCCGGCCGCCCCCGGCAGCGAGGACGACGGCGGCCACGGTCGGAGAACTCACGGACGCCACCCTCCCAGAGCGGCCGAAGTGGCCACTATGGCCGCCCGTCAGCGGGCGTAGACGGCGACCTCGGAGGCCTTCACCGTCGCCCAGACCTCGGCACCGGGCAGGAGGCCCAGCTCGGCGAACGCAGCCGCGGTGACGTCGGCGACCAGGGGCACCTCGCCGGTGAGCTCGCAGCGCACCGTCGCCCCGTGCGGGGTGGCCCCGACCAGCCGGGCCGCCCAGACGTTGCGCGGACTGCCCTCGGGCCGGGTCAGGTAGAGCGCGACCGACTCGGGCCGGACGGCGGCGAACACCGGTCCGGACGTCTCCTCCGCCACCGCCACCACGCCCCCGGCGTCGAGCCGGACCGCGCGCCCCTCCCCGGTCCCTGGCAGCAGCGAGAGCCCGGCCAGCCGGGCGACGTAGTCGGTGCGTGGCCGCCGGTTCACCTCGTCGGGCGTGCCGGTCTGCACGACGCGGCCGTCCTCGACGACGACGACGCGGTCGGCCAGCGCCATCGCGTCGACGGGATCGTGCGTGACCAGCACCGTGCTGCCGGCGAACTCGGCCAGGTGACGGCGCAACTCGGCCCGGACGACGAGCCGCGTCCGGGCGTCGAGCGCCGACAGGGGCTCGTCGAGGAGCAGCACGCGAGGATC
>C688J18823_10002813_pt1 | contig 10944 bp, 7 predicted proteins | sample HopSoiMetagenom1_FD_18823 | JGI IMG/M metagenome (IMG submission 18823) | reverse complement strand
CGTGCGCAGGCCATTGATGCCGATACCTGTTCCGGCCAGCCAATCCGCCGGCACGCCGGCTGCGAGCACCAACGCGTGATCCTGCGCACGTTCATACGCAAACATGTCCAGCGCCGATTGAATGAAGTCTGATGCGATCCACGCATGAGGCATGTCGCCTAAAAAGCGCGGCTGGCGTGGGTCCCGGCCTACCACCTCGGCCCACTGGTTCCAACCGGCGGGTCGACGGTCAGCGAGGAAAAAATCGAGCAATTGCGTCGCGCGCTCGCGCCAGCCGAGGCGCACAAATGCCCCGATCTGCCGCAGTTCGTAAGGCGTGTATTCCGTCCATTGTGCGCCACCGTCGCGCCGCTGCACGAACTCTTGCCAGTATCGCTCGAACGTCCGCTGCAATTGCGGCTGGGGCAACTGCGCCTGCGCGCCGGCCACGGAGAGCGCGATGGTGGTTGCAGTTGGATCGAAATCGCCGCGGTCAGCACTGGCCGGGAGGTAGTCAATGCCGTGTTGCTCGATGCTGGCCCGCAAAGATGCATGCACGTCGCTACGAAACTGTTCGAGCTGCGCACCGAGTTCGGAAGTGTCTTCACGACCGAGTGTTTGCGCCATGTCGCGGGCATCGGCATAGCCCGCCAGACTCCAGAAGTCGTCCCAGAACGAATAGGCAGGCCGGTCTGAATAGCCTTCGTGACTGATCGAGGCCGGCATCAACCCGTAGAAGGCGCGCCGCGCCGGCGTAAGATTTTGCTCGGTGCGTTGTGTGCCGCGCAGCAAGTTCATATACGACACGGCGGATGCAATGTGCGGCCACATTTCGTGCAACCAAGCCTTGTCGTGTGTGTAGCGGTACTGTTGCGCGATGACATGGATCAGTTCGCCCTGGCTGTCGTTTTCTGCCACGGGATCGGCGCCGCGCGTGTCCACGCAGCAGGGAACCTTGCCGTTGGAAAACTGGTGAGACGCGAACCATTGCGCAAATTCGCGCACCACCTGGGGGTGACCCAGGCGCAGTAACGCGTCGCCCATCATGCTGCCATCGCGAATCCACGAGCGTGCATAAGACCGGCTGCCTGGCTGCAGCGCCGGCCCGGCGCGGTTGATGAGCAGGTGGGCCAGCGCAGTGCGCAGCGTATCGGCAATGGGCTGTCCCTGTTCGGGCAATTTCAGGGACAACAGATTCAGCTTGTTGCTCCAGTACGCTGCGGCGTGTTCATGTTGCTTCTCTAGCCAGCCGATCGGGTCACTTGCCGGCAGTACGGGCGCGCCGGTGAGCGGAGCAACCAGACCGACACGGTGGTTCGCGCCCGGCGCCAATTGCAGCCGGTAGAGCAGCACGCCCGAAGCCAGGCCCGTTTCATCTTTCACGGCATTGACCGGATTAGTGGCGTGTTCAGCGACAATCTGTGCAATCGTTCCGGCATCGAAATCCGCGGCGATGAATCGGTCTGGCGTTTCAAGCGGCCACACCGTGCGTTGGCCATTGATGCTTAGTGCGTGTCCGTCCCATGCCAAGGCGCGGATCGCAGACACGCCCCCTGGCACATTCAGAAACTGCGTGGGTGGATTAACCTGGAAGGGCCTGATCGCCAATGCCAGCGTAACCGTGCGCGGACGGTCGGACGTGTTTGCGACGGTGTACTGAGCAAGCAGCTGCGAGCGATCGCGGCTGCCGTTGGCGAACACCGTGGTGCGCAACGTCAGACCGTCATGCAACCAGGTTACCGTCGGAATGGGCAGATAACTATCGCGCAGCGTTTGTTGTACACGCACGTTGGCCCAGGAAACAAGATTGTTTTCCTCGATCAGAAACGGTTCGATGGAGCCGGTACCGGGCGCAATTTCCAGCGCGCCGTCTTCCGACACCAGACCCTGAGCTGCGCCTCCGTCGATGCCAACAATGGTCCAGTAACTTTGTTGTCCCGTGAACCCGCGCGGGTACTCACCAGGTCCAGCTTCCTTGGCGATGGACTGGATGAATGCATTTTGCGAATCACCGTAAGGCGGATCCTTGAGGTCAATGTCCTCAAGGGCGTATGCCTGGTGCGGGCCATCCTCAAACTGCAAGCGTACGTAACGCGCTTCGGATTCCGGCAAAAAATGTGGATCATTGCCGCCGTTGCCGTCCACAACGCGGCGTACGGTACGCCAGTGATTGCCATCGTCGGAAAGGTCAATGTTGTAGCGAGAAGCATGCTCGCCCGACATCCAGTGCAGCACAATGCCGCCAAACTCGCGTGGTTGCTGAAAATCCAGCGTCAAGGTTTGCTGCTTGCCCATTGCCGGATCGCTGCGCCAGGCCGTGGAGCTGTTGCCGTCGAAAGCATGTATCGGCTGCGTCGGCGCGAGCATGGAAGTCGCACTCGCCGTCGCGGCGGGCGCGGCAGCATGGGCATCGGGTAGCGTACGCAACGCCAACTCATCGAAACACACCGTGCCTGTTCCGCCTCCGCGTCCCCGTGCAATGACGAATTCCAATCGCGCGCTGTGCGAGAGGGCATGGTCTTTGGCAGGGCCCCAGGCAAAAGAGACTTGCCGCTTCTTGAAGCGCACGTGTTTCCATTCATGCGCGAAGACATAGTCGGGGCGATTGACCCACCAGACATTTTCGCCGCTGCCATCGACCAGCTTGAACTGCAGCGCATTCGCGGGCGCATCGCCGCGCAGCCAGAATGAGAATTCGTAGTTATCCGGATAGTCCAGCGCGAGTTCGCGACTAAGCGTCACATAGCCAGACACCGTGCCGAAATCGAAATCCACGCACAGCGCCTTTGCGCTGCGGCCCGGCGCTATCAGCAGTCTTGCCTTGACGTCGTCGGAAGTAGAGACACGCCAGCGCGCGAGGTCCTCGAAGCCGTCGAGCAGGCGCACGGTGGACGGCTCGTTAACCTGTGCACGCGGCGCTGCACCAGACACGAACAAGACGCAGCCTAGCAAGGCGGACGCAAACATTGCGCGCATAATCTTTCGCGTCACGCTTACCCCTTGACGCTACCGACCAGCAGGCCGCGGATGTAGTATTTCTGCAAGGCGAGAAACAGCAACAGCACGGGAAGAATGGTCACTACTGAACCCGCCATCATCAGTTCGCCGTCCTGCGCATGCTCGCGCGATAAGGACGCCAACGCGACTGGCAACGTCTGCAGATGCGCATCAGTCAGCACGATCAACGGCCACATGAAGTCATTCCATGAGCCAAGGAACGTAAACAGCGCCAGTGATGCCAGGATCGGGGCCAGCAACGGCATGATGATGCTGAAAAAAATTCGGAATTCTCCGGCACCGTCGATGCGCGCTGCTTCCATGAGTTCGTCCGGAAGCGACAGTGCATATTGCCGCACCAGAAAGATGCCAAAGATGCTGGCCATGGCGGGCGCAATCAGCCCGCCGTAGGTATTCACCAGGCCCATTTGTTTGAGTAACAGAAACAGGGGCATCATCGCCACTTGCCCTGGGATGATCAACGTGCCAATGAGTGCTTTGAACAGACGCTGCTGGCCCGCGAACTGCAGTTTTGCGAACGCGTAGCCGGCCATTGCATTGAATAGCAGCGAAATCCCAGTGATGGCTGTGGCAACGAGCGCACTGTTAAGCAGGTAGCGCGTCATGCCGCCACGCATGAACAGCTCGCGGTAATTGGTGAGCGTGGGGGACTCGGGAAGCAACGGAGGAGGCAGCGTGCTGGCTTCTCCAGGATGCATGAACGAGACCGACAACATCCACAGCAACGGAAACAGGCTGATCAGTGTCAGGCCCGCCAGCAGTCCATTGACCACGATGGTGGCAACCGGTGTCTTCACGCGGCGGACTCGCTTCTGGAAACACGCATGAGTGTCCAGGTCACCGCGAACATCAAGGCAAACAGCAATACCGCGACGGTGGAAGCGGTACCGAAGTTCCACCACTTGAAGCCTTCTTCATACATGAAATACAACACGCTGACCGTGCTGCGCAATGGGCCACCCTGCGTCATGACGTACGGTTCCGCAAACAGTTGAAAATATCCCGCTGTGGTCAGAATGCCAACCAGAACCAAGGTCGGCCTCAGGATGGGCAGCGTGATGTATAGCAATTGCTGAAAGGTCGACGCGCCATCGATGCGTGCGGCTTCGTAGACTTCTTCCGGAACGGCTTGCAGATTCGCCAGAAAAATAACCATGTTGTAGCCGAAATTTTTCCAGACAGCGAGCAGGATGATGGTCGGCATTGCCAGATGCGGATCGCCGAGCCAATCCAGCGGTGCAATGCCAAAGTTGGCCAGCACATGATTGACCATGCCATAGCGAGTCTGAAAAAGATAACGCCATACCACGGCGACTGCCACCAGTGTGGTAACCACGGGTGCGAATAGGGCGGTGCGAAAGAATGGCGTGAAGCGCGCGACCCGCGCGTGCAACAACAGGGCTGCGCCGAGCGACAACCCAATCGAAAGCGGCACGCCAATGACAACGAAATAAAGCGTATTGCCGAGTGCCTGCCAGAAAAGCGGTGTCCGCAACAGCCTCAGGTAATTGTCCAGACCGACGAAGCGCAAGTTGTGTGTATCGGCGAGCGCGTAGATGTCAAAGTCCGTAAAGCTCAACGCCAAGCCTGCCATAACGGGCAACGCGAAGAACACGCCGATGACGAGCAACGCCGGAGCAACGAATCCCCACGCCAGCGCCGGGACTTTCATTGCGGTCTGCTACGCGCCAGCATCCAGCGGCGCTTCTCGAGAATCGCATCCACGCGCCGGTCGAGCGATTGCGTGGCCTCATCGATGCTGATCCCCCCGGCGACGACTTGCTCGGCGGCCAACTGCATTTCACTCATGATGCGCTCCCATTCAGGCACTTTGGGCGTTGGACGCGCACGCTCCAGTTGCTCGCGAAACGCCTTTGCATAAATGTCGTGCGAGAGCTGCTTGTCCCGCCATGGGGCGCGCCGCGGCGGCAAATTACCGGTCAGCGCATGAAAGCGAACTTGTGTGTCTGGTTCGGAAAGATATTCGATCATGCGCCATGCGGCTTGCGGGCGCCGCGATGAGCGGAAAATCACCAGGCTGGAACCGCCTGCCGTGGAAGCACCCGGTCCATCGGGCCCAGGCAGCGGCGCGGTCATCCAGTCGCCATGATGTTGTGCAGGCAAGCGACGCTTGAATTCCTCGATATTCCATGGCCCGGACATATAAAAAGAAAAGTAACCCCTTCCAAACTCGGTCCAGACGTTGGAGATCGCGCTGTTGTTCATGGCCGGCGCCCACCCCTTGCGAAACATGCCCGCATAGAAATTCAGTGCGCGGCGAAATCCGGGGCCGGAAAAATTGCCCCATTGACCGTCCTTGCTCAACAGGGGATCGTCCTGTTGGAGCCCGAGCGCGAGCAGTGGTTCAAATTCGTTCAACGGCAGCAGGATCGCGTAGCGCGCCGGACCCACTTCTTTTTTTATGGCATCGAGCGCAAGTTCCCATTCTGCCCACGAGCGCGGTGGCCGCTCAAAGCCGGCTTTGCGAAGCAGGTCGCTGCGGTAAAACAGCACGCGGGTATCGACGTACCAGGGAATGCCGTGCAAGTGTCCGTCCACGACATTGGTATCCCAGATCCCCGGAAAGTAGTCTTGCGCATCGACCACTTTCGATTTGGCAACCAGTGGATCCAGTGCAGTCAATGCATTTAACGCTGCGAGTTCCGGTATCCAGGTATTGCCGAGCTGGCACAGATCCGGCAAAGCATCCGCCGCGAAAGCAGTCAGCAGTTTTTCGTGCGCGGCAGTCCAGGGCAGCTGCTGCACTTCCACGCGGAGATCCGGATTCCTGCGTTCGAATTCAGGAATGAGTTGCGCGATGACTTCGCCTTCGCGCCCCATGGCCCAGAAACGCAGCGTTTGCCGTTGCGAGGCCGAATCGGAACAGGCGCCGACCAGAATGAGGACAGTGCCAAAAAGAATACGGAGCGTTGCAGTAAACCCGCTCATGCGCAACATGGTAAGGCTTTCCAGCGGTATCGTCTTTTTCGAAACGTACCGCTGTCTGGCCCAAACGCAATTAGCGTACTACCGACGTCTTGTGTGTACTCGGTGCGTCAGCTGGTACGGTCACTTCCCTGAGTTTCACCGGTGGCGGGGTATCAGGCGTGAGCCAGCCCCCGGTGAATCCTGCCTGGATAAGCCCGGAGCGGATATGCGCATTCGTCCTCATGACGCGCCATATCAGCCCGGAGCGATAGTTTTCAATCATCGCCAGGATGGGTCCCTGATCGATCCCCAGATAGTCGGTGTCCACCCAGCCAAATCCTGAGATGGTGCGCCCATGCCGCAGCGGCACATCGTAGTTGAAGCTCGGATTGAAAGCGTCATAGAAACCATATTTTCCGTAGATGTGCTCGCCGTAGCGCTGGTGCATCTCTTCGATGGCGGGAATAACAATTTCAGGCGCAAATGCAATCGAGGCGATGGCCGCAGTCGGCGCGATGGTACCGTCGTCCATCGTGTACAGCAGGCCTACGCCGCGGGGAGAATAAGTTCTGAAGCGCCGCTTTTCTCCCGCGAATTCAAGTTCCACATCTGCGGCTCCGTCGCTTGCCGTCAGGCCCCAGATGTTTTCTCCGTATGCCGTCCAGCGCATTGGGTTGGCGATGGCGTAAGCGCGTTGAGCATAAGTAGCGCGGCGCGAGTTTTCGAAATAATCATAGCCTGCGGCGCGCATGGGCGCATCCAGGATGGCGCGGAAATCGATCCAGACATGTGAATACTGATGACCGAACATCGGCGTGAACGTCAGGAACGTCTGTCCGTACATGGTGCCGAAGTAGCGCCCATAGTCGCGGCCCCATTCATCCCACGCCACTGGTGCCACTGCCTTCGTCGGCGAGCCGAGCGCCAGGATATACACCAGCATGGCTTCGTTGTACCCGCGCCAGTCAATCGGAATGAATGAAGATTCCGGAGTCCAGCCGTAGGAAATGGCATGTCCGCGCGCTTGCGCCCATTGCCAGTCGACACGGCTGTAAATTTGTTCGACCAGCCGCCTGATCTCCACCTCGTCTCCGTCGCTGCTATTGAAATAGGACTGGGAGAACAGCATGCCGCTCAACAACAGCGCCGTATCGACCGTTGACAGTTCGGTGGTCTCAAAGCGATGGCCAGTCTTCATGTCCAGGAAGTGGTAGAAAAATCCCTTGTAGCCGGTGACACCGGTCGCCTGTTCACCCTGCGGCGCGTTGGCGAAAAAGCGAACGGTCTGGAGTGTGCGGCTGCGTGCTTGTGCACGCGTGATATAACCCCGTTCCACGCCAACCGGGTATGCGGTCAGCGCAAAACCAACGGCGGCGATGCTGGAGAAACAAGGTGTCGGATAGCGATCCGGTACGAGACCGTTGTCCGGATTCGCGGTATCCCAGAAATAATGAAAAGTCCTTTCTTCAATATTGTCGAAAAGGGGAGTTAACGTTTTCGTCAACGAAGGAACGGATGTGCCGATCTCCGGCACGTTTAATTGGCGCGATGTGCCCAACTCAGGCAGCGGTGCCCCGTTTGCATTCCATGCCAATGCGCCCCCGATGACGCAAAGCATTTCCATACACGAGCGTAATCGTCTCGTCAGCATCAACGATATCCTTATAGTGTTAAAAGGTAGAACCGGCGGAAACTCCGCCCGCTACATCAAACCGTTACATCACGTAGCGAAGTTCCGCGAGTCGCGATGACCTGCGAATAGTAGTGCGCACTGGCTTTCGGTGTGCGACGTTGCGTTTCGAAATCTACATGCACAATCCCGAAACGTTTTGAAAAGCCAAGCGACCACTCCAGGTTATCGAGCAAGGACCATGCAAAGTAGCCTTTGAGATTGCAGCCGGCCTGGATTGCGTCGGCAACAGCGCGCAGATGTCCGCGAAAATAATCTACGCGTAGCGGATCCGCCAATTCCTTGCCTGCCACGGTCGGGGGATCGTAGAACGCGGCGCCGTTTTCCGTGATGTACACCGGCGGATTGCCGTAGCGGTCCTTGACCAGCGTCAATATGTCGGTCAAGCCGCGCGGATAAACTTCCCATCCCGTCTCGGTATAGGTGGCATTTTTTTGTTTTACGGGGGCAGCCTTTACGGGCCAGGCTGTCTCATCATGGCGAGTGACATTGCGCGTGTAATAGTTCACGCCAATGAAATCGAGCGGCTGGCTGATCAATTTCAAATCGGCATCCGGCCATTGCGGCCAAGCATCACCGAATATTTCTTTCAGTTCCTCCGGGTAACGGCCCAGCAGCACGGGATCCAGATACTGTTTGTTCATGTAGGCATCTGCTCGCGCAGTCGCTGCAAAATCTTCAGCCTTCTGCGATGCCGGGTACTTCGGCTCCAGATTCACGACAATGCCGATCTCGTGCCGGCCTTCGGCACGGTAGGCGCGCACCGCGGAACCATGAGCGCGCAACAGATTGTGGCTCGCAATGGGCGCTTCGTAGAGATTGCGATGGCCGGGCGCGAGCGGTCCGTGCAAATAGCCTCCGTCGGTCACGACCCACGGTTCGTTCAGCGTGGCCCACAACTTCACCCGATCATCGAGCCTCCGAAATATGATCTGCGCATACTCGGCAAACCAATCTGCAATATCCGGATTGAGCCATCCTCCGCGGTCGTCCAGTGCCGCAGGCAAATCCCAATGGAACAGCGTTGTCATCGGCTGGATGCCGTGCTTGAGCAAGGTATCGACCAGGCGTTCATAGAAGTCGAGTCCCGCTGCATTAACTTTACCTTTGCCAAGCGGCAGCACGCGACCCCACGCAATACTGAAACGATAGGCCTTCAGACCAAGATCGCTCATCAATGCGATATCGTTGCGGAACAACCGATAATGGTCGCAGGCGACGTCCCCGTTGTCATTATTGTTGATCCTTCCCGGCGTATGCGCGAAGCGCTGCCAGATGCTCGGGCCCGCGCCATCGGCAAGCGGTGAGCCTTCTATCTGATACGCGGACGTCGCAGTGCCCCAGAGAAAATTATCCGGGAACTTGTAGTTTGCACTCGTGCGTGCCTTGGAATCAGTGCGTTCTTTTGCAAGGGAGGTCATGGAATGGTCTCCGTAGGGAAGGAAAAATGCGCGGCGGAATTCTACCTGCCTGTTTTGAGAACCGCATCGTGCAAAATTTGCAAAATGTCCTTACACGTGGATTGCACTCGAATAAATTTTTTTCCGGCCGTGGCTCACATTGACCCTACGTGCATCCCCATGATATACAACGCTTCACTTTTAGGAACTTAGTAACAATTTTGGTCAGGCGCGGCAGTCCCGCGATGGCCGTTTTCAATTCAGGAGCCTTCCATGGCCACGATATCCAGACGGGCGAACGAACTCGGCACCGAGAACGCGTTCGTGGTTCTTGCCGAAGTCAGCGCCCTGCAGCGCCAGGGCAAGGACATCATCTCGTTTTGCATCGGACAGCCGGATTTTCCTACGCCAAAGAATGTTCGCGAGGCCGGTATCAGCGCGATCAAGGATGGCAAGCATGGCTATACACCGTCCGCTGGCATCATCGAACTGCGCGAAGCGGCAGCTAATTACCTAAAGCGCACGCGGCACATCGATGTTCATGCAGACGATGTGGTGGTGGGAGCCGGCGCGAAACCTTTCATCGCCTACGCGATTGTCTCCACCACCGACCATGGTGTCGGGGATGAAGTCATCTATCCCGTTCCGGGGTTTCCAATCTATGAATCGCAGATCAAAGCCATGGGTGCTGTCGGCGTGCCGCTTTATTTGCGTGAATCGCGCAACTTCAGTTTCGATCCGGCGGAACTGGAAGCAGCGATTACGCAAAAGACAAAGCTGCTGATTTTGAATTCACCACAGAACCCGACTGGCGGAATCATCCCGAAGATGGACATGGAAGCGATCGCCGGAATTCTGCGCAAACATCCGCAGGTCTGGGTGTTCGCCGACGAAATCTACTCGCAGCTGTGTTACGACGGCGAATTTTGTTCGTTGACCCAATTTCCCGGCATGATGGAACGCACCATCATTTGCGATGGCGCATCGAAGACGTGGGCAATGACAGGTTGGCGGCTTGGCTTCGCCGCAAACAAAATACTCGCTCCAATATTTACGCGCTGGGTCACCAACACCGATTCCTGTGCATCGCAGATCTCCCAGTGGGCGGCCGTGGAAGCCATGAATGGGCCGCAGGACGATGCCAGAACCATGCGCGACAGTTTCTTGTCCCGCCGCAATCTTATTGTGGGACTGCTGAACAAGGTGCCGGGCGTGGCGTGCCAGAATCCCGGAGGCGCCTTCTACGCCTGGCCCAATGTCACAGACGCCTGCAAACTGATCGGCGCGGCGGATTCAGAGGAATTTCGCAAACGCCTGCTCAACGAGGCCGGCGTTGCCGTGCTTGCGGATATTCATTTTGGTCCGCGCGTGCCGAACGAAGGCCAGCACATCCGTTTCAGCTACGCCGCTTCAAATGAGGCCATCGAGAAAGGCATCATGCGCATGTCTGAGTTCATCAGGAAAAATACCCGCAAGGCGGCATAAAACCATCGTCCTAGAACCCACAAGGAGCGCTCAAGTGCCTTACGCAATACAAACCAAGGACAAAGCCGGCAGCAGCAAAGTGCGCGCTGACAATCGGCCCGCACATCTCGAATACTTGACCAGCCAGCAGCAACTTTTGCTTGCGGCCGGCGCGCTGATCGAGGATGACGGCACCGGTGGCGACGGTGGACTTCTGATCGTGGATACGGATGATCGTAAGGAAGCCGAACGATTTATCGCAAACGATCCCTTTACCAAGGCTGGCTTGTTTGAAAAGGTAACCGTTACGCGCTGGCGCAAGGCTTTCTTCAACAAGGAACGCCTGATCTAGTACGTTAACGCGCAGCGCGGCCACGCACTGGACTGATTGTCAGGTCGGTTTACGATTTAGTGTATTGGTCGGATCGCGCTCGAGCAGAATGTCCTGCAGCCGCGTCTCGATGG
>C688J18823_10002812_pt1 | contig 10946 bp, 9 predicted proteins | sample HopSoiMetagenom1_FD_18823 | JGI IMG/M metagenome (IMG submission 18823) | reverse complement strand
TCTTTCATCACGACGGCTCGTGCTGGTTGCTGGTGAACGTGGCGCCGCCCGGCGGCTCGGCGCACGATGAGCTGTCGCTCTTCTTCGCCGATTCGCCGCGCGGCCCGTGGCAGCCGCATCCCCGGAATCCGGTGGTGTCCGACGTGCGCTCCGCGCGTCCCGCGGGCGCGCCGTTCGTCGAAGACGGTGTGCTCTACCGTCCCGCGCAGAATTGCGCGCTGCGATACGGCCACGCGATCACGTTGAATCGCGTGGATGCGTTTACGAAGACGGAGTATCGCGAAACGCCGGTCGCGACGAGCGAGTCATCGTGGCTGCCGCACAGCCTCTGCACGCACACCCTGAACACCTCGGCGCATTGGCTGGTGACCGACGGGAAACGGATGCGATTCGGGAGGGTGGGGCGGGGGCACACAGGCTGAGCGTCTACTCCGCAGCTTCGGGAACGGCAGAGATAACGAGATCTTCATCGAACGTCAGGGCCGGGCCGCGCCGTTCGGGTGGTAGTGAGGCCATGAGATCGTCGTAGCGGTCCTGATCGTCAAAAGTGGTAGTGGTGAGCACGTGCGCCATTGTCCGAAACGCGCGGTCCCTGAGTGCGTCAGGCCATTCAGAAGCACCTTGCATCCAGCTGAACAGGGCGTGGCGCCGGTTGAGGATCGTGCCTGCGGCAGATCCGTATGCAGCGATATTCGTGACGCCGAAGTCGCATTCAAACAGGTCAAGCGGATTAATCTGCGGATTCTGCGCGCTCTGCGACCATGTAATCTGAATGAGATCTCCCGAAACGAGCACCGAAACAGGTGCGTGTTTCTCGAGCAGTGCCCGTGCTATCGGGGGGCTGAATTTAGGCCAATGCTGTAATGCGATCACCGGTGATTCAGGGGCAGCGTAATCCGAGTGTACCGTCAGGTCTTGGTTGAGCGATTCCACAGTGGTAAAAAACGGCAGCTCGCGCACATCCGCGATCGACAGATAACTGACGATTCCTGCTGTTGTTAGGGGAATCAGTCCAGATACTGTTTCGAGATCGAGCAGTCCCGTGACTGCGACATGTTGCCGATATGGCCATGAAGCATCGCCTCTCGCGTGTGGCGATTCAGCGAGATGTCGGATCGCACGCTGCTCTGTGGCAACAGCAGGCTGCGCACAGTTCCAGCTCGATGTGTATCGGGCCATCATTCGCATCGGAGGTCGGATTGCGCGTATCGATCGTAATGTGATCGCTCGCGGAGAATGCCGACAGAAATCCCACACCGAAACGGCTGGGTGGGCACAAAGTGAAACCGTTTGAGAAACTCCTCCGACTTGTAGTACGACCGCCCGATCTGCAGCAGATATCGCGCGATGACGTTGCGGTCCATTCCGACGCCGTGATCGATGATGGTCAGAAATTGTCTTTCTGACGGGGGGGACAAGCTGAGAGCTTGTCCTACACCTACAGCGGTGTACGACAAGCTCTCAGCTTGTCGCTTCTGCCGTCGGCCGTCGTATGCGGGCGCTTTTTTCAGCGTGACTTCAATCGGATACTGCGCACGGAGTGTTTCCGGTGCGTCGTTGGGATATTCCGGTGTCGGCAATTTCTGCGTTTCGAGGTCCAGATAGAGCTGCACGCGCGACGCGTCGAAGGCGTTCTGTAGAAGCTCGCGCACAAATGCGAGCTTGTCGTCATAGACGTCATTGATCAAGCGTTCGAACACGGCGTCGCGATCGAGCTCGAACCGCCATTCATCGATGAACCCCCTCGAGGTGGCCGCGGGTGGTTGCCATGAGCCATGACGGTCCGCATGTGCCATGAGCTCAGGCGCGTGCGAGACTTCGTCGGCGATCCACTGGCACCAGTTGCGGAGCGTCTTGTACTGATCGCGCCTGGCGCATTCGGCGCCGATCTCGATGCGTTTCGGCGAAAACGCGGTATGCATGATCGCCTGGTACTGCTCCCAGTGTGCGACGCTGTCCTGGTGTGGCGCCGCCGACCCGGCGGCGATCCGCCGGCGAGGTCGCCGGCGCCACACCGAAGAGCCGGCTCCGGCCGCGCGTCCTCGCGTGTCCCTCGTCAGCGCGGTCTTGGCGAACGTCATGGAAACTGAACTCGAAGAGCGCGTCGCGCTGCTGCACCATCACCCGGCGAACGCGTGTGTGGTGCTGACGGCGCAGCGTTTCGATGGCTTGCCACGCCGGTTGCATCGGGCCGGTGAGCCACGTGCTCCACTCCGGAGAGGCCAGAATCCGCGCTTTCTCGTCGTCCGAAACGACCATGCCGGCGTCGTGAAGATAGGCGGCGGCGATCAGGATATAAGCCTCGATTGCCGACAGCTCCACCACCGGTTCCTTCGATGTTTTCGTCTTGAACAGCAGGCTCGACATCCGCCAGATGACGGTGTCGCTGTGATCGACCGCGTGGGATGTGTAGTGCGGGAAGGTGTGGACGACGTAGCCGAGCCATCTCTCGATCGTCGAGCGGAGGCTGACCGCTTTCGCGTAGTACTCGAGATTCCGCTTTTTCAGCCAGCGCGCAAGTGCCGAATCTTCCAATACTTGCATAGGGATGTCCGGAATTGTAGCAAGGGGCTCATTCCGGCAGCCCATTTGCTTTGTATCTCATGGATGAGCACGAAAAAGATGGCGGTCGCGGCGTTGCTTGCCGTCGCGATTGGCTGCAGTCGTGAGCAGGCGCATCAGACGAAGGAAACAGTCCAACAGAAAGTTCAGAACGTCTTCGAGGCGGCGGTGCCGTCGCAGGGGGCGGATGACACGGCAGGGCGCGAGAAGGAGCGATTCGACGAGCAGTGGAGGCAGCTGCAATCGTTCCGCGCGCAGCAACAGGCGAAACTTCAGCAACAGCAGCAACAACAACAGGCGCAGCAGCAATCACAAGCTGCGGCGCAGGAGCAAACTCTCCAATTCGTGGAGCGCACGAAAAAGAGCAAAGAGACCTTCAAAGACCTCGACGCGAATGCGATCAACTCCGCGCCGGTGATGATCCCGATCAAAGGCGACGTCAAAGGTCCGTCGGTGCTGAAGACGCAGGTCTTCCTCGATCGATTGCATTTCTCGGTCGGCTCGCTCGATGGACGCTGGGGACGTAATTCGGCGATCACGGTCTGGACCTGGCAGCGCGGGCATGGACTCGACCCAACGGGTGATGTCGATGAAGCGACGTATCGCGAGCTCGCGCGCGCGGCGGGCTATGCGCCGCCGGTCACGCAGTACGTGGTGACGGCGCAGGATGTCGCCGGTCCGTTCAAGCACATCCCCGACGATCCGTACGAGAAGGCGAAGCTGTCGTGTCTCTGCTACGAGTCACTGCGCGAGGAACTGTCGGAGCGCTTTCACACCACCGAAGATTTTCTCGAGGTGCTGAACCCGGACGTGAAGTTCTCCGAGCTCGCGGCGGGAACGACGATCAATGTGCCGAACGTGCGGCCGCCGGTGACGACCGACAATCCCGACATCGCGAAGATCGTGATCTCCATCCGCGGCAACTCGTACAACGGCTTCGACGCGGCCGGCAATCTCGTCTTCCACGCCCCGACGACCGTCGGCGCCGGCTATGATCCGTCGCCGACCGAGAACCTGCACGTTGTGGAGATCGTCCGCAATCCGCACTTCCACTACGACCCGACGCTGTATCACGAAGTGCCGGACTCCAATCCCGACGCGCACATGAACCCCGGCCCGAACTCGCCGGTCGGCGTGGTGTGGATGGCCCTGAGCAAGGAGCACTACGGCATGCACGGGACGAACGATCCGGATGCGATCGGCTACGCGTCATCGCACGGATGCGTGCGGCTCACGAACTGGGACGCCGAGGAGGTGTCGCACCGGATAGCGAAAGGGGTGCCGGTGAGCTTCGTCGATACGAAGCATGGGGGGTGAAGAGAGTGCTTAGTGCTGGCTCAATGCGGGACGGCGCGCGCGCGTGGGACGAGCAGCTGGAAGAACGCGCGCGTGATGTCGTCGAATTCAGGAACCGGTCGTTCGTAGAGTACGAGCAGCGACGCGCCGGCTGAAGCGAGTCGTGGTGTGAGCGCGTTGAAAAGCGGCGTGGGCGCGGAGACGTCGCCGCGCCGCGTGACGCGCGCCGTCTGCATCGGCGCGCCCGGCTGCCACCAGGCGACGACGTACGCGCCGTCGTTCCACGCGACGGCGGGATCGTGCAGATACGACGCGGTCGCGACGACGATCGGATCGGACAGCCGTCCGTCATTGCCGAGGAGACGCGCGAGGAGCTGGCTCTTCACCGTGCTGGCCTCATCGAGATAGACGACCAGCGATTCGGTGCCGCTCGACGCGACCTCGACCTGTTGGTCGGACGTGGGATAGTTCTGTTGAACTTCGATTGAAAACGGATCGAGCAGCGCCAGCGTCGGCGCGACGCGAGCGAGGCGCACGTCCGATTGGGCGTGCCACGCGATCGCGAATGTCCGGCCGTTCCACGCGACCCGCGGCCGTTTCGCGCCGCCGCGGGTGATGGTGAGCGGAACGGAGTCGATGCCGATTCGTGCGGCGAGCAGGTCGTGAGAGCTGCAATCGGTCCAGACGAGGAGGGAGACGTTGCCACCGGCGGCGAGATCGAGGTCATCCGCGCAGGTGGTCAACGAGTTGACGTTCGTGCGGATGGCGCCCGGCTCGAGCCACGCGACGTCGTAGTCGTGGCCGTTCCACGCGACGCGCGGGGAGGTGCCCGAAGATGCGTCGGTGGTGAGACGGACGACGGCGAGCGGCCTGCCCGACGCATCGAGGCGTTCGACATACGCATCGTGGCGGCGATGGAATCCGGTCGCCGTCCAGATAGCGTCATCGGTCGGTTCCTGCCACGCCACGGCGAAGCTGTTGGGTCCCGCCGCGATACCGGTCGGGATCTGGTTGGCGGCGTTGATGCTGATCGACTGCTTCGACTGCGCGATGTTGGTGTGCGCATCAACCGCCATCGCGGCGACGTCCTCGTCATCGATGTCGCTGATGATCCCCTCGGACCAGAGGAGCATCATGCCGCTGCGGTTCGCCGCGGCGGCGAAGCCATAGATGCTGCGAGCCGAAGGCGTGTAAAACGCTCGCGCCGGGCGGATCTCGTTGCCGTCGCGATCCCACGAGCTCACTTCGAAGGTGCCGCTGTCGCTTTTCCGGAAGCACGCGAAGTGATCGCCAGTCCAGAGAAGGCCTCCGGGCCGTTGCGGTCTGGAGCTGAGCGGTCCGACTGTGCCGTTGCCTCCGATGCGCCGGAGCGCCGTGCCGCTGTCGCCCAGCACGGAGCCGTACAGGAGGTAGTCGCGGCCGTCGGAGACGACCTCCGGTGACACGACGGCGCTGGTCGCGAGGACGCGCATCTGCGCATCGAGCGGATCGCCGTTCGCATCGAGACGCATGCCGATGGCGCCTTGATTCACGCCGTTGCGCGTCGGAAACCAGATGAAGAAACCGTCGCCGTTGGAGAGGATGCGCGCTCCGTCGCCGTCTCCGCGGAAGACCGGCAGCTCCTTTCTCCCCATGACCGACCCGCGCGAGTCGAAAACGGTGAGGGTCAGTGTGTAGACGACCGGCGCGAGCGACAGCAGCATCGTTTTGCGGCCGTTCGTCGCGACGCCGGAGAGGTGAGTGTCGCCGGCAATCTGCGGTGCTTCGACCACTCCGTCGCGATCGATGGCGATGCAGTGGACGATGCCGTCGAATCGATCGGTGAAGACCAGCCATCGCTCGCCGCTCCACACGAGCGCCTGAAGGCGGCCGACGGAGGAGTGCGCGATCCGAATGCCGCGCGGATCGAGCGGACGACCGTCGGCAGTGAGACGCGTGCCGTAGATCCCGCCGCCGCCGTTCGAACGGCTGTCCTCCCACACGGCGAAGAAGCCTTCGTCATTCGCCGCGATCATCGGACCGCGCTGGCTGCCGGGTGTCGCGATGTAGTGCGGCATGCCGGCCGGAGTTTCGGCAAACGCGAGCAGCAGGAAGAGCGCGAGCACGCGAGTGATACGGAGAGACTGAGGGGAGTGTCGGTTACACGATGGAGCCCGGTGCCGCCGTCAGACGCTCGCGCGCAGAAAATCGGTGGAGATGCCGGTGTTCTTCACGTTGCCGATCACGGTCAGCGACAGTGAATCGGGATCGACGACGGTCTCGGCGACTCTGCGGATCTCATCGAGGGTCACGGCATCGATCGCGGCGATGATCTGGTCGGCGCTGAACTGCTTGCCGAAGTAGTACTCCTGGCGCGCGATGCCGCTCATGCGGCTCACCGTCGATTCGAGCGAAAGCAGGATCGATCCCTTGAGGTGCAGCTTCGCCGCTTTCAACTCGTCGGCGGTCGCTCCGTCCTTCTTGAAGTTGCGCATCTCTTCGAGCGTGATGTTCAGCACGCGGCGGAGGTTCTTCGGCACGCACGCGGCGTAGACCGCTTCGTACCCGCCGTGGAGATACCCGTTGTGGAATGACGACACGGCGTAGGCGAGTCCCTCTTTTTCGCGGATGCGCTGGAAGAGCCGCGACGACATCCCGCCGCCGAGGATCGTGTTGAAGAGCGCGGCGGCATAGCGCTCGTTGAATTGCTGCGGATAGCCGCGCGAGCCGAGGCAGAGATGCACCTGCTCGAGCTCGCGCTTCTCCTTGATGATGACGTGCTGATTCGGAGTCGGCGCCGACCACTCGTTGCGAATCGGCGAGCGCTGATCGGGCGGAAACGTCTTTTCGAGGAACGGGACGATCTGCTCCGGCTTGACGTTGCCCGACGCGCAGAAGATCAGATTCGTCGGATGGAATGTCTCCGCGTAGTGCTCTACGATCTGCTGGCGCTGCAGTTGGGTGACCGTTTCTTCGGTGCCGAGGATCGGGCGGCCGAGCGGATGGTCGGGCCAGAACGCGGTGACGAAGATCTCGTGCACGAGATCGTCCGGCGTGTCCTCGACCATCTTGATCTCTTCGAGGATGACCCGGCGCTCCATCTCCAGGTCCTCGTCGGTAAAGCGCGGTGAGGTGACGATGTCGGTGAGGAGATCGAGCGCGGTGTCGACCTGCTCGTCGAGTACATGCGCGTAGAACGACGTGTACTCCTTGCCGGTGAACGCATCGACGTCGCCGCCGAGGATGTCGATGACCTGCGCGATCTCGGTGGTCGATCGATGCGCGGTCCCTTTGAACACGAGGTGCTCGAGGAAATGCGATGCGCCGCCGTGCTCGACCGATTCGACCGCCGATCCGCTGCGCAGGTAATAGCCGAGCGCCACGGAGCGGACGTACGGCAGGGTTTCGATGAGGACGGTGAGGCCGGACGGAAGGACGATGCGTTCGATCATTGGCGACGGATTCTATGGCAGTCGAGCAGGCGTGCGGCGATCGCGCGTGCGGCGGCCTCGTCGTGGCTCATCATCGCCAGCATGCCGCGATTGCGCAGGGCGTTTTCGTAGCACGGGTCGAGCGCGATCGCCCGGTCGAGTTGCGGCGCCGCTTCGGCGAACCGGCGCTGCACGATCAGCGCGACGCCGCGGCCGTTCCACGCGATGGCGTTCGTGCCGTCCGACTCGAGCACGCTGGTCCAGAGCGTGAGCGAGTCGTGCCAGACCTGCGTGCGCTGGAACGTCAATGCGCCGAGGATGAATGCGATGGCGATGGCGATGATGATGACGGCGGCGCGGTTGCGGATTCGTTCGACGGCGAGTGCGGCGAGCCAGGCGATGCCGATCGATGGGATGTACGTATAGCGGTCGGCGATGAAGGCCCTGCCGATGTTGACCAGCGGCGGCATCGGCACGATGGTCACCAGAAAAAATGCCGCCGCTGCGAAGACGTTCAACGAGAAGCGCAGGGTGGCGAGCACGCTGGCACAGAGCAGAAGGGCGAGGAACGTGCCCCACCATTCGGCGGCGCCGATGGCGTGCGGATAGGCGTAGAAGGCGCTGAGGTTGAGCGGAACGAGCTCGCGGCTGACGTACATCGTCAGCGCGCGTCCTTCGAGGAGGAGCCGGTGCGGGAGGTCGAGCGAGGCGCCGGGCTGTGCTTGCAGGTGAATGGTCAGGAGACTGAAGAGAAAGCCGAGGGCGAACATCGGAAGCTTGTCGCGGATGGTGATACGGCGGCGGATGGCGAGCTCGACGAGCATCATGGCGGCGGGGAGCACGGCGGCTGTGGCCTTGGACAGGAGCGCGGCGATGAACAGCGCGTAGATCCACCCGATGTGGATCCTCCGGCCGTGGAGCCACGCGGCGTAGAGCGCGAGCGCCGCCGCGAAGAATGCGACGCACAGCACGTCCTTCCGTTCGGCGATCCAAGCCACCGATTCCACGCGCAGTGGATGAACCGCGAAGAGCAGCGCGCCGGCGAACGCGGCGAAGGGCGTCGCGGTGAGCTGCAGCAGGAGCGCGAACACCGCGATGACCGCGGCGCAGTGCAGCGCGATGTTGACCGCATGCAACTCGACACCGTTCACGCCGAACAGCGCGCGGTCGAGGTGTAGCGACAGCATCGTCAGCGGCTGGTAGTTGCCGAAGAAGGCGTTCGTCAGCAGCCACGACGCCGGTCTCGCCGCGGCGTCGAGATAGTGATCGTCATCCCAGTTGGTGATGCCGGCGAAGAAGGCGGGAGAGAAGGAGAGGAGGACTGCAAGAACGAGGAGCGCAGCGTAGCGGCGGCTTACTTCCACTGCGCCATCATCGCCAATCCGCGCTGAAATGCATCCGTCTCGTTCTTCAGATCATTGATGGTGTAGAGCCAGTTCTCGTACTGGTCGGCGCCGTTGACCATCATGTACGACTGGCCGGTGATGTTCGGGCGGACGCCGACGAACGGGCCTTTGTAGTCCTTCGGCGAGGACTTCGTCGCGGGCGCAGTGCCGGTGGTGTCGGTGGCGCCGGTGGTGCCGGTGCTGCCGCTCGCGCCGGTGACGCCGCCCGGACGCGCAAGATTCGGATACGCATTGCCCCACTGCGACGACGACGACGGCGCGACGCCCTGCGCTGCAACCTGCGGCGGGACGAGGATCCAGTCGACCTTGCCGGTCATCGGATCGACCCATTCCGCTTTCGGTCCACGCACGAGCCGCGGGCTGCGCGCTTCCTTCAGTTGATCGAGGGCGGTCGGCAGTCCGCCATGCGCGGTCTGCCACGCGGAGATGGAGCGCGCGTACTGCTTCATGATGAAGATGGTCTGCTTCTCGCGATCGCGCTTCATCGCGATCGACCACTGCCGCGGCACGGTGTACGCGACGAAGACGGCGATCACGGTCATGATGACGAGCACGCCGGCGAGGGTGAAGCCGGACTGCCGGTTCGCGGGCACGTGGGCTCGTGGGCTCGTGGGCTCGGGGGCTGTGTCCCCACGCGCCCTCGCACCCTCGTGCCCCGTCTTACAACTGATCGTACGGCACATTGTCCGTCGTCTTCCCCTTCGCCCTGCTCTTCACGTCGACGATGCCCGGCGTTGCGCCTTCATCCGATTTCTCGGCCTCGGTCGGATCGGGAGCGGGCGAGTCTTCGGAGCCGGGATTGTTCTGGACGGTGTCCCAGTCATCGCTCTTCGTGATCGGATCCTTCGGAATCGCGCGGAGGTAGTGCGGCACGAGCTCCTTCAGATCGGACGGGAACTTCTGCTTGTCGGCGTAGTAGTCATCGATCGCCTTGCGCATCTCGTGCAGGTCGGCGCGCAACGCCGCTTCCTGCGCCTTCTTCTGCGCGCCGCGGACATTGACGAGCGCGATGCCGGCGAGGATGCCGATGATCGTCACGACGACGAGCAGCTCGATCAGGGTGAAGCCTTTCTGGGCGTTGTTCGGTTTCCGCATCGGTTTCACCATTCGTTGTAGTGGGTCTTGCCGTCGAGCGACATGGCGTGCGAGTTCGAGCGCACCTCGAACACATTGCGGCTCCCGCCGCTGCTGCCGACGGTATCAGGATCGTCCGTGTCGCTCAGCGTGATCCAGTCGGACTTGCCGGTCATCGGATCGATGAGGTCGCGCTCGCGGAGGAGCCGGATGCTTTTGCCGTTCGCCAGCTCGATCGGCTTGCTCATTTCTTCGAGATCTTTCGGATACGCGCCGACGGTGAGGTCGGGCGGGGCCTTGATCCCGTTCGGAGGTCCCATCAGCCGCAGATCGTGATAGCGGTCGATCGCCTCGGTGATCTTGCGCAGTTTCTCCCGCAGCTCGATCTCCTTCTGCCGCCGGATGCCGAAGCTGGCGACCGGCAGCGCGATCGAAGCGAGGATGGCCACGATGCCGACGACGGTGATCAGTTCGGCGATCGTGAAGCCTGATTCGAACGGCCGGCGGCGGACAGTGCACAGCGGGCGATTGCCGCCCGTGTCTCCTGCCGTCTGCTGTCTGCTCTCTGCTTTCCTGCTGTCTGCTTTCCTGCGAAACATGAGCTACTCGACTTTCGCTCTTCCGCCCGAGATCGCCGCGTCGATTGCGGCGCCGGACGCGCTGTGAAGATTGGGGTTATCCAGCACGAGCATGGTGTTGCCGCTGATGCCGCCGTGTACGCGGATGTCGACGACGTTGCCGCCCGACGCGAAGACGAGCGGTTTGCCGGTGGACGACATCAGCGTGATGAGTCCCTTGTCGCGATCGATGCGCACGACGGGCGGCGTTTTCGGATCGACGATGAGCGCCGAGCCGAACGTCACGTCCTCGACGTAGAGCGCATTCGGATCGAAGTGCATGGTGATGGTGTCGGCCTGGAGGCCCGCGACGTCCATGCCGATGACGTTCCAGACTTTTTCTTCGCCCGGCTTCAGATTGATCGACACGGGCTGCGGCGCGATGCGCGGCGCGAGACGAAGCGCGGCCATCGATGGCTGCCCATCATCGGCTTTCTCGACCGAGGTCGTGACCGCGCCGAGCTTCGCCGTCGTTGAGGCGGGCGTCGTCGGGTTCGTGTCGAGCGAGCCGAGCTCCGGGTTCTGCGGCTGCGGCGGAGGCGGCGGGTTCTGCGGATTCTGCGGCGCCTTGTTGAAGATGT
>C688J18823_10002811_pt1 | contig 10947 bp, 9 predicted proteins | sample HopSoiMetagenom1_FD_18823 | JGI IMG/M metagenome (IMG submission 18823) | reverse complement strand
ACTTTGTGGTTACCGGCGCGAGCCGCTCATGCATCGCCACGCTCATGCGCACTGCGCGCGCTGCCGCATCCGGAACGGGTACGGGATCGTTGAAAAAAACCATCATGCCGTCGCCTGCAAACCGCTCCAGCGTTCCTTCATAAGCCAGGATGATACTGCCCATTTCAGCGTGGTACTCGCGCAGCACGCCCATGATTTCTTCAGGTTCCGAAGTCTCGGCGAACGCGGTAAATCCACGCAAATCGAGAAAGACGACGACGACTTCGCGCCGATGACTCTTGAGCGGGTCCTCTGCGCCCCCGGCCAGGATCTGCTCTGCGAGCTGCGGAGAAAAGAAGCGTTTGAGCCGGCCGAATCGTTCCAGTTGCTCCACCTGCTCTGCCACGCGCTTTTCAAGCGTGCGCCCCCAGTCCTCCACGGAGTCATGCAGCGCCTTGATGCGCAGCATCGATTTGACGCGCGCGATCAGGGCGGCCTTGTCGACCGGTTTGGTCAGATACTCGTCGCCTCCCGCTTCCAGAGCAGCGACCACGTCGACTGATTCAGACTTCGCCGTAACCAGAACAATCGGTATGAACGGCAGCGTCTTATCGGCGCGCAGGCGGCGGCACACTTCCACACCATCCAGCTTGGGCATCATCACGTCGAGGAGCAGCAGATCGGGCCGATGCAGTTTCACTGCGGTCAAGGCCTCTTCGCCATCCGCCGCGGTCACAATTTCATAGCCCTCGGCTTCAAGCCGCATGCGCAAGATGTCCACATTGGCCGGATTATCGTCAACGACCAGAATGCGCGGCGGCGCGTGCATGGCAAACTACTGGGGGAGAAACTCGCGGATCTTCGCGAGCAGCAGCCGCGGACTGAAAGGCTTGGTCACATAACCGTCGCAGCCGGCGGCAAAGGCTTTCTGGTCGTCACCGCTCAAGGCGTAAGAGGTCACCGCGATAATCGGTATGTCTTTGAGCTTGGTATCGCTCTTGATCCGGCGTGTGACTTCGTAGCCATCCATGCCGGGCAGCTGAATATCCATCAGGATAATGTCGGGCTTTTCCTTCGTGGCCAGTTCAATGCCCTCTTCACCGGTCGATGCTTCGAGCAGATCGTATCCACTGGCAGTGATCAGATCACGGACGATACGGCGGTTGTCTTCGTGATCCTCGATGACCAGGACTCGTTTTTTCATTTCCTTTACCTTTTATTGCCAAGAGCAATCATGCACTGAGCTTCTGCCTTTGGGTCTGTACCGGAATGCTGAACGTGAAAGTCGATCCTTGTCCGATGACCGACTCGACCCAGATTCGCCCGCCATGCAACTCGACTATTTTTTTGGCAATTGCGAGCCCAAGTCCGCTGCCACCCTTGGCACGCGTGGAAGAGTCGTCGACTTGCTGAAATTCCTCGAAAATTCTATCGTGCTGGTTGGCGGGAATGCCGGGCCCGGTATCGGATACGGACACGATGAATGCCTCACCATCGCGGCGCACGCGAATGGCGATTTCACCCTCTTCGGTAAATTTGATTGCGTTGCCCACCAGATTCAACAACACCTGCACGATGCGCCGCTCGTCCGCCCTGCCCACGGGCAATTTTGCGGCGACATCGACGCTCAAGCGTAAGCCTTTTTCTTTCGCCAGCGATTCCACAGCGGAAACCACGGACTGTACCGCGTCCTGAAAGGAATAGTCCGACAGCGTCAGCGACAGTTCGCCCGCTTCAATCCTGGAAAGATCAAGCACATCGTTAATGAGGCCAAGCAAATGCCGTCCGCTTTTTTGCACGCGGTCGAGGACTTCCTGAATCTTCTCTGGCACATTTCCGTAAATGCCATCAACGATGAGTTCGGTGTAGCCGAGGATTGCATTAAGCGGCGTGCGCAACTCGTGGCTCATGTTGGCGAGGAACTGTGATTTGTGCTGACTGGCGATTTGCAGTTCGCGGCTCTTCTGCTCAATTTCCCTGAACAAGCGGGCATTCTGTATCGCAACCGCGGATTGGGCGGCAAACGTCTGCAGGATATCAACAACGCTTGCCGGAAAATTGCCGACGATCTTGCGCGACACCGTGAGTCCGCCCAGCACGCGCCCTTCTCGCAGAAGCGGTAATGCAAGCATGGATCTGACTTCTGCACGCTCTATTATTCCACGCAGCCTCCCCTCATATACCTGTGTCGTCCTGATATCTGCGATCTCGACCGGTGCTCCCGTGGCAGCCGCGCGGCCAGTCGCTCCCTCGCCTATCTGTAGCGATTTTATGAGTAGCGCCTCAACGATATCCGGTTCGGCGCCGTAGGTCGCGCGCAAGCGCAACTCACTGCTCGTTTCATCATGCTCGTAGACCGCCCCTATGTCGGTATCGGACAGCTGGACGGCACGCGACACTATCGCGGAGAGTACTTGCTGAAGATCCAGCGTCGAATTGACCGCCTGGCTCACATCGGCGAGCGCCCGCAGTTGGCTGACGGAGTGCGCGAGATCGTGTGTCCGGTCTTGCAATTCCCGGAAAAGCCGCACGTTCTCGATTGCAATTACGGCCTGATCGGCAAAAGTTTTTACCAACTCTATTTGCTTATCCGTGAAGGGACGCACTTCCATGCGACGTATCACGATAACGCCAATTCCGACATCCTCGCGCAATAAAGGTGTTACCAGGATCGTCCGGTAACCCAGGCGCAGCTGATATTGCTTGTTCCCTGGAAATTCCTTATTCACGTCCTCATCCGCCCCATCCAGAATGTGGATAGTTCGACGTTCAATGATTGCTCTGCCCGTAAGAAGATCGCGACGAATCGGCAAACTTTCTCCCATCGGCAGCGTAGGAAGCGCTCCATAATATGCAGCCAACTTAAGCACGTCGCCATCCACCCGGAGAATATTTGCATCATTGGAGTCGAGTAGGCGCGACGCACTTTCCGCCACTGCATTGAGTACTGGCTGCAAATCCGTTGGCGAGCTACTGATCACTCGCAGGATTTCACTCGTCGCGGTCTGCTGCTCCAACGCCTCGGTCAGCGCCCTGTTGCGCTCCTCAAGTTCCTTAAACAGTCGCACGTTCTCGATTGCGATGACGGCTTGATCAGCGAAGGTCTTGAGAAGGTTAATTTCACGAGGAGCGAATGGGCCCGGCTGCGCTCGCATGATCGTGATTGCGCCAATCGGGCTACCTTCTCTCATCATGGGTACCGCCATAGCGCTCCGGAAGCTAACTGCCTTAGCGGCGGGCCTAAGAACGTATTCCGGGATCGCCTCAACATCCGGGAACATCACCACGGCACAGTCCAAAATGCACTTCCCCGTCGCCGTGTCCTTGCTTGCCACCATCGGAAACAACCCGAGCAGGGTATCCGCACCTTCGGGCGAAACATTGGCCAGCGCAGCAATTTGAATCAAGCGGCCGTCGTATGTCGTCACTCCCACATGCGAGGCAGCACAAAGCGTTTGCGCCCGTTTAGCGATGGTCTCGAATACCGGCTGCGCATCGCGTTGCGACTGGCTGATGACCTGCAGAATCTCGCTGGTCGCAGTCTGCTGCTCCAGCGATTCTCGCAAATCGCGAGTCCGTTCCTCTACCTTATGTTCCAGCCCCGCGTGAGATTCCTGGAGGCGCTCGGTCATGCGGTTGAATTCTTCGGCTAGTGCCTGCAATTCGTCACCGCTTTTTACCGCGATCCGATGTTCGAGCGCTCCAGCGCCGATGCGAGCGGCGCCTGCACGCAGCGCCTGGATCGGAGAGACCATGCGACGCACCAGGAATAAACTTGCCGCGATCGAGATCATTACGCCGACCAATACCAGCACGACCGTACGCCAGATAGCGGCGTACAAAGAAGCGAACGCTTCGGCGGCCGGCAACTCGACGAACACGGACCAGTTCAAGGGCGTAATCATTGCATGTGCAGAAAGGACTTCTACTCCCCTCACATCGCGGCCAATAATCGCATCGGCGGTTGAGCTGGCATCGCGCTCTGATTTTGATGCAATCGCGCGCACTTGCGGAAGCATGGAGAGTTCGGTTTTCTGCAGAACCAGGCTAATGTCCGGATGCGCGATCAGCCGGCCATTTGCGTCCACCACATACGCGTAACCGCCTTTGCCGATCTTCAGGTTAGATACCACATCCCAGATGAACTTGAGATTCGCTTCAGCGGCAACGACGCCCGCGTCTTCTCCCGCCCCGGCCATGGCGATCGTCATGTACGGCTCAGACTCCTTGCGAAAGTAAACCGGGCTGAAGTAGGTTTTGTGAGCCGTTGCTTCAACAAATTTAGGATCGCGCGAAAGATCGATATTGCTGTTGATGACGTCCATGGCGAGACGCGACACGCGCAGCTTTTCATGACCAGTAGGATCGATATGACTCACTTCGGTAATCGCCGGCACCTGCCGAAGAAGGCGCAGTGAATCGAGCCGCCGCTGGTCGAGCGGGACGCCGCGCGAGCCCCACGGCGTTTGTGCGATCCAGGCAAGATCATGTTCCAGCTCCCGCACAAACTGTTCGATCCTGATTGCCGAGGCCGCTGCCTTTTCATGCTGGATGCGGCCGAGCGCGGACTTGTTTTCCTGGTAAGAAAAATAGATTTCCACGAGGCCGCTGACGACCAGTGCGCCGCTTACCAGGAGGACAAGTGGAATCGCATACTTGCGAAAGAGACTACCGCGCCACATCACCGTATCACCTCATCGGCGCGCAACAGGATCGACTTTGGGATCGTGAGCCCGAGTGTCTTTGCGGTCCGGAGATTGAGACTGAGTTTGAATCTGGTCGCTTCCTCCACCGGAAGGTCGTGGGGAGTGGCGCCGCGCAGCAGGCGGTCGATGAAGTACACCATCCGCGTTGAAATCTCGGTGCGATCGGGGGCATAAGACATCAGTGCTCCGGCCACAACAAACTCGCGCGTCTGAGTCATGGTCGGCAAGCGGGCGTCGGCCGCCAGCTTGGCAAGCCTGGTGCGAGCGTCAAAAAGCATCGGCGAAAATAACAATACGGCAGCCTGAGCTTGCTTCGCCGCGAGTTTCATTGAGTTCTCGAATTGTGGCGGGCTCTTAAGTTCGACCATCCGCAGTTGCAGTCCGAGTTGTTTTGCGGCGGCCTCGATGTCCTCGTCGGCCTCGCGGGCCGGGTCGTACAGGACGGCAACCCGTGAGAGGCCGGGGATCGTTTCCTTCAGCAGTTCCAGGCGCTTGCCCACCAGCTCGAGCTGGCGCGAGATGATCCCGGTGACGTTGCCACCCGGCCGGTTCATGCTGTCAATAAGGCCGGAGGCCACGGGATCGTGGTCGTGCGCGATGACAACAATGGGAATCGTGCTGGTGGCCTGTTTCGCAGCACGCAGTGACGCTTCATTAACGGCAATCAGTATCTTTACATTCATCGCGGCCAGCTCGCTGGCGAGCTGCGGCAGGCGCTCGGGATGATTGTTGGCAAAGCGCTGCTCGAAGCGAATGTTGCGGCCTTCCACGTAACCGAGCTCTTGCAATTTCGCGCGAACGGCTTCCATTCCGGGGTCGTGCCGGGCCGGCGAAGAAGCCCTCAGTACACCGATGACCGGTACACCAGCGGTTTCCTGGGCTGCCGCGATGGCAGTCAGTCCGATCATCAGCATTAACCAAAAAGTCTGCTTCCACAGACGATTCATCACCGGATAACCTGGTCGGCCCGCAGCAGGATCGACTGCGGAATGGTGATGCCCAGCGCCTTTGCGGTTTTCGTGTTCACCAGCAGCTGGATATTCGACATCTGCTCCACCGGCAACTCCGATGCTTTCGCACCCTTCAGCAAACGGTCGACATAGTAGCCGGCACGCTCGAAGCTGGCATTGCCACGCGAGCCATAGGATAGCAACGCGCCGGCCTCCGCCAGCGCGCTCATACTGGTTACCATCGGCAACTTCGTTTGGAGGCTAAGCGCTGCAACACGCTCACGATGGACGTATAGCAGCGGGGTCCACACCACCAGAATTGCGCCCGCCTTCATGTTCCTGGCTGCGTCAAATGCCGGACCGATATCGCGAACGCCGCGCACTTCGATAAATTTGGGCTGAAGGCCCAGCCCGGGAGCCACGCGCTGAATCTCGTCCAACTGGCGCTTGCCGAAGCTCGAATCCCAAAACACTGCAATGCGCCCGGCATTAGGGAGCGTCTCCTTGAGAAGCTCCAGATGCTTGGCGATGAGCGCAGCATTCACGGTAAACACTCCCGTGACATTACCCCCAGGCCGCCGATAGCTTTCGATCCATCCAATAGCGGCAGGGTCGTCCGTGTAGCCGGACATGACCACCGGGATTGTGCTGGTCGCCTGGGTTACCGCGCGCAATGCCGGCTCGTTGGCGAGCACGATGACGTCTACTTTGAGGCTGACGAGTTCTTGTGCGAGTGCCGGAACGCGGTCGAGCTGGCCTGATGCCGTGCGCACTTCGAGCCGGATGTTGCGGCCGTCTTCGTAGCCATATTGCCGCAGGCCGCTCCGCAGTGCCTCTACTACGGGATCTGTAATCGGAGGATGTGTTATGAGCATCCCGACGACCGGTAACCGACCTGATTGCTGGGCGCCCGCCAAAGTTGGACCGAGCCACGCGAGACCCAGCGCAGCCAGCATCTCTCGTCGTTTCATTCGATTACCTTTTCCGTGCAGCGCGATCCATATTCCCGAATAGCCTTGCAGCTTTCCTTCAGCCTTTGGGTGCTATTTTCAATTGCCCGCCGTGGCGCGTGCGTTCAATCTGAACTTTGTCGATCATATCCTGCGCCGCCGCGTCGCAATAGGGGACGCGGCTCAGGTCAAGTACGGTGTGGGCGGTCGGTTCACTGCGTAAATGCTTGGCGAGTCGATCGAGCGAGGCATAGAACAGATTACCGCTAACCGCAATGCGTTCTTCATCCCCGTCGCGCGAAATGAATAGGTTCACCTCTGATGCCCAGTACACGAAAAATCCAACCGAAGCGAGCACCGCAACCAGAATGCCAACTTCCAGACCAAGAAACATGACCGACAGCAGCGTAATGAGGAAGACCGCGCCGTCGGCACGGTTGCGCAACGGCCGAATCTCGTTGCTCTGAATCATGCCAATACCGACAAGCACCATCACGCCGGCGATTACCGGCATGGGCAACCACGTCAACAGTGGCCCCGACACCCATGCCAGCAGCACCACGGCGCACGCGGCAATCATGCCCGCGAGCGGCGTATGCGCGCCCATCTCTACGGCTACGCTGGTCCGATTGAAACTACCGGAACCCGCGAACGTAGAGAAAAACGGGCTCAGTGCATTGGCGATGCCTTGTGCAAACACCTCTTTGTGCAGATCCAGATGGCGTGCCGTAGTGGTTTCGAGATCACGCACAATGACCAGCGACTGGGCAAGCCCGAGTACCGCGATGGCGACAGCTTGAGGCACCACCTGTTCCATGAACAGCCAATGTTGCGGCCCGAGTTGCGGCAGATTGAGTGGCAAAGGCTGCAGCGCGACGTGCCCCAACAACTCAAGTTGTGATCGCACCGGCCCGAACAAACCATAGATCACTGCGCCCACCAGGCTTCCGATCAACACCGCGCCCAATATGTAACTACGTGGCCAGCTTCTTTTGAGCAGAACCCCCGCCACGATGGTTACTACACTGGTCGCCGCTGCATACGGATTGACCAGGTCATTCCAGGCAAACATCGCGGTATAGAATTTTTCGTAAAAAAATTGCGCGCTGAGGGGCGACAGGCCGAGCGCGCCCTCCAACGCGGAGGTGATGAGCCACACACCCACGCCGGCCTTGATGCCCGTGATGGCCGCCGGACTGAAGTAGCGGAAGACTGCCGCGCCACGCAATAGCCAAATCAATAGCTGGATTACCCCCACCATCAGGCTCAGGACCAAAACGAACTCGGTATAGAGCGGACTGCCGCGGCCCGCGAACGGCAGCACGCTAACCCCGAGGAGAATGGCGACTGCAGTGTTAGGTCCACCCACCATGGGAGAGTTGCCGAAAAAACTTGCCAGGAAGCCGACGAAGATTGCGCAGTACAAGCCGTACTCCGGCGCCACGCCAGCAAGGTAGGCGAACGTGATTGCCTGGGGGATAACCAGCAGCGCGCCCGTGATTCCCGCGATCGTCTCGCGTTTGGCATCGAACGACCGCCACCACGAGAAGTCCGGCAAAACTTCACGCAACAAATTCATTTGGCTGCGGGCCCCGGGCTGGCTGTCACCGGCTCACTTACGCCGGCTTTTCTAAAAAGACTTTGATAAATCCTTTCCGCGAGTTTCATCAGACGTCCTTCCCGCGGATCCAGCGGTCGATGCTGAAGATGCAGGAAGGCGGCGACATCAAGCGCTTCCTGATGAGTCAGGCTGCGCTCCTTGCCCATTGGCATATTTGCCCAGACAAATCCGGCGAGTCGCTGAACATTATTCAGTCCGGCGCCGCCGTTGTAAGAGTTCAGTCCCCACACTGGCGGAACCGGCCCCTGTCCTTCGCCTTCCGCGCCGTGGCAAATGGCGCACTCCCGTTTGTATACCACTTGGCCGCGCGGCGGATTCGGATCCGCACCGGTATCCGGCAGGCTCGGCACGCCCGCGCCCTTTGGCGGCCGCCCGATGACTTCACCCTCGGAAAGATAATTGATGTAGGCCGCCACAGCCTGGACTTCAGCCGACTCCTCCGGAGGCATGATGCCGTTGAGGCTATATAAAAAACAGTCCCGAATACGTAATCCAATGCCGTTGCGGACGCCATTTTTTGCGCGCCACTTGGGGTACACGCCAGCCACGTTCAATGGAAATGCGTCCGGCCGGGTGCCAGCTTGCATATGGCAATTGGTACAGTTCAATCCATTGCCAGCGTAGCGCCCGGCATAACGGTTGGTTTGCGTGATGATGTTGTAGCCGAAGACGACGTTAGCTTCGTAGTCATCCAGTACTGCGCGCCCCTTCAACTCCTCTATCGAGGGCCGCGCGAACGCCGCAGTACAGCCGAGAAGAACAACAAAGCCGACAAAGGTGACAAATTTGCTCTTCCAGGATGTAAGTCGCACAAAAGACCCTCCGGCTGCGCGCGAGCCGCAGCCATCACATAGCGCCCGCGCAAATGACTTACGGGCGGGCGTTATATTTTATCGTTCGAATTCTAGCCAGCGAAAAGATAGGTGCAACCGCGTGCGACTGCTCCCTGGCATGCCACTATGCCTGATGGCGCATGCGCGATGCCGGGCAGCACGGCCGCATTCCAATCTGCCTTGATATCCTCGTGCTTCATGCCGGTCTGTTTGGCAAGGAGGCCCGAGTAGAAGTGAATTGCCATGTCGCAAGCGGCCACCTTGACGCCCCGATCGATCAACTTTTGTAGCGCCATGTCGGGAAAGAAAGGCTCGCTCATTTTCAGGTAGTAGGGGTTGCGCACGGCTGGCTTGCCGGTTTCCGGATCGTCGATCTTGAAAAATTCACCAAGGGAATATTTCTTCCAGGCGGAATCATCAAGCGCGACCGGAATCCCATTATGTCGAAGCACTAACGCTGCGCCCAGATCGCTCTCGGAAACCCCATAGGCCTGCGGCGCCGTAAACAGAAATACCCATGCCCATGCCATCGCCATACCGCCGTTAGGCTCGCGCATGTCGAGAAGCAATCGATGTTTGCCCGAGATGCTGTCCAGCCAGCGGGTAAAGTCGGTGGACGGACCTTGTGCCGCCACTGCATTCGCCATGGGCAACGCAGCAGCCGCTCCGGCAGTGGCGATGAGAGCAGCGAGACCGAGAAAATCGCGACGTTCAACTTGTACCTGAGTAGTTTCCATATCACTCTCCTCATTGATGGCGTTGTTTTGGAATCGAGCTTGACTGGTTCAACGTCCCTTGAGCCAAAGCCCCAGGTCCAGGGCTATGACAAAGGAGTTGCCACCGTACTACCTTGACCGAGGCGCGGCAAGGCGCAGGCGCGTGAATATTCACATGTTGGCTTGGAGGCGCCAATCCGGTCGCGGCCCGATCGCCTGATCAGGGATCGACGTGAATAAATCACACAAATGACGTGTAACAGTTCAACGCGCCGCCACCTTCTCGAAACGTAAAGTTTCTCCAACGCAAAACGAAACGAACCTGGAGAACCAACCATGAACAAAATCTACAGCGGCCTGATCCTTGCAGCCATCCTGACCAGCACCAGCGCGCTTGCAGAAGATACGTTGCGAGTGAGCATGCAGGACGGCAAGCAGCGCGTCGATTTCAGTCTGTACGGCAACGGCAAGTGCGTCATGATCGACGACAAAATCACCTGCCAGCCAGCGCCGCAGCCTCCGGTGCGCGTCGCTTCGTCCGAATCCAAGTGAACGAATTCCTCCGTAGTGCATTGTGCCGGGCATGCGTGCCCGGTTTTTTTTCAGCGACGAGCCGCCTGTTTATTGATTGGTCAATTTGCGCCCGACGATAATCACGTCGCGCTCAACGCCATCGAGCAGGGTAACGCCCGGTAAACTACCCCAGCGCTCAAACTCAAACTTTTCGAATAATTTTAGGCTAGGCTGGTTGTGTCCGAAGATTAATCCGATCAGCCGGTCTACGCCAAGAACAGGCGCGTGGGAAATGGCATGCGCAAGGAAATAGGAGCCGAGGCCGTGGCCACGGACTGCTTCGTCGACATAGATGCTGAGCTCAGCGGTCTTGTTGTAGGCAGGTCGCCCATAAAAAACCGAAAAACTTAACCAGCCGGCGATGCGTCCATGCTGTTCCGCCACCCATAGCGGACGGAAATGCGGACGATGCTGCTCGAACCAGCCAACGCGGCTTTCGACCGGGACGGCTTCGAGATCCGCGGTCACCATGCGCGAGGGGATCGTCGCATTGTAAAGTTGGACGATGGCCGGCAGGTCATCCCGTGTCGCAAGCCGATGCGTCCAGTCCATCGCTTCTGCCCTACTTCAGCAATTGAAACTCGCCGCCTCGCTCGATCGCTTTTTTGTAGGCCGGCCG
>C688J18823_10002810_pt1 | contig 10948 bp, 9 predicted proteins | sample HopSoiMetagenom1_FD_18823 | JGI IMG/M metagenome (IMG submission 18823) | reverse complement strand
AAGGAGGCGATCTTCGGCGGCGAGCTGGCCGGCCACTACTACTTCCGCGACCACTCCTACGCCGACTGCCCGCTGCTCACCGTGGTCGAGGTGCTCAACCTGATGCGCCGGAAGCGGGAGCTGCTCTCCGAGCTGGTGGAGCCCCTCCACCGCTACTACAAGACGCCGGAGATCAACTTCGAGGTTGCGGACAAACAGGAAAAGATGGACGAGCTCGCGCGCCGCTATTCGGACGCCGAGATCGACTACCTCGACGGCATCACCCTCAGCTACCCCACCTGGTGGGCGAACGTCCGCCCCTCGAACACCGAGCCCTTCCTCCGCCTGGTGATGGAGGCGAAGACCACCCGGGAGCTGGAGACGCGGCAGGCGGAGATCTTCGGGATTCTGGGGGAGCCGGCGGAGTAGGGGCCTGACAGAAAGGGCCTCGGCGGGTCGCCGGGGCCCTCTCCATCCGAACGGATCTACCGGGTCTGGACACAGCAACTGCACGCGTTCGACCACTCGTACTGGTAGCCGTAGCCGCCGGAGAGGAACGGCGTGGGCGACCACGCACACTTGTCGTCGGCCTCGTTGCCGGAGGAGTCGTACCAGCCGTTCCGATCGCAGTCGGTCACCGCTTCGCGGATCTCCGCGCCGAGTATGCGCTCCGCGTTCTGCACGTCCGACCAGCCGGGGACCTTGCAGCCGCTGCAACTCGGATACGGCAGTACTATGTACTTCACGTCGCCGCTGGTGCCGGAGTAGTGGCCGTGATAAGCGCAGTAGGCCAGGCTCGGGCCGCCGCAGGAGGTGCTGGTTCCGGTGGAGGAGTAGGAGGTCTTCGGGAGCACGACCACATAGATCGTGCTGGAATTGTAGGCGCCATGGCCGCCGGAGAAATAGCGGTTGAGCTCGCTCCGGACCCCGGAGTCGGTGACGTTGGTCGGCGGGGTGGAGGTGTCGAACCAATCCGGAGTGCCCGAGCCCAGGTTGGCGAGCTGAATGCCGGAGTACTGCGTGATGGTGTTGTACTCGGGAGTGGTGCCGAACTGGTTGCGGAACGCCTGCAGGGTCGTGGCGTATGTGTGGTCCGCCCCGCCGGTGGCGAATGACGGCCCCCAGAAGATCAAGACGACCTTGGGCGAGATGATCACGCAGCCACCGTGATAGGTCAGGTTGCTGGCCTTGGTGGGGAGTTGCTTCGCGCCCTCCTTCGTCGGCGTATAGGCCACATGGTCGGTATCCGCGAACGGCTTCAGAGCCTTGTCTTCCTGAGCGCCGGCGCTCAGGGACAGGGCTAGCAACCCGCAGGACAGCGCAAGAACGGACTTCAGAGACCTGATCCTCATGCCTTGTATCCTCCAAGAAAGGTTTCAAGAAACGCACACTCACATCATCGTTCTATAAATTCCTGGTGCCCGCCGCCGAAGAAACCGCGCCGGAGCCATCCGCCGAGCCCCGATCCTCTGAGGAAGAGACAGACGCCGTTATGGGGTCTCCGGCGGAGTAGGACGTACCGAGCCGTTCCGGGCTACTGCGCCTTCAGGCTCAGGACAGGGATCTCCAGCCTGAGATCGACCGCCAGAAGACCGACCGGAGCGTCGTCGTCCCGAACGGCTTTAGCGTCCATCTGGTCCGGGGCCACGATGGGCGAGAAGCGGTCGAGGCGGTCGCAGGGCGGAACAGAAAACCTCAGCGTTGTCCGTCTATACAGAAGAACGCAGCCCATCAGGGAGAGAACAGTACGGCCGCAACCCTCTGTCCGTCGACAGAGACTTATACAATCGACTCTCTAAGCTTGACGGGCTTCAGAGGTGAGCGCATGATCACGAAAGACCTGCCGCAGCTTGGTGAGCAGACAGTGTTGGCTTGTCCGGCCCCATGAGCCGGGGAGAGGAGGCCCTCCAGGAAACCTGTCTTTCAACGAACCTTCGCAAACCCGCCTCTGGCAATCAGGATAGAAGGGAGAAATCAAGCGATGAAATCGATTGAGGTCATCTACCTCCTTTTCGCCATAGCCCATCCGGTATCGGAGCTCATCCGCAGAACAAATCTTCGGACATTCCTCAACGAGGTCTACTACGGGACGAATCGGGACGACTTTCCGGTCAACAAAATTTTTGGCGTCGCGGGGTCTTTGGTTGTTCTGATAGTTCTCATTGCGCCGCTTCTGGCTCCTCTCTTTCTCAGCCCCGAATCTGTCGAGGCCCTGTGGTATCTAGCGTTCGGCCTGGTCCTGGCAGACTTGATCCAGCACGCGGCCCACTTCATTGCGCATCCCCAGAATCCCGCTCCGCTGGTGCATCTGGTCACCATTCTCGATTCTCGGCGTCCTCGTTCCGCTGTTGTTGATCGTGAAGCTCGGATGGCTGTTGCTTATTGGAGCGCTGATCATCTTCGGAAACTGGGCGAACAATTCACGGATCGCAAGGGGCAAAACCAGAATTTCCGCCGCCCAGCTGGCTTCGCCGCCTGTATGATGAACGGGAGAAACCAAATGAAATCGCTGATCGCTATTCCGCTCACCGTCCTTCTCTTCGCGGGCAGCGCGCAGGCCTACGGCCCGCGCGGGCATGGCCTGGTGGGAGCCATCGCCGACCGGCGGCTGGCCCAGGACAATCAGCAGGCCGCGGACGCGGTCAAACAGCTCCTGGAGGGTCTGACCCTGGAGCGCGTCGCGACGCTTCCCGACGAGATCAAAAGCTTCGACGACTGTACAAGGCCGCCGAGCACGAAGCCGTTGAAGATTCCGAAGCGCGTCAACGACGAGCTCATGGCCTTCCTCGCGGCCAATCCATGCAGCGGCCACCCCTCTCATCATGAGTTTCACTTTACGGACGTCCCGGTAGCCGGAGATGAGGAGTATGGCGATGGGGAGGTCGGGCGGTCGGAATTCGACGTCGTCCATCTGATCCCGTTCTGCGTTCGCGTCCTGAAGGGCGAGGTGCCCGAGACCAACGATCGCGGAATCACCAGGACGGTCGCAGTCATCCTCCTGGCGCACTATCTGGGGGACATCCACCAGCCGCTCCACGTGGGCGCTGAATACTTCGACGCCGACGGGAATCCCTTTGAGCCGACGGCCGACGACCCGGGGTTCGCGGATCAGGGAGGGAACAAGCTCACCCTGTTCACACTGGTCCAGGGCAAGGAGAAGTCCGCTGGAAAGCTCCACAGCTATTGGGACGGCCAAACGGTGGAGAACGCCTTTGGCACTGTCAAAGACTCGACGGTTGCGACCCGGCTGGCCAAGAAGGAGCCCGAGGATTGGGAGCTGGCGGGTGACGTCGATACCTGGGCCGAGCAGATGGCCAACGAGATCCTGCCGGTCGCCCGCGAAGCCCATGAGCGCCTCGACTTCAAAAAGGTCACGGTCAAGGCCGGCAGCGGGGACATTACCAGCGGACGCGGGGAGGAGAGACGGCAATCCGGCGGGACCTTCTACGCGATCTGGGCGGCCGCGATCGTGAAGGAGGAGATCCACAAGGGGGGCTGGCGCTTGGCGGCTCTGCTGGAAGCGAGCCTGCAGTGAGGTAGCCGAAGCGTCTGTGGCCTGAGCCCTCGCCCGCCCGGGATTGAAATCCCGAGCCGGCTCCAGCTTCAGGTGCCACTCGAACAGTAACGGGTCTTGGAGGCTAAAACGACCCCAGCTCGAGGACGCGGAAGGCGGAGATTTCGGGATCCGGGGGAGCGGGCGGAGCAGAGGAGAGCTTTCAGGATCGCTTACGCGGCTCCCCTGCGTCGCCTTGTAGGACAGGGACCGCCAGCCTGAGATCGACCGCCAGGAGACCGACCGCGGCGTCATCCCGGACGGCGTCCATCCGGTCCAGGGCCACGATGGAAGGCTGCTCTATTGGCCGGGCGTTTCATGATAACTACGATCTCGTGCTTGGCTATCCCTTGAAGACGCTCGATCAAAAATACGACAACATCGTCTCGCGCGACATCCCGGTCAACGCGGGGTAACATCCTGCGCTCCTGGAATCCCGCGTCCCACACTGCGTACTGGACGGACGACAGCGTCATCAAGCCCATAGCCAAATCACTGCACGATATTCTTGTGCTCTTGTCGCCGGCGGGCCTGCCGTCGCGGCGGACGCCAATCGCACCCCACGCAGCCGCCGCAGGACGTGACCTGGGGTCATCGAAGCGAGCCCGGTGAGGGTTAGGGGAAATGCCTCAGAGGTCTAGAAACGGGATTTCGTTGCAAAGGTTTTGACACTCCGCCCGCGGCGGTGTATAGTCCTTCAGCAGAATCAAAGCTTTAGAGACCGGTAGGCGGAGAGCTTCACTGACTCGCCGGAAAGGAGAGATGGAGATGAAGAAACCTACATTCCTGTGTCTCGTAGTGTCGCTGGCCCTGATCGTGCCTCTTCTGGGCGCGAGCAAGGCCGCGGGAGCTGCCGTGGAGAAGGCGCCTTATGGCGCTCTCATGGCGGGGGGCGTCTGCGCATGCTGCCCGCAGACTTGTGGCGGCGGAACATTCATCGGCTGCTACAACACCATCAACATGCCCCCCAATGCCGTGACCTGCGTCTACAGTAACAGCGGCGGGGGGCCCGGTTGCGTGAGCTGCCTCAACGCTGCCCTGGATACCACCGAGGCGGCACTGAACGCGATCTTTGAAGGGGCCAAGCCGGACAGCTTTTCCAGGGTAGTCGAAGAGGCAGCGCCTTAGCTCGCGGGTTGTCCTTACATCCCGGCCGTTCCGGTTGTGAGAATAGGTGCCTGGGACCTACGGAAGGTTGCACGGACCAGGCCGGGGGCAGGAAGGAACGTGAAGAAGCAGGCGGCGCGAGGAACGAAGCTCTCGACACCCCAGACGACGAGCTTCTCCCCTTCGCTCTCGATCGCGTAGATCGGGTGCCCCGGCGTGTGGCCGTAGGCCGGGACCGAGCGGATGCCGGGCACGAGCTCGATCGCGCCGCTGATCGGCTTGAAGCTGCCAGCCGCGATGTAGGGCTTCATCGGGGCCATCGCACCCTGGAAGGAGCCCTTCATATCGGCCGGCGCGGCGTCCAGGTTCTTCTGGCTCATCATCCGCGTCAGTCCGTTTCCGGACGAGGACCGCCTTCCAGGCTCTCGACGATGCGCTCGGCGCCGTCGACGTCGGGAATGTCGACCATGCCGTCGTGATTGAAGCCGTATTCAGTCTCCATCCTGCGGCGGATCTCTGCGGATGGCTCGCCTTCCCCGGACTCCACGATGACGCCAAAGTCCTCCGGGTAGAACATCCCCGATTCCTGCGCTGTCATGAATGCGGACAGCTTGTCGGCACGCACCGCCACGTAGGCAAATATCGGGGCGCCGTCTGGATTCTGCCCGCGAACCAGCAGAACGCAAACGGTGTCAGCCGCGTCGCCGGCAGGCGGCTCTTCGGCGCCCGCAAGCTCTGCTTCGCCTTCGCCGCGCGCCCAGGAAGCGGCTCGGGCGGTGGCGATCGCGGCGACGACGCGTCGATCCCCGTCGCGTTTGAGCTCGACGAGCAGCTCCTGACCTTTCGGGTCACGGCTCCCAAGCAGACCGCGGGCGAGGGCTCTCAGGTCGAAGTGATCGAGCGCCATCCGCAGGTGCTTCGCCAGGACCTCGACGTCGTCGAGAAGCAGTAACCCGAAGAGGCCGCGGCTGAACCAATAGTCATCTTTGCCGACGGGCGCGGTCGCATGGGCGGTCTCGAGAGCGAGTCGCGCCTCGGCGCCGCCGATCAACGCGAGATAGACCAGGGCCTCGTCGCGCTGTTCCCAGGAACGTTTGGGATCTTCGAACAGCGCAGACAGGGGACGGACCATTTCCGATGTCCGTACGCCCAGGCTGCCCAACGCCAGCGCGACTCGCGATCGGCTGGTCTCGGAGAGATCGGGCAATCGCAACTGCGCGGCCACCAGCTCCACCGTCGATGCGTCCGCGCCTGTCGAAGCCGCCTCGACAAGCTCCCGACGCGGCTTGCCGCCGTCGGCGACGACGGCCAGCGCGTAGATCCAGTCCTGCTGGTGGCATACGAGTCGCAGTCCCTCCTCGCGCGTCAAGGCCTCGCAGGCGTAAGGGACGAACGACGGGTCCAGTTGGCCGAAGGAGAGGCACGCCCGTACGCCGGCTGCCGTCATCGGCCTCAACCTCACCACCTCGGGAGCGGTTTCCCGGGCTCCGCGGTAGGTCGCGTTGGTGAGCCAACCCAGCGCCCAGAGCGCGGCGCACCGGCTTCCCTCGTCCTCACGAAGGAGCTCGGTGAGGCCTTCGAGAATCGCGTCACGCAGTGCTTCGGGCAGGAAGCCGAGCTTGCCATTGGCGCTGAAGAACACCTGCATCAGCTCGAGCGCCACACCAATGCGTACCGTGGCGATGTCCGACCGCAGGCGTGCCACGCGTTCCGCGAGCAACTCGCCGGCGTTCTGCGCGGTCAGTTGCGCCTGGGGTAGCGCAGCCACGCTGGCGAAACAACGACCCGCGTGCAGGCGTCGTGCGCCGCGACCGTCGGCAAAGGCGTCCAGCAGGCGCGCGCGCAGCAGCTCGTCGAACGTCGATTTCGTCAACGCGGCGAACGCCTCGTCCATCGACGTATTGATCTTCTGGTTGAACCCATCCTCGTCGATGAGCGCATCGATCGCCGTGTCCACCACGGCCGACACGACGCGATCGCTGACGCGCGGATCCTCCGCCAGGCACAGCATGGCAAAGACCGCGCGCGCTCTCGCCTCGGCCGCGGGCGCATCGCTGCCGGGAAGGATCATCTGCATCGCGTCGTCGGCCTCGGAGGTGGGCAGGTCCGCGATGGCACTGCGGATTTGCTCCTGCCAATCCCCGACCACCACCGACTCGGTGACGCGGATGTGCTCCGACACGACGACTTCGCGCGGCTCGAGTTCGAGGGCATCGAAATATTGCCGCAATCGTGCGACGACGCCCTGCTCGGTCGGCGCGCCGCGGCCATGCTTGATGGCTTGGCCGGCCAGGTATTCCTGGAACAACTGGTGCACGAACTGGATGGAGCGGCGGTCGATCCCGCGAGCGTCCGTTTCGATGCCGGCGACGTTCAGCAGGCCGAATACGTGGATGCAGGCCTCGAGGAGAGGCACCGGCTCGACGGACGCGAAAGCCGGCTCGTCGCCGCTCGCCGATCTGAAGTCCTCGAACACGCGAATCACACGGTTGTCGGCGTAGCGTTGCAGGCCGGCCTTGCGCATGAGATACGCGAGAAGCTCCAGATACGCGATGACGACGCTGCTCTCGAACGAGCCGCCCGGCATGTGATGACGCCGTTCGGCCATCAGTTGGACGGCACGCCGCAGGACGTCGATGCTGCGCCGGGAAGCCGTCTCGTGCGTCGTCTGCAGTTGCGACACCATCGCCAGCATCAGGATGTTGTCCGTCAACCGACTCGATGCCCGCCGATAGCAGACGCTCTCGATCAGATCGTAGGTCGCAGCACCGTCGAGCCCATTCAGCCGCGCCCATCGTCCGACGTACTCGTACTTCGTGCCGCGCTGGAGCGGCAGAACCTCGAGGAAGTCGAAACAGTCGGACAATTCGGTTCGAACATCCTGCAGACCGATCACCCGGGACGTGGCGATGATGGGCGCGCGGCTGAAACGGTTCGCGATATCCCTGAGCAGCCGGCAGAGCTCGAAGCGCTTGTGCCGGTCGAGGATTTCATCGATGCCGTCGACCATCAGCAGCACCGAGCCCGAATCCATCGCCTGCCCGAGGTAGCTCACGATCGAGGCCACCTGATCAGGATTGAACTGCCTGCGGCGCACGTACGCCTCGAACAGCTCCGTGACGTGGCGGATCGGCAGTGCCTCGACGATGTCGCGGCAGGCCACGAGCACCGGAATCCAGGGCTGGACCGGAAGCGCCGCGTCGCCGCCGGCCTCCCCGAGCCATGCCCTCGCATAGTGACCGGTGACCCAATCGAGCAGCGTGCTCTTGCCGGAACCGGGATCACCCCAGACGATGAGCCGGCTGTCCGGGCCCAGGTGCTCGGAAAGAGACCAATTGCCTCCGACCGATTCCGCCCGAGCGCTGCGCTCCTGATGCAGGAGGTCGGTATGAGAGCTACGGTCACGATCGAAGCTCTGATCCAGGTCTGTCGCCGTGGGAGGTGACAGGTCGACCTGCGTCGGTTCGGATTTCGCAGGCTCGCGCTTCGGCCTGTGGTCATGAACGAACCGGAACGAAAGATCGACGCGGAAGTCGTCGCTGGGCAGGAGCACCGCAAGTCCGTCCCTGGACGGCAACGGCATCTTGATCGCGGCCACGCTTTCCTTGACCGCCGTCAGCAGCGACTTCATCAGAGCCATGGGGACGTCAGTTGGACCGGCGGAATCAAGGAGCCCTCTGAGAAAGACCCTCATGTGCGCTTCGAATTGACGGCGAAAGGCTGGAGGGTCCTCGTAGGTGTTGTATCCCCCCGAAGGCGAGCCGTCGGCGTTCTGAAACTGCTGGAAGAACTGGTCGACGCGCGCTTTCTGCGTCCGCTTCGCGTCGAGATCGGGATCGTCCAACGTGACCGGAATTGTGCCGGTGCGCCGGTACAGCCAGACCGTTTTTCCAGCGGCCCTGGCGTTTTCGAATTCGTACTCCGTGCCAGACAGATAGGGAGCGCCGCCGGGCTTTCGTAGCTTTTGTGGCGTGCCCATTCGTCCCCACAGGATCACGACTGTGAGGTCGCACTGCGACGGCTGCGGTAAGCTTTGCTCGACCGCCTCTTGCGGCGAGAGCTGGGCAGACATGGGGATGGGGCCCGCCGGATCATCCCAGCTCACGACCTCGAAAGTGACCTGTCCTCGCAGGAGGGGATCGCGCGGCAGGCTCTCGAGCACTTCGCGCACGATGGCGCGCTCGGTGGTGACATCGCCCGGCGAGGAGAGGAACACTCTCACGTGGCGCGGACGGCCGTCGCCAGCGCGCCGGTGCACCTCGTGGCTGCCTGTGGCATCGTTCATGTCGAAGCCTGTCATCCGGGACGCAGGCGCTCATCCTTCGAGAGCGTCCGGACTATTGTACGCCAAGCGGGACCAGCGAGAAAATATCGGAGAGACTTATATCACCAGCTCTTTAAGATTGACGACCTGCGGAGGCAGGCCTATGCTCTCCCTTGACAACCGACCTGGAGAGGAGAGAGCACGCGATGAGATCGATTGAGATGATCTACCTCCTCTTTGCCCTGGCCCATCCGATATCGGAGCTCATCGACAGGACAAACCTGCGGATTTTCCTGAATCAAGGCTACTATCGGACGAGCCGGGACGACTTCCCGGTCAACAGGATCTCCGGCATCGGCGGCTCGCTGCTCGTCCTGGTGATTCTCATCGCGCCTCTTCCGGCATCCTTCTTTCTCGGTGCCGACTCCGGTCTGGTCAAGGCCTTGTGGTATCTGGCGTTTGGCCTGGTCCTGGCAGACGTGATCCAGCACGCGACCCATTTCGTTGCGCGGTCTCGGGAGCTCGCTCCACTCGTGCATCTGGTCACCATTCTCGGCGTCCTCGTCCCGCTGTTGCTGATCGTCAAGCCCGACGGGAATGTGCTCCAAACCTCTCATCTCGGGCCGTTGCTTCTCGGCGCGCTGCTCATTTTCGGAAATTGGGCGAGCAATTCGCGGATCGCGGGGCCTGGAACCACTCGCCGCCTAACGAGCCGAACGCACCAGCCGGACCAGGTGCCACCGGAGCTGTAACCGAGCAGTAATCGAATAGTAATCGAACGGTAACCATCCCCTCCTTGTTTCACCTCTGTCCCCCCTCGTCCTTCCACGCGATGGCTCACGAAATCCGGTTTCGCGCACTATCTATATGTGTGAGATGTAGGAAAGCCGCGGGAGGTCGCTTATGGCTGCCCTCTCGTTTACCCGGCGTGCAAGGTCGCCAGGCGCTTCGGCGACCGCGCTCTATCCTGGAAGGAGAGTTTATGTCACGTAAGATTTTCACGCTGTTCGCCGTTCTCGTCCTCGTCGGCGCGGCCGCCTGGGCCAAGCCGCCGCTCTACGTCAGCTTCGCCTCGGACGACTACCACGAGGGCCCGACCTTTACCGGCCTTGGCGCCGAGATCCACGGCAAGGCGCGGGTCGATCTGATGCTCGACCGTCAGGGTGACTTCGAGGGCGGGGTGGTGATCTTCCCGAGTTGGTTCACCTTCGACGCCAAGATCGTCAATTACAAGGTGATCCCCCAGGGTGCCAACTTCCTTCATATCTGGGACCTGAGCGGCAGCTTCAGCTTCAACCACTACGACGTCGGCCTCGGCAGCCCCTTCCTGCTGGGGACGAAGTTCGAGACCGCCTTGTTGACCAGCCTCTCTCCGAGCGCGACCCAGGCGGGAGAGACGATGACTCTGCAGGATTCGCAGCCCGCCGACGCCAGCGTGGTGTTCCAGGACGGCGGTCCGTTCGAGGCGGTGCTCAACCTGGTCTATCCCGACAACTACATCGGCCTGGGCTCGGGCTTCGCTTTCACCTTCACCCACGTGCGGGTCGGCGACTTCGTGGGCGCGCCGCCGAACCTCTCCAGCGGCCAGTTCAAAGAGGAGTTCAAGGCCGAGGGCAGCTTCTCAGGCGAGGGCGGTGAGTAGCCGGGACGCAGCACGCTCGTTGCCAACGGGAGCTCGGCGATGGGCGACCTCAGCGCCGGGTTGGCGTTGGCGCTCGGAACGAGCCAGCGCACCGTGCAGCGGGCGCTCGACTCGCTGGCCGCGGCCGGCAGGGTGCAGTCGTTCGGCCGCGGGCGGGCGCGCCGTTGGATCACCCCGCCCGTGCCGGGATTCACGACGGCCTTGTTACTCCCCGCCCCTCCGCCGATCGACTAGGATGGACGCGTACGCCGATCCACCGCCGAGATCGTCCGTGAGACCGGCCGGGTGCTCGCCACCATCCCGGCGCCCGGCGGCGGCGGTGACTCGGGGCTCACGTGGGCCGAAGGGACGCTCTGGGTGGGGCAGTACCGGGACCGGAAGATCTATCAGATCGATCCCCAGA
>C688J18823_10002809_pt1 | contig 10949 bp, 11 predicted proteins | sample HopSoiMetagenom1_FD_18823 | JGI IMG/M metagenome (IMG submission 18823) | reverse complement strand
CGTTCGCGTCCTCGCCGAGCGGCTCGTTCACGAGGTCGACATCCATGCGGCCCGCGAGCGCATATGCCACGACGAGCGGCGGTGACGCGAGGTAGTTCGCCTTCACCTCCGGATGGATGCGCGCCTCGAAGTTCCGGTTCCCCGACAGCACCGAGCACACGACGAGATCCCCCTCCGCGACGGCTTCCGAGATCGGCGCCGGCAGCGGCCCGGAGTTGCCGATGCACGTCGTGCAGCCGTAGCCGACCGTCTGGAACCCGAGCTCGTCGAGGTACTGCGTCAGCCCCGCCTGCTCGTAGTACTCCGTCACGACCTTCGAGCCCGGCGCGAGCGACGACTTCACCCACGGCTTGCGCCGCATACCGCGCTCGACCGCCTTCTTCGCGAGCAGCCCGGCGCCGATCATCACCTGCGGGTTCGACGTGTTCGTGCACGAAGTGATCGCCGCGATCACGACGGAGCCGTGCTCCAGCTCGAACTCTTGCCCGTCCAGCGCCGTCGCGACCGATCGCGGACGCTCCGCGACCGCGACGCCGCCGCCATCCGACTCCACCTGGGCGTCGCTCATCTGCTCGTGCCCGGGGTCGACGGTCGTGGGTGGATCGCTCGCGGGGAACGATTCCGAGACCGCCTCGTCGTGGCCGTTCCCGTAGTCGACGCCGAAGGTCGCGAGCGCATCTTCGAACGACTGCTTCGCCTCGCGCAGCGGCACGCGGTCCTGCGGGCGCCGCGGCCCGGCGAGCGACGGCTCGACGTCGCCGAGGTCGAGCTCGACGACCTGCGAGTACTCAGGTTCGACGCCGGTGTCGTGCCAGAAGCCGTTCTCCTTGCAGTACGACTCGACGAGCGCCACGTGCGCTGCGTCGCGGCCCGTAAGGCGCAGGTACTTCAGCGTCTCGTCGTCGACCGGGAAGAACCCGCACGTCGCGCCGTACTCCGGCGACATGTTCCCGATCGTCGCGCGGTCGGCGAGCGCCAGCCCGGCGAGGCCCTCGCCAAAGTACTCGACGAACTTTCCGACGACGCCGGCCGCCCGCAAGATCTGCGTCACGGTCAGCACGAGGTCGGTCGCCGTCGCGCCCTCGGGCAGCGACCCGGTCAGCTTGAACCCGACGACTTGCGGGATCAGCATCGAGATCGGCTCGCCGAGCATCGCGGCTTCGGCCTCGATTCCGCCGACGCCCCAGCCGAGCACGCCGAGGCCGTTCACCATCGTCGTGTGGGAGTCGGTCCCGACGAGCGTGTCGGGGAACGTCTTGCCGTCGCGCGTCTCGACGACGCGCGCGAGGAACTCGAGGTTGACCTGGTGGACGATGCCCGTGTTCGGCGGCACGACCTTGAAGTTGTCGAACGCCTCCTGCCCCCAGCGTAAGAACGCATAGCGCTCGCGGTTGCGCTCGAACTCGAGCTCCGCATTGCGGAAGATCGCTCGCGCGGTCGCGTACTCGTCTACCTGCACGGAGTGGTCGATGACGAGCTCCACCGGAAGCTGCGGATTGATCCGCGCCGGGTCGCCGCCGAGGTCGGCCATCGCGTTCCGCATGGCCGCGAGGTCGACGACAGCGGGCACGCCGGTGAAGTCCTGCAGCAGCACCCGCGAAGGCCGGAACGAGATCTCCTGGGACGGCTCCGCCCGCGGGTCCCACGCCCGGATGGCCTCGGCATCGGCCTGCTCTCCGTGGCGCACGGCGTTCTCCAGGAGGATCCTCAGCGTGTAGGGGAGGCGCTCCACGAGACCGACTCTACCTTCCCATTTGACGAGCGCCGACCTTCTCCCTAAAGTCCACCAACTCACTGGACTAATAAGGAGAGCCCATGAGAAGAATTAGCCTGACTTTGCTACTCGCGCTCGTGTTCCCTGCCCTGGCGGCCGGGGCCGCCCAGGACACGAAGCTCGCGCTCGTCGCTTATTCCACCCCCAAGGACGCATATGGCGCGCTGATCCCGGCATTCCAGAAGACCTCCGCCGGCAAGGACGTCAGCTTCTCGCAGTCGTACGGGGCGTCGGGCGAGCAAAGCCGGGCGGTCGCCTCCGGGCTCGACGCTGATCTCGTCGCGTTCTCGCTGGCGCCTGACGTCACGTCGCTCGTGCAGAAGCACCTCGTTGCGCCGAGCTGGAACAAGGACAAGTGGCACGGGATGGTCACGCGCTCCGTCGTCGTCTTCGTCGTGCGCGACGGGAACCCGAAGAAGCTGAAGACCTGGACCGACCTGCTCAAGCCGGGCGTGCAGATCGTGACACCCAACCCGTTCACGTCGGGCGGCGCGCGCTGGAACGTGATGGCGGCGTACGGCGGCGCGCTCCGCGCGGGCAAGTCTCCGAAGCAGGCGCAGGCGTACCTCGCACAGATGTGGAAGCACGTGGTCGCGCAGCCCGCGAGCGCGCGCGAGGGACTGCAGACGTTCCTCGCCGGCCGCGGTGATGTCTTCCTCGCGTACGAGAACGAGGCGATCTTCGCGCAGCAGCACAACCAGCCCGTGCAGTTCGTGATCCCGAAGGCGACGATCCTGATCGAAAACCCGATCGCCGTCACGACGACGTCCAAGCACAAGCCGCAGGCGCAGGCGTTCCTCAAGTTCCTGCGCACCAAGCCGGCGCAGCGCATCTACGCGCAGAACGGCTACCGGCCGGTCGTCCAGGGCGTCACGCAGGGCCTGAACTTCCCGAACAGGCCGCAGCTGTTCACGATCAAGTACGTGGGCGGCTGGGCGCAGGTGGAGAAGAAGTTCTTCGACCCGCGTACCGGGATCATGGCCAAGATCCAGGCGGCGAATGGCGGCTAGAGCCGAAGCAGCACTTCCGGCACCGAAGGCCCGGCGCTCAGCAGCGCCGGGCCTTGCCGTTGGGTTGAGCACGCTCTACCTGAGCATCGTCGTGCTGCTGCCGCTCGCGGCGCTCGCCTGGCGAGCACATGGCTGGGATGCGATTACGAGTCACCAGGCGGTCGCGTCGCTCAAGCTCACACTCGCGCTGTCGCTCTTCGTCGCTGTCATCAACGCCTTCGCCGGGACCGCGCTCGCGTGGACGCTCGTTCGCGATCGCTTTATCGGTCAGAGCTTCGTCAACGCGCTCGTCGACCTGCCGTTCGCGCTGCCTACGATCGTCGCCGGCCTGACGCTGCTCGCGCTGTACGGTCCGCGCTCGCCGCTCGGCGTGAACGTCGCGTTCACGCGCTGGGCGATCCTGTTTGCGCTGCTGTTCGTGACGCTGCCGTTCGTCGTGCGGACGGTTCAGCCGGTGCTGCTCGAGCTCGACCCGGAGATGGAGGACGCGGCCGCCTCGCTCGGCGCGTCGCGCTTCGCCACGTTCCGCCGCGTGATCCTGCCGAACATCCTGCCGGCGATCCTCTCCGGCGTTGCGCTCGCGTTCGCCCGCGCGATCGGCGAGTTCGGCGCCGTCGTGCTGATCTCGGGCAATCTGCCGTTCAAGACGGAGGTGCTGTCGGTCTACGTGTTCGGCCGGATCGAGAGCGGCGACCCGGGCGGAGCGGCCGCCGCCTCGGTCGCGATCCTCGCCATCTCGTTCGCCGTCCTGCTCGCGATCGGCGGACTGCGCCGCCTCGCCACGCGCCATGATCGGTAAGTACGTCGTCCGTTTCGTCGCGCTCGGCTACGTGGCGGTGCTGCTCGCGCTCCCGATCGGCTACGTCTTCTACCGCACGTTCCGCCACGGCTTCTGGCCGGCGTGGCACGCGGTCACGACCCCGGACGCGCTGCACGCGCTGAAGATCACGCTGATCCTGGCCGGGATCGCCGTGCCGGCGAACACGATCTTCGGCGTGCTCGCGGCGCTCGCGATCGTTCGGTACCGCTTCCCGGGGGCTGGCGTCTTCAACGCGGTCGTCGACCTGCCGCTTGCGCTGTCGCCCGTCGTCGTCGGGCTCGCGCTGCTGCTGCTCTACGGCCGCGGCGGCTGGCTCGGGGGGCACCACGTCGTCTTCGCCCTGCCGGGGATGGTGCTCGCGACGATGTTCGTGTCGCTGCCGTTCGTAGTGCGGGAGGTGGTGCCGGTGCTGCGAGAGATCGGCACGGAGCAGGAGCAGGCGGCCGCGACGCTGGGCGCGGGAGCCTGGCAGACGTTCTGGCGCGTGACATGGCCGGCGATTCGCTGGGCGACGGCGTACGGCGTCGTGCTGACGACGGCCCGCGCGCTCGGCGAGTTCGGCGCCGTCAGCGTCGTCTCGGGACGGCTGGCCGGGCAGACGGAGTCGCTCACGCTCTACGTGCAGGACCGGTATCAGTCGTTCGACGAGGTGGGCGCGTACGCTTCTGCCGTGGTGCTCGCGCTGATCGCGGTCACGACGTTGATCCTGATGACAGCGCTCAAGCCGAAAGAGGAGACGCGATGATCGAGGCGCGCGGCATCGTCAAGCGCTTCGGCGACTTCACCGCCCTCGACGACGTGTCCGTAGAGGTCGAGGCAGGCTCGCTCACCGCGCTGCTCGGCCCGAGCGGCAGCGGCAAGTCCACGCTGCTCCGCGTCATCGCCGGCCTGGAGCGGCCCGATGCCGGCCAGGTCTGCCTGGAAGGCAGGGACGTGACCGGGATCGCGCCGCAGGAGCGCGGCGTCGGCTTCGTGTTCCAGCACTACGCGGCCTTCAAGCACATGACCGTCGCCGAGAACATCGCCTTCGGCTTGCGGATCCGGCGGCGGCCGCGCGCCGAGATCAAGCAGCGCGTGGCCGAGCTGCTCGACCTCGTGCAGCTCGCCCGGCTGGGCGACCGCTATCCGGCGCAGCTCTCAGGCGGCCAGCGTCAGCGGATGGGCCTGGCGCGCGCGCTCGCGGTCGACCCAAAGGTGCTGCTGCTCGACGAGCCGTTCGGCGCGCTCGACGCGCGGGTGCGCAAGGAGCTGCGCACCTGGCTCCGGCGCCTGCACGACGAGACGCACACGACGACGGTGATCGTCACGCACGACCAGGAGGAGGCGATGGACGTCGCCGATCGCGTCGTCGTGATGAACGGTGGCAGGATCGAGCAGATCGCGCCGCCGCGCGAGCTGTACGACCATCCCGCGAACGAGTTCGTGATGTCGTTCGTCGGACCGGTGAACCGGCTCGGCGACGCGTTCATCCGACCGCACGACGTCGAGCTCCTGCTGGAGCCGAACGGGTCGACGCAGGAAGCGATGGTGCAGCGGCTCGTTCACCTCGGCTTCGAAGTGCGGGTCGAGCTCGTGCGCGACGACGGCGAGGTGCTGTCGGCGCAGCTGACACGCGAGCAGGTCGAAGCGCTCGAGCTACAGCGCGGCCAGATCGTCTACGTCCGGCCGACGCGCCAGACGGTCTTCGTCGACTAGTCCTCGCCGTCCCAGTAATCGAGCTCCGGCCCCGGACGCGCGAAGACGATGCGCTCGCCGGCGACGCTGCGCGCGCCGACCTTGCCGGTGTCGAGGTACTCGACGATGTCCGGGGCCACCCTGGACGAGAGCATGACGACGCGGATCGGAGCGTCGGTGTTGTTGATGATCTGATGGGCGCCGTCCTTCCCGCGCCGGAAGCAGACGACGTCGCCCTCCTTCAACGTCTGGTCGCCCTCCGGTGTACGGAGCGTCGGCTCGCCGCGCAGGACGATCACCCACTCCTCGTTTGCGTGGTGCGTGTGGTACGGCCACAGCTTGTTGCCCGGCTCGACCTCGGACATGCTCGCGCCGAGCAGCTCGGAGCCGATGCGGTCTCCGACGAACGCCTCCTTCATCCGCCAGCCTTCGCGGTCGCGCTCCTCGTCCCATTCGTCTGCGTAGAGGTTGGCGATCTTCATCAGTGTGGTTGCCACGCGTCGGGATCCGCGGCGAGCTCCTCGACCGCAGCCGGCAGCTCCCCGCGCGCGAGGTCGGCGATCGTAACGTGCTCGAGCACGGCGCGCAGGTTGGCGCGAACCGCGATCCAGACGTCGCGCAGTCGCGCTGCCGATCCGGCGTACTCCACCTGCTCGGGCCCGACGCCGCGGACGTTCGCGATCGGGCCTTCGACGGCGCGCACGATCTCCGCGACCGTGATCTCGTCGGCGGGCCGCGCGAGCCAGTAGCCGCCTTCGACGCCGCGCTGGCTGCGGACGATTCCCGCATGCCGGAGGTCGCCGAGGATGTTCTCGAGGAATTTGAGCGGGATCTCCTGCGCCTGCGCGATCCGCTCGCCCTTGACCGGCCGGTCGCCGTCGGCGCCGGCGAGCTCGATCGCCGCCCGCAACGCGTAGTCCACCTTCGCCGAGACCCTCACGCCGACATTCTGAAGGCTGCGGTCAGGCCCCTTTGGGGTCAGACCCCGGACGGGGTCTGACCCCAGCAGTTCGCTCTATCCGAAAACCGCGACGTAGAACGAGTGGTCGGAGGTCGTGCCGCCGTTCTCACGCGTCTGAACCCACACGAAGCTCGTGGTGTCGAACCCGGTCGGACAGGTTCGGCCTTCGCTGCCGCCGCCGCACGGGCCGGCGGTCGTCTCGCCGCGCTGGTCGCCGGCGTCCCCGGCATAGCCGCCCGACGCGAGGATCAGATGGCCGGCGGCGGCGCTGCCGAAGTTCAGGATGAAGTTCCCCGTCGTCGGGTGCGCCGCGAGCGTGATGCCGCCGGACTGCGCCGCGATGCCGCCGTCAGGGCGGACGAGTGCCCACCTGATCGCGGCACCGCCGCCGGCGGGGCCTGCAGGTCCAGCGGGTCCCTGCGGGCCGGCGGGGCCGACCGGGCCTTGCTTGCCGCGCGGGATCTGGCCTGCCTTGAAGTCACGTGAGAGCAGGCTGTGATCCTTCACCTGCACTGACGTCACACTGTTGCGTGGCAGCGCCTGCGACGCCGCGTAGCCGGTTCCACCGAGGACGAGCAGCAGCGCGAAGCATGCAATGACCATCGCCGGCGATGGTCGCAACCGCGTGAACACCTTCATCTCCCACCCCTTTTGGTCGTTTGGCAGCGATATCGCCGCAAAACGCTATGACCTAACCCTTTAGCCGCGTGTAAAGCCGCATAGACGGCTAGGCACTGGCTCCCTCGGCGGCTTGGACGCTGCGCACGAAGGTCACGAGGAACAATCCTCCGACGAGATTCCCTGCGACGGCGAGGCCGAGATTCGCCAAGAGCTGCGAGACCTCGACGTCCGCGCCGTAGCGCATCCCGAACACGAGCTCGATCGTGCTGACGATCGCATGGTTGAACGCGCCGAGCGCGATCACGGCGCCCGTCACCCACGCCATCGCAATGCGCACGCCGAGTGAGTCGGCTGCGCCCTCGACGAACCACGTCATGACCGTCATCAGCGCGCCCGCGAGCACGGCACTGAGGAAGGCCGCGAGTGTCGGGCGCGACGTGATGTGGTCAGCAAGCCGGATGAACGCGCCGCTCGTCCCTTTGGGGAGTACGTCATGCGAGGTCGCGACGACGGCGATCAGCACGCCGCCCAGGATGTTGAAGACGAGCGCCACGGACCACAGCTCCCCGAGCTTCAGCCACGACCCGAGCCGGTCGCGCTCGAGCCCTGCGACCGGGATGAGGAAGTTCTCCGTGAACAGCTCCGAGCGCCCGACGACGATGAAGACGAAGCCGACGCCGAACGCGATCGCCCCAGCGAGCTCGCCCGCCGGCCCGTGGACGGCCGTCGACGCGAGTGCGTAGGCGATGACTCCGACGGACACGTCGAAGCCGCCGACGAGAGCAGTGGCGGCGAGCTCGAGCGGCGGGCGGTCGAGCCGGCGCCGGCCTTCTTTCCGCGTCCGTTCGTAGATCTCTTGCGGCTCGGGTGCGGACACCCGTCAGACCTTGGGCAGCAGTTCGCTCTTCGCGAACTCGAGGAACCCTTCTTGGTCCGGGCCGATCTGATGGACGCAGACGTGCGTGTAGCCGGCCTTGTCGTACTCCTGTAACTGCTCGAGGTACTCGCCGACGTCGGGGCCGAGCGGGATCGTTCCCTCGAGCTCGTCGGCCTCGCGGTCCTCGACGAGCTGCTCGAAGTCGCTCGGGAGGGGCAGCTCCTGCGAGGCTGAGCCCTCGACGAGCGCGTTCGGCCAGTTCTCGAACGCGGTCTTCTTCGCCTCGTCCTTCGACTTCGCCCAGCAGACGGTGATCTGGCCGTACCTCGGCTTGCCCGAGCCGCCGCCCTCGTCGAACTTCTGGACGATCTCCTGCTTCGGCGCCACGTTGATCAGCGCATCGCCGATCTTGCCGGCGAGCTCCGCGGCCTGCGGCTGCATCGCCGCCACTGCGACGTCGATCGGCTTCTCCGGCAGGTCGAAGATCCGCAGGTTCTCGACCGTGTAGTGCTTGCCGCGGTGCGTCTGATAGCCGCCCTTCCACAGCTGCCGCATCAGCCCGACGGCCTCCTCGAGCATCTCCAGCCGCTCGTCGGCCGCCGGCCACTTGGCGCCGAGCACGTGCTCGTTCAGGTTCTCGCCCGTGCCGACGCCCAGGAAGAAGCGGCCCGGCATCAGGCACGCGACGGTCGCCGTGGCGTGCGCGACGATCGCCGGATGAACGCGGATGAGCGGGCACGTCACGCCCGTGCCGATCCGGAACGTGTCAGTCGCCTGGGCGATCGCGCCGAGCACCGACCACACGAACGGGCTGTGCCCCTGCGCGTCGACCCAGGGATGGATGTGATCCGAGATCAGGCCGAAGCCGAGGCCGGCGTCTTCCGCGGCACGTGCGTAGCGCACGAGATCCGCGGGTGCGTTCTCCTCGGACGAAAGGGCGATGCCGAGTTCCACCGGCAGTCCGTACCTGGCTGGGAGCGGCAGCAAACGCCCGCTCTTATGCTTCGCGCGTGCGGCGAGTCGAGACCGACGCCGTCATCCATGTCGCGGCCTTCCGCGCGGCCTTGCGCTCGTTCCTGCGCGAGACGGAGGGTGTCGCGCGCGCGAGCGGCCTGACACCGCAGCGCTACCTGCTCTTGCTGATGATCAAGGGAGCGCCCGACGGGAGCGAGCGCGCGACGGTGACGGATCTCGCCGAGCGGCTCGGGCTCGCGCAGAGCAGCGTGACCGAGCTCGTGAACCGGGCGGAGGAGATCGGGATCATCCGGCGCGCGCCGTCCGACGACGACGGCCGCGTCGTCCATCTGTGCCTGACGACGGAAGGGGAGCGCCGGCTCGCCGCCGCATTCACGCGCCTCGACATCGAGCGCGCGCGGCTGCGCGAGGCGTTCGAGGAGCTCGAGCGGTGAGCGCCGACCAGCGCCGCTTGCCGACAGAAACGAATCGCACTCCGATACGTTTCGCGTCGAGAACCGGTGGTAGATAGCCGGGCAGTGGGCTTGTCGAGGCTCGTCGAGTCATGGCCGCTCGTGCGCCAGTTGCGCGAGGGGGATCCGCTCGGCCTCGGCAAGGCCGTCCAGTCGCCACGCTCCGAGGCGCTGAAGCCGCGCATCGACGACGCCGATCACGTCGTCCGCTCGATCTGCCCCTACTGCGCCGTCGGCTGCGCCCAGCTCGTCTACGTCAAGGAGGGCGAGGTCACCCAGATCGAGGGGGATCCGGCAAGCCCGATCTCACGCGGGCGCCTCTGCCCGAAGGGCGCCGCGTCGAAGAACTACATCCAGAGCCCGCTGCGCGAGTACAAGGTGAAGTACCGCCGGCCGTACGGAACGCAGTGGGAAGAGCTCTCGCTCGACGAGGCGATGGACATGATCGTCGAGCGCTTCTTGCGCACCCGCGAGGAGACGTGGCAGGAGGAGACCGACGACGGCCAGCCGGCGAAGCGCACGCTCGGGATCGCGAACCTCGGCGGCGCGACGCTGGACAACGAGGAGAACTACCTGATGAAGAAGCTCCTCACCGCTGCGGGCGTCGTGCAGGTCGAGAACCAGGCGCGTATATGACACAGCTCCACGGTCCCCAGTTTGGGGACCTCGTTCGGTCGAGGCGGTGCGACGGACTACCAGCAGGACCTCATGAACGCCGAGGTGATCACGATCATGGGGTCGAACATGGCAGAGAACCACCCGGTGGGATTCCAGTGGGTGATGGAGGCCAGGGAGCGCGGCGCGACCGTCGTGCACATCGATCCGCGCTTCACGCGCACGAGCGCGATGTCGACGAAGCACATCGGCATCCGCGCCGGCAGCGACATCGCGTTCCTCGGCGGCGTCATCCGTTACATCATCGAGAACGAGCGCTACTTCGACGAATACGTGAAGCGGTACACGAATGCGCCGACGATCATCACCGACGACTTCCAGGACACCGAGGAGCTCGACGGGCTCTTCTCCGGCTGGGACCCCGAGAAGGGCGAGTACGACATCACGCAGTGGGCGTACAAGGGCATGGAGCCGCACGGCTCCGCCGGACAGCGCGAGGCCGGCTTCGACAGCGCGCACAAGGGCGAGCAGGTCGGCAAGGGCGGCGGCGGCAGCCATCTGAACCACGGCGAGCCGCCTGACGAGGACGAGACGCTGCAGGACCCGCGCTGCGTCTTCCAGATCCTGAAGCGGCACTACTCGCGCTACACGCCAGAGTTCGTCGCCGAGACGTGCGGCTGCTCCGTCGAGGAGTTCCTCTGGTATTGCGAGGAGCTCTGCCGCAACTCCGGCCGCGAGCGGACCGGCGCGTTCGTGTACGCCGTCGGCTGGACGCAGCACACCGTCGGCGTGCAGTACATCCGTGCCGCGTGCGTCATCCAGCTGCTGCTCGGCAATGTGGGCCGGCCCGGCGGTGGGATCATGGCGCTGCGCGGTCACGCGTCGATTCAGGGATCGACGGACATTCCGACGCTCTACAACATCCTCCCGGGCTACCTGCCGATGCCGCACACGCACGACTACGGCGGCCTCGACGAGTACATCGACATGACCAGCTCCAAGACCGGCTGGTGGGGAAAGATGGACACGTACATCGTCAGCCTGTTGAAAGCGTGGTGGGGCGCGGCGGCGACGAAGGAGAACGACTTCTGCTTCTCGTACCTGCCGCGCATCGACGACGACAACTCGAACTACTGGACCGTGCAGCAGATGCTGCAGGGCAACGTCAAG
>C688J18823_10002808_pt1 | contig 10949 bp, 17 predicted proteins | sample HopSoiMetagenom1_FD_18823 | JGI IMG/M metagenome (IMG submission 18823) | reverse complement strand
GTCCGGTCCTCGAACGCACCGACGTCATGGCTCGGCTGCTCGACGACCTGCGCACGTTGTCGATGGTCGAGGCCGGAGTGCTCGAGCTACACCGGGAGACGGTCGACCCGCACGCGGCGACTGCCGACGCCATCGGCGCCGTTCACTCGACAGTCGAGGGCGTCACGTTCGACGTCGTCGACGATCGCGCTCCGGCCACGATCGAGGCCGATCCCGTGCGGCTCGCCGAGATCCTGACCAACCTGCTCGCGAACGCAGCACGGTACACGCCGGCCGGCGGCCGCATCGCCGTCACGATCTCCGCCGATGACTCGGGCGGCGCGGGCTTCATCGTCGATGACACAGGCCCCGGCATCGATGCGGATCAACTCCCCCACGTCTTCGATCGGTTCGTCCGATCGGCCGACCGAGGCGGCACCGGGCTCGGCCTCGCGATCGCGAAGCGTCTGGTCGAGGCGCACGGCGGCACGATCGAGGCGGGCGCCGCGCCCGGCGGCGGCACGCGCATGCGGTTCGGCATACCGGCCGACGGCGGCCGTCGGTAGCATCGATCGATGTCCCTGGAGATCACGCGCGGCGGCGTCGACGACATCGATTCGCTGGAGCCGTTGTGGGTCGCGGTCCATCACGCGCACCAAGCCGCGATGCCCGAGCTGGCGCCGTACGTCGACGACGAGCAAACGTGGCGCGAGCACCGACCGCTGTACGTGTCGCTCTTCAAGCGGGCCGACACATTCCTGTTCTTGGCGCGCGTGAACGGCGAGCTCGTCGGGTACGCGCTCGGGTGCGTCGCGCCAGCGGCAGAAGGGTGGGCAGCCGACACGTGGCAGGTCGGCGACCGCATCGGCGAGCTCGAATCGCTTTCGGTCCTGCCCGATCATCGCGGCGAGGGCATCGGCTCCGCCCTGTTGGATGCCGTCGAGCGCGAGTTCGCGAACCTCGCGGTCGGCGACATCGTCATCGGCGCGCTTCCCGGCAACGCCGGCGCGCTGAAACTCTACGAACGCCGCGGCTTCAAGCCGACCTGGATCTATCTGTCGCGGTTCGCCGCACGCGAGGGCCGTACGCGAACCTGACCCATCCTTGACACGTGACCGAACGGTCACCTATCCTCGGCGCGTGAATGACGACGACCGAGTGTTCAAGGCGCTTGCCGACCCGACCCGACGGTTCCTGCTCGACCGGCTCTTCCAGCGCGACGGCCGCACGCTGACCGAGCTCGAGTCCGATCTGGAGATGACGCGGTTCGGGGTGATGAAGCACCTGAAGATCCTCGAGGAGGCGGGGCTCGTCGTCACGCGGAAGGAAGGCCGGGAGAAACTTCACTTCCTCAACCCGGTCCCCATCCGGTTGGTCCACGACCGGTGGATCGACAAGTACACGGAGCGACAGGTCAGCGCGCTCGCCGACCTGAAGCACGAGCTCGAAGGAGGTTCCGCATGACCACCGACACCATGACCGCGACCCAGGTCTACCGCGTGTACATCAAGGCAACGCCGCAGGCGATCTGGGACGCGATCACCAAGCCGGAGTGGACCGAGCGCTACGGCTACAGCAATCTCGCCGACTTCGACCTGCGGCCGGGCGGCGCGTACAAGGCGTACCCGAGCGACGCGATGCGCAAGGGCGGCGAGGCCAACGGCATCTTGATCCCCGACGTCGTGGTCGACGGCGAGGTGCTCGAGGTCGACCCACCCCACCGGCTGGTCACGACCTGGCGGATGCTGATGGACCCAGAGTCGGCGCCCGAGGGCTTCACGCGGGTGACGTTCGACATCGCGGAGACCAACGGCGGCGTCTGTCGGCTCACCGTGACCCACGAGCTCGAGAACGCGCCACGTCTGGCGCTCGTGGTCGGCGGCGGGCTCGAGGACCAGGGCGCCGGCGGCGGTTGGGCGTGGGTGCTGAGCGACCTCAAGTCGCTGCTCGAGAACGGCGCACCGATGAACATGGAGGACGGCTTCAAGGAGTAAGGAGTCACATCGCACCGCCTGCGAGGAAGGATCCCGGGGGCGGAGGCCGCGTCGCTTCGGCGATGCGGGCCTCCGCCCCCGCCTCGCGTCCGGTGCGCTTCGGCTCAATGCCCGACGCCGCCACGGCCGGAGTCGGCGAGCCCGTTGTCACCACCACCGCCGCCCGCACCGCCGTCGTCGATGTGGAGCTGACGGCGAACCAACTCTGATAGACCACCGGGATCGCGAACCGAATGCTCTCCACGCGCGAGCTGAACCGGGCGCTCCTTGCGCGTCAACTGCTGCTCGAACGGAAGCGGCTGAAGCCGCTCGACACGGTGGAGCGGTTGGTCGGCATGCAAGCACAGGTCCCACGCGACCCATACGTCGGGTTATGGTCGCGGCTCGAGGGGTTCCGGGCAGCCAGCCTCTCCAGCGCGATCGACCGGCGCGACGCGGTCCGGATGCCGTTCCTGCGCGCGACGTTGCACCTCGTGAGCCGACGCGATGCGTTGGCACTCCGCCCTGTGGTCGACGCCGTTGCCGACCGATCGCTGCACAGCCAGAGCCCATTCGGCCGGGCGATCGAGGGCGTGGATGTCCGCGAACTCACCTCGTTCGCGTCAGCCTTGCTGGCGGAGCAGCCCCGGACGCGTGCCCAGCTCGGGCCGCTGCTGGCCGAGCGGTGGCCCGAACACGACGCCGCGTCCCTCGCGTACGCATGCACCTATCTGTTGCACCTCGTCCAGGTCACGCCGCGTGGGCTGTGGAAACGACGCGGGCCGTCTGCATTCACGACGCTGGAAGCGTGGCTCGGCGAGCGGCCCAGCCGCAACCTCGCACCGGATGGCATCGTGCTTCGGTATCTGAAGGCGTTCGGTCCGGCGACCCCGGCCGATGTCAGAACGTGGTCCGGCCTCACCGGCGCCGGCGAGATCCTGGAGCGTCTGCGTCCTACGCTCCGCATCATGCGGGACGACGCCGGACGCGAGCTGTTCGACGTCCCGCGGGCGCCACTCGCGAGTGCGGACATGCCGGCGCCGGTGCGGTTCCTCCCCGAGTACGACAACGCGGTGCTCAGTCACGCCGATCGCGGCCGGATCGTCGCCCCCGACACCAAGGCGTGGACCGAGGTCGGCTGGGCGCTCGTCCTCGTCGACGGGTTCACCGCAGCGAGGTGGCGCGCGCGTACCGACGGCGACGAGACACGGCTGCTTGTCGAAACGTTCCGGAATCTGGCACGCGATGAGCTCGACGACATCGAGCGGGAGGCAAGCGGCCTGGCGGCGTTCCTGACCGACGGCGTCGGCGGGACCGTCGAGGTCAGACGGTTCGGCGCGACTCCACGTAGATCTTGAAGGCCTGGAGGAGCTGCTCACCGCCATCGCGGTAGCCGGTTCGCGTCTCGTCGTCGATGTCGCCGAGCATCGACGCGCTCGTCCGCACGATCGTGGTGTCGCCGTCGGCCGACAGCTCGTAGGTCTTCACGTACTGCCGGGCGCCGCGCATCCCCATCGGCCCGCTGATCGTGAGCCGCGCGTTCGTGACCATGTGCGTGACGAACGCGTAGAGCGCGGAGCCGCCGTCCCATTCCTCCATGAAGCGTCCGCCGACCCATGGTTCCATGCTGATCCGCGGCTCGTCGCTGAAGCTATGCGGCCACCAAGCGCCGGCGTCCTCCACGAGCGAGCGCCAGACGACGTCAACGGGCGCGTCGATCGATACCTCCGCGTGGAGCTCGATCGCGACCGGCGCGACCTCAGTGTCGGGCATCAGTGCCATCACGCGCTCCTTCCTGTCGCTGCCTTCAGCTTCGTCTTCGACGCGGGCGTACGGCGCTTCGCGCGTGCGTCGCGCACGTCGGGCGCCTGCGCACGTGCCTCCGCGGTTCGCTTCAACGCGAGCAACTCGTCCGCCCGCGCCTCGGCGATCGGCCGGATCCACCGCTGGTACACCTCGCGGATCGGCACGGGGTTGAGGTGGTTCACGCGCGTGCGTCCGACCGGCTCGACCACGATCAAACCTGCCTCGTGCAGTACGCGTAGGTGGTCCATCACGCCGAAGCGCGACATCTCGGTGTGCGCCGAGCAGAGCTCGCCGGTGGTCGCGGGGCCATCACGCAGCGTGTCGAGCAACGACCGCCGCGTCGCGTCCGCCAGTGCCTTGAAGACCGCTTCCTGATCCACCATATGTGAGCGGATACTCACATATGGCCGGCGTCTCCGTCAAGCCGGTAGATCCGCACAAGGACGTCTTCCTGCACCTCGCGAACGAAGACGAACCCGCAGCGCTCGACGACACGCTGGGAGCCGACGTTGTGCTCGGCGATCTCGGCCCACAAGGGGCGGGCCGGGTCGATCGCGAGGAACGCGCGCACCGCCGCGGTCGCGTACCCCTTCCCCCAGAACTCGCGCCCGATCCAGTAGCCGACCTCGCGAGCGCCCTCCGCATCCCAGCTGCAGACCTGCCCGACGACGTCGTCGCCGACGACCACCGCCCGGATCAGCGAGCCCGGCGTGGCAAGGACCCGCGTCATGTGCTCCCGGTATGCGGTCTCTTCGCGTGCGGGGAACGCCGCCATCGCGTTCGCCTCTGGGTCGTCCTGCTGTGCGAACAGGATGGGCACGTCCGACTCGCGGATCTCGCGCAACGCGACCGACGCGCCGCCCATGCCTCAGACCGGTTCGGCCCGGAACAGCGGCACCGGATCCGCGACGCCCTTCAGCTCCACGGCACCGAGTGGCGTGAAGTCGATCGCACCGTCGCACGCCTCGACCACCTCGCTGCTGACGAGCACCTCGCCGGGCCCGGCCGCGTTGGACAGGCGAGACGCGAGGTTGACCGTTCGCCCGAACACGTCGCCGTCGCGCTCGATCACCGCGCCGATGTGCATCCCGACGTGGGCCGGGGGCAAGCCGAGGGGCTTCGTCTCCCCGACCACTTCGAGGGCGCCCCGCACACCGGCCGCGGCATCCCGGAAGCGGAACATCACGCCGTCGCCGAGGAACTTCATCGCCTCGCCGTCGTGATGGGTCGCCGTCCGTTGGACGAGCTGAGCGAGCGAGGTCGCGAGCTCCGCGGCGGTCTCGTCGCCGCGTTCCTCGGTCAGCGCCGTGTAGCCGGATAGGTCCATGAACGCCATCGTCGTAGGCCGGTCCGGCTTCTCGTACAGGCCGGCGTCGACGAGCGCCAGCTCGAGGTGCTCGACGAGGTCGCCCATCCACGCGTGCTCCTGCATGCGCCGGTATATCGCCATCGTCGACCCGTCGACGACCGACATGATCGCCTCGCCGAACTCCGCGCCCTGGTCGAGCAGCTCGCGCTGGGTCGCGCCGGCACGCTGCGCGGGGATGTCGATCAGGTCGTGCCATACGCCGGTCTCGGACCGCGCGATCCGGCGGAAGTTCTCGCCGTACACGCGGAGCATCCGGAAGAGGATCTGCGGGTCGACGCCGGTTCGCAGGATCACCCCGCCCGCCGCGATCAGATCGGGCTCGTCGGTGCGCGGGCGATCGTCGGCCTCGGGTGGGGCAAAGCCCACGGAGGCGTACATCTGCTGCAGCACATCGAACGGGATGTCGTGCTGTGCCGCGAGCTCGGCCCACGTCGTGTCGAGCCGTTCGCCCCAGCGCGCGTAGTACTGCCGGTCGAGTACGGCGAGGCCCAGGTGGCCGTCGCGGATCCCGCGGCCGATCGTCTCGAGCGGGATGCCGGCGTCGATGCAGGCTGCCAAGAGCATCGCGCGGCGCACCGACCCGACGTCGAGCTCGTCGACGCCGCGCTGGAACACGCCCTCGTCGGCCATCGCCTGCACAAGCTCAAGGCTCACGCCGGCGCGGTCGGCGACCTCGCGCAGCTCGAGATGCTCGGTCACGACTCCATCATCCCGGGTCAGGATCGTTCTGTGGATCGCTGTGTTGTGAGGAGCGCCCGAAGCCCCGGGAGCGCGGCGCGATCTCGAGGGCGATCGGCAGCCTCCTTGGAGCGAACGACGTCGGCGAGGGACGCAACCGTCACGTCGCCGCTGCGCAGATGCATCACGATCGCGTCCCGGCGAAGGTCCTCGAAGCCATGCGTTCCGGCCGGCTCGAAGGTCAAGTCGATGTCGCCCACGTCTGTTTGCAGGTTCCACACACGGACACGACCGAGCGATGCGGCGGAGGGGTCGAACGCAACACCGTCGGGTTCGCCGACCACGCGGATCCGCGCGTGAAGCTCCTGCAGAACCGCAGACAGTCGTTCGAGGTTCTCGCGGGCGTCCTGCGGCACTACATCGACGTCGGTCGTGACGTGCGAGGCTCCGTGAAGGATCGCGGCCATCCCGCCAATCAAGACATAGCGCACACCGTGGCGGTCGAGTGCGTCGAAGATCGCTCTCGGATCGAAGTCAGTCATCGTTGCCCTTCCGGAGCCTGCGGCCCTCGCGCATCAGGCCGACCGCGGCGACGGCACGGTCGAGGCGCTCGTCGGGTGTCAACGAGAGCCCCCTCCGTTCGACCGTCCAGGCATCTTCATCCAGGGGAACGACACGGACGTCGAGATCGAGGCCACACGCCCGCACCAGCTCGAGCAGCCGCTCGAACGTGGGCTGGATCCGGCCGCTTTCGATCCGGGCCACCGTCGGCTGGGTGACGCCCGCGAGCTCGGCGAGACGTCGCTGGCTCAGCCCCGACCGAAGACGGCTCTCACGCAGTATCTGCCCCGGATCCACGACCGCAGTATACGCGAGGCGCATCTCTGCGATGCACTCTACGTATGCGCTTCATGCGTCTAGCGGATCGGAATCCACCGGCGAAGCCGCCGACCGATGCCCGCGTCGTCAAGGCCAAGGTCGGAGTCCAGGTCCTCGGGCCCGCCGTAGGCGTGGATGAAGGCCCTCGGCACCCCGATCGACAGGAATCGCATCAGGCGGTTCGCCAGCGCGGCGGTGACCACCGGTGCGGCGGTCCCCTCATAGAAGGGCTCGACCGTCACCAGCGCCGCCGTGTCACCGACGATCGAGGCCAACGCGTCCGCATCGAACGGACGCAGGCTCGTCGCGTACACCACCGTCACGTCGAGCCCCTCGCATGCGGCGACGGTTCGATCGAGCATCGGGCCGAACGCGAGGACGGTCGCCTCGCGGCCCGATCGCAGGACGTGGATCCGCCCGGGCTCGGCCGGATGCGCTTCGCCGTTCGTCGCGACGCTCGCACGGATGTACGTGGGCCGGTCGTTCGCGTACGTCGATCGAAGCAGCGCAGCCAGCTCGTCGCCGTGCCCTGGGGTCAGGACCTCCATGCCGGGGATGCCGAGCATGACGCCGGCGTCCGCCGGCGAGTGATGCGTCGCCCCAGACGACGCGTAGTCGTAGGATCCGCCGACACCGACGAACGTGCCCCCGAGGCCCTGGTATCCGAAGTCGATCTTGAGCTGCTCGTACGGGCGCTCCGCCATGAACGGCGACAGCGAGTGCGCGATGGGATGGAACCCTTCCATCGCGAACCCCGCCGCGACGCCGACCATCGTCTGCTCCATGATGCCGACGTCGATCACCCGCTCGGGATGCGCAGCCATCGCGCGCTCGAAGTACGTCGTGCTGATCTCCGCGAGCACGACCGCAACCCGGTCGTCCTGTGCAACCAGATCGGCCGCCGTCGCGCCGAACGCCCTTCGCATGTCGCGGATCACCACTCGCCCTCCGGCACGTCCGCGACGACCGCGGTCGGAACGTCGTCGTGACGAACGCGGAACGCACGCGCAAGCGCTTCGTGATCATGACCGTCCACCGCGTGGACATCCCACCCGAACGATCCGATCCGGTCGGGCCACGGCTGCATCGCGAGGATCGAGCTGTGGTTGTCGATCACGAGGAGGGTCAGGTTGCTGAGCCGCAGGTGCGGCGCGAGCAGGATCGCTTCCCAAACTGACCCCTCGTTGAGCTCGGCGTCGCCGCACAGCACGATGGTCCGCTGCTCGCGAAGCCCTTTGGCGCGCAACGCGAGGGCCACGCCGACCGCCATCGGCAAGCCATGCCCGAGCGATCCGGTCGACGCTTCGATCCCGGGCACCTGCATGCGGTCCGGGTGCCCGCCGAGATGGCCATCGTGGTCGAGGAACCGATCAAGCCAGCCGGCTGGGAAGAAGCCCCGTGCAGCGAGGATCGCGTACAACGCCGCCGGCCCGTGACCCTTGCTCAGGATGAACCGGTCGCGATCGTCGGCATCCGGCGACTCGGGATCGATGCGGAGCACACGGTCGTACAGCACCCACAACGCGTCCATCGTCGAGGTCGTGCTTTCCTCGTGCTTCTCGTCGCCGGTCGCGCGCGCCATCAGCGTGCGAACGTCATCCAGCGTCGGCGTCACGGTTGCCATCGCCGCGACGGTACAAGTTAAAGTGAACTTGATGTCAAGTTCGGGCGCGTCACGCGACGACCTGCTTTCGATCGGCGACGTCGCGGCGCGCAGCGGTCTCGCGCCGTCGGCGATCCGGTTCTATGAAGCGGAAGGCTTGATCCGTGCCGACCGAAGCCCGAGCGGCCGGCGTGCGTTCCCACGGCACGTACTCCGACGGCTCGCGTTCATCTCGTCGGCCCAACGCGTCGGCCTCTCGCTCAAGGAGATCGCCGACGCGCTCACCACGTTGCCGCCCGACCGTGCGCCGACCAGGGCGCAATGGGCAAGGCTCTCGCGCGGGTGGCGCCGCCACCTCGACGAACGGATCGCCGAGCTCGAGCGACTCCGCGACGACCTGACGACGTGCATCGGGTGCGGCTGCCTCTCACTGCAGACGTGCCGGTTGTTCAACCCGGACGACGAGGCCGCCGCGAACGGCGCAGGTCCTCGCTTCCTCTTAGGCGACGACCGCGACGAGGTCGCGGGGGGTNAGGGATTAGCGNGTCACCAGGTGTAGACCGCCGCGACGGCCGAGCCGCGCTGCGTCAGCTTCTCGATCTGNCCCCACGGGAACAGGACGCGGACGGCGTCGTCGCCGTCGCGCTCCATCACCTCGACGCCGAACTGGGTCAGCTTGATGTCCGCCGTCTGCGGGAACGTCTCGACGCGTCCGCCGACGAACGCGATCTCGGTCTCCATGTGAACCTCCCGCCGGCGGGCCCCACCGGCTCGACCAGTATGGACCGGGACCGTTCGGTTCGCCTCGGGCGAAGGTCCCGACCGCGCGGAAGCCCTCGGCTACGGTGCTCAGCATGGACCAGCGATACGAACGAGGCCGTGCACGGTTCCTCGAGGTGCACGACGAGAAGGCGCTCCGCGCGGTCGAAGGGCTCGGCGAGCTCGGCCGGCAGATCGTGGCGTACGTCTACGGCGACCTCTACACCCAGCCGGCATTGACCGACCGCGACCGCGAGCTCGGCGCGGTGGTGGCGTTGACGGCGCTCGGCCGGTCGTCGCAGCTCCCACAACACCTGCGCGCGGCGTTGAAGGCGGGTCTCACCGAGGCGGAGCTGCGCGAGGCGATCATGCTCACCGCCTCGATCGCCGGCTTCCCGCCCGCGATGAACGCGACCGCCACGCTGAAGAGCGTCCTCGCCGAGCGCGCTCGCGACGAGTCATGACGCCTCTCGCCGAGGAACGGGGCGGCATCATCGCCAAGTTCCTCGGGTTGCTTTTGGTGCTCGGGATCCTCGCGACCGCGGCGCTGTATGTCTATGGGAAGAACCAGCAGCCGCTCTCTGCCGACGGCGTGCACGTCGCGACGAGCGGCGGCGGCCGTCAGTCCGGACAGATCCCCGTCACGCCCGGCCAAAGCGTCTACGTCGCGACGATCGTGCGCAACGACGGGCCGCTCCCGGTCACGCTCGAAGGGCTGGCTCCCGTGGAAGCCTCGGCGACCGACGCCTACATCCCGATCTCGATGCAGCTCGGGGACGGCAAGACGCCGGCGCCCGCTGGGGACTTCGCACCGCCGTCGCTGGACGCGCACACGGGGATCGGGGTGGTCATCACCTATGCGATCAACACGAACCTGGACTGTGCGCGGTTCGATGACGGTCCGACCGAACCCGCGCCGCTGGCACCGATGCCGATCAAGCTCTCGACCTACGGTGTCGACACGACGCAGACGCTCGGCGTGCCGGGACCCCCGATGGTCGAGGGGTTGACGAAGACGACCTGCGAGCGGGCGGTCCGCTAGACGTCGCGACGGCGTTCGAGCGACACCGCGCTCGCCCACACACTGATGATCCACACCACCGCGAGCACCAACGCGCCCGCCCATCCGAACACTTCCGCCGTGTCGTTCGCATGTCCGAACGCGCCGGCGACACCGGCGAACGGCATGAACTTCGCGAACCGGGGCAGCAACGCGGTCCCGAGCGGTTCGACGATGAACAGCCAGCCCAGCAAGCCGAGGATCGCGACCAGCTGGCTGCGGAGCGCCGCGCCGACACCCACCGCGAGCGCCGCGCCGTAGGCGCAGCGGAGCCCTTCCTGCCCGATCGCCCCGATCACCGACGCGCCGACCGGGATCGACGTCCCCTGTCCGGCCAGCCAGATCACCGCGATCACGAGGGTGATGGTCGCGGCGGCGACGCCGTACAGGAGGCCCACGCTCGCCGCCGCGATCGACTTCGCGGTGATGACCCGCATGCGTGAGGGCGCCGCGAGGTAGGTCCCGCTCGCCGTTCCGTACCGGAACTCCGCGGTCGCCATCGTCGCGGCCAGCACCAGCACGAAGGCGAGCGTTCCCGACGCCTGGAACACGAGCGTCCGCAGGTCCTCGGCCGTCTCGATCGGGTGGATCCCGTTCGCCTGCGCGTTGGCCGAGTGCGCCAGCGCGAGGAACAGGATGGTGCTGAGCCCGGTAAGACCGACCGCGCCGATGGCCATCCCGATCCAAAGGCGCGTGGTCCACACCTTGAGGAGCTCCGCCCGCACGAGCTCGATCATTGCGGCATCTCCGGCGGTTCCGGCGTCGTGAGCGCGAGGAACGCCTGCTCGAGCGTTGCCGTCTCGCGACGCAGCTCGTGCAGCACGATGCCGCCGGCCGCGGCGA
>C688J18823_10002807_pt1 | contig 10955 bp, 7 predicted proteins | sample HopSoiMetagenom1_FD_18823 | JGI IMG/M metagenome (IMG submission 18823) | reverse complement strand
GTAGAGATCCTCACGCTCTGCGAGAATGCGCTCCAGATCCGACATCGCTGCTGGATTGTTTGCCATCGGCCGCATATCACCTTGCGCGACCACCCGCGTCATGTGCTCCTGTGGAGTTGCCCGCAACCAAATGGTGTAGGAAGTCGCCAGCAGCCGCTCGTAGGTTGCAGGTTCTGACACCAGACTTCCGCCGGTCGCGAGCACGAACTTTGCTTGCGCGCTCAGCAGGTCTTCCAGACAACGACGCTCGAAGCGACGGAAGCCGCTTTGACCGTACAAATCAAAGATCATGCTGAGTGAAACACCGCTTGCCTCTTCGACCAGCCGATCGAGCTCGAAGAAAGGTAGATCCAATTTTTTGCCGAGCAGCTTACCGATAGTAGACTTGCCGGCGCCACGCAGCCCGATAAGCGCGATCCGCTCATGTCGAGCGTTCACATCCTCCTTGACACCGAACTGCTGCTGCAGGAGCTCGCACGCCTGAGCCAACTCAGCCGGATCGAGTCGCTGCAGAAGTTCGACGGCATGCGCCAGTTCGGCCGACCTGCCGTTGCTCCCCGGAAGCATGGCTTCGAGGGGCACCCCGAGCGCCTGCGCAACTTGCCGCAAGATCAGGACCGACGCGTTGCCGGCGCCACTCTCCAGCTGTGCGAGAAAGCGCTCGGAAACCCCAGAATGCCGCGCAAGCATTTTCCGCGTCATGCCCCGCCGTGCGCGAGCTGCGCGTACAGCGTCGCCCAATAGATGCAGATAATCGGAGTCGCTGGGCTTCTCTTCATTTCCTGCCACGGAAGCCTTCAACTTTACAGTCTCAACCGACCCAATGTGGGAAGCCTTCGTCATTGCAGCAGCTCAAATCGTAAATCGACGACAAGCTGGCGCAGAGGAATCTTCTCAACTTCAGAAAACCGGGAGATTGCAGACAGAGCATTCCAGCCAGAAGGGCAGGGCAAAATCCTTACGTCTTCAAACGGATATTTCTCCTCGACGCTGATAAGACCTGCGGTCTGCAGCTCTTCCAGCAGCATATACATGGATTCAACATCTAGTCCCGAGGACTCGTAGAGCTCGGGAAGATACGCGACGTCTACTTTACGTTCCTGACCGCGTCCGTGATACGCCACCTCCGCGATCTGCGCTAGAAGCTTGCGTGCGCGTTCCGAAGTGGAGCGAAGGCGAGCAGTGAAGTCACGTATCTCATCGGAGTGCGCAGCACGTTCGGTCTCGTGCAATGCAGATACCTCGGGAGCGCGTGGGCTGTTCGTGACCTTGCTCGTTTCTGTTGATTGTTTCGGCATCAGTACTCACCAATACAGCTGATAAGCATTCTCAACTCATTACGGTGTCGCTGGGCGAGGGCGTCCGGCGCTAGCCGCTAATAACCACCAGCCAGCAGCTAATTGAACCTCACATATTCAAAATCAATCGGCTTGCTGTTGATGCCTCGGGCCGGTGGAGCGATCCAGTTGGCGAACTTGCCCGGCTCGATCACCTGTCCCATAAGCGACTCGACATATTGATGGTCGGCTTCCGATGCCATCCAGTTCTCGCGCTGTGTGTTCCACTCCGACTCGGTCACCACGTTTCCCTCGGGGCTGATGAAATGTCCCGAGAAGTTCCCGATCTTGCGATGGAAGCCAACGTGGGGAAGCTTGAACCGAAATGGAATCCCAAATTGTTCAGGAATGCGGTTCCAACGATTGAGCCCACCTTGAATCTCTTCTATGTAGTCGTCCCGCAAGCGGGCATTCAGTGCAGTCAACGCGGGCACTCGTTTCTCGACGACGCGCCCGCTTTCCATATCGAGCACGAGGTACTCGTCAGAGCCGAGCTTGTGATCGTCTTTGCGTTTGGCTTCTTCGTAGCGGCCTTTGAGACCTGTCGTGTAGTAGGTTGCAGCGTTCGACGAAATCTCCGACCCAAACAGATCGAGTGTCACGCTGAAATGGAAGTTGACGAACTTCTGCAGCGTGTTCANATCAATGACGCCGAATTGGCGCCCTTCCCGCGGCTCGGTTAGTCCATGCTCCTTCATCACTTCGCAGGTACGCTGCACGGTGCGCGCGACTCCAGACTCACCCACGAACATGTGGTGCGCCTCCTCGGTAAGCATGAACCGACACGTCCGCGAGAGTGGGTCGAATGCCGATTCCGCTAGAGATGAAAGTTGAAACTTGCCGTCCCGGTCGGTGAAAAAGGCGAACATGAAGAAGGCCAACCAGTGGCGCGTCTGCTCATTGAACGCAGTGAGGATGCGAGGATTGTTCGTGTCGCCGGAGCGGCGCTCGAGTAAGTACTCGGCCTCTTCGCGTCCATCTTTTCCGAAGTAGCGGTGCAGCAGGTAAACCATCGCCCACAGGTGACGTCCCTCTTCGACATTCACCTGGAAAAGATTGCGCATGTCATAAAGCGAAGGCGCAGTCTTGCCCAGCAGGCGCTGTTGCTCGACTGACGCGGGCTCGGTGTCACCTTGCGTCACAATGATGCGGCGCAGCGTCGAACGATATTCGCCGGGAACGTCCTGCCAGGCTGGCTCGCCCTGATGATCGCCGAAATGAACCTTGCGATCAGGGTCGTTCGGCACCAGAAAAATTCCCCAACGATACTCCGGCATGCGCACGTAGCCGAAGTTCGCCCAGCCATCTTTGTCCACGCTGATCGCAGTCCGGAGATAGACCTGCAGATCGGTGCTGTCCACCGGACCAGTGTCGTTCCACCATCCGAGGAATGCAGGCTGCCAGCGCTCCAAGGCACGTTGTAGAGTGCGGTCGCTGGCGAGGTCAACGTTGTTGGGGATTTGTTGTGAGTAGTCGATGTTCATGCAATTGTTTCCCTGAATTGTGTAACTGGGTAATTTCGTAATTGAGTAATTGAAACTCACAAATTCAACAAACAATCTCTCAATTACCGAATTACGAAATTACTCAATTCTCTTTTACACGCGCTCCCAATTGAACTTTGCTTTGTTCCCACTGCCATACACCTTAAGCGCGCCGGTTTGTCCAACAGCATTCGGACGAATGAAAATCCAATTCTGCCAGGCGCTAAGGCGGCCGAAGATGCGCGTTAGCATCGACTCAGGCTGTGCAAAGCGCAGATTCGCTTCAAGGCCAGTGAGCGCATCGGGCGACAATGCCACGCGCGATTCGATTGCCAGCCGAAGCTCGTCAGCCCAATCCAGATCGTCGGGCGCTGCGGTCACGAGACCCGCTTCGGCGGCTTCTTCGGCGAATATTTTTTTGCCCATCAGAGCACGCAACGTGTCCATCTTCTTTGCATCGTCGTAAAACCGAGACACAAGTCGTGGAACGCCGTTTATGGAATCAAGGAAGCCGCTGGCCGAGTCAGATGACATGGCAGACTCTGCGTGTTTGTTGCCGAAATTCATCTCGGAGAGAGCGATGAAAGTTCCCTCCGGATTATCCGGACTATTCAGCATGTAGCTGCGGTCGGCGGCTAGTGCAAGCTCGAACAGCGTTCCCGCAAAGCACGAGCCCTCTTCGATGACTGCGTACATCGATCGCGAAGCGACGTCCAGTCTTGAGAATGTTCGACGCAACATGTTGATGACTTCGCGGACAAACCAGTTCGTCCTATGCTCAACGAGTTGGCTATCGATCTCCAGCAGCGCATCGGCATTGCCGCTGGTTTTCAAGATCCACAGACCAAGGTCGAGTTCGTTTGTTCGCAAAGTGAGCATCGCATCATCCAGTTCTCGCGCCATCTGCAGCGGCCACCAACTAGCGCCTGCGGCCTTGATATCACCGAGAGTCTTGGCCGCCACCGATTGCGGTGCGCGCACTGTAATCGTCGCGGTTCGTCTTTCGCGCTCAAAGCTGACGTCCACATACTTGTAGTGGTATCCGCGCTCATCGATAGTGCGCTCGAGTGGCTTTAGTTCCACTCCGTTCTCGTTCTCCGGACGGTCACTCCGGTTCGCCAGTTCCTTGGCGCGTTTCTTGATCTCATCGTTCCATTGCGCTGGCTTGATGACTTCGTCCACCAGGCGCCACTCTTTCGCGCGCTGTCCTTGAATGCCGTCAGGTACTGTGCAGAAAATATCGGCTAGATCGCGCCGAACTCTTCGCTTATCCGTGACGCGGGTAAGCCCTCCTGTTCCAGGAAGCACTCCCAGAAGAGAGACCTCCGGCAAGCTCACCGCCGAAGAGCGGTCATCGATGAGCACGATCTCGTCGCAGGCCAGCGCGAGCTCGTATCCACCACCGGCAGTCGTGCCGTTACATGCTGCGAGAAACTTCAGGCCGGAGTTGCGACTCGCGTCTTCGATCCCATTTCGGGTTTCGTTGGTGAATTTGCAGAAGTTCACCTTCCAGGCATGCGACGAGCTGCCAAGCATGTAAATGTTGGCTCCCGAACAGAAGACGCGTTGCTTTGCGCTCGTGAGGACCACCACGCGAATCTCTGGATGCTCAAACCGGATACGTTGCAGCGCATCATGCAATTCAATGTCGACACCCAGATCGTAGGAGTTCAGCTTAAGTTTGTAGCCTGGCCGAATGCCGCCGTCTTCTTTTGTATCCATCACGAGCGTCGCAATCGATCCATCGAACTTGAGCTGCCAATGTTGGTAGCGCGAAGGATGCGTCTGAAAATCGACGAATTGAGTCTGCTTCTCTGGATCGATGGCGAGCGCTGCGTCCATGCGAGAACTCCTGACTACGAAGGTAGAGATGCACTATAGAGCATGTCAAGCCTTAGGTCCGGTATCAATTGCTGCAATATGATGCATCGCGATGTTTCGCCATGCCGGCAGCACTTCCTGGTGCCGCCCGGCGCGGCCAGCCCTTTTTACCGTTTTGCTTGCGTGCCGGATCTGAACTTCAAAATATGAAATATAGATTTCGAGGCTTGACAACAAACAACCACGTCCGCGAGTATGCTTCCGCTGTTTTTGCGGATTACGAGACTGAATGTCGCAGTGCGGTACGCCGCATCCGCTCGTTAATCGGCTCGGATTTATGGCTTCAATGACGTCGTGCCTCACCGGTTTGATCTCCAGTATGTTGATGAAACGGTCTCAACAATTCTTTAACTACGGTTACCTAAGAAAGGGGCGAAATGAGAGCCTTTAAATCTAACCTCCGAAAGTTCCGTTCCCTGTTTGCATGGTTCCTAGCCGCGGTGGTGTGCGCGAGTTTTGTGACGCCGGCAATGGCACAGATGACGATTGCCGGACGCTTTTCCGGGGCCGTGCTCGACACGTCCGGCGCGGCGGTGCCTGGGGCGACCGTGACTGTCGTGAACCTTGGAACCGGTCTTACCCGCACCGTCAACACCGATGCCAGAGGCTTCTACGTAGTTACTGACTTACCAGTCGGCAATTACAGCCTCACTGCAGACCAGAAGAGCTTTGGTAAAGCGACGCGCACCGGCTATCACATGGATCCCGACGCCCGCGTCACCGTCGATTTCACCTTAAAGCCAGGCACTGTGACCGAAACCGTCGAGGTGACAGGAACTGGGGAGACGGTGAACACCACCTCGGGTGAGATCTCACGCGTGGTGGATGCAGAGCAGGTGCAGAGCCTGCCGCTGAATGGCCGCAACTACGGACAACTGGTCACGCTGTTACCCGGAGTAGCGGTGACCGACGAAGATCAGATGGCAATCACTACAGGTCTGACCGCCAGCCCGTTTTCGGTCAATGGCATTCGCACCGACCAGAACCTTCATACAGTCGATGGGGGTTTCAATCTGGACTCAGGCTCAAACGGAAGCCTGATCAATAACGTAGGCATTGATTTCATTAATGAGGTCAGCGTCAAGACCTCGAACTTCTCCGCGGAATACGGACGGGCTGCCGGAGCGGCCATTAACGTTGTTACTAAGAGCGGCACCAACCGCCTCCACGGTGGGGTGTCCGAGTTTTTCCGCAACGACGCGCTCGATGCCGTGAACTACTTCTCGCGGGATCAGGTGACCGGAGCGGCGATCCAACCGAAGCTCCGCTTCAACAATCCTGCCTGGAACCTGGGCGGGCCGATTAAGCGCGACAAGTTGTTTTTCTTTGTCGGCGAGCAGTGGAAGTACGTGCGCTCGGCGGCCGCCCCGGTGAAGGCCACATTGCCGACAACCGCGGAGTTGGCAGGGGATTTCCGCGACTGGAAGTACAACACTCTAAGCCTTAAGCTGCCCTCCAACGCCCCGGCCGGCTGCACGATTACGAATAATGTGCTCAGCCCGCAATGCATCACCACCAACGGCGCAGCCATTGGCAAGCTCTATCGGGCGATGGAACAGGAAGCAGCCTCGTTTACCAATGCGGGAACTGGCAGCAACACCATCTTTCAAAACAATCAACCCTTCGACTCGCGTGAGGACTTCGCTCGCGTCGATTTGTCTTTAACGCAGAAGCAGAATATCTATCTGCGCTACATTCATGACGAGTTCAATATTCTGTTGCCTGGCGGGTTTTCTTGCGCCGGAGATATCCCCAGTTGCGCCGAGAACCGCAGCCGTCCCGGCACTAGTTATCAGGTGGCGCACACATGGACCCTTACACCGACGCTTGTGAATGAAGCTAAGATCAACGCTTCCTGGAATGGGCAGCGGCTTATCCCGCAGGGTGATTTGTGGAAGCGAGATACCTACGGCTTCACCTACCCGCAGTTGTTTCCCAATGGCGGTGGACGATTCCGCAACAGCATTCCTGACATCATGATGACAACGTTTGCGACTGTGAAGGGTCAGTCGCATGCGTTGCTTTCCCCTACCACGGACATCACGCCCGCCGATAATCTCACCTGGAGCCACGGTGCGCATACGGTGAAGACTGGCGTGCTGGTGATCCGCAACCGTAAAGATCAGAACTCGCGCTCTCTTTATGCAGGCGCTGTCACCTTTACCAGCAGCAACACCGCCAGCAATTCCTCAGGGAACGCTCTTGCCGACGCCTTGATGGGGAATTTCGCAAAGTATGAAGAGGCCTCGGACGATCCGATTGGACACTTCCGCTTCACGCAATATCACGCTTACGTCACGGATAACTGGAAGGTCTTTCGCAATCTGAGCCTGGAGGCCGGGATTCGGTATCAATACGTCTATCCCTGGTACACCCAAGCGAACAATCTGACCAATTTCGATCCTGGTCTCTACGATCCCGCAAACGCCGTAACCGTAAAGACGAATGGGAGCATCGACACGACCAAAGGCGGCAACAGGCTCAATGGCTTGGTTCTGCCGGAGAATCAGACCGTGGCGGGTTTCCCGAATGGCGCGCCACGAGGACTGTTCTCGCCACAGGGCGCATGGGCGCCGCGTTTCGGCTTCGCCTTCCAGCCATCCAATGACAATAAGACCTCGATTCGCGGCGGCTTTGGCATGTTCTACGACACGCCGGAAGGCAACATGATCTTTGATGAGGTCGGCAACCCGCCGTGGTCGAGCAGCAGCACATTCCAGTTCGGGAATCTTGGCAGTCCAGGTGGTGGCGCGGCGCCCAGTGCCGGCGTGGTCAATCTTTCGGCGATCGACCCAAACCTGAAGCAGGCTTACAGCATGACGTACAGCCTAAGTGTGCAGCGCGAGATGCCGGCTGACGTATTTCTGGAGATGGCGTACGTCGGCAATCAGGCCCGCCACCTGCATCGCAAGCCTGACATCAACATGCCCAGTCTGGAGACCATGTTGGCCAACCCGACTTCTACGGCAAAGCCTATCAGCCTTGATTTCCTTCGCCCCTACAAGGGCTACGGGTCCATCAACATGTTCCTCAGTGACGCGATCTCCAACTACAACGCGTTGCAGATCTACGCCACCAAGCGCAAGGGAGACCTCACTTTGACGGGAAGCTATACCTGGTCGAAGAACATGACCGACAGCGGCGGCGGCTCTGAAGATGTCAGGAATAGCGGCAACAATGACAACATCCAGGACGCGACTCTGCGCTTCTTGAACTATGGTCCGGCTGGATTTGACCACACTCACATCTTTGTCAGCACCTTCACCTATCGCCTGCCGTTTTTCCGCAACTCCGGCGCCTTCCTGCGCGAGACGCTGGGCGGATGGGAATTGAGCGGTCTCACGCAGGCGCAGAGCGGCGGCCCCTATACGGTCACAGCGACGAGTCCATTTGCGGGATACAGCCTACGCCGTCGTGCCGACTTCGTCGGCGGACCAATTCAAATTCCCGATCCCAACGCGACTCAGTGGTTCAATGCGACTGCGTTCGCTCCTGCTCCCAGCACACGCCTGGGCAACAGCAGCGCGGGCATGGTACGCGGCCCCGGTCTATATAAATGGGACTTCTCGCTGCGCAAGGAATTCGGTCTGGGCAGCGAGAATGTAAGACTGCAGTTCCGCGGTGACGTGGTAAATGCGTTCAATCACACGAACTTCCGCTTCAGTTCGACATCGGCGGACGTTGCTAACAATACCAACTGCGGTACACAATGCGTGCTGGGCAGCGGCGATTATGCAAAACCGAGCACCGCCGGACCGCCTCGCAATATCCAACTTGGCATGCGGCTGACATTCTAAGTCTTCAGGTGTACATGTCGCCCGGTCTGCAGATCAGACCGGGCTTTTTCCGTGGTGGGGGCACTTCGAATCAGAGTCGGCACGTGTATCGCCCAAAGATGATTGCAAGTATTCGCCCGTGAGCCAGCGTCTATTCGATAAGCTAAGACGAAATGGAAGCTGACGAGCTGAAAGAAGCGGCGGAGCGGGCGGGAAGACAGGGCGAGAAACGTGTGGGTTTGACTATGGCGCTTGTGGCCGCATTTCTTGCTCTAGCGACCATGCTGGGTCATCGNACGCATACNGAAGAAGTTGTTCTGCAAACGCGGGCGACCGACCAATGGGCTTATTACCANGCCAAGAATTCCCGCTCCCACATGTACCAGGCCGACGCCAAGCTCGCTGCAGCCTCGGTTGCGGGCAAAGAAGTCGCCGCACAATTCCTGGCGGACGGGAAGAAAGAAGCAGGAGACGCCGAGAGGATTCGCGGCGATGCGGAGCGCCTGGAAGAGGAAACAAACGTTACTGCGAACCGAGCCAAATATTTCGACATCGCTGAGGTGATGCTGGAAATCAGCATTGTGCTCTGCTCGGTCACACTACTCACGGCGATCCGCACCTTCTGGCTGTCATCGTTTCTGACTACGCTGGCAGGCCTCGTGTTGATCGCGTTTGCTGCGCTGAGATAGCGATCGCTAAGACATTTCCCCCTAGGATGGGTTGATGTTCGCTTCGGTTACTCGTCTTCGCGTCCGGTCTGTGAGATATGTCCCTGCATTTCTCTGGAGAAATTTATTGACCAAGCGTCAAGTGGTGCGAGCTCCAGGATTTGTGGGTGGTCGCCTACTTGTGGATGCTGGCCGGGCGTTCTGGACGTTAACCCTGTGGGAAAGCGAGAGGACGATGAAGGCGTTTCGGGGGTCCGGAGCACATGCCGGGGTGATGCCGCGCCTAGCCCATTGGTGTGACGAGGCTTCCTACGCGCATTGGGAGACGCCGAGCCCATCCGTTCCTAGTTGGTCCGAGGCATACGAGCGATTAGCACGTGAGGGCCGCCTGTCGCGTGTTGCACATCCATCGAAAGATCACGAAGCGCGGCGCTTTGCGAAACCCCGGTTGAACCCTCTTATTGGTGGAGACTTGAAGCTTGCAGGCGGAGACAGAAAAAGATCAACAATGGCAGCCGGCCAACAGGGGCCGGATCAACTCGCGTGATGAGGTGCTACTTTCCCTCAGGATTGCGGCGCATGATCGACGAGATTGCGATCACGGCTGCCACCACGACGGCTACACTCACTGGGAACCTCACAATGAATCTACGTCCGAGGTTACCCGGCGGTGCACAGGCCAGCAAGATTACTGCCGAGTTTCGGAGCTTCCCCAGGTGACGTTACTGCTCGCTAAATCGCGGTTACTTACGTTTGCTTTTTGTGTTGGCATCGTAGAACCTTCTCCGTTGCAAATTGAAAGGGCTCCAGATGGCGAAGGTCATCGAGTTTGGCTGTCTTACCTTTATGGGATACAGCGGGAAAGATAGGAATTCTGCCAAGGATTGGGTTCGTATCGGGGGAGCGGATTTCAGCCGTGCCCGTGACGAGACACATAAAAATGGGTTTCCAGTCGCTGGGGTGGCTTTCGAGGCGGTACCCGGCAATGTTCTCCCCCGCGGCGGCGTTCTCATTCGTGTCACACTATCTGCAAAATTCCGCGTAGCTTCTGACGCGACCATCACAATAGGATTTGGCGGCGAAGCACCGTTCCCCAGCGGGGACGTGTGGCTACGTCAGCGGAGGAGAGATGAGGATGCCGGAGTACACAACTGGAGGGCGCGAGATGAATTTTGGTGTCGGACGCCTCGTGGGGTTTGTCGTTGTGCTGATTCTGCTGTTCTTCATGGGCGCGTGCTCGGTTACCAAAGTGGATACAGGCCACGTCGCGGTGCTGACCAAGTTTGGCCGGGTCACCGGGGACGTGTTGCCCGAAGGCATCCACCTGATCGATCCGTTGAAATCTCCCAATCAACTCACGGTCAGGACACAGGAACAAAAAGAGGCCGCCTCAGTTCCGTCCAGTGAAGGTCTGATCATGACCTTAGAGGCGTCGCTACTCTTCCACTTGGACAGAGACAAAGCGGCAGACCTGTTTCAGCATCTTGGTCCTGACTACGTGGCGAAAATTGTAGAACCCACTTTGCGCTCCGCTATTCGCGAGGCCACGTCGTCGCATGGTGCGAACGCACTGTATACGGGCGAACGCGAGCAAGTGGCAAAGGAGATAGAAACTAACTTGTCATCACAACTGGCGGTGAGAGGCATCGTCGTCGAGAAGGTGCTGCTCAGGGACATTCAGCTGCCGGAATCCTTGAAACGGTCCATCGAATTGAAGCAAGCGGCCGAACAGGAGTCGCTCGCGATGCAATTCAGGTTGCAGAAGGAGAAACAGGAAGCCGATCGCAAGAGGATCGAAGCGCAAGGCAT
>C688J18823_10002806_pt1 | contig 10955 bp, 12 predicted proteins | sample HopSoiMetagenom1_FD_18823 | JGI IMG/M metagenome (IMG submission 18823) | reverse complement strand
TGACTCCCAGAGTGAGAGGACGACGAACTCCGCGCGATCTCCTTCGGTGCGGCGGAGCGCGAGCGCGCCCCGGTTGCCTTCAGTCTGCCGGAACTCCGCCAAGCCCGTCTCCAACAGATACTGCACGTACGCGTCGGCGTCGTGGGCGCTTGTCGCACCACGCCAGGTCCGAGCGATCATGTCGAGCGCCTCCGGTTAAATGGCAACACCAGTAAAGCCGTGCTTACTGGTGCATCGTACCGGCTCGCGCTGCACCTGTCAAGGGCAGAATACTGGTGCTATACTTTCTGCATGCCTCAGGTCATCGATGCGGCCACGCTGGCACCCGAGTTGCCCTTCAAGTACGTGGGGGGAGATCCGGCCATCGATCTGGTAAACACCGTAGACTGGACCACCCGAGGACCGGACGAAGATCGCCTCACCAGCTTCGACCGTCTGGTCGAGTGGGCCCAGGGTGCGGAGCTCGTCTCGCCCAGAACGGCGGGGGTCCTTCGGGCTCGGGCTCGAGCCCATCCCCGGGAGGCGCTGCTGGCTCACAAGTCTGCGCTCCGGGTGAGGGAGACGTTGTGGCGGTTATTTGGCGCGCTCGCCCGAGGAGACTCAATCGCCAGCCCGCTGGGCGACTTCAACACTCTCTTGAGTAAGGCAGTGGAGCACTTGCGGGTCGCGCCGGCACGGGAGAAGCGCCGAGCTGGACAAAGCCTGGAGCTCAGCTGGGATGATCTGAGCGCATCACTGGAGAGCGTGCTCTGGCCGGTGCTCTGGTCCGCCGCGTCGCTCCTGGTCTCGGACGAGCGCGGTCGGATCAGAGTCTGTGGTGGGCCGGAGTGCGGCTGGATGTATGTCGACCGGAGCCGGAACGGTCTCAGGCGGTGGTGTCAGATGGAAACCTGCGGGACCCGGGAGAAGACTCGGCGACGGTATCAACGCGACTGACTGGCCGTCCGGGACGGAGCAGCACCGCGACCAGGACCGCCGTTACCAGCGCGAGCCCAGCGGCGACGAGCGCGGTCATCTCGAAAGCCTGAACGAATGAATCGCGCGCCGCGCCGAGCAGGTGGGAGCCTGATGTCGCGGGCAACCTGCTCGCTTCCGTGACCGCCCCGCCCAGAGTCCGCCGAGCCGCCTCCGCGACATCGATCGGAATGGTGTAGGGAACCGCGACCATCATCGCGCCGCGATAGACGGCGGTGCCGATGCTCCCCAGCACGGCAATGCCCAGGGCACCACCCAGCTCGGAGCTGGTTTCCGAGACCGCCGCTGCGGCGCCGGCCCGCTCGGCCGGGGCGCTGCCGACGATGAGATTGGTTGCGAGGATGAATATCGGGCAGAGTCCCAGCGAGTAGATGACCATCCCGATGACCAGAGTGGGGAGGCTGGGGTCGTGCGCCATCCGGGTGAGCACCAGAAATCCCGCGGCGGCCAGGGTCAGGCCGGCGCTCATCGCATACGCGGGGCGAACTCGGCGCGCGAACACCGGTACCAGCATGGACCCCACGATGTAGGCGCTCATTGAGGGCAGGGTGTACAGCCCTGCCGTGAGCGGAGAGAGTCCCAGCACCAGCTGGAGATACTGGGCGATGTACACATAGATGCCAAACCCGACGAAAGTTGCGACGGTGTATGCCACGAGAGCTGTGGTGAACGCCGGCGAGCGGAACAGACGAAGATCCATCAGCGGATCGGCGAGCCTTCGCTGGCGCTGCACGAACAACGTACCAACCACAGCACCTAACAGAATAGCCAGAAGGGGCAGTCGGCCGACCCCGTCCTCTGCCATCCGCTTCAGCCCGTAGATCACCAACAGAACCGCTGCCAGCGACATTGCCGCACTGGGGATGTCGATCCTGCCAGCGAGTGGATCGCGGAACTCAGGCAACAGCACCGGGCCGACCAGGAGCAGCAGGAGCATCACCGGGACCGCAATCAGAAACACCGACCCCCACCAGTAGTGTTGGAGGAGGATGCCCCCGATGACTGGACCCACCGCGCCGCCGACCGAATAGCTCATGCCCCACACGCCGATCGCGAAGGTGCGCTGCACCGGATCGAGGAACATGTTTCGGATGAGCGAGAGCGTCGATGGCGCCAACGTCGCGCCGGCAAGGCCCAGTAGCGCCCGGCTCAGGATGAGCATGTTGGGACTGGTAGAGAACGCCGCCAGCACCGATGTCAGCCCAAACGTCGCGGCGCCGATGAGGAGCAGACGCCGGCGGCCGATCCGGTCTCCCAGGCCACCCATAGTGATCAGGGAACCGGCGACCAGAAAGCCGTAGATGTCCAGGATCCAGAGCAGCTGGGTGCTGCTGGGCTCGAGGTCGGCGCTGATGTGCGGGATTGCCAGATCGAGCACCGTGAGATCCATTGCGTACAACATGCAGGGCAGCGCGATGACGGCGAGACCGATCCAGTCGCGGTGCCCTGCTCGCGGTGCAGTAACGACAATGGCGTCAGTCATCCAGGTCTATCCGATCGCGAAAGCTCCGCCTAAAATCTGAGTAACCCACGCAGAGTAAGGTCAAATGTGTCCAGCGAGTTCCCGCCCCCCCGAAGGCTCCTTTCCCATTCCACCCCCGATCGAGCCGATGCTGGCCAAACTGGCGGAGGAGCTGCCTCCTGAGGCCGGCTATCTGTTCGAGCCCAAGTGGGACGGNTTTCGAGCCATTGTCTTTCGCGGTCCTGACGACGTCTACATCCAGAGCCGGGATTCGCGCCCGTTCGATCGTTACTTCCCCGAGCTGCACGATTCCCTGCTGGCGACCCTTCCANGCGATTGCGTGGTGGACGGTGAGATCGTCATCACCACGCCGCACGGCCTCGACTTTGACTTGCTGCAGCTTCGGCTCCATCCCGCGGCCTCGCGGGTGGCCAAGCTGGCGGCGGAGACACCTTCTTCCTTCGTGGCGTTCGACTTGCTCGCGGAGAAGGGCAAGAGCCTGATGCCGTCACCCCAGAGTGAGCGGCGCGAGCGGCTGGAGAAGCTCCTGGCTAAGGTCGGCCCGCCGGTGCACCTCACGCCCATGACCCACGACCGTACGGTTGCGGCGCGATGGTTGAACGAGTTCGAGGGCGCCGGACTCGACGGCGTCATCGCCAAACCAGCGAACGCTCCCTACCAGCCCGGCAAACGAGCGATGCTCAAGGTGAAGCACTCCCGGACGGCCGAGTGCGTGGTCGCCGGATTCCGCTGGCACAAGAGCGGGAAGGACGCCGTCGGATCGCTGCTGCTCGGCCTCTACGACGACCGGGGCGTNCTGCAGCACGTCGGCGTCACTTCCTCCTTTACCATGGCGATGCGGAANCAGCTGGTGCAGGAGCTGGAGCCGCTTCGGAAGAACGCCTTCGAGAACCATCCCTGGAANGAGTGGGCCCAGGCGNAGGCTGCCGAACAGAACCGGATGCCCGGGGCACAGAGCCGCTGGAGCGCGGGGAAGGATCTCTCGTGGGAGCCGCTCCGGATCGAGCGGGTCTGCGAGGTGAAGTACGATCACCTTCAGGGCGACCGCTTCCGGCACGCCGCCGTGTTCCTGCGCTGGAGGCCNGACAAGCAGCCGAAGGACTGCCGCTACGACCAGCTCGAGGTGACCAAGCCCTACGAGCTGGATAAAGTTTTCTCGTCGGGGTCGAGCGGTTCCTGAGCCGGCCGGAGCTTGGCCGGCACATTCTGCAGATTGAGCCTGATGCGNGTCCAGGTGGTGAAGCGCCCCCGCATCGAGTCGACCAGGACGTCGGCCGGCTCCAGGTGCTTCCGCCGCCTCGGGGTGGCGGGNNTTCCAGCGCTCCAGTCCNGCCAGNGCNTCCTCNTTCTTCTGCGCCCTNCCGATCTCGATNAGGGGAAACTTGGAGGTCCTCCGTTTGGACGGCTGCACCCGGGGCGGCTCGCCGGCCTGCTTCTGATAGTGTGGCGGCCAGGGTGCGTCGCCCAGACCCTCCCGTTCCTGTTTCTCCGAGAGCTCCAGCAGCGCATCGAGTGATCCGGGATTCCGGTCGATGTCGGCGTGCCGGTCACCGACTTCGGCGAAGCGGGCCGGCATCGTGGCCAGCGTGAAGTCGGCGGGGTCGCAGCTGTCGAGCTCGTCCCAGCCGAGCGGCGCGGAGACCCGCGCGTCGGGCTTGGGCCGCACCGAGTAGGCTGAGGCCACGGTGCGGTCCTTGGCGTTCTGGTTGTAGTCGACGAACACCCCGTGGCGCTCTTCCTTCCACCACTTGCTGGTCGCGATGGTTGGCGCCCGCCGCTCCACTTCTCGAGCCAGCGCCAGCGCCGCCCGGCGCACCTGATCGAAGCCCCAGCGTTGCTGGATCCTGACGTTCAGGTGCAGACCGCGCGACCCCGAGGTCTTGGGCCAGCCGATCAGTCCAAAATCCTCCAGGGTGGCCCGGGCCACCTGGGCCGCCTCGACCACCTGCGACCACCCGACGCCGGGGACTGGATCGAGGTCGACCCGGAGCTCGTCGGGGTGCTCGAGGTCATCGGCGCGCACCGGATGCGGGTGCAGCTCGATACAACCCAGATTCGCCAGCCAGACCAGAGTGCCGGCGTCGCGGGGCACCACCTCGTCAGCCTCTCGACCCGACGGGAAGTGAAGCGTCACGACCTCGATCCATTCGGGCCGGGATTCGGGCGCCCGTTTCTGGTAGAAGTGTTCTCCTGCGATGCCGTTGGGGTAGCGCACCAGCATATTGGGCCGGCCACCTGCACCACCCAGTGCTCCATCGGCGACAGCGAGATAGTAGCGGACCACGTCGAGCTTGGTGTACTTGGCCTCGGGGAAGAGCACCTTGCCCGGATTGGAGATCGGAATTTCATGTCCGGCGACGCTGATCAGCTCGGGCGGGATTTTCTTGGACGGTGACATAGGCTTATTGATAGTCATCGCGAGCAGCCGCAGGCTGCGTGGCGATCCCATCGCATTCGCAACAGTGACTACTCGGGGCGCCCCTCACGTCCCACCACTCACGATCAACACCACCGCCGCCAACGCGCAGCCGACGCCCGTGACCTGCAGCAGATTCAGCCGTTCGTGAAGCACCACTCGCGCCAGCAGCACCGTGCTTGCCGGATAGAGCGACGAGAGGGTCACCACGATGCTGAGCGGGCCCTGCTGTGCGGCGACGAGGTAGAGCGCGTTGGCCAGCATGTCGATGGTTCCCGCCAGGAGCACCAGCGCGAGCACTCCGCCCGGCATCCGGAACGAGCTGCGGCGGGCCAGAGCGATGCAGGCGAACAGCGTCACCGATGTCGATCGGGAGGCGACCAGCGGCCACATACCCGCTGCAGGACTGGTTTGGGCCAGCCCGAGGAAGAAAAATCCAATCGCGACCCCGGAGATCAGGGCGGTGCCAACGCCAAGCGGAAGCTTCCCCAGCCCCGTCCGCTCGCCACGACCGGGCTCGCCGGCACTGCGCTGCTGGCTGACCAGAATGATCGAGGTGATACCCAGGAGAATACCGGTGATCGCGAGCGGCGCCGGCCGCTCACCCCGGAGCACCGAGTAGACCACCGGAATAGTCACCGCACAGACTGCGGTCGTTGGCGCGACCACGGCCATGACACCGATACTGAGCGCACGATAGAGCAGGGCAACCCCCACACCGCCGCCCAGTCCGGCAATAGCACCCCAGATGAAATCCGAGCGGCTCGCCGCTGCGGGCGGCAGGATCGGGAGCAGCAGCACCAGGAGTGCGAGGCCGCTGAACTGGGACAGGACCACCACCGGAATGGTGCCGGCCCTGCGGGTGGTAAGCCCACCGGTGAAGTCCGCGGCGCCGTAGAAGAACGCGGAGCCGATCGCGAGCAGGTAAATCATCGCGAGTCGCCTCCTAGCTACAAGCGGCGGTTCCGATCAATGCGACCGCGCTCCCTGACCGCGTCCACACTCCAGGGACCACCTCCGGCCGCCGAGAGGTAGAGGAAGAGGAAGCAAAACAGGATGGCGGGATGGCCCTGGTTGAGCACCGGCCAGAATCCCTGGGGCGCGTGACCGTAGAAGTATGCCACTGCCATCTCTCCCGAGAGCAGGAATGCCACCGGCCGGGTGTAGAGGCCAAGGAGCAAGAACGGACTTCCGAACGTCTCGATGATGGAGGCGAACCACGCGAGCGACCATGCAGGCGCTGTGCCTCCTCCCGGCATAATTGGGGCGGGGAAGCCGAGGAGCTTGGCGGTGCCAAACTGCATGAAGAGAAACGCGGCGATGATTCTCAGCACACTGAGCAGGTAGGGAGCCCAGGAGCGCCACCGCGTAGTGATGTTGGGTCCCGTCATGCCTGCTGCCTCCTCGTCTGGCCGATGTCCACCGCGATGCTCCGCCACTTGCCCTGCCGGAATCGCAGCACGCTCAGCGCGCATCGGGTTGCATGGCCGGCGAGGATCGCCAGCCAGATATCGATCGGATCCAATCTGCCGAACCGCTGAATCACGAAACAGGTCCCCAGTGGAACTGCCACCTGCGAGATGATGGAAATGTACAGCGGGCTCTTGGTATCTCCCGTTCCCTGCAGACCGCCGGTATAGGTCAGGGCGACCGCGATCAGCAGGCCGGAGACACTGAGCACCCGGAGCAGCTGTACGCCGATGTCGACCACACCGGCGCCGGTCATTCCGAAGATCCCCAACAGCTCGCGCGGAAAGAAGAAAAAGAATGTCCCAACGAACGCCGCGGCGGCCAGCCCGTATCTCGCGGCGATGTGGACTGCGCGCTCGGCCCGATCCGGACGTCCTGCGCCGAGGTTCTGGCCGGCGATGGCAGCCGCCGCGCCCATCAAACCGACCGAGGTCCAGGTGACCAGCGAGAACAGCTGGGTGTAGGACACCGCGAACGCCGCCTGAGCCTCGGCGCTCTGAGCCAGCGACCCGATGAACCCCAGCAGGATGACCCCTCCGATGTTCATCGCGACTCCCTGCACGCCGGCGGGCAAGCCGAATCGAAAGAGTGATCGGATGATGTCCCAGTCCGGTCCGAATCCACCTCCACGGGGGAAGGCAACCACCCAGCTGCCATTCCACAGCTTGACCAGTGAATAGAGCCCCAGTACGCCCGATGCGATCGCCGTTCCCATTGCCGATCCCACCGTACCGAACTCGGGGATCGGTCCCAGACCTCGGATCAGAATCACATTCAGCACCAGGTTCAGGACGGTCAGTGCGATGCCCAGCACCATCGGGGTACGCGCATCACCGGCCGAGCGCAGTGCGCCGCTCAGCATGTAGAAGATCAGCATGCCGGTGCTGAAGAGGAACATGACACGGAGGAATGGGAGCGCTTCGGTTTTTACTGCCGGGGCGGCGTTGACCAGGTCCAGCAGCCAGGGTGCGGTGAAGTAGCCNATCGGTGCCATGATGCCGAGGGACATCACGAGCGCGGTGAGGAACGCCTGGTAGACGGTGCGGTCAACCTTGTCTTTCTCACCTGCGCCGGCGAAGCGCGCCACCAGCACGCTCATTCCCGTGAACAGTGAGGAGACGAAGATGATGACGACCAGCATGATCTGCCAGCTGACGCCGATCGCGGCGTTGGCGCGGAATCCGACGAGGTGGCCGACCAGCACGTGGTCCACGATCCCCTGAAGCCCGCCGATGATATTCGTGAGCATCGTCGGCCAGGCGATCTTCCAGACGGCTGCACCCAGTGGCCCTTCGACGATGGAGCGGTCGTAGACCTTGGGGTTCGGCGGTGCCGTCGCCGCCGGAACTGACGTCACCGACGTCGTCCGGCCCGAGAGATTGGCCGAGGTCAAGCCTGCATGACTTTCTCGTCAGCGCTGTCGCCGTAGACCGCGGGGACGAGCGCGCCGGTCTGCCGCAGGTAGACGGTGAGCTGCCCTCGATGGTGATACCAGTGGTTCAGCATTACCGAGCGAAGAAAGGCGAATCGCGGAATCGACCAGAGCTCCCGGGCGCCGCTCATCATCCGCCAGGGCAACGCCAGATCGCTGTCCTTCATGCGGGCGAGATGGGTCCGCGCCCGCGCCATGCTGTCGTCGAAGGCAGCCAGAATATCGCGATGACTGCCGGCATCGGGTCGGGGAATGGGTGTTTGTACGTCGAAGGATGGTTGGGTCGAGAGCTCCGCGATGGCCCCGGGCAGGTTCGCCACGTGCATGGCGAGCTGCCCGAGGCTCATGGACTTGGGGTGCGGCTTCCACTGGAGCTTGTCCTCCGGCACCCGCTCCAGCACGCGCCGCGTTGCCTGGGCTTCCTGCTCCAGCTCCTGGACGATATCGCTGACGGTCAACATAGGGTCAGCCGCTAACGAGCGCGTGCACGTTGCCGTCCGGGTCCTTGAACCAGGCCGCCTTCATGCCGCCACCTTCGTGGATATCGCCCTTGAGTGTCAGGCCCGGCATGGTGTAGTGCTCGAAGCTGACGCCCTTGGATTTGAGTCCCTGCACAACTTTCTCCATGTCGTTCCCGATGAGCCAAGTGGCGGCGGTTGCCTTGTTGCTGCCGGCAAACTGAGAGCGGTACACCAGAATCTTGGCACTGCCGGCCTGATAGGTCAGTGCCTCCTCCTGCTCTGCAGCAATCAATTTGAGACCCAGGGTGCCTTCGTAGAAGCGCTTGGCAGCCTGGAGATCGCGAACCGCAACCGTCGCCACGGCTTCCTTACCGCCCAGCATTCCTGGCCTCGCCACTGGCCGCGGCCGCGGTCTGACCAGCATTGCCGTCCGTCTCCCAGATGGCGAAGACATTGCCCTCCGGGTCGGTGAGCTGGGCAAACCACCCCATGCTGGGGACCGGCGTCTTCTCCATCATGAGCTTGGCGCCCAGCTGCTGAGCGCGACGCACGTAGTCATCTACGTTCTCGACCACGATATAGTTTACCGGTGCCTGGCCCGGGAACATCCGAGGCATGAGACCGCCGTTCACGCCGGGTCTCGAGGGCATTCCTTTCTCATCGGTAGGAACGGTCTTCACCATCCAATACTCAAACCCTTCGCGCTGGTCGCCGGAGGCTTCCCACTTCTTGATCTCCCATCCAAACAGTTCCCCGTAGAACTTGGCCGCCCGCTCCGGCTGATCAGCGGGGATCTCGAAATGCACGATCGTATGATCCATGGTTCCTCCTCGCAATGTGAAACGTTTCTCCTGTCTGCCCCGCTGCCCCGCTGCCCCGCTTTTATTACAGACCGTTCGGTATGTACCGCCCGAATCCGATTCCGTCAAGCAGGTTGCCGCCCGGCAATGGAAATGTTACATACCAGATGGTCTGAAGTGGCCGGTCATCGGTCACTGGGTGCCTGCGACGGTTCCAATGTGCCAAGATGTCGTGGGGAACGGAGAAGAGACAGAGGGACATGGCGAAACCCAGCGCTCGACGGCGGGAGCCGGACGTTACTCGAGAGAAGCTGCTCCAGGCGGCGTTTCACGAGATTTACCGGCACGGCTTCCAGGGGGCGAGCCTGGATGTGATTCTCGCCAAGGCAGGCGTGACCAAGGGCGCCCTCTACCATCATTTCTCCGACAAAGCGGAGCTGGGNCGCGCGGTAGTCGACGAGGTGGTGCATGGTCTCTTGCTGGAACGGTGGCTGGGTGTGCTCGAGCGCCAGCCCGGTGATTCACTCACGGCACTACAGGGCATGCTGAAGCAGCGAGCGAGCGAGCTCACCAGTCACGAAGTCGAACTGGGCTGTCCCCTCAACAACCTTGCACAGGAGATGTCCCCGCTGGATGAGCGGTTTCGCCGCCGGGTCAGCGCTACGTTCGAGACTTGGATAGACGGATTTGCCCGGGTATTGGCGAAGGGGCAGGCCGAAGGAACGGTCCGGAAGGACGTCGACCCGCGGCAGGTTGCCGGGTTTCTGGTTGGGGCCGTCGAGGGATGCTACGGTCTGGCCAAGAGCGCACGAAGTAAGGCCATGCTCCGCGCTAACTTCGAGGTGCTGGGCAGCATGCTGGACAGTCTTCGGATCCCCCCTTCTCCGCGGCCTAGACCCCAAGCGAGGCATCGTTAGCGGCCGGTCCAAAGTAGTTGACAGATCGTGCGCTATTTCTTACGATATATCGGACGTTAGTTCGCACGATGGATCGGACCTGGAGGAGTTCAGATGTGCAATCCACGCGATGATTGGGGTTTTGGACCAGGGTTCCCGTTCGGGGCACGCTGGTGGGCCGGAGCCTGGCAGGGCAAAGGCCGAGGTCCGCGCCGGCGCAGTCAGATGTTCGAGTCGGGCGAGGTCAAGTTCGTCATTCTCCGCCTGTTAAAGGAGAAGCCCCGCCACGGGTATGAGGTGATCAAGGCTTTGGAGGAGAAGATGGGGGGCTACTACACCCCGTCCGCCGGCACGGTCTATCCCACGCTCCAGCTCCTCGAGGACGAGGGATACGTGCGCGCGGTCGACACCGACGGAAAGAAGGTCTACCACATCACCCCCGAGGGAGAGAGTTACCTCGAGCAGCATAAGGATCTGCTGGAAGACATTCTCGATCGGGTGCGGGAGACGGTGCGGGACTTTACCGGCGGTGGATTGGGCGAGCTTCAGGGGGCTTTCGTGCACCTGGCTGGGGTCACCTTCAAGCGCGCCTGGCGAAAGGGTCCAGACGATCCCACGCTGAAACAGGTCGCCGAAATTCTGCGGAAAGCCGCCGGCGACATCGAAGAGGCATGGGGTGGTGGGGCAGCGGGGAGGCAGGGAAGCGGGGAAGCAGAAGCGAGTTAGTGCTGCAGCTCGGACCAATTCGGAGGCAGAGCAATGGGTTTCTTCGGAATGCTGTTCTGGATTGCGGTGCTCTGGCTCGTCATCAGAGCGGTGCGCCGCTCTGATCGCTGGGTTGCGGTGGGGCCGCGGGGATACTGGCCCGGCTGGTACCAGAGAGAGCGGTACGGCCCGCCTGAGATCCAGCGCACCACGCCCCGCGATAGCCGAGACGAGTACATCGATTCCCTCGAGACACGCCTTAGCCAGCTGGAAGAGCGGCTGGACTTTACGGAGCGGCTGCTTGCTGGCAGGGGTGA
>C688J18823_10002803_pt1 | contig 10957 bp, 5 predicted proteins | sample HopSoiMetagenom1_FD_18823 | JGI IMG/M metagenome (IMG submission 18823) | reverse complement strand
AGTAGCAATGATGTACAATACATCTTATTCTGAAAATTTACATACATATGTAAACAATATTAATACACACGAAGGTGGAACGCATTTGGCAGGTTTTAGAAGAGGATTAACACGTACATTAAAATCGTACGCAGAAAAGTCAGGACTACTTGCCAAAGTAAAATTGGAAATTAACGGAGATGATTTTCGTGAAGGCTTAACTGCAGTTATTTCTGTAAAGGTCCAGGAGCCGCAGTTTGAAGGACAAACAAAAACAAAATTGGGAAACAATGAAGTAATGGGTGCTGTTGATATTGCTGTTAGCGAAATGCTAAACAATTATCTGGAAGAAAATCCAAAACATGCTCGCACCATCGTTGATAAAGTAATTCTTGCTGCTACTGCTCGTCATGCTGCCCGCAAAGCACGTGAAATGGTACAACGTAAAAATGTATTGACAGGATCGGGCTTGCCAGGTAAATTATCCGACTGCTCCAATAACGATCCTGCAGCATGCGAATTATTTCTTGTAGAGGGTGATTCTGCAGGTGGTACCGCCAAACAAGGCCGTAATAGAGCTTTTCAGGCGATTTTGCCTTTGCGTGGTAAAATTCTGAACGTTGAAAAAGCAATGGAATACAAAATCTATGACAACGAAGAGATCAAAAATATTTTTACTGCACTTGGAGTTTTCAGAGGAACATCTGAAGATGAACGTGCATTGAATATTGAAAAATTAAGATATCATAAAGTTGTTATTATGTGTGATGCCGACGTAGACGGTAGCCACATCACAACCTTGATTTTAACCTTCTTTTTCCGCCATATGAAAGAGCTTGTGGAACGCGGACATATTTATATCGCAACACCACCATTATACCTTGTTAAAAAAGGAAATAATCAGCGATATGCCTGGAACGAGGAAGAACGTTTAGCAGCAATTAAAGAAATTGGAGGGGAAGGAAAAGAATCGAGTGTGAATGTGCAACGTTATAAAGGTTTAGGAGAGATGAATGCAGAACAATTATGGCAAACAACCCTGAATCCGGAGTTCAGAACATTGAGAATGGTTACAATTGAAAGCGCTGCTGAAGCAGATCGTATTTTCTCTATGCTAATGGGTGATGAAGTTCCTCCTCGCAGAGAGTTTATCGAGAAAAATGCAAAGTATGCGAATATTGATGCGTAAGGTAGATGTGAGATAAAGACACGCAGCAACCCGACAGGTTTTTAAAACCTGTTGGGTTTTGTTTTTTATGTCTGCAACTTGACAGGTTGAGGTATAATTAGTTAAATTTTTTTTAATTGCAATGAGCTACATAGAGGAATCTATGTCAGGTTTAACTTCATTAACTACTTCTTTTCATATAGGCTTAGGAATATAACAAATAGTGTATAAAATATAAAACCCAACAGGTTTTAAAAACCTGTCGGGTTATCCAAAAAAAAAGAGGTCCGAAATAATTCGGACCTCTTTTTTTCTAATATATCTATCATTTATTTTCGTATCAACTCTACATATCCTGCTTTTACACGACCACCACCATATACATCCGTGGTTCGAAGAATATAATAATACGTGCCTTCCGGAACAGCTTTACCTGATTGATCATTTCCATCCCAACCTTTATCAGCACCTGACCATTCAAATATTTTTAAACCCCAACGATCATAAATAACTCCTTGTAAAGATTGTACACCTTCTGTCGGGAATATTAAGATATCATTATGGCCATCATCGTTTGGCGTAAAAATATTTACTTCGTGAATCGTTACGGATGTTAAAACAGTAATGGTAATATAATCCACACTCTTACATTGATTGGTATCTCGCACATTTACCTGAATAACGTGATTACCAAAAGGCAAGTTATTAAATGGGAATGTATTTATTTTTTCAGTTGTAGTGCCCATATTGTGACCATCTAAGTACCAGATATACTCAATTGGTTTACCTACTCCAGTTGTAGTAGTAGTAGCCAATACATCAAGTGGTGCTACTCCGGTTGTTGGATTCGCTGATAAGTGCGCAACAATACCGCCTCTTGTTGGAATATTAACACTGCTTAATACATCAGTACAACCATTTTTATCAGTTACGATAAGTGTGTACTTACCAGAAGGAACACCTTTTAAAGTTAAATCAGTGCTTATGGGTGTGGTTAAATCCTTTATGTCATACCAGTTGTAAGTGAACGGACCTGTACCGCTATTTACGACAATGCCATGAATTCCACCGATGGTTGCATTACATCTTACCGTATCAATACCATAATTGGAAACATCCAATTTTGGTGGCTCTACAAGTGTAATCAATGCACTGTCATTTGCAGAATTACATCCATTCGGATCCGTGAAATACACTGTATAAATACCACCCTTAGTTACGGTAATGGATGGTGTATGAACGCTATTTGCATTTGTTGACCAGGTAATATTGTTTGGGATACTACTGGTTAATTTTGCCGTTTCACCATTACATAACTTGTTATTCGGTTTACTTTCAACCGAAATTTTCGGACGACCAGGTAATGGATTCACCTTAATTGTGATTGGTCGTCTTCCTGTAATTTGTATACAGCTTTTTGTAGAGACAGCTTCAACATAAAATGTTGTTGTCTTATGTAATACAACAGTGTAAGGTGCATTGTGTGACGTTCCACCTACCGGTAAATCATAAACTTTATAAGTAACTCCATTAACCGGATTAAATACGAAGATGGTAGTTGAATCATTGTCACAAATAATCGAATCACTTGCTGATATGATTGGAACTACAGGAGCAGTGTATACAGTAACGGTTGCCGTATCTTTCTGAGCGACCTGGCTACAACCTTTTGTTGTTACTGCATCCATATAATATTTGGTAGTAATGTGTGGAACTACGTTCAGTGGAGCTATACCTACGAGACTATCGGTTCCTTTTGACGATTTTACATAAATATTATACGTAATACCAGCAATTGGAGTAGCAGGTTTGATTGCAACGGTATCACCTTCACAAACAATAGCGCTGCTTAAGTCAATCTTACTGTTTTTAGCAGCAGAGTCCACTACTAATTTTATATGTGCATCATGACTTGGACAAGCTAATTGGCTGGTAGCAACCAAAATATAAATACCTGCATCTTTTAATTGCGTTTTATCAATAATCAGCGAATCATTTGTAACATTCGGTGTGCCTGGATCAGGTGACTTCCATACGTATGTTAAGTTTGGATCAGCCGGTGGATTCACAAGCAGAATAGCTTTTGTGCCTTCACAAACTTCAGCCGAAACAGCTTTCAACACAACCGTGTCAGGTGTTTGATTGACAGTGATAGGAATTGTTGTGCCTGCTCCTGTACATCCAAATTTTGTTGCCGTAACTTGATATACACCGGCATCAGTAATTTTAGCATTTGGTATCAATAACGTATAGCCAGTTCCTTTCAACGTACTTGGAAGTTGCGTCCAGGTATAGGTATAGGATGGATCAGGTTTGATAACAGAAATTTTTATATCATTTTCAGTACAAACCGTTGTGGTCGCAGTGGCAACATCGATACCAGGTGCCGGTGGATTTGGTTTATAAAATATTTGTGCCGTTGCTGTTTTTTTACATCCTTTTCCATCTGTAACGGTAAGGGTATATATTCCAGCGCTTACATTAATAAGATCAGGTGTTGTTTGAACAGGGTTACTGTTCCAGGAATACGTAAGTGTTGGTGCTCCAGTAGCAGTAATACCTTTGATGGAACCATCTGGTTTATCACAAGAAGTGGAATCATTTTTTAATGAGCTCAGGTTTAATACCGGTAATGTATTTACAACTACGTTAACTCCGGCAGAAGTTGTTGTACATTGTGAGTAAGGGTGTTTAACCGTTACCGAGTAGCTACCTGCCGTGGTGACTTTAATCGATTGTTTATTATTCGGAGCCGGAACATTCCAAAGGTAATTAGGAGCAGCCGGCGTGCACGTTAATGTTATCGTATCGCCTGCACAAATTGTCGACGAAGTAGATGTTGTAATGGTCGGTGCAGGAATAAATTTTTTGAAATAAATAGTAATGGAATCTGTAATAGCGGCTGAAACAGCACATCCCAAGGAAGTGGAAACAGCACATTTATATTTTGTTGTAGCAGATGTAGGGCAAGCCAGAAATGTGCTTAATGTATCTTTTGCTGTTCCTGGAGTCCATAGGTAATGATAAGTACCACTTCCTCCAGAAGGATGAGCTGTTAATGTTACACAAGAGTTCGGACAAACTGAATCGGCAGTTGTTGTAATGGATGTCGTTGTTAAACAATTGTTTTCTTTTAATGATATCTCATCTACAACTAAATATCCTCCGGTAGCCGTACCGTTTCCAGTTCCTACTTTTGTACCGACATCTGTTCTGAAGTTACTGATAACGATCCAGGACTCTCCTCCTGTTGCACAGAATGTTCCTGTAACAGTTACGCAGGTAGTTCCGATCATGGTAGTAGTTGGATTTTGTACTTGAGGACTTGCATTCAAAGTTGAACCAGCACCCAAAAATTGATCTCCGTTGTTATCCACATCTACATTCAGCTTCCCTTTGTTGTGAAACCAGGCGCCAATTCCATTACTTGAAGGCGAAAGACCATTTGATCTTACTTTCATTGAAAAGCAATACTGATGACCAGCTTTCAATGGAGTGGTTAGTTGAGCCTGAACAGACTCACGACCTGCAAAAGTCGTGTACATTCCAACAGACCCCGTTCCATCCCCGCAATTGCTGGTGGAATTCGTTCCTGCACAATTGTTATTAAAATTATCTGGTGTGCTTCCGCTATTCGCACAAGAAGAACAAGCCAAACCCCACCAATCTTTAACCGGTGATTTATTTGTAAATAAAATCGTGTTCCCTGCTCCACATGCTGTTGTTGTTTCAAAGCTTGGATTAGGAACAAGATTCGGCCCGCACAATGCGCCACACTGAGCAACTGCCGATTGATTGATTAAAATAGACGCAAGAAACAATAGGGTGAGCGATCTAATTCTTTGCAGAGTACTTTTTTTCATTTGATGATTTTTAAATGTTTGTTACGCATTAGCTTTCAACTTCGCATATCCATATATACTATTTTCGATTCATAGCATATCAATACTAATACGTTAAATCTTTGTTCGAAAACAAGCAAATATAATAAAAAAAGAGAAACTTGTCAACAACAAAATTTAGAATTCTATATCCAAATCGAAGGTTTGACGGAATTTTTTAATCATGGGATTCTTTTCAACCAGGCGGTTGTAGCGATCGGTAGCGGTATAAAGGTTTGTTTTGTCTTCATTTACAGATAGTTGTAAATTTAACTGGATGTTGTAATTACTTAGCTCTTTTCGCAAAAAACCAAGAAAATTCATTTTATCCTCATTAATGGTCTCTTCCAGGGCTTTGTTATTGATTACAAACTCAATAATTGTTTTGTCCAAAAGGCTGGGACGCTTGCTCAATAAAGCAATTCCCAGGTTCGACTTACCTTTTAATTTCAAATCATTTGCATACTTCTCCCAGGCAGCATGTAAGGCATCCAGTGTGAAATCCAGATAAGGCAGGCCTGTTGAGACAATAGGTTCTTGTTTGCGCTCTCCTTCTACCGGTTCAGCTTTTTTTTCGGAGGAATTCAAATGTTGGCTAATAGAAGGCGTAGAGGCTTTGATGATAGGCTTCTTGGCAACTGCAGGCGCCTGTTCGGTCACCGCTGGTTCAGCTGTTTTTTGAGGAGTGGTTATGGCTACAGGGGTTGCATTTACTGCTGGAGCAGGCGTTAATACCGCTGAAGTGGCTGATATTTCTGATTTAACGGGTGCTGTGCTGCTTTTAGCAGGAGCTATTACGTCGTTTGTATCATTTTTTTTTTCAGCCTCCAAAACGGAAGCACCAATCGAGCATAACTGCAGGAGGGCCAATTCTACTTGCAATCGCTGATTCTTACTGGCTTTATACGATACATCGGCTTTATTCAATAAGGTTAGCCCTTTAATTAAAAAAGGTAGGGAGCAATCGATAGATTGTTGCTTGTATTTTTCTTTGATGTTTTTTCCGACTTCCAGCAATTGCAGTGTTTCTGCATCTTTACTGACTAGCAAGTTGCGGAAATGGTCACCCATTCCGGCAACAAAATTATGTCCGTCAAATCCATTATTCAAAATCTCATTGAACAATAACAGGGATCCTGAAATGTTTTGACCTAATAAAGCATCTGTGACTTTGAAATAATAATCATAGTCAAGTATATTGAGATTATCAATTACAGCTTTATAGGTGATGGTATTACCGGCAAAACTTACAATCTGATCAAAAATAGAACAGGCATCGCGTAAGGCACCATCGGCTTTTTGAGCAATGATATGCAGAGCATCTGTTTCGGCAGCGATTTGCTCGTTGCCGGCTATATAGGCCAGATGATTCGCAATATCATCTATTTGTATACGATTGAAGTCGAATATCTGACAACGGGAAAGAATCGTTGGGATAATCTTGTGTTTTTCCGTGGTAGCCAATATGAAAATGGCGTGGCGCGGAGGTTCTTCCAAGGTCTTTAAGAAAGCATTAAAGGCGCTGGTGGATAGCATGTGAACCTCGTCAATGATATATACTTTATGTGTACCGAGCTGAGGTGCATATCTTACCTGGTCAACTAAATTTCGGATATCGTCAACGGAGTTATTAGAAGCCGCATCCAATTCGGATACATTTAAAGAAGCTCCACTATTAAAAGAGATACACGATTCGCATTGATCGCAAGCTTCTGTATCTGCTGTGCGGTTAGTACAATTAATGGTTTTTGCTAAAATTCGCGCACAGGTTGTTTTACCAACCCCACGAGGCCCGCAAAATAGAAAAGCCTGCGCTAAATGTCCCGTTTTAATGGCATTTTTAAGCGTATTGGTAATATGCGATTGCCCAACAACGGTGTTAAAGGTTGCAGGACGGTACTTTCGAGCCGATACAATAAAATTTTCCATAGCTTGATCACAAAAATAATCATTAAAGTGATTATTTAACAGAAGTGTTAACAACTCGGGTTTTGGTTAAAAACTTTTATCATTCGCCATAGCTTTAGCGAAGGCGAACTCGTCCACCGAAGTCTTGGTGTAGGAGGTTGTTATTAGATCAAACCACATAGACACATAGCTTTAATAGTGTTAAAAAAATAAGTAAAGGTTCACAATAGTTGGGCGTAGCATCCCGCTACGTCCGGGTATCCCAGGCGTCTCGCCTGAATGGACATTCGAAGTGACTCCGATAATTCCTAGCCCTGATTGTAGTGAAAAGCCCGCCTACGCTGAAGCTTCGGCGGGTGAAACCCGCGAGGGAAGGTTAACGGGCTCTATAAGTGGTAATGTGATGGCGGCTTGGAACGTAAAGCAGGAAAGCCGGTTATTCGAGGCACTAAACGTTCGCTTCAAAAAATCACCTGCACCTTATTTTAATACCTTCCCGCAACCCCATGTCCCATAAAACCACACAAAACAGAGAAAGGTGAATAGTTGTTTGTCTGATTCACAAAATTTCCTATCTTTGCGTCCCTTTTGAATAAAAGGAATAAACAATTTTATTAACAACTAAATTACAAAACAATGCTAAAACATTATGAAACCGTCTTCATTATGACTCCCGTTTTGTCTGATGAACAGGCAAAGGAGACGGTAAGTAAGTACAAAAAGCTACTTACAGACAATGGATGCAAGATTGTAACAGAAGATGCCTGGGGCCTTCGTAAATTACAATACCCTATCCAAAAGAAAACAACTGGTTTTTATCACTTGATCGAATTCCAAGGACCTGCAACATTTGTTGCTGAATTGGAAGTTGCTTATAAACGTGATGAACGCTTATTACGCTTTTTAACTGTTGCACTTGACAAACACGCAATTGCTTACAGTATAAAACGCAGAAACAAAGTGAAAGCTGCTCCAACAGCTTAATTAGTTAACTTAAAACAACAAGAAAAATGGCTGATAATTCAGAAATAAGATATCTTACACCTCCCACAGTGGACGTGAAGAAAAAGAAATATTGCCGCTTCAAAAAAAGTGGAATTAAATACATCGATTACAAGGATCCAAGTTTCTTATTGAAATTTGTAAATGAGCAAGGTAAAATTTTGCCTCGCCGTTTAACCGGTACATCTGTTAAATACCAACGTAAAGTTTCTAAAGCTGTTAAACGTGCTCGTCACTTAGCTTTATTACCATACGTTGCTGACATGTTAAAATAACCTACGAAATGGAAATAATATTAAAACAAGACGTTAAGAACCTTGGATACAAGGATGACGTGGTAAATGTAAAGCCGGGTTATGGAAGAAATTTTCTTATCCCAAAAGGGTTAGCGCAAATGGCGACTGTTTCAACAAAAAAACAATTGACGGAAACAGTTAAACAACGCGCTTTTAAAGAACAAAAATTAAAAGCTGCTGCTGAAAAAATTGCAGCTAGCTTAAAAGATATGGTTGTTAAAGTTGGTGCAAAAGCTGGCGAAACTGGAAAAATTTTCGGTTCTGTTACTTCTGTTCAATTAGCGGATGCAATCAAAAAATTAGGTTATGATGTAGACAGAAAACACATCACCATGAGTGAAGATGGTGTGAAAACGTTAGGAGCTTATACTGCTCAAGCACGTTTGCACAAAGATGTTGTGGCTACTGTTAACTTTGAAGTTGTTCAGGAATAATTGAATAAACGTTTGAATTAAAAAAAGGCATCCGCGAAAGTGGATGCCTTTTTTGTTTGTAAAATCCATAGCATGTTGTGTGTAGGAGGTTTTGTGTCTATATTATTCAAGCTTCGCTTCCCCCTTCATCAACTGTAGCTTTAGCGTAAATTGGTTTGTGAGCCGTAACGGAGTGAGGTTGATTAGTAACCAATACCTTCACACGAAGCACAACCGCACAAAATCTTCCCTTCAGCTTCGCGCGTACTATGAGAAGCCTTTTTTGTTTTATAAAATGTGTTTTAGTTTATTATTAATTTTCTTGAAACCTTTGTTTTTTCTCCCACCATTTCTAAAAAATAAATACCTTTTGAAAGCCCTTCTAAATTAATTAGTCCTGTTATCACTGTTTTTGGGTTGGCATTTATCTCACTCTTTATTTTTTTGCCGAGGCTATTATACAGATTCCATGTTATTGCCTCTGGTTCTGTTAACTCCAGCTGATAGTTTAACGTTACACTTGAAGGATTCGGATAAATTGATAATTTGGAATGTATGTTTTCCACTTCATCCATTCCAACTGGTGAAACAATTAGATTAATCGTTGTATTGGTGATAACAGCAGTGTTGTAATCGAAATAAATATAAGCAGTATTTCTAAAACGTTCTCCAACACTTGCTGTAGAAACCGGCTTGATGCGGTATTTAATAAAACCCTGACTTCCCAGCAGGTTGGTCGTCGAATCAGGAAGAAGAATGTTATTGAACAAAAACTCCATCCTTCCGCTTTCTTTCATCACTGCATTGTATTTATGACTGCTGGATACAACTTCAAATGATTTTAAATCAAAAAGAGGAGATAACGTGTCTGCAATAATAACAGTAAAAGCTGTATCCGTACCTGTATTTTGAAAACGGATAATATATTCAAAAGGAGAAGCTTTTTTTACAGCGCCAATTTCAACATCTCCCTCCGGTAATACGGATTTATCATTCGGATCCCAGGCACCTCGGGTCATTTGTTTAAGTGTATCTACATTCGTGTCGGGAACCGTATCGGTGCTAATAGGCGTAATCAAAGCAGTTGAAGTAAGTAATGTGCCTAGCGGCACGGAGCTAATTAAATTACTCACGATCCTTACTTTTTTTGATTCCCCGGGTTTTAAAGCAGTATACTTCAGCATGATTGAATCATTAGAAAAAACAGCTGAATCGCTAAGCGTGATATCGGTAAGGTAAGAATCCAGCCTGAGTAAAACCGTTCCGTTAATGGTATCTGTACCGACATTTTTGTAAGTTAACTGATACACGATATTAAAACCGGGACGAGCCGGTGATACAGCTGTCAGATCAATTTCCAGATCCGTAACATTGGGGATAGGCGTAACTCCAAAATTATTGGATACGCTTTTTAAGCCATAATCATTAAAAACAACTGCATAGCTATTGGGATGAAAGGTGTGGTATTTTGGAATCCTAACCGGATACACAGAATAAGATCCTTTATCCATATGAAGTTCATATTGGCCCTGTTGGTTTGTAAGCGTATAATGTGTGGAGGGTTGTGCAGTTACTGTAACTTGAGGAAGAAAGGATTCTAAACTATCTTTTATTCCATTATTATTTCTATCCAAATACGTGTAGCCTGCTATCAGGTTAGCGCGATCAACTATCTTTGTTACAAACATAGCCGAAGAACTAAAAGCAACAATCGTATCTGTTCCAAAGAGACATGTTCTGGAACTAGCAGTTCCCATAACTGAAAGGATTCCTTCTGGATTTACATGCATGTTTATAGCGTCATCAGAACCAGAGGAGCCAATTGTTTTTACCCAATAATACTTACCATTCAAATCGTACTTTGCAACAAAAGCATCATGAGAGCCCCATGAGTTAATTATGTCGTTTTCAAAAGTACCTTTCTCTGAAATGCGTCCACAAATAAAATAATTTCCTTCCCGGTCATAACCAATATTAGCAACTCCAATAAGGCTTTTATTTGTGCCCTCAGGCAGGATATGTCTTGCCCAATTCTCTACGCCTGTACTGTTGTATGAAACAATAAATATATCAGCATCTCCATTTGAAGTAAAGGTCGTTTTACCAAAATTAACAGTTCCTTTGAATGTTCCACTGATAACATAATTGTCAAAGTTATCTGCTAAAACGCAGGAGGCAGATGCAGTTCCTGAGACTGGAGCAAATTCTTTAATCATGGTTCCACTAAGCGGATCTATAATAGCTGCATACGTGGTTGTTCCAATTAACCCGCCTATAAAGAGGTTTCCATTTTTTGTAATTGTAATGGCA
>C688J18823_10002802_pt1 | contig 10958 bp, 10 predicted proteins | sample HopSoiMetagenom1_FD_18823 | JGI IMG/M metagenome (IMG submission 18823) | reverse complement strand
AAGCCTTTTGATTCGATTAACAGTTTCATCAATTCATTCTTTTTGGCTGATGTAAAGGGTACAGGATGCAACACCTTTGCAGTATCAAACAATCCTTCCTTTTCCAACCAGATCATTGCAGGAGAATGAATATCACCAAAGCGCATAATAAAGTTTACATCACTTTCAACGAGCATTCCATATCTATTCTTTTCACTGGTTTCTTTTTTTATCCACTCCAAGCTTGCTTTTTGTTCTCCTATTGATTTTTCTCCAATCGGTTTTATCTGTTCAAGATAACCGAGTCCATCATATCCGGTTAATTCAGTATAAGCAAAAATAGCTTTGCTTTGTGTTTCATCATCTTTGGTATTTTCAATAATTTTTTTGATACTTGATAATGCACTCCGATTGCTGATAAATGTTAATGCTCCGATTAAATCTTGTTGTACCTCCGGATCTTTTGTGTTTACAATTGCTTTTTCAATCATCGGTATAGATGACTCATAAATGGCGAATGAACCTAAGTATCCCGCACAGTCTCTTTGCCACTCAAGATTTGAAGAGCTAAGGTTTTTAAGCATCAATTGCTCTCCAAATTCTCCGTTAAAAATAATTTCCATGTAAAAAGGAACAAGTAGTTCTTTGTCTTTTAAAGGTTTATTTAACAAGGCAAGAAATTCTTTTCCTTTTTCCGGACTGTGAATGGATAGGTTATGGCATAAATCAAGTACTTCCATATTGGGATTATTTAGGAGCTCTGATTTTTTTACGGCCTCAACTAATAACAGCTCTTTTTTAATTTGCTCTTGATCAAATGAAACATTTGTTTCGCCATAGGTCGTTAACCCGCTGTATCGTTGTGCTTCAGGGGGATATATTTTAAAATGCGTTGTGATTTCTTTTTGAAGGGAATCTGAATTTAGTTTATTCTGCCCGGTAATCGTTAATGCAAAAGCAAGAAGAAAGAGTAGGGTGCATTTTATTTTCATAATATGAAGATACATTTTAATTTTAAGCTATGTGTCTATGTGGTTTGATTTTATAACCACATAGACATAAAGGCTTCATTTATAAATTGTGTTTTATCTACTAATCACAAATTCAGAGAAATGTTTTAGGTCTCCAGTTCTTACTTTTATATCTGTTACCAACGATTTTGGAGAACCTATCTGGCACCAGCTTACCAGTTGATTCAGATTTACTTCTTCACCTTCCGCTTCTATGTATACATTTCCATTGGGTTCATTGCGAACAAAGCCCCTTAGGTTTAAGCGTTGTGCTTCCTTTTGTGTAAAAGCTCTGAAATATACACCTTGCACTTTTCCACTAACGGTGATGGTTATATGTTTCATAAAATAACAAGATGATAAATATTAATAAAAACAAAACCCGGTAAAAAATGACCGGGTTTATTTTAAAAAGATTAGTTGAATGTGCGGTGCTCTGTTTTATTTAATTCCTCTTTAGATAAAGATTTAAAATACTCGTAGGTTATTTTCAATCCTTCTGCGCGACTAACTTTTGGTTCCCAGCCGAGTATTTGTTGTGCTTTTGTAATATCCGGTTTGCGTTGTTTCGGGTCATCCGTCGGCAAGGGTTTGGATATTAGTTTTTGAGAAGTTCCTGTCAGCTTGATGATTTCATCACCAAATTGTTTGATGGTAATTTCACTTGGGTTGCCAATGTTCATAGGTTGTATGTAGTCACTCATCAATAATCGATAAATGCCTTCTACTAAATCATCTACATAACAGAACGAACGTGTTTGAGAACCATCCCCAAACATTGTTAAATCTTCACCACGCAATGCTTGACCAATAAATGCAGGCAATACGCGTCCATCATTCAGTCGCATGCGGGGCCCATATGTATTAAAAATACGAACAATGCGTGTCTCCACCCCATGATAAGTATGATAAGCCATCGTCATTGCTTCCATAAAACGTTTCGCTTCATCGTATACACCGCGAGGACCAACGGGATTTACATTTCCCCAATACTCTTCTGTTTGTGGATGTATCAAAGGATCACCATATACTTCAGAGGTAGAAGCCACAAGTATACGTGCTTTTTTTATACGTGCCAATCCAAGTAAATTATGTGTTCCCAAAGAACTTACTTTCAAGGTTTGGATAGGTATTTTTAAATAATCGATCGGGCTTGCCGGAGAGGCAAAATGCAAGATATAATCCAAGTCGCCCGGTACAAATACAAATTTGGAAACATCATGATGATAAAATTCGAAATTTTTTAATTTCATCAGGTGCTCTATGTTTTTGAGATCTCCTGTAATCAAATTATCCATTCCAATTACAAAGTAACCTTCTTTAATAAAGCGATCACATAAGTGTGAACCTAAAAATCCAGCAGCACCGGTTATTAAAACTCTTTTCATAAATTTTACAGACTAAGAAATGGGTTGGGTTGATGATACATTCACGGTTTCTCTTCCTATGCTTGAATAATAAAATCCAAGTTCCTTCATTTGATTTACACCATATAAATTACGTCCATCAAAAATAACTTTTGTCCTTAATAACTTGGCCAATTTTTCAAAATCAGGTGTACGGAATAAGCTCCACTCTGTTGCTATCAATAAAGCATCTGCTCCTTTCAATGCTTCGTATTCATCATTCGCATATCCGATTTTATCACCCAACAATTTTTTCACATTGGCCATTGCTTCCGGATCGTAAGCAATAATGTTGGCTCCTTCTTTTAATAATGCTTCAATAATATACAAAGCAGGTGCTTCGCGAATATCGTCGGTATCAGGTTTAAAAGCAAGACCCCAAACGGCAATTTTTTTACCTTTTAAATTTCCATCAAAATATTTTTTGATCTTTGGAAGAATGATGGTCTTTTGTTTTTCATTGATATGCATTACGGAATCAAGAATCTTAAAATCGTAATTTACTTCTTTTGCAGATCTTGCTAAAGCTTGAACATCTTTCGGGAAGCAGCTTCCACCATATCCAATACCTGGAAATAAGAATCGTTTTCCAATTCTTTCATCACTTCCAATACCAATACGAACAGAATCTACATCGGCACCTAATTTTTCACAAAGATTCGCAATTTCATTCATGAAGGTGATCTTTGTTGCTAAAAATGCATTGGCTGCATATTTTGTAAGCTCAGCAGAACGCTCATCCATAAAAATAATGGGATTACCTTGACGAACATATGGTTTGTAAAGCTCTTCCATTGTTTTTTTTGCTTTTTCAGAACTTGCTCCAATTACCACTCTATCTGGTTTTAGGAAATCATCCACAGCAAAACCTTCTCTTAAAAACTCAGGATTGGAAACAACATCAAATGGCACTTTCGTGTTTTTTTTGATGGCTTCACGCACTTTATCAGCAGTGCCAACAGGTACGGTACTCTTATCAACAATTACTTTGTAATCTTTAATAATTTTTCCAAGATCATTCGCTACACCAAGGATATAACTTAAATCAGCAGAACCATCTTCACCGGGAGGTGTTGGTAATGCAAGGAATATAACTTTTGCACTTTCAATAGCAGCTGCTAAATCAGTGGTGAAGGTTAATCGCCCTTGTTTGATGTTACGTTCAAAAAGCTGATCCAGGTGAGGTTCATAAATTGGAACAACACCTGCTTGCATTTGTTTTACTTTTTCTATGTTGATATCAACACAAATAACATGATTACCGGTTTCTGCCAGGCAAGTTCCTGTTACCAATCCAACATATCCGGTGCCTACTACTGCTATATTCATATTTTAATAGGGATGTACGATATTTAAAAATTATTTATTTACAAACTCTAATACAGTAGTGGTAATATATTTTAACGTTTCTTCATCAAGTTCGGTATGCATTGGTAAAGAAAGTACAGAAGCACATAGTTTTTCTGTAATCGGGAAATGTCCCGCTTTATAACGAGCATCAGCATAAGCTTTTTGCAAGTGCAAAGGAATCGGGTAATAAATCATTGCCGGAATATTTCTTTCTGCTAAATATTCACGAAGCGCTGTTCTATCAACACCATTTAATTGCAGGGTATATTGGTGGAACACGTGATTCGAAAATTTTGCCCGTACAGGAGCTTTTAGTTTTGGATGATTTGCAAATGCTTTATCATAATAAGCAGCTGCTTTGTTACGTGCAGCAGCATAGTTATCAAGATCGCGCAATTTTATTTTTAAAATAGCCGCTTGTATGGTATCCAAACGAGAGTTAACACCGATGGAATCGTGCACATATTGAACGGATTGTCCATGATTAGCAATCATTTTAATTTTTGCAGCAAGCTTTTCATCATTTGTATAAATGGCACCGCCATCACCATAGCAACCCAAGTTTTTGGATGGGAAAAAGGAAGTACAACCAACAGTTCCAATGGTTCCTGCTTTTTTTCGTTTGCCATCAGCAAAAATATATTCAGCGCCAATTGCTTGTGCCGTATCTTCAATTACATATAAATTATGTTTTTTTGCCAGCGCCATTATTGCTTCCATATTTGCACATTGACCAAATAAGTGTACCGGAACAATGGCTTTTGTTTTTGGTGTGATTGCTTTTTCAATCTCTTTCACATCGATTTCAAATGTATCTTGAAGAACATCCACTAAAACCGGTTTTAAACCAAGTAATCCAATTACTTCAGCTGTTGCTACATACGTAAAATCTGCAGTAATTACTTCATCTCCAGGTTTTAAATCCAATGCCATCATAGCAATTTGCAAAGCATCTGTTCCATTTGCACAGGGAATAACGTGTTTAACATCCAGGTACTTCTCTAAATCTGCTTGAAATGCTTTTACATCAGGGCCATTAATAAAGGCAGTGTTGTCGAGCACATTTTGTATAGCCGCATCTACTTCCGTTTTAATTTTTTCGTATTGACTTTTCAAGTCAACCATCTGAATTTTTTTTGCAGTTTTTTCCATAGATTTTTTAAAGTAGTTTAAGAATGCGAAGATAGTGAAATTATGTAAACCCTAGTGGCATTTTTTCCCCGTTTCAGGCTCATGGAAAAAACGTATATTCGCCACATATTAAATGTTATGAAAAAGGCTTTATTTGTAAGTTTCCTGTTAATTGTTTTTTGTTACCAAATGCGCGCACAAGCGGTGAAGGATTCATCTATGTTTATTCCTACTGTTGCCGTAGGTTACGGGTATTATTTACCTGGAGGGGATATGGTTCCTAGATTTGGAGACAATTCAGCACTTTCATTGAATGTTGATTTTAAGCTAAAAAGTAAATGGATGTTGGGCTTTAATGGTAGCTACATTTTTGGGAAAAAAGTAAAAGAAAATCCATTCTATTATATCACAAAGGATAACGTTTTTATCAATAGTGAAGGGGATCAGGGAGATGTTAGGATGTATGAGCGTGGTTTTACGGTTTCAGGAACCTTTGGAAGGATGGTTGTCCTTTCTAAAAAGCGCCCAAATTGCGGCTTGGTGGTTAACTTAGGCATTGGTTTTATTCAACACAAAATACGCATAGAAGTAATTGGAAATAACATACCGCAGCTCGATAAAAATTATAAAAAAGGATACGATCGATTATCCAATGGATTATTACTGAGTCAAAATCTTGGATATATGTTCTTAAGTAACAATCGTCTGGTAAATATTTATGTTGGCTTGGAATGTATGCAAGGTTTTACAAGTAGCCGACGAAGCTATGATTTTGATAAAATGACACCCGACACAAAAAAACGCATTGATGTGTTAACAGGTCTAAAAATAGCCTGGATATTACCTTTGTACAAAAAAGTTGTTAAGGCTAACAATTATTATATCTACTAATTTTCTCTTATTTTTCTGAATAAATGATGCGGTTAGTATACACTTTATTTATTTACTTCTATTTTGCCTCTATTCGTTTTGCTTCCTTTTTTAATGCAAAAGCAAAGTTATGGATTGATGGCCGGTCGGGTATTTTTCAACAACTAAAGTTAAAAATCCAAAGCTCGCCAAGTCCTGTTATATGGGTACATTGCGCTTCACTTGGAGAATTCGAGCAAGGACGTCCTATCATTGAAAAATTAAAAAAGGATCACGAAGACATTAAAATAGTACTCACTTTTTTTTCTCCATCAGGATATGAAGTGCGTAAAAATTATACAATAGCAGATCATGTATTTTACCTGCCATTAGATACACCTGCCAATGCCAAAAAATTTATTTCCATTGTTAAACCAACAGCCGCATTTTTTGTGAAGTATGAGTTTTGGTTTAATTATTTAACGGAGTTAAAAAACAACGCCATTCCAACTTACTTGGTAAGTGGCATTTTCAGACCGGATCATTATTTTTTCAAAAATTATGCAGCTTGGTTTCGTTCCCAACTAACAGCATTTAATCACTTCTATCTGCAAGATGAGCAATCGCAAAAATTATTAAATTCAATAGGCTATAAAAATACCACCGTTGCCGGTGATACACGTTTTGACAGGGTATCGGAGGTTTCTAAGAATATAAAAAACATTCCGATTATTGAATTGTTTAAACAGCAGAACCCTCTTTTTATTGCCGGAAGTACCTGGGAACCTGATGAAGAACTTCTTTCAGGATTTGATTTTGAAGCAGCAGGATTTAAACTAATTATTGCACCGCATGAGATAACAGAAGCGCGTATTCAATTTCTGCTCAGCAAATTTAAAGATAAAGCACAACGCTATTCTCAGGTCAATGAAGAAACGATCAAGACAACCAATGTATTGATCATTGATAACATGGGCATGTTATCATCCATTTATCAGTATGGCACAGTTGCATTTATTGGCGGTGGCTTTGGAAAAGGCATCCATAACATTTTAGAACCCGCAGCCTTTGGTTTACCCGTATTATTCGGACCCAACTATAAAAAATTTGAAGAGGCAAAAGAATTGGTGCATTTGCGGGGAGCTTTTGTTGTAAATAATGGTAAAGATTTACAAAGCATTATTCAATTGTTAACACGTTCACCGGCAGGCTTACTGGCAGAAGCAACTGCCAAACGATTTATTCAGCATCACATTGGTGCAACGAATACGATATTGGGAGATATCAAGTTTTGAGGTCTACTTCCTTCTCTTATAATGAATCTTCCAATTCACCACCCATGTCTTTCCGCCATCAATGGATGAATCCCAACTCCAGTCAAAGCTCTCTTTGCTAATATTATAATACAGCATACGCAGCAATATTTTTTTGCCATCAGGTTGGAAACGTTCGCTGTTCAATTGCATTTTTCCATCTTTAAACTCACCTGTTAAAGCAATATACGCTCCCTGGCTATCCACCCAGGTTTGTTGCCATTGCTTGTTTTGCGCATTATAACCGGAAACACTCATGCCGTAGAAATTCGTGTTGGGATCATAAAAATTTTCCTGAATGATACAATTGTTATAAGGCCTGGTTATTTTGTTAAGTGCAGGTTTAAGTGTATCACTATAAATGGCGTCCCATTCACCTACCCAAAAATCAAACTGACTAGCTTCGGGTAATGTGCAAGGAGAAGAAGGTTTTTGTGCTAAACTAAAATTACAGATGAATAAAAAAGTGAGAGAAAGTAGGATGTTTTTCATAGGGATTTGTTTTAGCTAAAATAGATTATTTTATTTTATTAGAATACATTGAAATACACGAATGGTTAAATCGGAGTACGAATGGATTACAACCAATCACTCTCCATACTCACACTCACTCTGATTTGTTGTCGTAGGTGACCTCGTTTGCCGAAGCTTCAGCGTAGGTGAACTTTGTCAGCCGAAGCTTTAGAGTAGGCTGATAACTTTTATTCATCTTTCTTAAATTATTACTTATTTTCGGATCAGTCAATGAACGAATAGCAATAAATTAAATAACTACATATTTATGGAACAAAAAACAAATTACTCCATTCCGCTAGCATTTATTACTATTTTGTATTTCATGTGGGGGTTTATTACTTGCTTAAATGATATTCTGATTCCGCATTTTAAAGACATATTTGTATTGAGCTACGCAAAAACGATGCTGATACAATTTGCTTTTTTTGGAGCTTACTTTATTGGATCACTCATCTATTTTTTTATATCCATCGCATCCGGTGATCCCATCAATCGAATAGGTTATAAGAATGGGATTATTCTGGGCCTTTTTATTTCTGCTACAGGTACTTTTTTATTTTATCCGGCAGCGGCATTTCAATCGTTTGGTTTTTTCCTTGCCGCATTGTTTGTACTTGCGCTTGGGTTTACCATTTTGCAAATTGCGGCCAATCCCTTTGTTATCTTATTAGGTAAACCTGAAACAGGTTCACATCGCTTGAGTCTTGCCGGTGCAATCAATTCCTTTGCAACCACCATTGCACCTATTATTGGTGGCGCATTGATACTTGGAAGTGTTGCTGTAGCCAGTGATATCAATTCCGTTAAAATGCCTTATCTCGTGCTATCCGGGATTTTCTGTTTGCTAATCGTTGTTTTTAAAATAGTGAAATTACCATCGTTTTCAGGTGAACAACAAATAGAGAAAAAAGTGGGAGCTTTGGCCTATCCTCAATTAACCCTTGGGATATTGGCTATCTTTTTTTATGTAGGAGCTGAAGTTACGGTGGGTAGTTTTATGTCAAGCTTTGTTGGTTTGAAAGAAATAAAAGGCATCGCACCGGCGGCTGCAACAATATATGTTTCATTATACTGGGGAAGTTTAATGATTGGGCGTTTTGCCGGAGCTGTTTCTGTGTTTAATTTATCTGCTCAAACACGGAAAATACTAACAGCTGTCTTGCCTGTTGCTACCTTCTTTTTTATTTTATTAATTTTTAAAATACGTGCCGGTGATCAACCTTTTAATATGAGTGATTTTTATGTGTACTTACCTTTTATCGCCATCAGTATCATTGCTTTTTACATAGGCCAGGAAAAACCAGTAAAAACACTTTTTCTTTTTTCAATGATTTGTATGGTGCTCTTGATCATTTCACTTTTTACAAGCGGGGATCTTGCTATGTGGTCGGTAATCAGTTTGGGATTATATAACTCCATTATGTGGCCGGCTATATTTGCACTTGCCATTGCAGGGCTTGGGAAATATACCAGTCAGGGCTCTTCCTTATTAATTATGGCCATATGTGGAGGAGCATTGATTCCTTTACTTCAGGGATACATCTCCGATCATTACAGTGTACATTATTCTTTTATAGTGCCTATATTCTGTTATGCATATCTCGCCTTTTACGCTTGGAAAATGAAAAGTGTATTGACAGCACAAGGAATTGAATACGATAAGCCAATTTCTGCCGGACATTAAATAAACGCAAATGAAACAACCATTAGTCGTAGGAATTGATATCGGCGGAACCAATACAGCCTTTGGTTTAGTAAATCAACAAGGAGAAATTTTGGCGAAGGAAAATATACATACGGAACATTTCCCGCTTCCGGAAGATTTAGTTGCTGTTGTTTGTAAAAATATAAAAAAAGCGTTTCAACCATTTGTGGAAACACATGAATTAAAAGGTGTTGGTATTGGTGCACCCAATGGCAATCATTTTAAGGGAACTATAGAATTTGCGCCCAACTTAAAGTGGAAAAACAAAATTATACCTATCGTACAATTATTTTCAGAACGCATACCTGTAAAAACAATTCTTACAAATGATGCCAATGCAGCAGCTATTGGTGAAATGATATTTGGTGGTGCAAAAGGCATGAAGGATTTTATTTTTATTACGTTGGGAACAGGATTGGGAAGTGGTATTGTAGCAAATGGAGAATTGATATACGGACATGACAGTTGTGCCGGAGAAATAGGGCACGTGATTGTATTTCCGGATGGACGTCAATGCGGCTGCGGAAGAAAGGGTTGCCTGGAAACCTATTGTTCGGCGACCGGGATTAAAAGAACCTATGCCGATTTATTAATGAGTCGTCACGAAAAAACCAGTTTGGAAGAGAAAGTTGCCGATGCAAAATATATTTTTGACAAAGCACTTCAAGGGGAAGAAGCGGCCATCGAGGCATTTGACTATACCGGAAAAATTCTGGGGTTTGCATTGGCCAATAGTGTTGCGTATACCAGTCCGGAAGCTATCTTTTTATTCGGCGGATTGGCACTCTCCGATCAATTCATTTTTGAGCCAACCATTAAAAATTTTGAGGAAAATCTTCTTCATATCTACAAAGGTAAAATCAAAATTCTCCCGTCCCAGCTCAAAGAAAATACCGCTGCCATCCTTGGAGCAGCATCCCTGGTATGGAAAGAGTTGGTATACTAATACCTTCGATCTGAATTACATAGTGCTGGTATACTTATTTCAACTAATTATCATATGTTATTAAATCATAAAAAATTAGTTACATGTGTTAACTATTTACAATTATAACTAATTTTGCCTCGTTCCCCGAAGTCTTGACGTAGGCGGACTGAGTCCACAGAATTTACGGCATATTCACAGCGATGTCAGAAGATACTTTTATAAAATATAAACCCATAGGCCGGATATTAGGTGCTCTTACAAAGCAATACTTTGGTGCTTTAAGTAAAAGCATGGAGTATTTCGGTATTGATCGGCATTTTTATCCACTTGTTGTAATTGATACAACAGAAGAAAAATGCACGCAACAATATTTATCCTGTATGTTGGATGTGGATAAAGTAAGCATGGTAAGGGTAATGGATTACCTCATGGAAAAAGGAATGATTACACGAGAGGTAAATAGCAAGGATAGGCGGGAACACTTGATTAAGCTTACACCTAAAGCAAAAAAAATAATGCCTCAAGTGTATGATGGAATAAATAAAATGAATAGCTTGGCGTTAAAAGGACTCAATAAAAGTGAACAAGCGCAATTTTATTTTATGATGAATAAAATGGCAAAAAATATTGAAAACCTCCCAGTGAATGAGGTAGATATACAACTTAAAAAAAAATAACAATACAATGAAGATTAAAAATTTGATTATTGCACTTATTATCATTGCCATTTTAATTGGAGCAAAGTTTATATTTTTCCCCTCCAAGGCAGGG
>C688J18823_10002801_pt1 | contig 10958 bp, 10 predicted proteins | sample HopSoiMetagenom1_FD_18823 | JGI IMG/M metagenome (IMG submission 18823) | reverse complement strand
CAAGCTCGGCGTTCCCATGCTGGGCGGTCCGATCGTCACCGCGGGCGGCGTCATCTTCATCACGGGAACGATGGATGACTACATCCGCGCGTTTGACGTTCGCGATGGCAGACAGCTTTGGCAGGACCGCCTTCCTGCCGGCGGCCAGTCGACGCCGATGACCTATGAGGCTGGCGGCAAGCAATATGTCGTGACGGTCGACGGCGGCCACGGGTCATTCGGAACTAAACTCGGCGATTACGTGCGAGCCTACGCGCTGCCGTGATCTGCCTCGGCAGGACTTTCTTGTACTTGCCCACGCCTTGTCCCGATCTGCCGGCGCGACGCGCAACTGCTGACGCCAGGAGAGCTACGCCCGCAGCTATTCCCAGCGCCGCGAGCCCCTGACTGATGACGCCGGCAGGTGGGAGCTGCTTGCGTGACAGCCAACCGCCATCGATCGACGTGCCCTGCGGACCAGCTTCAATCATGGTGCCCTCGCTGCTCTTTGCGGGGCGCGCGCGCGACAGCAGGTAGCGGAAGGCAGCTCCCACGATGTTCTCGGTAATCTGCGGAGCCATCGCGTAGGCAAATTGGCCGGCACGAGCCGGCCAGCCCACGGCGACTTCGTCTCGGGGCGCGCGGACGAGGCTCACGAACGTCTCGGCAACGTCCTCCGCCTGATACAGCAGCGGACCGGGATCAAGCATCCGGCCGGACATGTTGGCGCCGTGGACGAAGCCCGGCGTGTCGACCATGGCCGGGAAGACGCCGCAGACATGGATGTTGCGGCGAGCACTGAGCTCTTGACGCAGGCTAGCGGTGAAGCCCCGAAGGCCGAATTTGCTCGCGGTATAGGCCGCAGCAAAAGGCGTCGGCGCCCAGCCGCCGAGCGAGATGTTGTTGATCAGGATGCCGCGGTTCTGGCGGAGGAAGATCGGAAGCACCGCGAAAGCGCCATGCATCGTGCCGAGGAGATTGACCTCGATCGTTCGGCGATGAAGCGCGATATCCGCGTCCTGATAGGCCCCGAAAACGCCGGTGCCGGCGTTGTTGATCCAGACGTCGATGCCACCGAACGCGTCTTCGGCCTCTCGGGCCAGCCGCTGCACCGCCTCGGCATCGGTGACATCGGTCGGGATCGCCAATGCGCGGCCTCCGAGCGCCTCGCATTCTGCGGCGAGGCTCGTCAGGACTTCGGCACGGCGTGCCGCCAAGACCACGCTTGCGCCCTTGCCCGCGAAGGCCAGCGCCGCAGCACGCCCGATTCCGCTCGAGGCACCGGTGATGACGACGCGCGTGCCGGTCATTTGCCGCGGCTCAGATCCGGAGCGGGCCGCCGGAAGCAGCCAGTGCAGGGATCGCCGGAGGCGCTCAGTTCCCTCCGCTTCAAACCAGTCGCCATGCGCGAAGATCACCCGCTCCGGAGACAGCCGTATAAGCCGCTCGGCTGCGGACCGCACGGAACCGCCGCCGAGGCGCAGCAGAAGCCGTAGATAGACCGGCGCCATTCCGTTTGGCTTGGAAATGCCCAGGAGGTTTGCCGCCGCCTCATTTGGCGCACTGAGATCGTTGGGATCGAGATTTTGCACGAGATCCGTCAGGATCAGTGTCCGGCTGCGCTTGTCGAACAGCTCGATCTCGGAAAACATCGGAGCGTTCACCGAGACGGCTTCGAGGTCGGCCCTCCATTCCTCGGGCGTCGCCTCTCCAAGCTCGCGGTCGATGCGGATACGTGCCGCTCGAACTTGCCTGCGTGCCGCAAGGCCGCGCGCCGCGAAAGTCGTCGCCGGCGGCAGCTCTCTCTGCCAGTCGGACAGGAACATCCAGTGCGCGATATTCGGCGCGAGCAAGTACCTTATCGTCCCAAGCCGCTCCAGCTCACCGCGGAGAGCCGGCGAATATCTTACCGGCGAATGCAGCACGAGATCGCCGTTCGAGAGCCGAATGACGGTCATACGCACCGGAAGTTTTAGACCGGCGGCGCTGATCGGGGCGTCGTCCACGACCCAGATATCGTCCGTCACGCGCGACAGACGGGCGGTCGACAAGGTGGCGTCGGAACTTTGCATGAGCATCTTCCATCACGGGGCGTTAGCTCAAGCTTTGGGAGTGACGCTCGTTCCTTGCTAGGACGCCCGAGCCTGCTGGCCAGCGTTGCGTCGGCGACGGCGCGCTGCAAGCCGGCCTCGCCCCCTCTCCGCCGGAAAGTGCCGCGTGATCGCCGGTACGCACTCCGGCTCTGAGGGAGGTTGTTCGCAGGCAATCGGCGCATGGTCCGGACGAGCTTCCATCAGATCAAGCACGGCGCGGCCCTTGGCCGTGATGCGCCACCCGCCATTTGTCCGGTCGATCAGCCTTTGCGAAAAGATGTCCAGCCCCGGCACCCGCCCGGCGAGCCGCCGGGTGCGCTCGGTCCAGTCGCGACCGCTGGTCGCCAGAATGGCCATATCCCGCTTGAGATCCTCCAGGGCAGCGAACCCATCCGGGTAGCTCACCAGGATCTTGAGGACCGTCACGTGGAAATTCACCCCCGCCCCCACATGACCATCGTCACATCGTCGGGACTTCTGAGAGAGCATTGCGGGCCGCTTGTTTGAGGCGATCCGCAGAGACGTCGCCCCTGCTTGCAGTCTCCAGAAGCTTCGAGGCCACGTGGGTCCGGGCGCCGATCTCACAGCGTGGAACACCTTCACACACCTCGTCGAGAACGGTGCGCAACAACGCCTTTGTCGCCGTATCGATCATGGAAAGCCCCAGCGGAAAGGTTCACGGTAGGGCAATCGCTCCGGTCTGTGATTCAACATTGTTAATGATCTGAAAATTTCGCTGGCGTCCATTGCCGGCCGCGCTCACCCAGCCCGAGGGCGGGCGCAATCGCCTTGGGCGCCACGACGTCAAACACCGGCATCTTGGAGGTAGGGGTCTGAGGAGTCCGGCATCACGTCGCGACACCACCGCGAGCCTGGAGAAGCTCGAATATCTATGTCGGAATGACAAGTTTCGAGGTGATTGCGGAGTATACAAGCGCCGTCGCCGGAGAGATAACCGGCCAACGCAGCGACGCAATGTCCGAGCCCGGCAATCCTTTGGTCTTCATCCTTTTTAAGAAGCCAAGGCCGGAGGACGTTCAGCTCTATCCCGAGTAGTTGCCAAACGCCCTCAAGGTTTGTGGCGCTGGGATCGCGCAATTAGCAGCGTGGCCGCCGGAATTTCTGCATCGCCTGCACATTCCTCTATTCCGAAAGTTCGATTGCAATGGGTTGGTGATCGGAGGCATCGGTCGCTTCGTTGACCTGGATGCTGCGAACGTAGCCGGTCAAATCTTCCGTCACGAAAATGAAGTCGCGGCAGTCGGGCCCGTCGGCCCACTGCGCGCGGTCGTAGATTCCGCAAGTCGGCGCACGCGCTCGGTCGCGGCCATCGGCGATCCATGCATCCCGATAGGCCAGACCGGGCCGGCCGGATCGGGCAATCAATGCGTGCTGGGGGTCGGCAACGTCAAAATTGAAATCGCCACACAGCAGGCTCGACGCAGCGACGGTCTGACTTCCATACGGCTCGTCGTGCCGGGAGCTGGCCTGCTTCGGGCTCATCGACGCCTCCTCCTGCAAATCCAGCAGACGGGCGATCTGTGCCTCGCGCTGGCCGGCCGAATGGAATTCGAGATGCGTGTTGACAATGCGGACCGCGCCAAACGAGGCCTGAACCGTCACCTCCAGGGCGTGACGGCGCATGCTGCGCACCGTGGCTGCGTCCGGCCATGGCAGCAGGTGGTTGGCGATCTGCAGCACCGGCAACCGCGACAGCGTCATGTTGCCGAAGCGATGGAGGTTGCCATCACGATCGACAGTTTCGATAGCAGGTCGGAATATTGCGGAGTAGCCGGGCAAAAGGGCTGCCAGCTGTTCACTCTGATCCGCTCCATCACCAAATCTGGAGAAGTTCGCGCTCACCTCCTGGAAGCAGAACACGTCCGCGTCGAGCGTCTGCTGGGCGACGGCAACGATCCTCGCCAGATCGGTCACGCCGTCGCATCCTTTGCCGCACTGTATGTTCCAGGTGAGAAGTCTCATTACCGGATGCCTGCACGCATGAACGACTGGACGAACTGGCGCTGGAACAGCAGAAACGCGATCAGCAGCGGCGCCATCGTCATCACGGTTGCCGCCGTGATCACTGACCAATCCACACCGGTCTCAGGCGCGCCGAATACGGCAAGCCCCACCGTGAGCGGCCGCGCTTCCACCGAATTCGTGACGATCAACGGCCACAGGAAATTGTTCCAGTGATAGCTGACGGAGACGAGGCCAAAGGCGACGTAGGTCGGGCGAGCCAGCGGGACATAGACCCGCCACAGGATTCCGAGCGGACCCGCTCCCTCGACCCGGGCGGCTTCCACCAACTCCTGGGGCACACCCTTGAAAGTCTGCCGCAGCAGGAAGATGCCGAAGGCGCTCGCGAGATAGGGCAGCGCGATCGCAGGGATCGTATCGAGCAATCCCAGCTTGGCGATCGCGCGGTAGTTCTCGACGATCAGGACGTCGGGCATGATCATCAGCTGGAGCAGAACGAGGGCGAAAGCGATGCCGCTGCCCCTGAACTTGAAGCGCGCAAAGGCATAGGCGGCCAGCGTCGACAGGATGAGCTGGCCGACCAGGATCAGGGTCACCAGTACGACCGTGTTGAGATAGTACCGGGCGAACGGCGCCTGGTTCCAGGCCCGGGCAAAATTCTCCAGCGTCCAGGGCGCGGACAGGCTGAACGACGTGGCGTAAGCGGCCGGATGCAGCGCGCTCCAGAAGGCATAGGCCAATGGGGCGAGCCAGATCAAAGCCAGGAGCCATGCTGCGACGGCTTCAATGGGGCGTGTCCGGCCTTTCATTGATAGTGGATCCTGCGATCGAGATAACCGAACTTGATCAGCGCAACCGAGCTCAGCAGCATCAGAAGCACAACCGTCAGTGTTGCCGCGTAAGAGGAATCCTGGAAGGTGAAGGCAACCTCATAAATGTAGTAGAGCAGCAGCGTGCTGGCGTTGTTCGGACCGCCCTTGGTCATGATGACCAGATGGTCCACCAGCTTGAAGGAGTTGATGACTGCGTTGATCGCCACGAACAGCGTGGTCGGCATCAGCAATGGGAACGTGATCCGGCGAAACGTGTACCACCGGCTCGCGCCTTCGATGGACGCGGCCTCTTCGAGATCCGGCGAGAGCTGCTGCAACGCCGCCAGGTAGAAGATCATGAAGAAGCCGGCCTCCTTCCAGATCACCATCACGACCAGACAGCTCATCACCGTCGAGGGATCGCCCAGCCAGTTCCAGCCGCCGAGACCGAAAAGGCCGCGCAACTGATCGAGCAGCCCATAGCCCGGCGTGTAGAAGAACAGCCAGATGTTGGCGACGGCGATCATCGGCAGCACGGTCGGCGTGAAGTAGGCCAGTCGCAGAAAGCCGCGGCCGCGCATGTTGCGATTGACCCAGATCGCCATCACCAGAGCCAGGGCGATCGAGGTAGGGATCGTGCCGAGCGCGAACCAGAAATTATTGACCAGCGCCTTCCAGAAGATCGGATCGGCCGCCATGGACCGATAACTGTCAAGCCCGACGAAGGCCTCGGTGCCGTTCCGGCGTGTGACGAATAGCGAATGCCGGATCGTCGCCAGAATCGGAAAGTGCGTGAATGCGATCAGCAGGACGGCCGCCGGCAACAGCAGCAGCCAGGCGTTCACGGTGTTCCACCACGCCTGCGATCGGGCGCGGCGCGGGGCGATTGGCGATGAGGCGACCTCGTCGGACATCTGTGAGCCGGCGGGATGGCGGCGGCGCGCCATCCCGCCTCGTCCCTATTTGTAAGCGCGCAAGACGCGGTCGGACTGCTGCTGCGCGGCAGCCAACGCCTCCTGCGGCTTCTGCGCGCCCGTGATCGCGGCCTGCACGGCATCGCCGACAAACTTGTAGATGCGGCCGTTCTCATGGACGGAGAGCTCCGGCACCGCATGCTCCAGCTGATCGCGCGCAACTGTGGCCTGCGGGAAGCCCTTTGCGTAGGCCTCCATCGTCGGCGTCTTGTAGGCGGCCGGCGACACCGCCACGTAGCCGGTCTTCATGCTCCATTCCGCCGCGCGTTCCGGAGCCGTCATCCATTGAATGAACTTGACGGCCGCCTTCTGCTGGTCGGGAGACGCACTCTTGAAGATGTAGAAATTGCCGCCGCCGGTCGGTGATCCGCGCCGCTCCCCGGCCGGCAGCATGGCCACACCGAACTGGAATTTCGCGGCGTCCTTGACCGCCGTCAGATTGCCGGTGGTGTGCCACATCATCGCCGTCTTGCCTTCGAGGAAATCGTTGCGCAGCGTCGCCCAATCGATGCTGCCGGCGGGGGCGACGTTGTGCTTGCGCGACAGGTCGACCCAGTACTCGAGGGCGGCGACCGTCTTCGGAGCGGTCAGATAAACCTCGTTGCCGGGCTCGTTCATCATCTTCTGGCCGTTCTCGATCGCCAGCGCCTGCAGCATCCAGTAGGCATAACCAGTCGAGGGAATTTCGATGCCCCAGCGTGTCGTGTTGCCGCCATCCTTCTTGACCAGCTTCTTCGACATCTCGACCATTTCGTCCCATGACGCCGGCGCCTTCTCGGGATCGAGGCCCGCCTCCTTGAAGGCGTCCTTGTTCCAGTACAGCACGATGGTCGAACGCTGGAACGGCACGCTCCAGGTCTTGCCGTCGATCTGCCCGTTCGCCATGAACGCCGGATAGAACTCCTTGAACCAGGCCTTGTCGCCGACGAGGCCGTCAAACGGCACGATCGCGTTCTCATCCATCAGCGTGAACACGTCGGTCGACAGCAACACCGACAGTTGCGGCGGCTGCCCGCCCTTCATGGCGGTCATCGCCTTGGTCATCGTATCGGTGTAGTTGCCGGCATAGACCGCCGTCACCTTGATGTCCGGATTGTCCTTCTCGAAGCGCGAGACCATGTCGTCGATGATCTTGGTGACGGGACCGCCGACCGCGACCGGATAGTACATGGTCAGATCCACGGCGGCGGCCGGGCGGGCAGCCATCGAAAGCACGGCGAGTGCCGCTGCTATCAACATCGTTCGTCGCGCAAACATGTGACAATCTCCTTCGTTACCACGTTTGAAACAGCCGCTGCTATCGACCGGTTATCGCCCGCTGGCCCTCTGTGACGATGGTCTCCAAGCGAGCTTCCGAATTCGAATCGAACCGATGCTCGAGCCCGGGTTCCCACGCGATCCGGACATCCTCGCCTGGCCGAACCTTGCTGAAACCTTCGAGCCGCACTGAGATCGGCTGACCATCGACCTCGCACAGAACGATGCTGTCGGCCCCAAGATGCTCGATCGCCTTGACGCGCGCAAAATGATCCCCGCCCGACACGATGCGGATATGCTCCGGCCGGATGCCGATGAGATGATCGCCATGGCGCAAAAGATTCATCGGCGGCGTGCCGATGAACCGCGCCGTGAACGCCGTCGCGGGCCGGTTATATAACTCCTCCGGTGTGCCATTCTGCTCGATACGACCATCGCGCATCAGCACGACGCGATCCGCCATCGTCATGGCTTCGGTCTGATCGTGGGTCACGTAGACCATCGTCATTCCGAGCCGCTGTTGCAGGGCGCGGATCTCCGTCCGCATCTCATGCCGCAGCTTGGCATCCAGATTTGAAAGCGGCTCGTCCATGAGGCAGACCCGCGCTTCCGCAATGATGGCTCGCCCCAGTGCAACCCGCTGGCGCTGGCCGCCGGACAGCTGCGACGGCTTGCGTTCAAGCAGCTGCGCAAGGCCAACGATCTCGGCCACACGCCGGAGCCGTTCGTCTCGTTCGGCGCGCGACACGCGCCGCACACGCAGGCCGAAGACGATGTTCTCGGCTACACTCAAATGCGGAAACAGCGCGTACGACTGGAAGACCATGGAGATCTTCCGTTGCGCCGGAGTCAGATGGGTCACGTCGACGCCGCCGATGGCGATCGTGCCGGCGTCAGCATTCTCAAGGCCGGCGATCAGCCGCAGCGTGGTCGACTTGCCGCAGCCGGACGGTCCCAGCAGCACCAGCAGCGAGCCCTCGTCCGCCGTCAGACTGACGTCATCGACGGCGCGCATCGCGCCCCAGAACTTGGAGACATGACTCAGCGTAATCGCTGACATGGCCCGTTCGCTCTCAGCTGCAGGGCTCTGCGCCGCGCGCAGACATAGCTCGGCATGCTCGCAGCATCCTGCTCGCGCGGAGCAGCCCAAAGCTGGTCGCCATGAGCAGACAGATCCATGCCGTCCCTCCCGATGGCCACGCAACGTTCACCGGCGCGGCAAGTCATTTTGTTCATATGAACATATTGGAGCGCCATATGAAACAGAAAATTGCGCCTTCGATGTTCGAATGATAGTTTGCTTCGAACGGACAGCCCCATGCTCAAGACAGTCTCGTCACGTCAGGCCTACATACTGGAGATCGTGCGCGACGAAGGCTTCGCCTCGATCGAGCAGCTTGCAACGCGCTTTGACGTCACGCAGCAGACCATTCGCCGCGTCGTGAATGCGCTCTGCGATCAAGGGCTGCTCCGGCGAATGCACGGCGGCGTCAGCCTGCCCGTTCAAAGCCAGAATCTCGCTTATGGAAGCAGACAGGGATTGAATGCCGACGCCAAACGGCGCATCGCACACGCGACTGCGAGCTTCATTCCCGACGGGGCGTCGCTTATGATCGGGCTGGGTACAACACCTGAATATGTCGCGCAGGCGCTATCCCGCCGTCAGGATCTGCGCGTGATCACCAACAATCTGAATGTGGCCGCAGCGTTCGCACAAAATCCCGACGTGGAAATCACGATCGCGGGCGGCACGCTCCGTTCGCTCGACCGGGACATCGTGGGCGAAGCGGCGGCCCGCTTTTTCTCGGGCTATCGAGCCGATTACGGGATATTCGGCGTCGGAGGCGTCGATCAGGACGGCCGCTGCTCGACTTTCACATGGACGAAGTCCTGGCGCGGCAATCCATCGTTGTCAATTCGCGCATCGCCGTGCTGGTCGCCGACACGACAAAATTCGGCCGCAACGCCACGGTGCGCGGCGGACATCTCGCCGATTGTAACCACCTATTCACCGACGGGCCGCTGCCACCGGCCTTTACACCGGTCGGCGCCAAATTTGCCGAGCGCATTCACGCATCCGATGCCGCGCGTGCCGGAGCCACGTAGCCTGCGCGAAATTAACCCGCGCCAGCAGTCGCCAAGGCCGCGGCCCCTACGCCCCCTCAATTATATCGGACGCCGTTTCGGCTGATTTGTAAGCACAATTCTCCACGTGTGACGGACAAATCCCGACGATATACCCACTGCGATTTTTCGGTCTTGAATTCACAGAAAATTCGAGCCGCTCGCAACGCTGGTGGCTCCGGTACCTATCGGGGTCAATCGACTGTCGGCACTGTGTGGGGGCGAAGATTGCCGTGCGCGCACTGGTGCGGTGTAAATTCAAATACCGTCAGAGATCGGAAGGCGCTCGGCCGCTCGCTCGGTCCGCACAGACAAAGGCGTGCTTGCCGAGAAGATCAATATTCTCTTGATGCCGCTGCTGTCGACCTCGCCGTCTATCGGGGTAGCCAGCCGGATCTATTTTCCGCGGAACACCGCCGGGCGACGCTCCACGAAAGACTGGATGCCTTCTTTCATGTCTTCGCTGCTGAAAACGCGGTCCTTGATTTTCGGGATATAGTCGATCGCCGCTCTTTCGCCGGCCTCAATGTACTTCAGCGCGGCCTCTTTGGTTACCTGAATGCCGATCGGAGCGTTCTTGGCGATCAGACCAGCAATTTCCATCGCGCGGGGAATCTGCTGACCAGGAGCGACGACTTCCTGAACAAACCCGATTTTATACGCCCGCGCCGCGCTGAACTCGTCGCACAAGAACAGATGATACATCGCATCCCCCCATCCTGCCCGCGCCACGTACCGGAAATGGGCGCCACCGAGCGGCGCGATCCCGCGCTTGGATTCCATTTGGCAGAACCGGGCGTCGTCGGCGGCCACAACGATGTCGCCGGCCAACATCATTTCGATGCCAATCGTGAAACAGATCCCCTGCACGGCCGTCACGATCGGCTTACGACACCGGCTTTTCAGCGCGAACGCATCGATGTTGCCGGGCTTGATCTCGGTATTTTCGGCCTTGGGTCCGAAGAACTTCGGCATATCAAGGCCTGCCGTGAAGTCCGGGCCGTCGGCGCAGAGCACACCGACCCAATAGTCGTCGGTGCGGTCGAGAAGCGTCATCGCATCCGACATCTGCGCCATCATCTGCGGGCTGAAAGAATTCTTCTTCGCCACGTTGTCGATGACGATCTTGAACACATGCCCATGCACCTCGGTACGGATCTGACCGACTTGCGTCGTCTCGGTCATTTGCTGTCTCCGAATGCTCCTAGGCAACTGCGCGACGTTGCGCAGAATTAACCTGTCAATTTTGCTCAGCTCAGCGCCGCAAACGCAGTCCGTTCAAAAGCCATCAGTTCTTCCGTCCGTCCGTCGCGTATCTTCAGCAGCCACTGCGGATCCTGAAGCAGCGCCCGCCCCACCGCGACGAGATCGAACTCCTCGCGATCGAGGCGGCGGATCAACTCGTCGAGGTCAGTCACCGCCTCCCGTGCGCCCCGGCTGCACGGCCGATGTACTTGGCTGCGCTCCAACGCTGCTCACTACCATTTTTCGACCCAAGGCCGCAGCACGACTTCGAACGCCCAGGTCGACCGATGCTGACGATGCAGTTGCAAATAGGCTTTTGCGATATGGTCGGGGTCGGCCATATTGTCGTCGACAGTTGTCCCCGCCAGCCGATGCGCGCGAGTGCCGTCTTCCTGGGTCCAGCCGATCGCGGCGTCGATCGGCACATTCGCTATGTGGACGCCCTGCGGCATCAATTCTCTTGCCATGCTCTGCGCGAGTCCGGACTTGGC
>C688J18823_10002800_pt1 | contig 10961 bp, 11 predicted proteins | sample HopSoiMetagenom1_FD_18823 | JGI IMG/M metagenome (IMG submission 18823) | reverse complement strand
ATACTCCACCGCCACCTTCATGTCCTCCTTGGCCCCCTGCCAGGGCTTGAAGTCGAGCCACTGGGTCTCGAGGTCGTCGGCGGTCTCGCGCTCCAGGCGGTCCAGCAGGGCCAGGAGGTCGTGGGAGGAGGGAATCGTCATCTCGTCCGGATCGGTCCGGACGGGGATGGTACCACCCAAAATCGCCCTCGCTGTAGGCGGAAGCCCTATCTTTTCAAGGAGTTGCATTGAGATGGTACGGAGTCGTGGAGATCGTGTATCGCGCCCTCAACAAACTCCTGAACCCGGGTGTCTGGATCCTCAGGGCTCCAGGATATCTTGGAGGTCTATTTTTTGCCTGGAATCACCACCATGGGACCCGAACGCATCGCCTCCAGGATCAACCGGTGGAGGAAGAGACCGAGATTCCGCGCTCCGATTTCCGCGATCGCCCTATCCGTCCTGCTCGCTGCCGGTCTCCTCGTCTCGCGGACATCGGTCCCCCACGCTCCTCCGCCGGTCCCGCCCGCACCGGCGTCCCGCGCCCCGGAAGCCGCGAAGCCTCTTCCTTTGATTACACCGCCCGCTCCACCTCCCACACCTCCCGCCGAGACCCCCGAAACCGGCTGTCCTCATGGCTGTGCCGAGCCGCCGTCCGGCTGCGTGATCAAGGGGAACATCTCCTGGAGGAGGGGAGAGAAGATCTACCACCTCCCCGGCCAGGAGTATTACGACTCCACCGTCATCTCCCCGGCCCAGGGAGAGCGCTGGTTCTGCACCGAAGATGAGGCGCGGGAGAACGGGTGGCGGAAGTCGAAGCGGTGAGGGGCGGGCTGGAGCGGCTAGGCGCCGCTTGCCGCCGTCCGGTTCCTCTCCGCCAGCATGTTGCAGAAGAGCCGCCCCTGCTCGATGGCGTCGTCCAGGGCGACGTGGGTGTGGCGGGCTTCGGAGAACCAGCGGCGGGGCATGTTGCGCTTGGTCGAGTCGCGGTAGGGGAGACCGAGCAGCGCCATGGCGAAGGTCTTGATGTCCAGCGCCGAGTGGCTGAACGGGCTCTCCCCGGTGAAGCGGATCAGGTACCAATAGACGAAGAGGAAATCGTAGGCGGCCGGATAGCCGACGAAGACGGGACGTCCCGGCAGCTCCTTGAGCCAGGCCACGTACCGGTGCATGGCCGCGGGGGGCGGCTCGAGGTCGGTCCGCGTCCGCAGCCAGGCCTCGGGGTTCTTGGCCCACCAGTCCATCGTCGTGGGGTGGCCCGCGGCCCCCGCGAGCAGCTCGAGGTTGGCGGAGAAGGTGGACAGGAGCTCGCCCGCGGCCGTGAACGCCGCGGAGCCGAGGCTCACCATGGAGTGGGGGCCCGGGATCGGGCCGTCGGCTTCGACGTCGGTGGATACGTAGATCTCTTGCATGAGGATGGGGCCCGGCCCATCTGCCGGCGCCGTACGGGAAATCGGCCGGATCGCGGCCGGTCTGTGGATCGGGGGGATTCTACCGCGAAGCGCCAGGGATTCTCGGCCCAAACTTCCGGTACATGCGCCAGTCTACCGTGCCTATCGAGACCACGAAAAACTCCAACCACTGGTTGGAGAAGTGAGTTGGACCAAGCACCTGTTCATCCTTGGCAAGTATGCTGATCCGCTGGAGCGCGGGCCGTCAGCCCCAAGTCTCCACCTGTTCTCTCCTCCGAGAGCCCCGAAGGGGGCGCAGGCGTAGAGCCTGGGGTTTCAACCCCAGGAACGGGCCCCCCGACCACCAACCCAAAGCCCTGAAAGGGCGAAGGCAAGGCGGTCGGGCCCGTTGGCTACCCGCGCCGGGCTCTGCGGGTCGCCCGAACCCGCCCCGAAGGGGTGGAACCTGAGTCTCGAGGCCTTCTGACTCCATTAGAGCCCCGAAGGGGCGGCACGCATCGCGATGGGAGAACTGGCCGGAAGCCGAAACGGTAGAGGGCGCGTCGGCGGAAATCAAGCCACCACCGTACGGTCGCGAGCCTCCGGCGATTGTAGTCGGGTTTCTGATCGGCCAATCTTTTGGGCTACTTGACATCATCGCCATTTCCGGCGATGCTTGAAGCATGAGGTACCCCGGAGGCAAAGGGCGACTGTACCAAAGGCTTATCAGCCTAATTCCTCCTCACAGAGTCTACATCGAGGCGTTTGCAGGTGGCGCATCCATTCTTAGGCACAAGCGTCCTGCCCCCCAGAATATTGCCGTGGAAAGAGATCTTGCAGGGTTGTCACTATGGGCTAAGCACCGTCCACCCGGTGCCGTGCTCGTATGTGCTGACGCACTTTTCTTCCTAGAAAATTATCCGTTCCGTGGGGATGAATTCGTTTATTGCGATCCCCCATATTTGCCGAGTGTTAGACGCCGGCGGCGGGTATATCGGTTCGAACTTTCCGAGGAGCAGCACTCAGATCTTCTGAAAATTCTGTGCGCTTTACCTTGTCAGGTAATGCTTTCTGGCTATCCGTCAGATTTGTATGCTGTGAGGCTTGAGGGATGGACTTGCGAATTGTTTAAGGCTAGAACGCATTCTTCATGGGCTACAGAGTGTGTCTGGTTCAATTATCCGAAACCCACGCTTCTTCATGATGCGCGTTTTCTAGGAGAGGATTTTCGAGAGCGCCACACTATTCGCAGGAGGTTAGCACGCATTCAGCGACGGCTACGTTCACTCTCAGCTTCGGAAAAAGGTGAGCTTCTTTCTTGGCTCACAGATGAACTTGGGATAACGCAAACATGGCCCAGATAACCGTAGCTCTTGTCGGCGATCGTATCATACGACGGACATTGCCGGATCCTGAGGAAGAGTTGATGCCTGGACTTGCCTGGGGCCTCGCGGATGCCCTTTTTACGCCTGCTTTTTGGGCTACTCAAGTGTGGATCTTCCGCGAGCAGTGTTCAGGGTCTGGGCCATCCCTTCGTTCGGGGGAAAGCCTAGCGGAGGAAGTTGCAGCTTGTCTTCTCGGTGGGTACGGTATCCGTGGTGAATTAAGCCACGCGGCATTCTTGCGGCTCCGCGAGCGTGGTTTGCTAGAAAGAGAAGTTGACGAATATGAGATAGAAAGAGCTTTGCGCGAGCCCCTGCGTGTTGACGAACGGTGGGTAAAATATCGCTTCCCGAAAATTAAAGCGAAGTTTCTGGCTGCGAGCCTGTCCCTTTTGCGGAAGAAAGATTTTAAGCGGGAATCGGATCGGGTATTCCGAGATGAACTTCTAATCTTGCCGGGGATAGGGATGAAGACTGCTTCGTGGATCACACGGAACTGGATGCAAAGCGACCAGGTCGCCATTCTTGACATACACGTAAGGCGAGCGGGCCAAATCCTCGGTATCTTTAACGAGTATGACTGCCTACCCAGAGACTATTTGTCGATGGAGGAACGGTTTCTTCGGTTTGCCTCGTCGCTTGGTGAACCGCCTTCGCTTTTGGATTTGGTTATTTGGATGCAGATGCGCCGTGTTACATCTATCGCTGGCCAGCACATTGATTACCACCGTGCAAGTCGAAAGATGTACCAAGGAGCTATGGACATGCATCACATATAGTGGAGTAACGGCTTAGGCATCCGCGGCACTGTCCGCACGAGAAATCACTCACATGACATGAATGGGACCAAGCCAGAATTGAGCAAGGGATCCCGCTTTCGCGTACAAGTTGCGATGTCGTTAAATGAATAGCGGGAGCCTGAAGACGAAGTCCCCCTTCCTGTACAAGGAGGAGATTGTTGGAAGCATGGATGAAGTCGGGGCGCCCGTCCATGTAGAGCCCATCAGACGCTACGGTGCCGATAAGCATAATCTCAACGCCGAGGTGAATGGCTACGGCAGCACCCAGAGTGACGAGAAGCTGGTTGCGGAAGGGCCACCAGCTTGATGCGGGTGCAAAAAGGGAGGATAGATTTCCCGCTAGATCTCCTGACCCGATAGCCGAGCAGTCTGCTCGGAGTTCTCTGAGCGGAAGGTCGAGTCTACTAGCGATTATTCGCGCTGCCCTTAGCTCGCCTCGAGCTGGGATCTGGCCATAGTCGAGATGGAGTAGTAGATCTGGTCGCTTCCAATAGGCAATGGCCGCGGAATCAACTCCTCCCGAGAACAGGAGGAGGGAACTCATTCCCAGCAACACCCATATAGAGATGCTGAAAAATCCTTGTAAATGCGACAACCTGAGCCGGAGAGCATTGTCAGAGACTCTGCGTCTTGGCTCTCTGCCAGAACGATTACCTTAATTCCCTTCGCCCTGGCATAGCCGATCTCAAAGAGTGTGCCCGAATCAGCTCCATCTGCAATTGCGTACACGAGGGATGACTCGTCAATTCCTCTCAGGTCTTGTGCTACGACAGTTTCCGGCAAGCCGATACCGACATCGTGAAGGGGGGAGAAAACTTTCATGCCGAATGAAACTAAGGTCCGATAGGCTTCTCCGATTATCCATCGCTGAGAAGTTGTAAAAAACGGGCCTGCAAGATAGATGCTCTTTGTAGCAGATGCAGTCCTTGACGTGGTGGCCCAGGGCATCTTTTCGAGATCGTAGCATCCAGGTCTAATGACTTGCGGCTCGCCGCCGGTAGCACAGTAGATGGCTGTCGCCCGTGCTGCTCCATGAGCTGCCTCAATCGGCGTCCGGTTGTTTACAGCCCACTCTAAGAAGAACACGGCTGAGAAAACGTCTCCCGAGCCAATCTTATAGACAATCGGTGTCCGATAGCACGGTACTTCCTGCATGCCTTGAGGTGTCCAGACTAGGGAGCCAAGCGGACCGCGCTTAATGATGACGACTTCAGCCATCTCTCTTGAGGCTATTGATGCCCCTGCCAGTTCTGGAGACGACTCTCCTGTTAGAGCCTTAGCTTCTCTCTCATTCAAAATGTATACAAGTCGTTTGGCCGAGTTCTTTGCTCGGAACCATGATGGTTGGTCTGGGCTTTGTGGATCATAAACGACTCTATCACCGGAGACGCTCGTCATTCCTTCCAGCATTCCGAAGCAGAGGGCTTTGTCGTGATATGGACAGGCTAAAGGTTCGTCGCCAAGATTTGATCGCGGGTAGCGAATTTCTGGCTGCGCAAGTGGATGAGAATAATAAAAGCTAGCTGAGCGTTCAAGTCGCCGAAAATCGCAGCTTATCCGCAAGAAAGAGTCAGCAATGGGGTTAAATATACCTTCGGTATTAATGTCTGCAGCGGAGAATAGGTTTACCGAGTGCCCTAGGTTAGCTAGCACGCAAGCAGCTCGACCTCCGCTTCCCAAGACCGCAGTGCGCCAGGGAAACGAACAAGTTTCGTTATAAACGCCGCCAATAACTGCAATAGCGTTCGACATTATGAGGGTCGAATAATGATTCTGACCAATCCATCGTCCAATGTCGAAACTGTTGCGACATAGGATTGTCCGTCCTTGATGCAGCCGAGGAGTTCTGCTAAGTGAGGCCCTGTAATGGTTCCGACTCGTTGCTGGGCCCAGTAACATAGCGCCAACGTATGCCCTTGTTCAATCTCTCTTCGGACTTGGAGAGTTGCACCTTCCCTCAATTCTCTCAGGATCGCCTCGTCCAGCGGGTTCAATATAGTCTCAAAAGTCAAATTGGCACAACCTTTCGGTGTACCCGGGTCACCAGTGCCACCGTTTCCGCCGTTACCGCCCTTGCTCATCTTTGGGCCTCCTTGTCGAATCTTAGCCTAAAAATGTGCTCTAGGCAAATCTGCCTTTAAAAGCAGCCCATGTATCGGGGTGGAGACAGCTGTTTTGCGGGGCGGTCGTGGGAGTCTATTCCCATGTGCATGAAGATCGGCCCTGCAGGGCTTCTCAGGAGTGAGAAGCGCATCTGGTACCTGGGGATGGCCGCCCCGGGCTCATCAAAGGCGCCCGACGGCCGAAGGGGCAGTCGATTCTCCTGATTGGAGCTCTACCGAGGTCCAAAATTAGCGAACTGAGTCTCGGAACCTTATCTAGACGGTCCTATTCACCTTACTACTAACGCTCCGATAGTAATCTTCCCAATCATACGCTGTTGCGCGCTCTCGCTCGAACTTTGAAGATACGGTTTCTGCCCGGGTGATCAACTCGCCGTTTTGAAGAGTGGTCCAAGCCAACTCATAGACGGTGGTCACGTCATGGAGGCGGAGATGGCGGCGGAGGGAGACCGGGGTCCCCTGATCGAAGAGAACCTTCACGCTACGAGGAGGCTACGCGCCGCGTGGTCGAGGACCGCTTCCGCCTGCTCGTGGGTGACGCCGGGGAACCAGTCGAGGAAGTCGTCCAGCCTGGCGCTGGACTCGAGGTTCTCGAAGAGCGCTTTGACGGGCACGCGGGTGCCGCGGAAGACCCAGGCGCCGCTGACCCGGTCCGGGGAGCGTTCGACAGCGGGGCATTGCGACCAGTCCAGCATCGGAGCAATTCTAGCAAGGAAGCCGGCGACTTGCAGGATGGCGAGGTGCGACTGACGAGGTGCCAGCCGAGTCTCCTGGCTCTTCCAGAGCCAGGGCCGGCGAGGACGCGGGCGGTCCCAGGGGTGCCCCGCGGCGCCAGCGCGCCGCGGGGCTTCGGGTGTGCTCAGCCGAAGGTGCCTACGAGCACCAGTACCCGAACGAATTCGGGAAGACCTGGCCGCAGGTCTTGGGGCTGGGGTTGGTGGTGGTGCCGCAGGCCTTGCACTTCCAGTAATTTCCGGAGGTGTCCCGGTAGATGTCGTAGCAGGTGCCGGTGGGGAAGGGGTTCCAGCAACCCTCGAAGACCCAGCCGGCCTGGGCCTGCACGGCGAATGTGGAGAGGGAGAGAACCGCAGCCAGGCCGAAGGTGCGGAGAAGATGTTTTTTCATGGTGAGACCTCCTTTTTCTTCAGATCTTCTGTGCCGGACGCGGGCAGCCGCGCCTCATTGTCCAAGGTGCCGCAAGCTCCGGAAGAGAGCCCTCGGGCAGGTCGGGCCGGCGAGGACGCCGGCGGTCCCAGGGGGCCGGCGGGACGGTCGAGGGGGGCGGAGGCGCCCTCCTTTTTTTCGTCCGGACCTCCAGGCGGCCCTGGAGCAGTTCGCGGCGATCCACGCGGATCTGGCGGGGAGGTAGGGGACCGTTGTTCTTCGTTCTGGAAGTGCCAGCTACGCCCCCGGGGGGCGGACGACTGCGGCACTCGTCAGCCAGCCTTCGCCAAGGGCCTGACGGCCAGAACCTCGCCGGCATGGAGGCTCTCAATCTCGGATTCCCGGACCGCTACGACCGCGATCGACTCCCCCAACGCGTTGAAGATCTCCAGGGCGCACCCCTGCTCTCCGCCCTCAGGATGAGGAACGTAATCGACCAGCGTGGCCACATCCCCTTTTTTGAGTCCCTGCTCGGTAAGGTCCCGCTTCAGGGCGACACGCTGATAAAGAGGCCAGCTCATTACGTCTTCTCCTTCGGGGCTTCAGACGAGGAGGCTACGCGCCGCATGATCGAGGACCGCTTCCGCCTGCTCCCGGGCGACGCCGGGGAACCAGTCGAGGAAGTCGTCCAGCCTGGCGCCGGACTCGAGGTTCTCGAAGAGCGCCTTGACGGGTACGCGGGTGCCACGGAAGACCCAGGCGCCGCTGACCCGATCCGGGGAGCGTTCGACAGGGGGGCATTGCGACCAGTCCCGCATCGAAGCAATTCTAGCAAGGAAGCCGGCGACTTGCAGGATGGCGAGGTGCGACCGACGAGGTGCCAGCCGAGTCTCCTGGCTCTTCCAGAGCCAGGGCCGGCGAGGACGCCGGCGGTCCCAGGGCGCCCCGCGGCGCCAGCGCGCCGCGGGGCTTCGGGTGTGCTCAGCAGCCGAGGCAGCCTACGAGCACCAGTACCCGAACGAATTCGGGAAGACCTGGCCGCAGGTCTTGGGGCTGGGGTTGGTAGTGGTGCCGCAGGCCTTGCATTTCCAGTAGTTTCCGGAGGCGTCCCGGTAGATGTCGTAGCAGGTGCCCGTGGGGAAGGGGTTCCAGCAGCCCTCGAAGACCCAGCCGGTCTGGGCCTGCACGGCGAAGGCGGAGAGGGAAAGCGCCGCAGCCAGGCCAAAGGTGCGGAGAAGATGTTTTTTCATGGTGAGACCTCCTTTTCCTTGACTCTTCGTTATCGGACGCGACCAGTCGCGCCTCCTTATCCAAGGTGCTGGAGGCTCCGGAAAGAGAGACCCCCGGTGTGGCCGGCCGGCGCGGACGCCGGCGGTCCCAGGGGGGCCCGTTGGACGGACGAAGGGGCCGCGTGGATGGAGGAGGCTCCCGTTCGCGCCCTCGAAGGGGCCGGCTGGACGGACGAGGGGGCTCTGAGGACGGAAGGCTTCGCGACGAGGACGGTCGAGGGGGCTCTGAGGACGGAAGGCTTCGCGACGAGGACGGTCGAGGGGGGCGGAGGCGCCCTCCTTTTTTTCGTTCGGACGGAGCAGGGGGCGCGATGGCGCCTCGAGTTTTTTGCTCGCGCCCTCTCGATGGCGGCGGCTGCCTCTTGGGGGGATGGGAGAGCCCTCTGGAGGGCCGGGCCGCGCCCACGAACGGGAGAACCGGCCCTCGGGAGCACGGTACCGCCCCCCTCGGGAACGGAGCCGCCCCTTTTGAGGGCGCAAGCGCCCCACTCGACGGGCTGACGATATTCCGCGAGGGCGCGACCGCCTCAAACGAGGGGAGCTCCGGCCCCCTCGAAGAGAATCAGGGCCCTTTCGCGGGCCTTCCGGTCACGCTCCTGGTAGATCCGGGATTCGGCAACTCCCTCCGCCGCCCCTCCCGCACGGAAGAGCGCCTCGAAGTGCCGGCTTCCGGCTCTTTCGAGCGGTACTGTACACGCGCCGAGTGCCCTTTTGCCAGTAGCAGGGATCAAATTGCCGGAAATTGCGACTTCCCTATTGACATCCGGAGTTTCGCACTCTGATAATCCCGTCATCGATAGGACGGATCTCAGAGTCCTCGTAGCCGGCTTCACCCAGCGCGAATTGATCTTCCGGTGCCATGAAGGCGCCGGATGTCTGAGAGAAAGGGAAAGGAGAAGCATCATGCCAAAGTCATCGATCGCAGACTCTATCGTTTCGTGGGAGAACGCGATGGCCAACGCCAAGGCGAACGCCATGGACGTCCCCGGAATGGAGGGGTATCTGGCCCCTCTGGAGCAGATCGCCACGCAGACCAAGGACCTCACGGCCCGGCTGGACATGCGCGCGGCGGTCAAGCAGCAGGAGGTGAGGGACCGCCGGGTGCTGGTCCAGGCGGGGAATGTGCAGGTGTCCCGAATCCGCTCCGCGATCAAGGCCTTCTACGGGCCGAACAGCGAGCGGGTCATCGAGTTCGGAGCGCGGCCGTTGCGTCCCCGGACGAAGAAGGTGCAGCAGCCGCAGGTGGTGCCGCCTCCGGTCTCGCCGCCAGGAGCTCCCGGAGCTCCGCCGGCGCAGACGCAGAGATCGCACCCGCAGGAGGCGGCGGTCGGGAGCCCGCCCGCGAAGGACGAGGCCCCCCGAAATCCCACCGCCGGGTAAGCAGTAGGCCGTAAGGACCGGGGGCGTGCGCCAACACGCCTCCGGCGTTTTCAGGGAGCAGGATAGATGGTACTCCAGTTGGATGCCAGCCGCCTCACCGCACGAGGGGGATCTCCAAAGCGCTCGGGTGCTCCGCGTCGTGGTAGAGGGTCACGTGGGCCGTGCGGGCGTCCTTGGCGGTCTCGTCGGACACCACGCCGCCCGAGTTGTAGTTCTTCTGGACCCCGGACGAGTTGGAGCTGGAGATCACCAGGCGGAGCCGGCTACCCTTGGCCACCCGCCGGGAGAACCAGGTGAAGCCGGAGAAGTCGTAGCGCACGGGCTCGTTCAATGGCACGAGTGACTCCTTCTCCAGCGAATTCCGGTAGCGGGCGCGCAAGAAGTCCCGGGTGAGCAGGACGCTGTCGCCGTTCGGCTGGATCTCGTAGAGCGCGGCCGTGAAGTCGGTGTCGGGGACGTCGAGGGACATCCAGAGCGCGAGCTTCACCTGCCCGGAGACCTCGGTCGCCTCGGCGAACGGCTCGCTGTGATAGACGACTCCCTCGCCGAACAGGTTGAGGACGCTGAATTGGGAGACGAGATAGCCCTTGTCGTTGCCCTGGGTGTCGTCCTCCGCCAGGCCCGGACGGGTGTCGAGCGGATCGTAGACGAAGCGGTCGGGCGCGGCGGCCCCACCGGGCTTGGCGTCCGCCAGGCGGCCGGAGTGGAAGGCGTTCCCGGCCTGGCCGCCGTCGGAGCCCAGGTAGAAGGTGCGCCGCTCGGCGCCGATCGATTCCAGGGAGTCGGCGCGCTTCCACTGCTCGTCCGAACCGGTCACGTAGTAGGCGACCTTCTTTTCCAGGAACTTGGGCCGCGGGCCGTCCTTCATCGTCCAGTCGTACCACTCCTTGTGGAGGCCGTTGAGGTCGAGGACGCTCGCCGCGCCGAAGGTCAGGCCCGCCACCTGGGCGGCCGGCGTGCGGGTGCCGGCGTGGTCCCAGGGCCCGATGATCAGGTAGTGGCGGTCGCCGACCTCCTTCGCGGCGTAGCGCTGGTGGGCGCGGTAGTAGGTGAGCGCGCCGGGCTGGTCGGCGTCGTAGTGGCCGGTGATGGTGAGGATGGGCAGGTCGATCTTCGCGTATTGCTCCGGGCTCGGCACCATGGCCTTCCAATAGTCGTCGTAGGTGGGGTGGGAGACCCAGGTCTGGAACACGGGGCTGGGATTCCCCACGATGCGGTCGAGCTGGCGGAAGGGGAGATGGCCGGCGTACATCTCGCGGTTCTTCTGCGTCCAGAACGAGCCCTCGCCGAACAACTGGAGGTTCTTCGTGTGGCCGCTGGTGAAGGTCAGCCACTGCATGTCGTAGGAGTAGTAGAGGCCGTGCAGGTACGGGAAGTCGACCCCGGGGTGGACCGCGGCGGCGGGGACGATGGTGACCAGATGGGGCGGCCGCTCCTTGGCCACGGTCCACTGGTCGAAGCCGGCGTAGGAGCCGCCCCACATCGCCACCTTGCCGTTGCTCCACGGCTGGCG
>C688J18823_10002799_pt1 | contig 10962 bp, 8 predicted proteins | sample HopSoiMetagenom1_FD_18823 | JGI IMG/M metagenome (IMG submission 18823) | reverse complement strand
ATCGCCGACGGCCGCGTCGGCAACGAGTTGGCTATCTACGACGAGTACCCGGCGCATCCGCAGGCAGGCGAGGGCCCATGGCACCTGTTGCCCAAGGGGCCTGTTGTTGCCTCGTCCGCGGAGCCTGCGTCGGTGCAGGCGTACCGCGGACCGCTGGGCGAGCGGCTGGTGATCCGCGGCCGCATCGGTGATGTCTTGCGTTACACGCAGATCGTGACGCTGTGGCCGGGCGTGGCCCGCGTCGACTGCCGCACCACCGTCGACGAATTCACCGGTGCCGACCGTCTGCTGCGGCTACGCTGGCCCTGCCCGGTGCCGGGTGCGCTGCCGGTCAGCGAAGTCGGCGACGCGGTCATCGGCCGCGGCTTCGGTTTGATGCACGACGGCGATGGGTCGGTGGTTGACTCCACGCACCACCCGTGGACGCTGGACAACCCGGCGTATGGCTGGTTCGGTTTGTCCGCGACGGCACGCGTGCGTGTCGGCGACGCGGTGCGCGCCGTGTCGGTCGCCGAGGTGGTGTCGCCGCGCGAATCGGCGTCGGCATCGTTGGCGCGTGAGCTTATGGTCGCGCTCGTCCGCGCCGGCGTCACCGCGACCTGCAGCAGCGCCGACAAGCCCCGGTACGGCGATCTGACCGTCGACTCCAATCTGCCCGACGCGCGGATCGCGCTCGGCGGCCCGGACCAAAACGACTTCACTGCAGCGGTTCTCGCCGAGGCGGACCCCGTCTACACCGAGGAACTGAAGCGACAGCTCTACACGAGCGGCGCGGCAAGGGTGTGGGTGCCGTCGATTTCGCCGTTGGCGGTGCAATGGGTGCCCGGCGCCGACTTGCGCGGCGTGCGCGCGCTACCGGTGTTGATCGTCGCGGGCGCAGACCTCGATGCCGCGGTGGCCTCCGTCGTCGACGATCTCGCCGACTTTGAGATCGTCGTCACCCAGGATGCGGCGTCGGAGCTGGAGCCGTTCGAATTCCGGACGGTCGCGGTGCTCAACCGCGGGATGCCGGGCTTCGCCGTGGATTCCGACGGCACCCTGCACATGTCGTTGATGCGGTCATGCACGGGATGGCCGTCCGGTACGTGGATCGACCCGCCGCGGCGCAACGCGCCGGACGGCTCGAATTTTCAATTGCAGCACTGGACGCACACCTTCGACTACGCGCTGGTCTCCGGCGACGGGGACTGGCGACAGGCGGATATCCCCGTCCGTAGCGCGGAGTTCTCGCGTCCGCTGTTGGCTGTCGCCGAAAATACCAGGGCGGCAGGGGGATTGCCCGCGTGGGGATCGCTGCTGGAGATCCAGCCGGCGGGCAAGGTGGCTCTCGGCGCGCTCAAGTCCGCGGGCAACCCGCTGGCTGCGGGGAGCGGTCAGCCCGTCGATCCCGCCGACGGTGTCGCGATGCGGCTGGTCGAAACATGCGGCGCCAGCACCGATGTCGTGGTCCGGTCCGGGTTGCGTCGCATCTCCGCCGCATCGCGCGTCGACCTGCTCGAGCAGCCTCGGGTTCAGGGACTTGCCTCGGACACGTTGATGCTGCACGGCTATGAGATAGCCACGGTGTTGACCCGGCTCAACATGCCACAGGTGCTCGAAGCGGACCATACGGTGCTGGCGCCCGACGCCGAAGCGGCGCAGCCGCTCTACGCGCGATACTGGCTGCACAACCGCGGTCCCGCCGCGCTCGGTGGTCTGCCTGCTGTCGCACACCTACATCCACAACACGTGGCGGTCGAGCCGAATTCGCAAGTGCTGCTTCGGCTCACCGTTTCCAGCGACAGCAGCGACGCGGCACTGCACGGCAAGGTGCGTCTGCTGTGCCCGGACGGTTGGAGCGCCGACCCGGCCGAGCTGTCGTTTGTCCTGCCGCCCGGCGAGTACCTTCAGACCGACGTCGGGTTGACGATGTCGCCCGATGCGCCGCCGGGGTTGTATCCGGTGCGCGCCGAGCTGGCCGTGACGGGAAGCGACGCAGCGTCGATACCGCCCGCGTGGCGTCAGGTGGTCGAGGACGTGTGCGTGGTGTCGGTCGACGCCCCAGCCGACATCGACGTGCTGCGACTGATCAGCGACCCCGAGCCGGTGGACGTGTTGGCAGGCGAGACCGCTCGGCTGGCCGTCACCGTCGGCACCGACGCGCGTGCGGACCTGGCGGTCGAGGCGCATCTGATCAGCCCGTGGGGAACATGGGAATGGATCGGCCCCGCCGCCGTCGGCCGCGAAATACCCGCCCGCGGAACGGTGGAACTCGGCTTCGACGTCGCGCCGCCGATCTGGGTGGAGCCCGGCCAGTGGTGGGCGCTGATCCGGGTCGGCTGCGCCGGCCGGCTTGTCTACTCGCCGGCAGTCGAGGTGAGGGTGCGATGAGCATCGCGGCGACGGTCGACGGTGTTCCGGTGTCGGTGGATGAGATCGACGCGCGCGAAGCGCGGTTGCGCGCCTGTCGGCTCGCGTCGTCGCTGCCGCGCCGTGGCACCAGCGAAGGCAGGCAGTTGCGCCGCTGGCTGACGCAGCTGCTGGTGACCGAGCGCGTGGTCGCGGTGGAGGCGGCGACGAGGGGATTGACCGCCGAGGGCGCGCCGAGCGAGGATGAGCTGCTGCCGGAGACGGCGACTCGGCTCGAGATAGGCAGCATTGCGGCATCGGTACTGGCCCATCCGCTGGCCCGGGCGCTGTTCGTGAGTGTGACGGCCGCCGTTGACATCACCGACGCCGAAGTGCACGGCTACCTCGCGCGCAACCCGCGGCGCTTCGGTAGCACCGCCGCGATCGCCGACCACCTCCGTGGGGCCGCCCGTCGCCGCGCGTTCCGGCTCTGGCTGGACGCACGGTGCGCCGAATTAGTCGAGCTTGCACCGGGTTACGAGCATCCCGGCGACCCGCGTCAGCCCGACAACACCCACAGGCATTGATGGACCTCACGCTTGCGCTCGACATCGGCGGTACGAAGGTCGCCGCCGGGCTCGTCGACGCCGACGGCGCGCTGGTGCATCATGCCAAGCTGCCGACACCCGACGGCGACGCCGAAGCGGTATGGACAGTGGTCGATACGTTGGTCACCGAGGCCCTCGCAGCGGCGGGCGGACGCGTGCGCGGGGTCGGCATCTCGTCCGCCGGCCCGATCGACCTGCCGGCCGGCACCGTCAGCCCGATCAATATCACTGAATGGCAAGGCTTTCCGATCGTCGAGCGGGTCTCGATACTGACCGGTGCGCCCGTGCGGCTCGGCGGCGATGGGTTGTGCATGGCGCTGGGGGAGCGGTGGCGCGGCGCGGGCCGCGGTGCCCAGTTTCTGCTCGGCATGGTGGTGTCGACCGGCGTCGGCGGTGGGCTCGTGCTCGACGGCGCGCCCTACGACGGGCGAACCGGCAACGCCGGGCATGTCGGCCACGTCGTCGTCGACCCGGACGGCGGGCCGTGCTCGTGTGGCGGCCGTGGCTGCGTCGAGACGATCGCCGCGGGACCGCGGATGGCGCAGTGGGCCCGCGAGAACGGTTGGAATGCCCCGGCCGAGGCCGACGCGAAGGAACTCGCCGACGACGCGAACGCCGGCGACGCGGTCGCATTGCGGGCCTACCGCCGCGGCGCAACGGCAGTGGCGGCGATGATCGCGTCGGTGGGGGCGGTGTGCGACCTCGATCTCGTCGTCATCGGCGGCGGCGTGGCCAAATCCGGTGCGCTGCTGTTCGACCCGCTTCGTGAGGCGCTGACGGCCTACGCCCGGCTGACCTTCCTGCGCGGGCTGCGGGTGCTGCCCGCCGAACTCGGCGGCGACGCCGGCCTGGTCGGGGCGGCCGCTCTCCTCGACGCCTGAGGGGGCTTGCGCTCCATGTGCTTTCGGCCCCAGTCGCACAGGCTCTGCAGCACAGGAGCCAGCGTCATGCCGTACTCGGAAATCGAATAGTGCACACACGGGGGGACGGTTCCGGCGTCGTGGCGAATGAGGATGCCGCTGTCGACGAGTTCATGAAGGTGGCGAATGAGCATGCGCTCGGTAATGTCCGGGATGCTGCGGCGCAATTCAGCGGTGCGCATCGGGCCGTCGATCAGCCGCCAGAGGATGGTGCCCTTCCAGCGCCCGTCGATGACGGTCAGCGCGGTGTCGATCGGGCACTCGCTGATTTCCTTCTTCGACACTGCCATCGAGACCTCCTTGTACTGACTAATTTGTCAGTACCTTGTTTTGTGTCAGCATAACGGCCAGGGTCGAAGATGTGGAAGACATCGTCAACATCGTCGCTCTGACAATCACTGGTCCGATGGTCGGCGTCGAGATAGCCGTCGCGGCCTTCACCAATCCGATCTTCGATCGGCTGCCCGACGACGCATATCGGCTCGCGCGCAGTGATGGCAGTCGCGTGCTGGGCAGGGTGATGCCGTTCTGGTACATCGCGACGTTTGTGGTGTTGATCGTTGCTGCGATCGCCGCTTCCGGCGCCTGGCTCAACACCGCGGCTGCCGCCTTAATGACGCTCGTCGTATTGCTGACGGTGACGTTGATGGTGCCGATCAATAACCGGATCGGCGCCTGGCAATCGGACGACGATGTGTCGCGCGATCTAGCGGGCAGATGGGACCGCCTTCATTGGCTGCGGGTCGCGATGTTGGCCGTACTCTTTGTACTGCTGGCGGCTTCGGCGCGCTGATATGCCGTGTGCCCGCCTTTGAGCGACAACTCTCTGACCTGCGGCGGAGTGTCCCTGTTGTCGCTGACCGAGCTCTTCTAATCGTGGCCCTGACCTGGTTAAACGGGTTTGTCGCTCAAAGGCGGGCAAGCTGGATGTCCCAGGGTTTTCGGCGCGAGATCGCCGTTTTGGCTGATCGGCGGGTGGCACGCTATTCTTGACCCGTTCCACCGAAGACCGTCGGTCACCGAGAAATCGGTTGAAGGTCCGGATTTACCGGGCGGCCCACGCAGGAGGACGAGGCTAACGTTGCACTTTCGCGCCCCGACCTGTCTGCGTCGGGGCGTTCGTCATTTCCGGCCCGGCTGCGGCGCTAAAGCGGGACACCCGATACCAACCACGAGGAGGCATGCATGGCCAAGGCTGACAAGGCCACCGCGGTTGCCGACATCGCAGAGCAGTTCACGGGGTCGACGGCAACGCTCGTCACCGAGTACCGCGGGCTGACTGTCGCCAACCTCAAAGACCTGCGCCGGTCGCTCGGCGACTCCGCCACCTACACAGTCGCCAAGAACACCTTGGTGAAGCGTGCCGCGGAGGCGGCGGGCATCGACGGGCTCGACGAGCTGTTCGTCGGTCCGACGGCGATCGCGTTCGTCAAGGGTGAGGCCGTCGACGCCGCCAAGGCGCTGAAGACCTTCGCCAAGGATCACAAGGCGCTGGTCATCAAGGGCGGCTATATGGACGGCCGCCCTCTGAGCGTGGCCGAGGTCGAACAAATCGCCGACCTGGAGTCGCGTGAGGTGCTGCTGGCCAAGCTGGCTGGCGCGATGAAGGCGAACCTGTCCAAGGCCGCCGGCCTGTTCAACGCTCCGGCGTCGCAGGTCGCCCGGCTGGCAGCCGCGTTGCAAGAGAAGAAAGCCACTGAAGAGGCGGCGTAGCCGCGTCCTCAAGTACCACCAAATAGCCCAGAAGAAGAATCAGGAAGGACCACACCATGGCCAAGCTGTCCACCGACGACCTGCTCGACGCGTTCAAGGAACTGACGCTGCTCGAGCTCTCTGAGTTCGTCAAGAAGTTCGAGGAGACCTTCGAGGTCACCGCCGCCGCTCCGGTCGCCGTTGCGGCCGCTCCCGGCGCCGCTGCGGGCGCGCCCGCCGAGGCCGCCGAGGAGCAGTCGGAGTTCGACGTCGTCCTCGAGGGCGCCGGCGAGAAGAAGATCGGCGTCATCAAGGTCGTCCGCGAGATCGTCTCCGGCCTAGGCCTCAAGGAGGCCAAGGACCTCGTCGACAGCGCACCCAAGCCGCTGCTCGAAAAGGTCGGCAAGGAGGCCGCCGAGGAGGCCAAGGCCAAGCTCGAGGCCGCTGGCGCGACGGTCACCGTCAAGTAGGTTTCTTGCCGGTCGGCGGAGCCGACAAACATTCAGTGTGGGGCGGATCTGGCAAACAGGTCCGCCCCACAACTGTGTTCAGGGTCGGTCACAATGTGATGCACGACGAGTGTTCTGGTCAGAGGGCGTAAGCTACAGTGACTCAAGCCACAGGCGGGAGGCATGTGGCGGGGACTGTGACTTGGCGGAAGGATCGCGCGTGGGCATCGGAATTCAAGTTGAAGGACTAACGAAGTCCTTCGGGCCCCAGCGAATTTGGGAAGATGTCACGCTGGAGGTCCCGGCCGGTGAGGTCAGCGTGTTGCTCGGCCCGTCGGGTACCGGTAAATCGGTGTTCCTGAAGTCTCTGATCGGTCTGCTGCGCCCCGAGCGGGGCAAGATCATCGTCGACGGCACCAACATCATCGAGTGCTCGGCGAAGGAGCTTTACGAGATCCGCACGCTGTTCGGTGTCATGTTTCAGGACGGTGCCCTGTTCGGCTCGATGAGCCTGTATGACAACACCGCTTTCCCGTTGCGTGAGCACACCAAGAAGAAGGAAAGCGAGATCCGCAACATCGTCATGGAAAAGCTTGAGCTGGTCGGCTTGGGTGGTGACGAGAACAAATTCCCCGGCGAGATCTCCGGCGGTATGCGCAAGCGCGCCGGCCTGGCCCGCTCGCTGGTGCTCGACCCGCAGATCATCCTCTGCGACGAGCCTGACTCGGGCCTGGATCCGGTCCGTACCGCATACCTGAGCCAGCTGCTGATCGACATCAACGCGCAGATCGACTGCACGATCCTGATCGTCACGCACAACATCAACATCGCGGACCGTGCCCGACAACATGGGCATGCTGTTCCGCAAGCACCTGGTGATGTTCGGCCCGCGCGAGGTGTTGCTGACCAGCGACGAGCCCGTCGTCCGTCAGTTCCTCAACGGCCGCCGCATCGGGCCCATCGGCATGTCCGAGGAGAAGGACGAATCGACGATGGCCGAAGAGCAGGCCATGGTCGACGCCGGTCACCACGACGGCGGTGTCGAAGAGATCGAGGGTGTGCCACCGCAGATTCAGGCGACACCCGGTATGCCGGAACGCCAGGCCGTTGGACGTCGCCAGGCGCGGGTGCGCGACATGATGCACACGCTGCCTCCGGCCGCCCAGGCGGCGATCCGTGACGACCTCGAGGGCACGCACAAGTATGCGGCGAGTGAGATCCCCGATGCGGCGCCGCCTCGCCATCGGTCGGACGACGAGGCGCCGACCGGACGGATCCCGGTTACCGGGGAGCGCTAGCCTCCAGAAGTGCCGGTCGAGCAGAAGGCTCAAGAGCAGAAAACAACGTTCTGCCGGATCTGCGAGCCGCTGTGCGGCATGATCGCGACCGTCGACCACGGTCGGCTGGTTTCGCTGCGTCCCGACAAGGACCATCCATTGTCCGCGGGGTTCGCATGCCAGAAGGGCATCGCGTTCACCGAAGTCGTCAACGACCCGGACCGCGTCACCACCCCGCTGCGCCGTAGGCACGACGGCGGATTCGAGCCGGTCAGTTGGGACGAGGCGATGGCCGACATCGCCGCCCGGCTGGCCGACATCCACCGCAGACACGGGTCGGGTGCCATCGGCTGGTACTACGGCAATCCCGGGGCATTCAGCTACTCGCACACACTGAGCCTGTCGATGTTCATGGCGGGGTTCGGCCCGCGGTTGCACGTGTTCACGGCCGGGAGCCAGGACGTCAACAACCGCTTCGTGGCCAGCCAGTTGCTGTACGGCTCGCCGCTGGCGCTGCCCGTGCCCGACGTGCTGCGCACCGACTTTCTCGTAGTGATCGGCGCGAACCCGATCATCTCCCACGGCAGCGTCCTCACCGTTCCGCGGATCAAGGACCGCATGCTCGACATCGTCAAGCGCGGCGGCCGCGTGCTGGTGATCGACCCGCGCAAGACCGAAACCGCGGCGCAGTTCCAGTGGCTGGGCATCATTCCCGACGGCGACGCCTTCCTGCTGCTGTCGCTGCTGCACGTGTTGTTCGACGAGAAGCTGGTCGACCGGGCCCGCCTGACCCGTCAGGCCACCGGTGCGGGATGGCTCGAGCAGCTGGCCAGGCCGTTCAGCCCGGAGACGACTCGGCCGCGCACCGGCGTCGACCCCGACACGGTGCGCGCACTGGCGCGCGACCTGGCCCGCACGAAGCGCGCCGCGGTGTACGGCCGCGTCGGCACCAGCACTGGCGAAAACGGCACGCTCACAACGTATTTGCTCGACGCGGTCAACCTCGTCGCCGGCAACCTGGACCATGTCGGCGGCAGCATGTTCGGGCGGTTCGGCTTCCCGGGTGAGCGGTGGGCGATGAAAGGCCTCGGCGCGCTGATGCGCACCATCTACACGCGCAGGCGATCCCGTATCGGCGGCTTTCCGTCGGTGCTGGGGTCCGAGCCGGCCGGGGTGATGGCCAAGGAGATCACCACGCCGGGGTCCGGGCAGGTGCGGGCGCTGCTGGTCAGTGCGGGCAATCCGGTGCTGTCGGTGCCCAACGGCAATGAGTTGGAAGAAGCTCTCGAAGGCCTCCAGTTGATGGTCGGCATCGACCTCTACGTGAACGAGACGCTCGCTCACTGCGACTATGTGCTGCCCGCCGCGACGATGTATGAGCGCGATGACTTCCCGCTGCCGTTCCAGACGCTGCAGCCCACGCCGTTCCGCCAGGCCACCGAGGCCGTGATCGAACCCGTCGGGCAGGCCCGCGCGGAGTGGGAGGTCATCGACGACATCACCCGTCGGCTGTGGCGTCGCACTCCAGGGCTGATAGCTATGGCTGCTGTCCGAAAAGTGTTGGGTCTCTTTGGTATTCGACTGTCCCCGCGGCTGCTGGTGGACGCCGTCATCCGGCTCGGCGAGGGCGGTGACCGGTTCGGGTTGCGCCGCGGCGGGCTCACGTTCTCCCGGCTGACCGCCGAGCATCCGCACGGCAAGGTGCTTGCGGCGAATCTGCGCGACGGCGTGCTCGCCGACACCGTCGTCTACCGAGAACGACGGGTGCGGCTGCAGCACGATGAGATCGCCGCGGAGGTCGACGCGGTGCGCGGCCGTCGCGCACCCGAGGGCTATCCGTTGCGGCTGATCGGCATGCGCGAGGCCCGCTCCGAGAATTCGTGGATGCACAACGCACCGCTGCTGATGCGCGGCGAGCGCGCCCAGCATGTGCGCATGCATATCGACGACGCCGCCGCGGCCAACATTGTCGATGGCGACGTCGTGCGCATCGCCTCGCCGCACGGCGAGATCGAGCTGCCGGTCATGGTCACCAAGGACATCGTCGCCGGGGTGATCGCCGTCCCGCACGGCTGGGGGCACAAGGGCACCGGCGGCTGGCGGATCGCCAACGGCGCGGGCGGCGCGAACGTCAACCGGCTGATGTCCAGCGCGCCGGAAGATCTGGAGCCGCTGGCCGGGATGGCGCGGCTGACCGGCGTGCCGGTGCGCGTCGAGCCTGTGTCAATCAAATCCGCTGTGCGACTTCGGCATTGACCGCTTGGTCGAGGAAATCGGGAGGAATCTCGGGCCATTCGGGACGCCACCAGCCGGACCGCTGATCGGCCTGCAATTGAGCAAGGATTGCCGCGACATAAGGACCGCCGTCGACGAGGTAACGCAACATCCCCGACTGCGCACATTGCGCCGCGACGATCGCGATCGTGGTCTTCGCCTCATCGACGCGGCCGGCGGCCGACAGGCTCGCACCCAGCAGACGACGCGCGCGCAGCAACGCCTGCGGGCGGTTCGGCGAGGTGGTTCGATCGACCCACTCCTGCGCCCACCGGCAGGCAAGCTCCTTCTTCTGAGGATCATCGGCTGCGATTAGCAGCCGGATGGCCGAAGCCTCCTCGAATTGCACCGTGATCTCGTCGATCGCGTCCACCGGCTGGCGGCGCGACTCGTAGGAAGTCGGGGGCCACGGATCGGAATCCGGACCCCGGGAAAGCCCGAGGCGGGTGCGTTCGTGCTCGGCCATCGCCCGCAGCCGCGGCAGTGACAGCGCCCGCGCGACCCTGACGGCCTCATCGAGTCGTCGACCGGCCGCATACCGGTCGCCCTGCAGTGCCTTGATCCTGGCGGCGATCACGTATCGGGCGATCTTGAAGTCGACCGAGCCGCCCTCGGGCCCGAGCTTGTAGCCCTCTTCCAGCAGGCGTTCCGCCTCGTCGATATCGCCTCGCTCGTATAGCAGTTCGCCTAGCAGCGAGCTCGCCAGCCGGGCGGTGTAGGAATGACTGCCGCTGGACCGCTTGGCGATCTTGAGGGCCTTGCGGAAGTGTTCCTCCGCCGCGGGAATGTCGAGCTGCAGCCGATGGCCGATCCCGGCGAAGCACAGCCCGTTGACCGCATTGAAGGTGTCTCGGCTGCGTTCCAAGTACGGCGCTGCCCAGGCCCGGGTCCGGTTGACCTCATCGAGGTCGTAGCGGTACGCGGACGCGAACGTCGCCACGTTGGCGCACGCCGCGACTGCGAACGGACGCAGGTGATCCCGGCGAGCCAGGCAGGGCGCGATGTGATCGTCGATGCCCGCGAGGCGGTCGGAACGCAGCGCCGCAACACCCCTCACGACGCCGGCCTCAGCGCGCATGTCGGCGATTTCGTCGTCAGTGAGGCCGGCCGTTTCCAGCGTGGAGTCCATCAACGACAACGCTCGCTCTGTGTCGGGGATGCGGTGCAGGATGATGCTTGCCCAGGCCAACGCGAGCTGCAATCGCGGGTGCGACCGCACGGCGGCCGCAGGCAGCTTGCCCACGAGGCCGATCAGTGTGGCCATCTGCGAATTCACCACCAGATAGATGCCGTCGTTCTCGACGAGCTGCACTGCCCGCTGGTCGTCACCGGCCGCCACCGCGTGATCGACCGCCTCACTGACCAAGTGGTGATCCGCGAACCACGTCGAGGCCGCGCGGTGCAGCCACACGAC
>C688J18823_10002798_pt1 | contig 10963 bp, 4 predicted proteins | sample HopSoiMetagenom1_FD_18823 | JGI IMG/M metagenome (IMG submission 18823) | reverse complement strand
ATTCCACGGCCGAGCCGGTGGCTGAAGCGAAGCCCATCATTCTCGTTCGCAGTGTCGCGCTAACCGTCGTCGCGGCTCTGGCGGTTATCCTCACCCTGCAGTACGCACAATCGGTCCTCGTGCCGATCGTCCTCGGGGTTCTCATCAGTTATGGCCTTGCCCCGTTTGTCGGGGCGCTGCAGCGGCTGCACCTCCCACGCGCGTTCAGTGCAGGCCTCGCCGTCACAGTTCTGGTAGGCGCGATCGGTTTGGGTATGTACACCCTCAGCGATCAGGCGATGGCGATCGTCAGCGATGTTCCCGCCGCAGCCCAGCGGATTCGCGAGCGCGTGCGCACGCACCGCCGCGCAACCGGTGGCGCGCTCGAAAAAGTGCAACGCGCTGCCACCGAGATCGACCGCGCTGCCCAGGAAGCCGCGACCCCAGCCGCGGCACCGCCGGCCAATGGGCGGCGCGACACGGCGGTACAGCAAGTCGAAGTCGTTGAGCCCTTCCGCGCGACCGATTACCTGTGGTCCGGAAGCGTAGGACTGCTCGGTTTCATCGGCCAGTTCGTGCTGGTGCTGTTTCTCGTCTACTTCTTCCTTGTCACTGGAGATCTCTACAAGCGCAAGATCGTCAAAATCGGAGGGCATACGCTGTCGGAAAAGAAGATCACGGTGCAGATCATCGATGAGATCAACCTCCAGATTGCGAACTTCATGCGCGTCCAGGTGTTCACGAGTTTCCTCGTCGCCGTTGTGACCGGCATTGCGCTCTGGTGGCTGGAGGTCGACCATCCGATTGTCTGGGGAATCCTGGCCGGCGTCTTCAACAGCATTCCATACCTTGGTCCCGTTCTCGTCAGCGGCGGCCTGGGCGTCGTGTCGTTCATGCAATTCAACGATCTGCTGAGAACGGCTTACGTGTGCGGCATCGCGTTCGCAATCACCAGCCTGGAAGGATTTTTACTCACGCCGATGCTGATGGGTCGCGCCGCACAGATGAATCCCGTCGCGATCTTCGTCGGCCTCCTGTTCTGGAGCTGGATCTGGGGGATCTGGGGCACCATCCTTGCCGTACCGATGCTGATGATGCTGAAAGCGATCTGCGATCACGTCGAAGACCTGCAACCAATCGGCGAACTGCTCGGCGAGTAATGTCGTGCATGACTCTCATCGCCGCACCCTGGCTGCGCTGCGAAAGTGGAGCGTTCTCCTCGACAGCGCGTTCCGCGTGCCCGGCACAAGCCTGACGTTCGGCCTCGATCCGATTCTGGGCCTCATCCCGGGGCTCGGCGATCTGACGACGCCGCTGTTCGCGGCGCTGTTGCTTCTGCACGCGGTCCGTATGCGCATTCCGCGCGTCATTCAAGTGCGAATGCTGATCAACGCCCTGGTCGACATCCTCGTCGGCTTCATTCCCCTGATCGGCGATCTGTTTGATTTTGGATGGAAGGCCAACGTCTGGAACCTCGCGCTGCTGGAGCGTTACGCTCATCCTGGATCGAAACCAACCAAAGGCGATTGGATTTTCGTCCTTACGATCGTCGGGGTTCTTATTGCCGTCACGGTCATCCCGCTCGCGCTCGTTCTGTGGCTGCTCTCGCGCTTCCGGTTGTTCTGAAGCGCCGCTCGAGACGCGGTGACGTGGCGAAGCCGGTAACTGCAACCGGTCATTGCCAGCGCAGGCGTGAACGTGGTACCTAACTCCTTCTGTGGCAACTCAGAATATGCGCGTGTGGCCCGGCACTCCCTACCCGCTGGGTGCCACGTGGGACGGCGTCGGCGTCAACTTCGCGGTCTTCTCCGAGCACGCGACGCGAGTCGAACTCTGTCTGTTCGAATCGCCGGATCACGAAGTGGAGTCGGTCACGATTCCCCTGCCCGAGCACACGGACATGGTTTGGCATGGATATCTGCCGGACGTGCGGCCGGGGCAGCTCTACGGCTATCGAATCCATGGTCCGTTTGCGCCGCACATGGGCTACCGCTTCAATCCGAACAAGCTTGTACTCGATCCCTACACGAAGGTTGTGGGCCGCGCACTGCGGTGGGATGAATCGTTGTTCGGATTTCGGTATGGCGAGGACGACACGACCTTCGACGAGCGCGACAGCGCGCCGTATGCGCCGCTCGCAGCCGTCATCGACACGGCGTTCACCTGGGGCGGCGATCGCCCGCTGCGAACACCGTGGCACGAGACATTGATTTATGAACTGCACGTCAAGGGCTTCTCGAAGCTGAATCCACACATACCGGAAGCGCTGCGTGGAACCTATCTCGGACTGGCTTCCGAGCCGGCGATTCGACACCTCACGAACCTTGGCGTCACCGCCGTCGAGCTGATGCCAGTTCATCATCATCTCAACGACTGGCACCTGATGAAGCGCAGCCTCACGAATTACTGGGGCTACAACACGCTGGCGTACTTCGCGCCGGAGGTGCGGTACGCGACATCTGGTTCGCCACAGGATGCGGTCCGCGAATTCAAGATGATGGTCCGCGCGCTGCACGCCGCGAATCTCGAAGTGATTCTTGACGTCGTCTACAATCACAGCGCCGAAGGCAACCACACGGGGCCGACGCTGTCGCTGCGTGGAATCGACAACACGTCGTATTACCGGCTTCAACCCAACCAGCCGCGCTTCTACCAGGACTTCACCGGCTGCGGCAACACGTTGAACATGCGAAGCCCGCGCGTGCTGCAGCTCATCATGGACAGCCTGCGGTACTGGGTGAACGAGATGCACGTCGACGGGTTCCGGTTCGATCTCGCGAGTGCACTGGCTCGTGAGTTGCATGCCGTCGACAAGCTGGGGGCGTTCTTCGACATCATTCACCAGGATCCGATCTTGTCGCAGGTGAAGCTGATTGCGGAACCGTGGGATCTCGGCGAGGGCGGATATCAGGTCGGCAACTTCCCGACAAAATGGACCGAGTGGAACGGCAAGTACCGCGACGTGGTACGACGTTTCTGGCGCGGCGATGGCGGCGGCGTTTCCGAGCTGGCGACGCGACTGTCCGGCAGTAGCGATCTGTACGAGCAGAGCGGACGCCGGCCGTACGCGAGCATCAACTTCGTCACCGCGCACGATGGGTTTACGCTCGCCGATCTCGTCAGCTACAGCCAGAAACACAACGAGTCAAACGGCGAGGACAACAACGACGGCGAGAATCACAATCTCAGCTGGAACTGCGGCGCGGAAGGACCGACCAACGATCGCCGAATTCTCGAACTGCGCGAGCGGCAGCGGCGCAACCTCATCACGACCTTGATGCTCTCGGTCGGCGTGCCGATGATCAGCGGCGGCGACGAGATCGGACGAACCCAGGTCGGGAACAACAATGCTTACTGCCAAGACAACGAGATCAGCTGGACCTCCTGGGAGAACACGCCCGAGCGACGCGACTTCCTCGACTTCACGCGACGCGTGATCCGCGTGTGGAAAGAGCACCCGGTACTGAGGCGGCGAAAGTTTTTTCAAGGACGGCGCATTCGTGGCGCCGACGTGCTCGATATCGCGTGGCTCGATCCGTCCGGGCGCGAGATGACCGATTCGACATGGAGCTCCCCCGACGTGCGCTGCCTCGGAGTGCGCCTGAATGGCGACGCGATCCACGAAGTCGATGAACGCGGCGCGCGGATCATTGGCGACACGCTGCTGTTGATGCTGAACGCCGCCGAGCAGCCCGTCGCCTTCACCCTGCCGACGACGGCACCGGAAGAACGGTGGGAAACACTCCTCGATACCGCCGATCCCTGGGCGCCGCCCCGGCGGCTGCGGGCCGGCGGGCGATACGAACTCCTGCCGCGGTCGATGGCGGTGTTAAAGCTGAATTGCCGCAAGGACGACTTACGGCGCGCCGAGGACTGGGGGCCGATGGGCGTCTACTGAGTGCGACTCGCCCGTCTGCCTTCGCGAGTTCGTCGGGATGCGGGATGTGGGATGCGGGATCCGGAGATTCAACGATTCGTGATTCACGATCAGTGATTAGTGATGAGTGATTCAGTAGCGCAGCAAGCCGCTCCAGTTACTTCGCCGGAACTTGATTCGACGCTGCTGCGGCGCGTCGTGATCGAGGGCGTGGAACCGCAGGTGGATTGCGGCCGTTTTCCTGTCAAGCGGACGGTTGGTGAAGAAGTCGTTGTCCGAGCCGATGTTCTGGCCGACGGTCATGACGCGGTGGCGGCGCGCGTGCTGTTCCGCAGGGCCGGCGAGGCTGACTGGCGCGAGTCGCCGATGCGCCTGCTGGAGAACGATCGTTGGCAGGGCTCGTTCGCGGTCGAGACGCTCGGCCGCTACGAGTATTCGGTCGAAGCGTGGGTCGATCGATTCGCGAGCTGGCGGCAGGATCTCTCGAAGAAGGCCGGCGCCGCACAGGACGTTTCGCTCGAGTTGGTGGAAGGGGCGGCTTTGGTGAGCGCCGTGTTCGATCGCGTCACCGATGCGAGCGAACGCGACACGATCTATCCCCTCGTCGCCGCTCTGAAGAGGAGCGGAGAGTTCGCCCCCCGCATTGCCGCGGCGCTGAGCGACGATCTCGCGGCGTTCATGGCGGCGCGGCCGGACCGCACTCACGCCACCCGCTTCGATCGCGTCCTGACGGTCGCGGTCGATCGCGAGCGCGCACGTTGCGGGGCCTGGTACGAGATGTTTCCACGCTCGGCGGGGACGGACGCGTCGCGAAGCGCGACGTTCGCCGAAGCGGCACGCATGCTGCCGTACATCGCGTCGATGGGCTTCGACGTGCTCTACCTCCCGCCGATCCATCCGATCGGGCGAAGCTTCCGAAAAGGGCCCAACAATTCGCTGTCCTCCGGCCCCGACGATCCGGGCAGCCCGTGGGCGATCGGTTCGGAGCAGGGTGGGCACACCGCGGTCGAGCCTGGCCTCGGCACGATCGACGACTTTGACGCCTTTGTCGCCGCGGCGGCCGCGCAGGGTCTCGAGATCGCGCTCGATATTGCGTTTCAGACCTCGCCCGATCATCCCTACGTCGGCGACCATCCCGAGTGGTTTCGCCACCGGCCCGACGGCTCGATCAAATACGCAGAGAACCCGCCGAAGAAGTACCAGGACATCTATCCGCTGAACTTCGAGTCAGACGACTGGCGTGCGCTGTGGCAGGAGTTGAAAGGCGTGTTCGACTTCTGGGTTGGGCACGGGGTGAAGATCTTCCGCGTCGACAATCCGCACACCAAGCCGTTCCGCTTCTGGGAGTGGGGGCTTGCGGAGCTGACCCGCCAATACCCCGACGCGATCTTCCTGTCCGAAGCATTCACACGGCCCAAGGTGATGAAGTATCTCGCGAAGATCGGGTTCTCGCAGTCGTACTCGTACTTCACCTGGCGGAACACGAAAGAAGAAATCGTGGAGTACTTCACCGAGCTGACGCAGACCTCCGTGCGTGAGTACTTCCGTCCGAATCTCTTCGCCAACACCCCCGACATCCTGCATGCGTATCTGCAACGCGACGGGCGCCCGGCTTTTCAGGTGCGGCTCGTGCTCGCCGCGACGCTCGGCGCCTCATACGGGATCTACAGTGGATTCGAGCTCGCGGAGAACGTTCCGATTCGCACCGGCAGCGAGGAGTATCTCGATTCGGAGAAATACCAGATCCGCGCGCGGGACTATCGGCGGACCGACAGCCTGGCTGAGTACATCAGCCAGATCAACGCCGTCAGGCGATCGCATCCGGCGCTGCAGCACGACTGGGGGCTGTCGTTTCATCGCACCGACAACGGTGAGCTGCTGGCCTACAGCAAGCGGTCCTCGAATGGCCGCGACCTGATCCTGGTCGTCGTGAACCTCGATCCGGTGAACATGCAGCACGGCTTCGTGCAGCTGCCGCTCGTGGCCTGGGGCCTGACGCCGCACGCCACCGTTGAAGTCGTCGATCTCCTCTCGCAAGAGCGCTATTTCTGGCGTGGGGAATGGAACTACATCCGCCTGGATCCAGACGATCGCGTCGCCCACATCCTGCACGTCCAGCTCCCGGCCCCGCTCGCTCCGCTGTTCAGCCATGTCTGACGAGCTCTGGTACAAAAATGCGGTCATCTATGAAGCTCACGTGCGCGCGTTCTTCGACAGCAACGGCGACGGCGTCGGCGACTTTCCCGGGCTGACGCAGAAGCTCGACTATCTACAGAGCCTTGGCATCAACTGCCTGTGGCTGCTGCCGTTCTACCCGTCGCCGCTTCGCGACGACGGATACGACATCGCGGATTATGAAAACATTCACCCGAGCTACGGAACGCTCGAGGATTTCGATCGGTTCATCGACGAAGCACACCGCCGGCACCTCCGTGTCATCACCGAACTCGTCATCAATCACACGTCGGATCAGCACCCGTGGTTCCAGGCGGCGCGGCGCGCTCCGGCGGGTTCACCCGAGCGTGATTTTTACGTATGGAGCGACACGAAACAGAAATACGAAGGCGTTCGCATCATCTTCACCGACACCGAGACGTCGAACTGGAGTTGGGATGACACCGCGAAGGCGTACTACTGGCATCGCTTTTTTCATCATCAACCGGATCTGAACTTCGACAATTCCGCCGTCCTCGAGCGAGTGATCAACGTCATGCGATTCTGGCTCGATCGCGGCGTCGATGGACTTCGGCTCGACGCCGTGCCCTACCTGATCGAGCGCGAAGGCACGATCTGCGAAAACCTGGAGGAGACACACGACGTCCTCAAGCGGATCCGCACCGCCCTCGACGAGCGATATTCCGATCGCATGCTCCTCGCCGAAGCGAACCAGTGGCCCGCTGACGTCAGACCGTACTTCGGCGATGGCGATGAGTGCCACATGGCGTTTCATTTCCCGCTGATGCCACGCATGTTCATGGGCATCCGCCAGGAAGACCGCCACCCCATCACCGAGATCCTGAGACAGACTCCTGACATCCCCGATAACTGCCAATGGGCGATGTTCCTGCGCAATCATGACGAGTTGACGCTCGAAATGGTCACCGATGAAGAGCGCGACTACATGTATCAGGCGTATGCCGCCGATCCGCAGATGCGGATCAACGTCGGCATCCGCCGCCGGCTCGCGCCGCTGCTCGAGAACAGCCGGCGCAGAATCGAATTGATGCATGCGCTGCTCTTTTCCATGCCCGGCACGCCGGTCATCTACTACGGCGACGAGATTGGGATGGGCGACAACATCTATCTCGGCGATCGCAACGGTGTGCGGACGCCGATGCAGTGGACCGGCGATCGGAACGGCGGGTTCTCGCGCGCAGATCCGGCGCAACTCTACGCGCCGCCGATCATGGATCCGGTCTACGGCTATGGCGCGCTGAACGTCGAAGCGCAGGAGCGGGCGCCATTCTCGCTCCTCAACTGGATGAAGCGCATGATCGGCGTCCGCAAACAAACGGCGGTGTTTGGCCGCGGCACGATTGAATTTCTCCCCGCGCGCAACCGGAAGATCCTGGCGTATGTCAGGCGCGACGGTGACGACATCGTGCTCTGCGTCGCGAATCTCGCACGGTCGATGCAACCGGTCGAACTCGATCTCTCGCGGTTCAAGGGGATGACACCCGTCGAGATGCTCGGCCTGACCGAGCTTCCCAAGATCGGCGACCAGCCGTACTTCCTGACGCTCGGTCCTTACGCATTCTTCTGGTTCAAGATCCAGCAGACACCGACGTCATTCACCGCGCGCGTGGCGCCGGAAACGGCGACAGACGTTCCGGATGTGCCGGCGCTGCTCGTCGGAGCTGCGTGGGAAACGGTCCTCGACGGCAACGTACGCACGCTCATCGAGCGCGACCTGCTCCTGCCGTTTCTGCATCGGCAGCGATGGTTCGGCGGGAAGTCACGCCGCTCCCGCCGGGCGCGATTCATCGACTGGGGTGTGCTCCGACGAGGTCCACAGCCGCTGTTCGTCACGATCGTGGAGGTGGAATTCGAGGACGGAGGACGCGATGAATATTTTTTGCCGTTGACGATCCGGCGCTACGCCGATGCGAAGGCGGTTCTTGAGGAGTCGCCGCATGTGGTGCTTGCGAACGTCACGGGTGCGAGGAAGGGCGTTCTGTTCGACGCGTGGCTCGATGACGCGTACGCGCGAACCGTCCTCGACGCGCTCGATCGCGAAGAACAGATCGCGACCAAACGCGGGACCATCCGCGCCGTGCAGTCGCGATCCTTCGCAGCGCTGCGCAATTCGCTCGCCCAGGACTTCGCGATTTCGCGGATGGGAGTGGAACAGAGCAACACGTCGATCGTGTTCGGCAGCCGCTTGATCGCGAAGCTGTTCCGCCGGGTCCAGCCGGGCATCAATCCTGACCTGGAGATTAGCCTGCAGCTTACCGACCGCGCGGCGTTTAGCCGCGTTCCAGCGGTCGCGGGTGCCTTCGAGTATCAGGCGCCCGGCGCCGAATCCAGCACGCTCGCGATGGTGCAGCAACTCATCCACAGTCAGGGCGATGGATGGACACACGCCCTTGGCGCGGTTGGCCGCTTCTACGAAGAAATAGGCGAGCAGACCGCGGATGATGTTCCTGCCGCGACATGGGCAAATGGGCTTGTGCTGCCGGATCGTGTGACCGGGGCGATGGCTGGTTATCTCGACACCGCGGCCACCCTCGGACGACGAACGGCCGAGATGCACGTGGCACTCGCGTCCGACACCTCCAACGGAGCGTTCGCAGCTGAACCGCTCACACGGTCAGACCTCGACCGTCTGACAGCAGGCGCCACAAAGCAGGCTCAGGACGCGCTCCAGACGCTGACGGCCGTGCGCGACCGCCTAGTCGACGACGTGCGCGGCCCAGCCGAGCAGCTGCTGCAATTGCGGGATACGCTGCTCGAACGGATTCGGTGCGCCCCGCCCCTTGAATTCGTCGCGTCGAAGATTCGAGTGCATGGCGATTATCACCTGGGACAGGTCCTCTGGTCGGAGGGGGATTTCTATATCCTCGACTTCGAAGGCGAACCAGCGCGGTCCGTCGACGAGAGGCGGTTGAAACAGTCACCGTTGAAAGATGTCGCAGGAATGATCCGTTCCTTCGGGTACGCGGCCTACGCCGGCCTGTTCGCCTTCGTCTCGTCACGCCGCTCCGAACTCCAGCGGCTCGACGCGTGGGCACGAGTTTGGCAATTAAGTACATCGGCCGCATTCTTGCGCACGTATTTCGAGTCGGTGGCGAATTCGCTGTTCGTTCCCGCGATCGAAACCGATCGCAACGCGCTGCTCCGGCTGTTCCTTCTTGAGAAGGCCTTCTACGAATTGAATTATGAATTGAACAACCGGCCCGAGTGGGCGCGCATTCCTCTGCGAGGCATCCTCGATTTGCTGAACGCGTAACCGTTGACCAGCCGTGCTCGACGCACGTGGCGGCCGAGAGGAGAGGCCGTCGCATTCCCTCAATGCAATGCTCGACCAAACATTCGGCGCAGTGCCCGTTCGGGGCGGAGTCAAATTCCGTGTGCCGGCCCCATCCGTATCGCGCCTGAGCCTCATTCTCCACGACGGCGATGCCGCAGGCTGCCAGGACATGCACCGCGATCCTGATGGCGCGTTTGAAGCGTTCGTCGAAGGCGCCAAGGCCGGTGACCGCTATCAATACCGCCTGGACCAGGGCGACCTGCGTCCGGATCCGGCCTCGCGCTTCCAGCCGGACGGTGTGCATGGACCATCCGAGGTGATCGATCCGTCTGCATTCAGGTGGACCGACGACCGGTGGCGCGGCAGGCCCGCGGGCGATCGCATTCTGTACGAGATGCACATCGGCACGTTCACGCCTGAAGGGACGTTTGCCGCTGCGACCGCGAAACTCGACGCCGTTCGCGACACCGGCGTGACGGTCATCGAGATCATGCCGGTCGCCGATTTCGCCGGCTCGCGGAATTGGGGATACGACGGCGTCTGCCTCTTTGCCCCCTCACGTGCGTACGGTCGCCCGGACGATCTCCGGCGACTGGTCGATCGCGCCCACGGTCTGGGCCTCGCCGTGGTGTTCGACGTGGTCTACAACCATCTCGGACCGGAAGGCGCCTATCTGACGGATTTCAACAAGGACTACTTCACCGACCGGCACTCGACGCCGTGGGGACGCGGTGTCAACCTTGACGGCCCATCCTCCCCGATGGTGCGGCGTTTCATCGTCGAGAACGCGGTGCATTGGGTTCGCGAGTATCACGCCGATGGCCTGCGTCTCGATGCGACCCACGCGCTGATCGAGGAATGCGACGGCGCCATCCTGCGGGAAATCGCGGATCACGCCCGCGCCTCGACATCGCGGCCGATCCTCATTCACGCGGAGGATCATCGCAACCTCGCCGCAATGCTCGACGAGCCGGAACGCGGCGGGTGGGGACTCGATGGCGTGTGGGCCGACGACTTCCATCATGTCATGCGGCGTCTGCTGAACGGCGATCGCCATAGCTACTATGCGGATTTCGCAGGAACGATCGCGGAGCTGGCCTGCACGATTCAGCGCGGCTGGTTGTTTGCCGGACAACGATCGCCGCGATGGCGAGCGCCACGCGGCACCGATCCGTCGGCGATTCCGATGCACCGTTTCGTGGTCTGCCTGCAGAATCACGATCAGATTGGAAACCGTCCTCGTGGAGATCGGCTCAACCACGTCGTCGCGCCAGAATCGTGGCGCGCCGCGAGTGTCGTCCTGCTTACCGTGCCAATGACGCCACTCATTTTCATGGGACAGGAATGGGCGGCCAGCACACCGTTCCAGTTCTTCACCGATCTCGAGCCGGGACTCGGCGCGCAGGTCACCGAGGGCCGACGCCGCGAGTTCGCGGAGTTCCCCGAGTTCTCGAACGAAGAAAGTCGCGCGACGATTCCGGATCCGCAGGCCGCTTCGACGTTTGAAGCGAGCCGTCTTCGATGGGAAGAACGGACGGTCGCCCCGCACTCATTCGTGCTGAGCCTCTATCGCGCGCTGCTGGCGTTGCGGCTCGATTATCCGGCGCTCGGCGCAAGCTCAGAGCTTCGAGGCGATG
>C688J18823_10002797_pt1 | contig 10964 bp, 10 predicted proteins | sample HopSoiMetagenom1_FD_18823 | JGI IMG/M metagenome (IMG submission 18823) | reverse complement strand
ACACAAACACAGTATCTGGGAATCTCTCATCAGTAATTAATGCTGGAAATAAATACATTGGGAACTCTGTTTATGTATTTGGCGGTGGAAGAACAGCATCGGATATTGCTGCTGGTCGCTTTGATTGTTCAGGTTTTGTTTCTTGGGCTTTCTCACAAGCAGGTGTAAGCGTAGGAGCAAGTACAGATTCATTGAAAAACACGGGGACTCGAGTGTCAACAAATGAAATGCGTCCAGGGGATATGGTATTCTTCAACACCTATAAAACAGACGGACATGTTGGAATTTACCTTGGTGGAGGTAAGTTCATTGGATCACAAAGTTCAACTGGTGTTGCCGTTGCTAATATGTCAAGCGGATATTGGGCAGATCATTTCAATGGACGTGTAATGAGAGTAATGAACTAATAGTGTTATAGAAAAAGCAGGGATTGAACTCCTTGCTTTTTTATTTTCAGTAGAATTGTATTTGTAACGCTGTAATGACTTGATATAATGAAATGAATGAAGAAATTTACTAACTAATTTTCAATGAATGGAATGGTCCTAATGAAAACAATTACAATTGAACATGTTTCGAAAACATATGGAGAAAAAACATTATTTCATGATATTTCTTTTGTCATTTCTGAAAAGGAACGAGTGGGTCTGATCGGTGTAAATGGCACTGGAAAATCTTCATTACTCAAATTGATTGCGGGTCTTGATAGTGCAGATGAAGGGAATTTTATCTGTTCAAAAGAATATCAAATATCTTATTTAGCACAAAATCCAGATTTAAACCCAGATTTAACGATCCTTGAGCAAATCTTTGCTGGAGATGCACCTGTTTTTCAGTTGCTAAAAAACTATGAATTAACATTATTACAATTGAATGAACAACCTGAAAATCAGGGCATTCAGGAGAAACTATTCGAATGGCAAAAAAAGATGGATTCGTTGGATGCTTGGGATGTAAGTACAAATGCTAAAACCATTTTGACAAAGCTTGGATTAGAGGATTTTAATCTAAAAATAGGAGTCTTATCGGGTGGGCAGAAAAAACGGGTAGCCCTCGCTCAAGTATTAATTCAATCACCAGACTTATTAATATTAGATGAGCCTACGAATCATCTCGATTTTGATTCAGTTAAATGGCTTGAAGATTATTTGAGTCGTTATCCAGGTGCCATCTTACTTGTAACCCATGATCGTTATTTCCTTGATCGTGTCACCAATCGAATCTTTGAATTAGATGGTGGAAATCTTTATAGTTATAAAGGAAACTATGCAGCTTTTCTAGAAGCAAAAGCGATACGAGAAGAGAATGAAGTGGCAACGATTGATAAACAGAAAAATCTCTTTAGACAAGAGCTTGAATGGATTCGCAGAGGAGCAAAGGCGCGGTCAACAAAGCAAAAGGCAAGGATTCAACGTTTCGATCAGTTGGATGAAGAACTTTCTTCTGTAAAGTCAAAGGAGAAACTAGATATTTCTTTAAAAGGAAGTCGATTAGGAAAGCAAGTATTCGAGCTGAAAGACGCTTCAAAAAGATATGAAAATCGGGTTATTATCGATCAGTTTGATCTACTTGTAAAACCGGGTGATCGAATTGGGATCATTGGAAAGAATGGAACAGGAAAATCAACGCTATTAAATATCTTATCAGGAAGAATCCCTCTTGATTCTGGTCAACGAGTAATTGGTCAAACCGTAAAAGTCGCTTATTATACACAGGAAAGTGGAGACATGGATGAAAATAAGCGAATGATTGAATATTTAAATGAAACAGCTCAAATAGTTGAAACAACCGATGGCAAAACGATTTCTTCAACTCAAATGCTTGAACGCTTCTTGTTTCCATCCCATACACATGGAACATTGATTCGAAAACTTTCAGGTGGGGAAAGACGAAGATTATATTTATTGAAAATATTAATGCAAGAACCGAATGTTCTTTTGTTGGATGAGCCAACGAATGATCTAGATACGCAGACTTTAACCGTTCTTGAGGATTATTTGGAAGAATTCGCTGGTGTGGTTATAACGGTATCCCATGACCGTTATTTTCTTGATAAAGTAGTCGAACAACTTATTATATTAGAGGGTTCTGGTAAAATCGGATCTTTTTACGGGAATTACTCGGAATATCTTGAACAACTTTCACAGAAGCCTGAAAAAGGTAAGTCTGAGGTGAAAGCAAAGGGAGTTCCTCCTATACAGGAGAAACTAAAGAAAAAGAAAATGTCTTATAATGAACAAAGAGAATTTGAAACAATTGAAGATGATATTACTGGTGTGGAAAAAAGACTTGAAGAAATTGCTATAGAGTTGAACGATACTGGAAGTAACTTTGAAAAAGCACAAGAGCTTATGAATGAAGAAGTAGAGTTAAATGAAAAACTTGAGCATATGATGGAAAGATGGACCTATTTAACTGAAAAGTCAGAGGGGTAACGGTATTAAAAAGATGTTCATGATTTGTTTCAGGAAATGGATAGATTAATTAGCAGTAAAGCCTGATGTGTTCAACATCAGGCTTTTTAGTTCGTATGAAAAACGCTGTGTGTTAGAATTAATATAATAAACATTATGGGTACGTTGAAAAGGATGATTAAATTTGAGAATCAAGACAATTGAACCAACTCCAAGCCCAAATACGATGAAAATTAATTTGGATCAGGAATTGCCAATGGGAAAAAGTAATAATTATAAAAAAGATCAAGCGGAGGGGGCCCCTAGCGTCATCCGAGATATTTTACAAATAGAAGGCGTTAAAGGTGTATACCATGTCGCTGACTTTTTGGCGGTGGAGAGAAATGCAAAGTTTGATTGGAAAGAACTTTTACAAAAAATCAGGAAGGCTTTTGGTGAGGATGTTGCTGATCAAACGGAAAAATCAGAGGTTACTGAGCATTTTGGTGAAATTAAAGTGCTCGTTCAAATGTATAAAGGAATTCCAATGCAAGTGAAAGTAACGGATGGTCAGGAGGAAAAGAGGTTTGGTTTGCCTGAACAATTTATTGAAGCGGTTAAGCAAGTACAGCTACCAGGTGATAATGTGGTCATGGAACGGAGATGGAAAGATCTCGGAAACCGGTATGGTGAATTGGATCAAGTCGGCCTAACGATTGTAGACGAGATAGTAGCGTCCTATTCGAATGAACGGATGAGGACTTTGGTGGAACTTGTTAAGAACCCACAAAGCGCACAGTCTAGTCATTCAAGAAGCAAAGGGACTGTTACGGTTTTTGATTTAGATGAGCAGGATTGGCAGATTCGTTATCAAAGGTTTGAACAAATGGCTGATCCACAATTGACTGATTTACCGGTTCTCGAAAAAGCTTTACAAGATGAGAAATCATCGATCAGAAGATTGGCCGTTGTTTATTTAGGCATGATTGAAGATAAAAAGGTACTCCCCTTGTTATATAAAGCTTTAAAGGATAAGAGTGTGACCGTTAGACGGACCGCGGGAGATACACTATCGGATTTAGGGTATATTGAAGCAATGGAAGCAATGATGGAAGCATTGAGTGATAAAAGTAAACTTGTTCGTTGGCGGGCTGCGATGTTCCTATATGAAGTGGGAAATGAACAGGCATTGCCTGCATTAAAAGCGGCTGAAGAGGATCCTGAATTTGAAGTCAGTCTACAGATTAAGCTAGCTATTGAACGGATTGAGAAAGGTGAAAAAGCCGTAGGGTCTGTTTGGAAGCAAATGACAGATGCAAGAATCGAAAAGAAATCTTAAAAACAATTAATTGTTTTTAATTATCCGATTATTTAAGTATGGTGCACTACAATTGCCTACTAACAATACTTTATAGTATGCTTAGGTTGAAACGAAATTTTAGGAGGAATGTATGTATGTCAATGGCATATGAAGAATATATGAAACAAATGGTAAAGCCGATGCGTCAAGAATTAGTACAATCTGGTTTTAAAGAATTAGTGTCCGTTGAAGATGTTGAAGAATATATGGAAGGTGCGGAAGGAACAACACTTGTGGTTGTTAACTCTGTTTGTGGATGTGCAGCTGGTTTAGCTCGTCCTGCTGCAACACATGCCATTACAGGTAGTGATCAGAAACCAGACCATTTAGTAACCGTTTTTGCTGGTCAGGATAAAGAAGCGACAGCTAAAATGCGAGAATATTTTGGTGAAATTCCACCATCTTCACCTTCAATGGCTTTATTAAAAGGAAAAGAAGTTGTGCACTTTGTACACCGTCATGATATTGAAGGTCAACCATTAGAAGTGATCATGGAAAACTTACAGACTGCATTCGCAGAAAACTGTTAACGAAAAAAGATAAGTGAACTTTACGAATAATCCTGAAAGTAAACATCACTGAAATCATTAAATGATGTACATTCAGATGGACAAACAGAGGTCGATTTGTTTCAGGAATGGAATAGATGCCATACAATAGATTAAAAAAGTGTTACAAAAGGGTGCCTAGGCACCCTTTTTGTATTAAATACTGTTATTATTGAGATGTAGATTATAGTAAGAAAGATGTGAAAAAGAATGATCGTCACCACTGCTGGTAGGACTAATATGGAAATGATTCAACGGGCAGAAAATATAGCAAAAAAACTGGAAATTTCATATGTTCATAGACGAAAACGTTCCATTGAAGCTGTTCAAAAAGAAGTCTACGAAGATTGTTTGGTTGTTGGCAAACAACGGCTGGAGTTGTATCCTTTGGGTGAAATTGAACCATGCTTTTTCCATCCAAACTCAGCTGCGTTTCGTATTAAAAGATTACAAAGAGGTGAATGCGATCCTTTTATTGAGGCAACGCAACTTACCAATGGAAAGAAGCTTCTAGACTGCACTTTTGGACTTGGCTCTGATAGTATTACTGCCAGCCATATTGTAGGAGAACAAGGTTTGATTACAGGTTGTGAAGGCAATCGTTTCCTAGCTTATTTGATGAAAGTGGGATTGCAAACTTGGAGTGATGGAGACCCATCTATTATTAAAGCAATGAGGGGAATTGGTTTGACGTATAGTCTCGCCATTGATGTATTAAAAACATTGCCTGATAACAGTTATGATTGCGTTTATTTTGATCCAATGTTTGAAGAAAATATTTTGGAATCTGATGGGATTAAAGGATTGCGAAATCTTGCACTATACGAAGAATTAACGAAAGAAACAATCGATCATGCTTACCGGGTTGCAAAAGAAAGAGTCGTATTAAAAGATCATTTTCGAAGCTTGAGATTTGAACAATTTGGATTTCAAGTACATATTAGAAAAAATGCTAAATTTCATTTTGGTATTTTAGAAAAGTAAAAGGAATGTATAAAAAATATGAAACCATTTTTAATTTAATCCGTAAGTATTTAATGTACGATCATTCAAGTATAATAGGATAACTAGGCATAATAACGTTGATGCTGTTATAATCAGCTTATTGTCTACTTAGAATTAAATGGATTTCTTTTTTGTGGTTGAAGGAGATGAAGAAATAATGCCAAAATGGCTTAGAAAATCGCTATTGGTATTCGTTACGATTGTAACGTTTGGAATGGTAACTCCACAAGCGCTTCTGGCGGATAATCCAAATGCAGATAAACAACCAAAACGGGATATTTTTGAATCAAATTCTCAAATTCAGGAAGAAGTTATTTTTGAGACTGAAGAGATTTCAAAGAGGGATCGTTTTATCAATCAAATGGCAAAAGAAGCAGAAGTACAATCTTTTGTGAAGTTTGGTTCTAAAATAAAGCCTGTAATCGAAGACGAATTTAGAGAAATTATTTTACCTAATATTGAAAAAGTAATCATGAATGTGGCTGCACAATATCCTGAAGAGGATTTGAGTCAATTAATCGTTAGTGAAGTGCCGAGTGGTGGAACTTCTGAACGGATTTTCCATATCTTGAATAAACAAACGAATACAGATGTAATTCGATTTCATGTTCGAAGAGACCATCCACCAAAAGAAGTATTTTCCTTTAACTTCCACTATCATACGGAGCAGGATCATTTTCAAACACATCATGACTTAGGAGTCATTCATTGGGATCGAAATACACCACCTAGATGGATGAGCTAGCATAATTTGTAATGATAAGTGAACAATGGATAAAATAGATCGGGTGCTTTTGCCCTTCTAATAAATTAACAAATAAAAAATGGAGGTAATAAATTTGGCTATTAGCTTATCAAAAGGACAAAAAGTCGATTTAACTAAAACAAACCCAGGTTTATCAAAAGTAATCGTAGGATTAGGTTGGGATACAAACAGATATGATGGTGCTAAGGATTTCGACCTTGATACATCTGTATTTCTATTAGGCGATAATGGTAAAGTAGGTTCAGATAGTGATTTTATTTTTTATAATAATGCAACTGGCGGAAATGGTTCGGTTGTACATACAGGAGATAATCGTACAGGCGCGGGTGATGGTGATGATGAGCAGACCAACATTGATTTAAACAATGTACCAGCCGCTGTTCAACGTATTACTTTTGCGATTACCATTCATGATGCTGAAGCTCGTAGTCAAAATTTTGGACAAGTATCGAATGCTTATGTACGTATTCTAAATGGTGACTCAAACCAAGAATTAATTCGCTATGATTTAGGTGAAGATTTTTCAATTGAAACGGCTCTAGTCGTTGGCGAGTTATATAGACATAATGGTGAATGGAAGTTCAGTGCGATTGGTAGCGGATTTCAAGGTGGATTAACTTCACTAGCAACAAACTTTGGTTTGCAAGTAGGTTAATGTGAAGGAAAGACCCGCAAATAGCGGGTCTTTTCATATGAAGTTATTCTCCAATTCCTTTCAAACATTTTCTCAACAGCATAAACAGAAATAAACCTGATACATAGAAACTGATAAAAATAATGATAGCCATTCTAACTGAGTGCTGTGCTGGCGGTGAAAAGGTCGTTAGAAAGAGCGCCCAAAAAAATAAGTCGATTATCATGAAATATCCTGAATTTAATGTGTCTTGAACCATTTTTAAATCGCTCTGTATATCTTCATAAGGTGGCCGCTTATAGATAAATTTCATCTTCTTCATCCTTACCCGATTTCGAATGATTTTCTTTGTGAAACGAAATGACTGTTCGCCCTTGGAAAACTAAAATGACTTGTTATCTTTGTACTCATCTATATGCAAAGTCATGAACAGTCGTGAAATGAAGCCAAAATGTTTTGAAACCTTTATTCCATTTTTCCGTAGTTATTACAAATGTAATAAAAGCTATGATATGATGATTAGGAAATCATTTTTTATAAAAAGTAATTCAGTAATTTTTACTAACATTATGATCATCACGGATTTAAGGGAAGTGATTATCTTGAATCAAACTGTCCACCAAATGATGCTTCACATTTTGCCTTTATCCTATGAAACATGGCTACCAATTTTAAATATGAGAATACCTGATCGTCCGCATTACAAAAAAGAACAAGGTACGGTTCACATCGGACAAGTGGCAGCTCGTTTTCTGGGTATTCCTCTTGATGAGGATGAATATTATAATATATTGTTTGATTACGTGCATAACGATATACCCGGAATACAATTAATTAGCCAAGATCATTTGGACAAAACCATTCCTAATGAGCAATTTAAAGCCATTCAAAAAGTATTAAACATAAACCGTGAGCAACAACTATCCATTAATCGATTTGTAGCCTTTCTAGATGGTGAACAGCTTCTATTAAAATCATTGACTCCAGCTATTAATCGAAAAATAAGAGAAGCTATGATCTCGACCCTTCAACAATTTTCAACAAAAGAAGCGAATGGTTTAAAAAGCAATGAACTACAAAGGATTCTAGTCGATTTGATTAAATGGTCTAACAATCATTTAAATGAAGTACTTAAACAGGCAAGTACAGAAACAAACATGCCAAAAATTATTTGGTATGGGGACGCAAAAAAAAGTCATCAATATTTTCTATATTACTTAATAAAACTGGGCTGCGATTGTATAGTCTTTAATCCGAGTGGTTTAGATCCTCTTTCCATCATGGATCATGGGCAAGAACTTACATTCGTCCATCAGTTTCCAGAACATCAAGATCCAGAACTCTTTCCAACTGAAAAAAGAAGTCGAAAAGCAACAGTGGCGTATCGTGCATCACAAGAAATTGAATCGATTCTGAATCATGAAGGTTCTGGATTGTATAAGCCTTGGCAGTTAAGAGACTATACACCATCTTCCGTCACTTTGAAAACAACGTATGATGAACTATTTATTCTTGGCAAAGAGAAAGCTATGATTCGTCCAAACTTTGAAGTGAAGGCTGGCGTGGTTAAAATTCCAACTATTTTTGCGAAGATACAAGGAGTGAGTTCTAATCGTAAAGAATATTGGGAGCGCCTACACTTGCTGTCAAAATTGGAAAATAGCTTACTCATCAAGCAGTTGCCGGTAACTCGTTCCATTAACAATGATTTTCGTTTCCACTACAGGAGTGCTCTTTCAAAAAGTGGAGAGCTTGATGTGCTTAAGATGATGGAGGCAAATTATTGGAAATATGGTCATCTTCCACATGGTTTACAAAAAGGGATCGCAACCGCAATAAAAAATAGTTGTACGCGTCCAAGACTAAAGTCGATTCAAAGAGAGACGGAAGAGGCACTGAAAATTTATTTATTTACTCAAGGTATGCAAATTCCAGCTGAAATCATAAGAGTCATGCAAAAGTTTGATTATTCTCAGGAAGTACCAAAGCTGATTCTTTACAATAATGGCATGAATGGGACATTTGTACGAAGTGATGCTGCCTTATTTTTGCTGTTAAATCAATTTGGTATCGACATTGTGATTTATAATCCTCCAGGACAAAATGATATTGAAAATTTCTTAGATGAAAGGATATTTGATGTTCATTGGCTTGAAGATCTTGTTTTTGAACAAGAATATAAAGAGCCATCCCCTTTGAAAAAATTTTTCTTTAATACTAGTTTTATTAAAAATTTAAGAGGAGACTGAATACATGTCCAATTCACTTCAATCAACTGACAATCTTTTATCGCCTGTTGATGACAAACTCACTGAAACAAAAGTTTCAGAGCTCAAGCTGGTCTTAAGAAAAGATCCTGAAGTTCAAAAACTTGCTCGTTCGATTGATGAACGGGATCAAATTCAAATTCTTGAATTTGGAAAAGAACCTGCTGTACAAATCTCTCGTTTTTCTGATCAAATTTTAAGTAATATGAGGACAACTAAGGTTGAAGATTCTGGAGAATTATTAAAACAGCTTGGCCGTATCATGGATAAATTTGATAAAAAGGATTTTGAAAAATCTTCTGAAGGTTTTTTCGGTAAACTTTTTAAAAAAGGCGAAAAGATCGTTGAAAAGTTGTTTGGCAAATATCAATCAATGGGGAATGAAATTGATAAGGTATACGTTGAAATTTCAAAGTATCAAAGTGAAATGGTGAACTCGACAACGATGCTAGAAAGTATGTATGAGGAAAACTATCAATATTATTTAGAACTTGAAAAATATGCAGTAGCAGGTCAAATGAAGGCAGATGAGATCAAATCTAATCAGTTACCACTATTGGAAACACGAGCACAACAAGGAGATCAGATTGCTTCTATGCAGGCCGATACCTTAAGAAATGCTGTTGAGCTATTGGAGCAAAGAGTATATGATCTTGAAATGGCTAAAATGGTTTCCTTACAAACAGCGCCTCAAATCAGACTTTTACAACGTGGGAATACGAAGCTTATCGGTAAAATTAATTCTGCCTTTGTGACAACCATTCCAATATTTAAAAATGGATTAATTCAAGCCATGGCCGCCAAAAGGCAGAAACTTGTCGCTGATTCGATGAGTGAACTTGATCGTCGTACAAATGAAATGCTCGTTCGAAATGCGCAAAATATATCCACACAAAGTGTGGATATTGCTCGACTTGCTGGAAGTCCAAGTATAAAAATTGAAACAATTGAAGAATCATGGAATATCATCATGAAGGGTATGCAGGAAACGAAGTCGATTGAAGAAGAAAATAAACGTCTTCGTGTAGAAGGTACAAAAAGGTTAGAACAATTGCAAGAAAACTTTCAAAAAGTGAAAAAATCTTAATAGGATCGTTGGAAAGTCCTTTTATCCCGGTTTAACAGGCTGTAATACCCCCATCTCGAGGCTCCGATAGGTGGGGATAAACAGCCTGTAAAACCCCGACAAGATCTTTTCTTAGAGCTTTAGCTCTTAGAAAAGTCAGTCAGGCGTAGCGTGATAAGTGCAACTAACCATCAGTGGGGGATGAGAGAAACCCCTACTGATGGAAGTTTTCTTTATATTTTATTAAATAGAGATTTTAATAACATGAAACAGGGTTCAACTATAAAAATTCATAGAGGTGATTGGTTTGGCTATTAATTTACAAAAAGGTCAACGAGTTGATTTAACAAAAGGAAATCCCGATTTATCAAAAATTATGGTAGGTCTTGGTTGGGATCCAGTTTCAAACAAGGGTGCGAAAGGCGGACTCTTAGGTTCACTATTTGGTGGTGGGAGTTCGAGTGTGAGTGTCGATTGTGATGCATCTGTTTTTTTACTAGATGAAAATGATAAGCTAAAAAGTAATCATGATGTCATTTATTTTGGAAATTTGAAAAGTAAGGATGGGAGTATTCAGCACTCTGGAGACAACTTAACGGGTGATGGTGCAGGAGATGATGAGCAAGTACATGTTGATTTAAGTCGCATTCCAGCATCTATTCATAAACTCGTTTTTGCTGTAAACATATATGATTGTGTGAAAAGAAAACAACATTTTGGAATGCTAAAAAATGCATTTATCCGGATTGTAAATCCAGCCAATCGACAGGAATTAATTCACTATAATTTAGCTGATGATTATAGTGGAAGTACAACTTTAATTGTAGGTGAAATCTATCGTAATGGCTCTGATTGGAAATTTGGTGCTGTGGGGAATGGAACTTCTGCTCCTAGTTTGAGTGAATTGGTTCGCTCTTTTACGTAA
>C688J18823_10002796_pt1 | contig 10967 bp, 6 predicted proteins | sample HopSoiMetagenom1_FD_18823 | JGI IMG/M metagenome (IMG submission 18823) | reverse complement strand
CGAAGCGGGACGGCATGTCTGAAATCGCGAGTATCTCTGCCATGCTGCGCAAACGCCGGCCAGCAAATGGCAAGCCGCTGGCCATGCCTCGCAGGAGCGAACCGCGAATCGCACTTGGCATCCAGTCGAGCTTGCTGGAGAACTGATCGAATATGTATTTGGAATAACCGCCGAACTGTTCGTCCGCCCCCTCTCCGCACAGCATGACAGTCACATGCTTCTTGGCCGCCCGGCACATGAAATAGGTCGGTATTCCCGGAGGCTCGCCCATCGGCTCGTCGTATATCCAGGCCAGCAAGGGCAATTCCTCCGCAAAATCCCTGAATCCGACGTTAAGCTCGTGATGCTCGGTGCCGTAACGTCGCGCTACCTTGCGTGCGTGCCCAAGCTCGCTGAATTCCGGAATATCAAAACCGACGGAAAAGGTCTTTACTGGCGCCGGATCTCCGCGTTCCCGGCGTATGTTCTCCATCAAGGCGACGATGATGCTGCTGTCGACTCCCCCGGAGAGTTGCACGCCCAGTGGCACGTCTGACATCAATTGCATTTCCACCGTCCGCTTAAGCAGTGCATCGAGCTGCTCGGTTGCTGTCTCGACGCTGATTTTCTCCGCCTGGAAACTGACATCCCAGTAGCGCGCCGGCTTTTCTGGCAGCGCGGAGTTAACGCCGAACTCGACATAGCATCCTTCCGGCACGCGTGACACGTTTTGGAACATGGTGTGCGGGCGGGATACATAGCGGGTGACTAGAACCTGGGCGACACCGGCTTGATTAACCTTGCGTTGGCGCAGGGCTGGATGACGCAACAGCGCTTTCATCTCGCTGGCAAACAGCACTGCATTGCCGTCGCTCCACCAGTACAGCGGCTTTACTCCCATCGGGTCACGCACTAGCGACAATTTCCGCTTGACTGAATCATAGAGTGCAAAAGCAAAGATTCCCTGCAGGCGTTGCGCCAGGCCGCGCAAGCCCCATTGCTCGTAACCGTGGACCAGAACCTCGGTATCGCTGCTGGTTTTGAAACAATGGCCGCGCGCCTCTAATTCCGCGCGCAGGGCAAGATGATTGTAAATTTCGCCGTTGAAGGCAGTCCAGATTTTGCCGTCCTCATTGCTCATCGGCTGAGCGCCGGTTCGCAGGTCGATGATAGCGAGGCGCCGGTGGCCAAGCCAGCACAACCCGTCGGGTGAGCGCCACTCGCCCTCCCCGTCCGGCCCGCGACGCCGGATCGCCGCCAACATCTCACCCGCCGCACCGGGGGAAATCGGCGCACAGTGCTGCGGTCGCAGCCTCAAATAACCCGCTATGCCGCACACGATGCACCCGCCTTTCTTATACGTTGCATACCACCCCCCTGAGCTTGCCGTTTGCTGTGCGCGGGATTGCATCCACCATCCGGATTTCTATGCTCACGGCCTTGCCCAAACGTTCGCGAGNGTTGCGGCGAAGGCCCTCTTTCTCACGCTCGCTGAATGTTGCCGCAGGAACAACCAGAATGGTNACCTCGTCGCTACGGTCTTGTCTGATCTGCGCTTCNANGATGCCGNCGACATCCTTGAAGATGTGATCGAGGCGCCCGACTACACGNCCGTCCGGAAGCTTGAGCACATCGTCGGTGCGACCAGCGACGCTCTCAATCAGNGGTAACGACCGGGCGCAAATGCAGCGCTGACTCTGCGGTGCGGGACGCACGAAATCTCCGGTGCGATAGCGGATAAGCGGCATCGCAGTGTTGTTGAACCCAGTCCCCACCACTTCACACCAGCCGTCCCGCGCAGGCAGTAGCTCGACGTATGAGTAGTCGGTCAGCAGGTGATAACGACCGTGCTCACAAGTGCCGATGGCAGCGACACGTTCTCCCTGTCCGTACCAGTCGAATACCCGGCAGCCGAAGGCCTGAGCGATATTCTGGCGCAGTTCTTCACTCAACGTTTCCGACGAAGTGACAATGCCGCGCAGCGCGCTGCCGCCATAGCGTACGCCCGTACTCAGCATCCAACTGCCGAGGAATCCGATAGAAGAGGGATAGGCCTGAATCACCACCGGATCGAATCCGGCCAATGCTTTTAGGTAGCTTCTCGCGCTGGATTCCGACAAGTGGTAAGACGAAAGCATAAGCATGTTCTCGGCGCGGTTAGAGCGCCAATAGGGTGCTGCGCGCTGCTCTGCAGGGACGATCATGTCGCCCCGTATCCATGCCCGCCGCTCGCCCCGGAGGACGCCGGCCCAGGCGAGTTGTCGCCAGACGAACGCGTTTTCCCGATTGATGCTGGCTAGATCTTGGTACAGTCTCAGCGGCTTTCCCGTGGTACCGCTAGTGCTGCTGGCAAAAAGCGGTCCCCGGCTACGCTCCCGGATGAATGCACGGGCGCACGCACGCACATCGTCCTTGGTCACGTAGGGCAAGCGGTCCAAGACTTCGGGAAAATCCTGCGCTGTGAAATCCAACCCCAGCATGCGATAGCTGTCCCGATAGTAAGGAACGTTTGTCGCTGCCGCTTCCACAATCGTTCGCAACCTGCGGGATTGAAATTCACGCAGTTCTTGCTCGGACCACCATTGGCTCTTATCAACCTGCACGCTAATGGCCCTGAATGCGCGGCCTTCTCGCATCACGTTACGCAACGAGGATTTCGCAGCGATCAGCGACTCTTGGGCCCAGACCGGGCTGCGGCGATATCCGAAACTACTTAGCATCTAGCGATCACGCCGGACGAACATGGATGCGGGCACGCTTACCAGCGCGGCCTCATGCAACCCATAGCACGCCGCGCGGCAGTCTTCGCGGCAATCGCCGGGAACGCGAATGTCTTCCTCGATGAACCGCAACTGTCCCCACCAGGCCGCGCCGACCGCGTCCCTCACTTTGGCCAGATTGTCGCGCTTCCCCGCGACGAAATTATCCAACCCAACGACCCGCTGGTTCAGCTTGGGTTCGAGCAGATTGGAGCCGATGAATCCGCCCCCGCCCCTGATCAACCAGGTGTGCGTTTGCGCTTTCATCCTTTCCTGCATCGCTTCGTAAATCGGCATTCTGTGCTTGCTCCTTCCATTTCGTGAATCGTTGGCACTGTTTTCGCGCGCTGCACATTAGTCCGCGGACGCTCATTTGCCAGGGGACGGATCCTGTGCTGACATGCGTAGCGTTGTCGTCATGGTGCGACAGCACTGTTTAGGGCGTAGCTGCTCACCATAAGCCGGACGGAGGATCAAACCGCAGTGCCACCACCGGCTGCCAAACAAGCGACGCGGGCTTCGATATCGCGCGCCCGGCGTCCGCAGCGGCCGCAGATTGGAAAACACTTAAGCCGCAAGGCAGCAGCGGTCATAAGGGTTTGCGAAAGTCCGCGTCCGGCTCGGCTTTCAGTTTTTTTTTCCAAGGGTAGTCCAGGCTACTTCCGCGACCTTTGCGCAACCAACTTCGACTGCAAATTCTCTCGGTGCACGAGCGCGCACCCTGGCGCTGATGCGCCTGCGCAGTGCTTCGTCTTCCAGCAACCGGCAAAGCCGATCGGCCAGTGCCCGCGCGTCCCGGACCGGAACCAGAAAACCATCTTCGCCGTCGATCACAAAATCGGCAATCGCGCCGACCCGGGTCGCCACGATCGGAAGGCCCGCCGCCATGGCTTCCGGGATGACCAGCGGAAAGGCCTCCGTCCACGAGGGCACGACAAGCATGTGCGAACTCAGGAAAGCAACGCCCTTGGCGCGTCCGTCGAGAGAACCCAGAAATTCGATGTAGCGCGTGACGCCAAGCCGCTCGGCNGCACTACGCACCACGGGTTCCATCGCATCTGTTTCGGCAACCCCGACGAGTACAAATCTGACGCCCGGATTGCGCGCAACGACGTGCGGAATCGCCTCGAACAAATCATAGATGCCCTTGGACGCGGACAATCGTCCGACAAACAGTATTGCGCGCTGGCCTGGCTTGAGCCACGGGGCGTCAAGCACCGCCGGTTGATTCTGGAAGAGCGCCATGTCCGCCATATTGGGGGCCCAGTCCACTTCTCGTTTCCATGCTTTGCCCATCTCACGCTGGTAAGTGGGGCAAAGCACGATCACGCGATGGGCGATCGACATCAACAAACGGCCGATCGCGCGGCCGCTGCGCGTTTCGCCCGACGGGAAGCGGGCATGCAGCGTGCCGTGGTAATGGCAAATTACCCTGGCTCCGGACAAACGCGCGGTTGCCATGAACAAGCAGTCGCGCAAAAACGAAAGGCTGGCCGCCGCATGCACCAGCACCACTTCTGGCCGCATTCGCCTGAGCTTTCGCACCAGCCGCAAAAAATCGCGAGCGAAGTAAACCGGCGTTTTCCAGGTCGGATTCTCCACCGCCCACCGCAGTTGATGCTTCGACGTGTCGAGAACCTCCAATTCGAACTGCCGCGCAAGCAGCGAGCGGCGTTGCATGTCGATCACCAGTTGCACGCCGCCCAGCGGCGGAGGAAGCGGGCCGACCACGAGAAGTCGCGGGCGCAGTGCGGCGTCAGCGATGGATTCGTGTTGTGTGACGAATGGCGAAACAGCTTGCTGCGGCGGTCGGTCCATCTTGTCTCGTGCGTTAGTTGAGCTTGAACGGAAAGCGTGCTTCCANGGTGACGACGCGCCGCTCGATGATGGAACGCTGTGCCGCAAGCAGCGCCTGTGCCGACGCAAGAAAGCTCTCGGTAAAATCATGAGCNCCTGGCGCGCCGGAAAATTGGGCGACCATAGCTTGCAACATNGCCTTTTGCCCGCGGTCGGGTTGCAACTGGCGCACACTGCCTCCCTTGCCTCCGCGCAGACTCAGGCGTGAAAAGCCNATAATTTGCGCCGAGCGGCCGCCGCCCAGCACTTCGATAGTCTCTGCCGGAAGGCCTTTCTGGCTGCCGCAGGTGTAGTGCACGACGCCGATGCCGCCGTTCGCAAAACGCAGCGAGATGGCCCAACTCTCCTCGCGATGGCCAGGATCCGTGGTCGCAAAAGCGCTGACCTCGACGGGCAAGCTTTGCGCCAGGTACATGGTGAGATCGATGTAGTGGCAGACGTCGCCGAACAGCATGCCGCCGCCTTCGGTTCCATCCTGGTACCAGCTGTCGCCGGGCACACCGGCTGCGCGTACGGTGCAGGTGACCTGGCGCACGTCTATGCCGTCGAAATGTGCGAGTGTGCGCGCGCTGAGTGCACTGAAGCGCCGATTGTGGCCGACCCACAGCGTCGGGCCATTGGTAGTGCGCTTGCTGAGCGCCGCAACCACCGGGGCCAACTGCTCTTCGCTCAAGGCGAGCGGCTTCTCGACGTAAACGTGCTTGCCTGCTTCCAGTCCGGCTGCTGCATAGCGCGCGTGGCTGTCATGCCGCGTGACCACCATGATCGCATTTACGTTCGGATCGCGAAGCAGTTCGCTGGCATCGGTAGTTGCCTTGCGAAATCCAAAACGTTGCGCCAGCGCCTGCGCATTGGCACCTTTGGTGGTGCAGATCCCCTCGAAGCTCAGCGCATCCAGCGACGCGAAATACGGCATGAGCATAGACTTTGCGTAGTTTCCCGCGCCAATTTGTGCCAGGCGGACCGGGCGCCGTTCGTTTTCCACGCGGTAAGCAATCGTGCGTGGCTGCAACTCGTACACGCCCGTCTCGGGCTCCGGATACTCGAACACAATACCGATGGCATGACTCAGCGCTCCGCTGGCGATCTGATCGAATACCGTCATTGCCTCGGAAAAAACAAAGCGGTGGGTAATGAGCTGGGGAACATTGAGCTTGCCTTGCGCGATCAGTTCAAGGAACGCCTGCATGTTGCGGTTGGCGGTCCAGCGCACATAGCCTGCGGGATAATCCTTGCCGCGCAAGGAGTAATCGCTATCGGTGATACCTGCCCCCATGGCCCGGCTGAAACGAAAATCGATCTCCTTGCCGAACCACGTGCGCCAGTCGAGCTGAATCGCAGTGTTGCCCAGGCATACCACGCGTCCGCGATCGCGCACCAGCGTCGCCGCCAGTTCTATCGGACCCAGGTCGCGCGTTGAAACGGTAAGCAATACTGCATCGACGCCAAGCCCCTCGCTGATGCGCAGCGAATGTGAAAGTACCTCGTCTGGCTCGGGACCGCACGCCGCTTGCGCGCCGTTCTGGACTGCCAGGCTGCATTTGCCCGCGTCGAGATCAACGCCGACTACACGGCAGCCGTTCGCGCGGCAGAGCTGAACCAGGAACTGGCCAAGCAATCCCAGTCCGATGACGGCAACGGTTTCTCCAAGCTCGAGCTGCGCCTGGCGTATCGACTGCAGCGCGATCGCACCCACCGCGCACGAGCTGGCCGCCTCAAGGCTCACAGTGGGTGGCACATGCACCATGAGGTTGCGCGGAACCGCGTTGTACTCTGCATGCGTGGCGAAGCCTTCTCCGATGCATGCAACGCGGTCCCCGACGCGGAACTCCTCCACTTGCGAACCAACGGCCGCCACGATTCCAGCGCAGCTGTATCCAAGGGTAGTCGGTGCCTTCAGCCGCTCCTGGATCTTTCGTATGGTGGGTATGAAACCTTGTTCCTTAAGCGTGTTCAGCACAAGCTTGACCTGGTCGGGACGCTCCTTGGCTTTTTCGACCAGACTCATGCGGGCTTGCGACACCTTCATTTTCTCGGTGCCTACACTTATGAATGAGTAATGATTGCGCACCAGCACATCGCCGGGGCCAAGCGCCGGCATGGGTACTTCAGCCATGTCCAATGCGCCGTTGCGCAGGTAATGACGAACTTGTCTCATCGAATGGAAACCTTTTTTAGGTTATGCCGCGGGGTGCAGTCAGGCACCGCCCTCGCCCCGGACTCCCCAGCATGGTGCTACGACACTAGGTGGGCTGGTGCGTGCAGCCCATGGGCCGGACGGACCTTCAGGTCGTGACCGGCGCTTGTGGCTGCAATGTCGCGCCGCAAAGCTGCTGCAATGTCTGGTCGTAGCGATCGATCATTTTCTCCTCTGAAAACACGGTTTCCACTTTCTCACGCGCACGTCGGCCCATGCGCACCCGCTCCGAGCGGTTGGCAAGAAGCGCGAGTTGCTGGATCAGAGCCGCGGTATCCCCGGCACGGAAAAGATAACCATTGGCGCCTGGCGTTATCATCTCGGCCGCGCCACCTATGTCGGACAGCACTATGGGCCTGCACAGAGCCATGGCCTCTAGCGCCGCCAGCGACAATGTCTCCACCGAAGTGCTGCAAAGAACGACAATGTCCGCGGCCGCGATGAAGGGACGCACGTCGTTCTGGAAGCCAGTGATGACCAGCGCGTGTGCCACACCGAGTGCGCGCGCACGGGCCTCAATAACCGGACGCATGTCGCCATCGCCGATGAGCAGCGCACGGGCCGGGATGCCTTGCTTGCGCAATGCGGCCACTGCCTCCACCAACTGAAGATGGTTTTTTTCCGGTCTGAATACCGCGCACATCCCAATCACGAACTCATCCTCGGTGAAACCGAGTTCGGTGCGCTTGCTCCCTCGCTCACGCTCGCTGAGCGGCTGCCAGTGCGCGAGATCGACGCCGTTGTAGATTATTTCAGTGCGCCGTGCATTCAGCAGACGACGCCTCCAGTGACGTTGCTGTGCCTTGCAGATGAAAACCAGGCAATCCGCGCCCCAGAACAAGGGGCGATAGTAGAGCATCTGCAGCCATTCCTTTGCGCCCGGCATCAGCGTGCTGTGAAACGTCACGACAATCCGGGCGTGCATGCCGGACTGGCGACGGGCGAGCCAGCAATACATCAGCGCATATGGATTTGCCGCCACCATTACGGCTGGGTCAATACGTCGAATATGCGAAGCGAAGTCCGCTACGGCGCTGCGATCGAAATAGCGCCGCGCATTCAGGCAATGAATCCCGCCAGCGCCGCGCAGGCGGATGCGTTCGAGTTGCTGGGCTGCGTTCTTTACGTAGACGGCATGGCATTCATGGCCGCGTTCGGCGAGGCGGTTCATGAGGGTTATGGAGTGGCGCTCCGCTCCGCCAAACGCTAGTGACGCGGTGACGAACATCAGTCGCGCCATGTTCGATCACATTCCATGTTTCTGGGTTCGCACAGCAGCGAGCCAGGTGCGCCCGGTGCCGGATAACACGGTAACGGCAACATAGGAAGAAGCAACCGCGGCTGCGCCGGCCACCACCCGAATCAGGGGGCCACTATGCGCGAAGTAGAAAACCTTTACGGCCCAGGCAAGCAGGGATGCTCCTGCTGCGAACAGAGCAAGCAGCAGCAGTGTTTTCCAGTCCTGAAGTTTGCTGATCGGCACACCGGTCAGCCGCGAGATACGCCATAGCGTGACAATACGATCGATGCCCATGACGACGACGGTACCCAAAGCCGCGCCGGCAAGGCCAATCGTCGTCGCCGCATACCAATTTAGTGCTACCGCCAACACCAGACCGACCGTGTTCACCATCGTCACGAACCCGGCCTGCCGAAGCAGCAATGTGAGACTGGACAGCTCAATGACCAGAGCCGCGATACCGATGATATAGACCCGCACCACCGGAACCGCAGCCACGTAATTGACGGTGTACACCAGGGTAATGAGATCTTCCGCAAAGACAAACGCAAAGTAGAACAACGGAAATACAATTGCTCCGACCATGACGTTGCCACGACTGTTAAGTTGCAGCATGCTGAGGATGTCCCCTTCCGCATGTCGGCGGCTCATGATTGGCAGAAACGCGTAGTTGACCGATTGCCGGAACAGATTCATCAACGGCCCCAGCACGGCGGCTATCGAGAAGGCGGCAAACATGCCGAGCGGAAACAGCGACGCGGCCACCCATTGATCCGACTGTGTGCGCAAGCCGTATAGCGCGCCCGCGGCACCGAACGGGGCGGCATACATAATCTGGTCGACAAACTCGCGCCATCGCAATACCGGTCCCTGCAGACCGTGATAGCGGAAGACATACCACAGCAGCACGATTACTTTGAAAGCGACGAACGCAACCAGCACCACCAGTACCGGCGTCAATTCTCCGGTCAGCGCAGCCGCGAGGGACAACCCCACGGCGCGTAGTACGGCAAGGCTGACGATGGCCTTGACTGCCAGTACACGCGCTCTTCCACCGTCGGCAGCACATCAAGCAGTGATGCAATGATCAGCAACACAACGAACGCAGGCATAATTGCGCCGTGCCGCGTAAGCTCGCGCAGCTGTTCCGGTAACCACGGATTCCAGGAACTGACCGCCCATCCTGACAGCAGCCCGGCGAAAAGCAAAAAAACCAGCGTCTGGTTCACATACATGCGTTTCTGAACCACGTCTGATCGCGGCAAGTAGTAATACAGGCTTCCCGGCATGCAAAGGGTTGCGACCGCCACAATAGTTCCGGCCGTCAGCCACAACAGGCGGTATTCGCCGAACGCCGTTGGGTCGAGGCAGCGCGTCAACACTACGGGGAGCAGGAACTGGATCGCAAAGTCGAACGCGTTCGCGACCCCCAGGGACAGCGCTCGATGTCCGAGCCGCTGCAGCGAAGGCGTTGCTGCTGTTTCCGTCTCGCCATCGATTGGCGGCGTTGCGCTGGACGAATCAGGACCGGTGGGACTTTGCGGACGCGTGTCCAAAAGAGTCAAGTCATATGCCATTTATGTGAAGTACCGGTACATCGTTGTCATTGCGCTTGGGAATACGTAATGTAGAGCGGTTGTGTTTTGAAGGGTTCCGCTTCTTTTTTGAATTAGACGATTTGCAAGCAAGCCGAATGATTTGCATCCGCCCGTGACTCACTTGCCAAATACGCGGCGCAAATGCCGTGCCGCGCCAAAACGCCGTGCAATGTCATGCTAGCGCTGTAACATGCCTTCGTGCCGCGCTCGTCTTGCGCCATTTGGACTAATCGCAGCCGCAAGAATCCGGGGCAGGACAAGGCCCTGGCTCAGCGTTGCGCAACGTGCCCTGGTCCCGCAGGATCAGTGCGCATAGCGGCGCGGGTTTTTGGAGCGGCGTGCGCGCTGCGAAAGGCGATTGATGCATGCCCATACATCATGCCCACCGAAAACCACAGAAATGATTGTTCCACGCCGGGCGTCAGGCTACTGTCCGTTGCATAGGACAGCAGCAGACTTGCCAGCCCCGCTGCCGATCCTGCATAGAAGCCGCGCAGTGTTGGGTTTAATCCGGCATCGCGGCTCAGCGCGCGAAAATTTTTCCAGACATGCCAGAAATACGCGCACAGCAAAATCAGCCCGATGATTCCCATGTCCAGCACCGCCTGAAGATAAGCGTTGTGCGGGTGTTCGACGGGAAGAAAGGTAATACCGCCACCCGTGCGCATGGGCTCGGACCACATTATCGAGCCAAGGCCATGGCCGTAAATCGGACTGCGCGCCAATTCCGGCAGGAGCGGCAACCACAGGTAATCAATGCGCCCGGCCGAAATGGTATCCACAGATCCGCTGCCAACGCCCATCAGCACGCGCTCGTAAACTGCACCGGGCAACGCGACCAACACGCACGCCGCCAGCAATCCGAAAAGCATCCACGTCCTGGCATTACGGCGCCATACCAGATATAAAACGTTTACGACAATGAAACTCAGGAATGCGCCCCGTGAAAACGTAAGAACCAGCGCAACCACCACGACCACCATGGAAACCAGCAGTGCGAGCCTGAATGCGGAATTTTTCGACTCCGCCCACGTGAACAGCAATAGCGCATACGCAGAAACGTATAGCCGCCCAAGCGCGTTCGCATGCATGCCGAGCGCGGAGAGCACTTCACGCGACTCGCTGCCCGCCATATCCTTCAATGATGTACCGGACAATAGAACAAACACGATAACCATCGCGCTCATTACCCATATCGCAGCAACTGCCGGGTACAAAAAGCGTTCCGGCTTGTCGGACCTTGCCATGGCCGCACCCACTACCAGCGCGAATACCACCATGATCAGCGGCTTCATGACCATGTCGCGAAAGTAGCCGCTGGCGTTTTCGAACTCGAT
>C688J18823_10002794_pt1 | contig 10968 bp, 8 predicted proteins | sample HopSoiMetagenom1_FD_18823 | JGI IMG/M metagenome (IMG submission 18823) | reverse complement strand
TACGATGACGGCGAGCACGACGATCACCGCAGGCACGACGAAGGGCCAATAGGACGGCGGCCGCCAGGCGCGCTCGGCGCCCGTGGCGGCGGGCCGGCCGATCCCGGCCGGCTCGCTCGCGGCGATCTCGCTCACGCCTTCTCGCTGCGCTCCAGGATCGGCCGGAACTGGTCGTTCGCCTTCTTCAGCTCCGTCGCGGGATCGGCCCCGGACAGCGTCGCCGTGACCGCGGCGCCGACGAGGTCGCGGAACTCCGCCACCGGAACGATCACCGGCAGGCCGAGCTTCGAGATCTTCGCCGATCCGATCACCGATTGCAGCCATTCGGGCGGCATCTTGACGCCGCTGCGGACACCCTCGTCGTTGAGGATCGACGCGCGGAACGGCACGCCGCCGCCGATCTGGAGCAGGCGCGCGCCCATCGCTTTCGACACCGCCCACTGGCAGTAGAGATAGGCGGCCTCCTTGTTCTTGCTCGCCTGCGTAATGCCGATGCCGTCGCCGTAGGTCGCCGAGTATTGACCCTTCGGCCCCTTGGGGACGAGGGCGTAGCCGACCTTGCCGACGACGCGCGACGCGTTCGGATCCTCGACCGGCGGCGCCCAGCCGACGCCGTCGATCCACATCGCGGCGCGGCCCTGCGTGAAGGACGCCATCGACTCCATCCAGTTGAACCCGGCGACGCCGGGAGGGGCGGGCTTCGTCAGGAGGCGCTGGTAGAGCTTCGTCGCCTCGATCGCCTCCGGCCCGTCGGTCTGGATGTTGCCCTTGGCGTCGAGGAACTCGCCGCCGTAGTTGAGGAAGAAGTTGGTCCACAGCGTCATGTTGGCGTTGCGCAGGCCGCGCCCGACGAAACCGTAGATCCCCTCCTTCGGGTCGGTGAGCTTCTCGGCGAGGCTCGCCATGTCCTCGAGCGTCTCGGGCAGCGCCGCGCCCTTCTTCTGGAAAATTTCCTTGTTCCAGTAGAGGATGAAGTAATCGACCGACCACGGCAGCGAGTGCAGCTCGCCCTTGTCGTTCTTGGCGAACTGAAGCCCGCCGGGCGAGAAGTCGCCCTCGACGAGGTCGGGCGCGGTGAGGTTCTGGTCCTTCAGGTAGGGCGTCAGGTCGGCGAGCCAGCCGGCCTTCTCGAACTGGCGCTTCTGCACGTGGTAGCTCACATGCACGACGTCGAAGCTCGGGCGGCCGGAGGTCAGCTCGATGACAGCCTTCTGCCGCTGCTGCTGCTCGGGAATGACCTCGGACAGCACCTTGATGCCGGTGAGCTCGGTGAACTCCGCCGCGTGACGCTGCAGGAGGTCGCCGCGCGGCCCCTTGATCAGGTTCACCTCGAGCGTCGTGCCGGCGAACTTCTTCCAGGCGACGTCGGCGAAGGCCGGCGAGCTGCCGGCAAAGCCGACTGCCGCGGTCGAGCCGGCGAGGAATGCGCGGCGGGTAAGGGCGTCCTTGTCGAGCATGCGTGTCCTCCTGCGTTCGTTTGCGTGGGCCGGCCGTTCGCCGGTCCTTGTCAGGGATTAAGCGCCCGCCCACAGTACGGGTCAATCGGGCTGGTGCGGATTGGGGGACCTCGTTTGGGCGATACGTTGCGCTTCGGCGTCAGTCCGGCTCTGGTGACCCCGTTCGGGCGCGACCGCAAGGTCGACATCGAAGCGCTTGCCGCCCACGCGACGGATCTGCTCGGGCGCGGCTGCACCTCCGTGACGCTCTTCGGCACGACCGGGGAGGGTCCCTCCGTTCCGCCAAGCGAGCGCGAGGCGACGGCGGCCGGGCTCGTGCGGGCCGGCATAGCGCCGGAAAAGCTCGTCGAGGGTGTGATCGCCTGCTCGGTCGAGGAGGCGGCCGAGAGCACGAGAGCGGCGCTGCGAAGGGGGGCGAAGGCGGTGCTCCTGGCGCCGCCATTCTACTTCCGGCCGGTCCCCGACGAGGCCGTTTTCGCCTGGTTCGCGGAGGTGCTCGGCAGCGTCGGCGAGGGCCTTCGCGACGTGATCCTGTACCACATTCCGAGCCTCACCGGTGTTTCGCTCTCGATCGAGCTGATCGCCCGCCTGCGGACCGCCTTTCCGGCGGCGATCACGGGGGTGAAGGACAGCGCTGCCGACGCGCAGGCCTCGATGCGCCTGATCGAGGCGCACGGCGACCTCGCGATTCTGGTCGGCGACGAAACCTATCTCGGACGAGCCTGCGCGGCGGGAGCCGCGGGCTCGATCTGCGGGCTTGCAAACCTCGTGCCCGAAGCCGTCATCGCGGTCGCCGCGAGCGGCCGCGACGATCCTCGCATCCAGGCCCTTGTCGAGGCGATCAACCGCCACCCGATGATCCCGATGGTGAAGGCGCTGGTCGCGCATCTGCGCCGCGAACCGGCCTTTGCGACCGCCTCGCCGCCGTTGCCGACGCCGGCTGCCGCGACGGTCCGCGAGGTGCTGCCGTATCTCGAAGCTTTCTTCACGAGCGAGCAAAGCGGATCGGCACGCCTGCGTGAACGATGAAGCAGGCCGACGGCACGCGGGCGTGCGCTTAGTCGAGCCCTATGCGGCTGCCGGTGGCGCCGTTCAGGAGACGCTTGAGGTGAAAGCTCGCAAGCTGGTCGGCGCCGCGGCTGCCGACCAGGCCGGCGAAGGCCGAGATCGAGCCAGGATCGCCGGCTTCCATCATGGCGAAGGCCTTGAGGTAAGTGCCTGTCCCGGGCTCGGCGTATTCGACGGGCGTCAGCGGCTCCAGGGCACGGATCGGCTCCGATCGGCCCTTCAGCATGAGATCGCCGATCGGGCGGCCGACAAAGCCCTCGGCCCGTGCCGCGACGTCGTGGCTGACGCAGATCGACGTGCCGAGCTGCTTGTTCACCGATTCGAGACGAGCAGCGACGTTGATGGTGTCGCCGTAGGCCGTGTATTCGAAGAAGCGGCTGCCGCCGAAATTGCCGACGATCGCCGGTCCGGCATGAACGCCGATCCGCGTCGCCCCCAAGGCAACGCCGCGCTCGCTCCAGGCCTGGCGGAACTCGCGCGCGAACGCGTCGAGCGCGAGCGAGCACATGACCGCCCGCGTCGCATGGTCGGGCTGCTCGCCCGGCGCGCCGAACAGCACGTGCAGCGCGTCCCCGACGATCTTTGCGACGGTGCCGTCATGGGCGAAGACGACCTCGGTCATGCCGGCGAGGTAGTCGTTCAGAAGCGGCTCCAGCACCTCGGGGTCGAGCGTCTCGACGAGCGTCGTGAAGCCGGTGATGTCGGTGAACAGCGTCGCGATCTCGCGGCGCTGCCCGCCGAGATCGATGGTCTCGCCATCCAACGCCAGCCTTTCGGCGAGATTGGGCGAAAAGTAGCGCGACAGCGACGCGTGCGCGCGCTCGGCGGCAAGCTGCCGGCGCCGCGCCTCGCGCAGGATGCCGACATGCCGGATGGTCTTGGCGATCGTCGTCTCGAGATCGACGAAGTCGATTGGCTTCGTCACGAAATCGAACGCGCCGCGGTTCATCGCCGTCCGGATATTCGCCATGTCGCCATACGCGGAGACGATCACGGTCGAGAGGTTGTCGTCGCTTTCCTGGAGCTTTCCGAGCAAGGACAGCCCGTCCATGCGCGGCATGTTGATGTCGCTGAGCACCATGTCGACGTCGCGGTTGCCGTCGAGCATGCTCAAGGCCTCGACGCCGTCGCGGGCGAAGAGGAAGCTGACGCTGCCATCCCGGATCTGCCGCCGGAACTTCTGCAGGATCAGCCCTTCGAGGTCGGGCTCGTCGTCGACGACGAGGATTTTCGCGCTCATCCGACTTGCCCGAGCCGTGCTTCGATCTCGTCGCGCAAGGCGGCAAAGTCGATCGGCTTCGTCAGCAGGGACTCGGCGCCGCCTTCGAGCGCCTTGCGCTTCGTGTCGTCATCGCCATAGGCGGTGATCATGATGACCGGAACGTCCGGGCGCGCGGCCCGGGCCTTCGGCAGCAGCTCGAGGCCACTCATCCCCGGCATGTTGATGTCCGACAAGATCAGGATCAGGGGCGTGCCCCTGATGTCGGTGATGCGCTGGAGGGCCGCGACGGCAGATCGAGCGAACTCCATCACGAAGCGCCCGGCCCTGACATCCTGTCTGAAGCGCTGCCGGAACAGCAGCTCGACGTCGGGCTCGTCGTCGACGACGAGGATCAGCACGCTCACCGCTTCACCTCATCGTTCGCGGGCGAGGCGGCCGCGCGCGGAAGGACAATTCTGAACTCGGTGTACTCGCCGGGGCTGGTATCGACCTCGATCGAGCCGCGATGCTGCTTCACGACGATGTCATGGCTGAGGGAGAGCCCGAGGCCCGTCCCCTCTCCGGCGGGCTTCGTCGTGAAGAAGGGGTCGAACATCTTTTCCTTGACCTCGGGCGGTATGCCGGTGCCGTTGTCCCGTATGCGGATTTCGACGCGGTCGCCAAGGTTCCGCGTCGCCGCCAGAAGGATGGGCTCGTAGGCAGCGCTCGCCCGCTCCTTGCGCTTCACCGTCGCGTAGAAGCCGTTCGATATCAGGTTGAGGAACACCCGGGTGATCTCCTGGGGCAGCACATCGACCTCGCCGGCGGAGGGATCGAGGGAGCGCTCGATGGTGACGTTGAAGCCCTGCTTCTCGGCGCGCGCCCCGTGATAGGCGAGATTGAGACTCTCCTCGACGAGCAGGTTGATGTCCGCAACCCTGCGCTCGCCGGATCCGGCGCGCGAGTGCAGCAGCATGTTCTTGACGATCGAATCGGCGCGCTTGCCGTGCTGGACCACCTTGCCGAGGTTGCCGGCAAGCAGCGCCATCAATTCCGCCGCCTGCTCCTCATCGGGCGGCGTCGAGCGGATCGCATCCTTGAGCTCATCGATGAGCTCTATCGAAAGCGCGGCGAAGTTGTTGACGAAGTTCAGCGGGTTCTTGATCTCGTGCGCGATGCCGGCGGTCAGCTGGCCAAGCGAGGCGAGCTTCTCGGTCTGGATCAGCCGCTCTTGCGCCGCCCTGAGCTCCTCCAGCGATTTCGCCAGTTCCCGGGTTCGCGCTTCGACATCCTCGAACAGGCGGGCGTTCTGGATGGCAACGACGGATTGAGCGGCAAAAGTCTGGAGGAGATCGATCGTCGAGGCCGGAAACGCACCCGGTTCCTTGCGGCGCACCACCAGGGCGCCGACGATTCCGCCGGGTCTCAGGAGCGGAACGGCCAGGAGCCCGCGATAGCCTGCGCCGAGGATGAGGTCTCGCATCGGCGAGGCCGCCTCGGTCATGAGATCCGGCACTTGCACGGCCTGGCCGCTCTCGGCCGCGGCTCCGATATAGGATTCGCCAAGCCGAACGCCGCCCTGCTTGCCGATCTCCGCGATCATCGCATCGCTCATGCCGTAGGTGGCGCGCAGGCGAAACTTCTGACGCAGCTTGCTGAAAACGTAGATCGCGCCCGCATCGGTCGCCGAGAGCTGCACCGCCTTGGCGACGATCGTCTTGAGAACCGTCTCAAGGTCCAGGGTCGAGTTGACGGCTTGGCTGACCTCGCCGAGCGCCTGCAGTTCGCCGACGGACTTCGCGAGCTCGCCCGTTCTTGCCTGGACCTCGTCGAACAGGCGCACATTCTCGATCGCGATCACCGCCTGGTCGGCGAAGGTCGTGACGAGCTCGATCTGCTTGTCCGTGAAAGGCCGCACCGCACGGCGCGTCAGCACGACGACGCCGATCGGGGTGCGCTCGCGCAGCAGCGGCACGCACAGAACGGTGCGGTAGCCGGCCTTCTCCTGGACGTCGCGCAGGCGGTAGTTCGGGTCCGCCAGGACGTCGGCGACGTGAACCGTGCTGCCCCCTTCCAGCGTCCGCCCGATGATGCTGCCCGCGCCCGGCGTATGCGGGATGCCGACCAGGTACGCCTTCAGCTCCGGCGAGTAGCCGAACGTCGCAGCGTAGTGGAAGGCCGTGCCGGTCTGGCGAGCGACGGCCGCCATGTCGGCCTCGCACAGCCGCGCTGCCGATTCGACGAGCGTGTCGAGCACGGGCTGGAGCTCGAAGGTCGAGCGGCTGATGACCTTCAGAACCTCCGCCGTCGCGGTTTGCTGCTGCAACAGCTCCTCGAGGTCGCGAGTGCGTGCCTGGACTTCGTCGAAGAGGCGCACGTTCTCGATCGCGATCACCGCCTGATCCGCGAAGGTGGTGACGAGGTCGATCTCCCGCTGATTGAAGGGCCGAACCTCGCGGCGTCCGAGCGCCATGACGCCGATCGGCTTGCCGTGGCGCACCAACGGGACCCCGAGCAGGGTGCGATATCGGCCGGTCCGTTTCGCTTCGTCCCAGGTGTAATCCGGGTCCCGCTCCACGTCCTCGATCTGAACGATCTTGCCTTCCAGCAAGGCTCGACCCGAGATGTTTCCCTTCTCCGGCCGAACCGGAATCGCCCGGACGTATTCGATGAACTCGTCCGAGAAGCCGTACAGCGCCTCGCGGAAGAACGAGCCGTCCCGCTGACGCGTGATGGTCCCGATATCGGCGTCGCCCAATCGCGCTGCCGATTGGACGAGCGTATCGAGCACCGTCTGCAGGTCGAAGGCCGAGCGGCTGATGACTTGCAGCACCTCGGACGTCGCCGTTTGCTGCTCCAGCGCCTCGGTGAGCTCGGCGGTGCGCGTCTGGACCTCCTCGAACAGGCGCGCATTCTCGATCGCGATGACGGCCTGGTCCGCGAAGGTGGTGACGAGTTCGATCTGCTTGTCACTGAACGGCGCAACCTCGGTCCGCGCCAGAAGAATGGCACCGAGCAGCACGCCCTCCCGCATCAGCGGCACACCGAGAACCGTGCGCTGCCGCCCCACACGCTGCCATTCGAGGTGTTTGAAGTCCGGATCGGCGAGCACATCGACGATGTGAACAGTGCTGTGCTCGAGAGCGACGCGGCCGGTGACGGACCCACGGTCGATCGCGATCGGCTTCCTGGCAAGATACTGTATGTGCTTGGCCTGCATTCGGTTCGCCGCAACGAGCTCGCAAATCTCACCGTCGCATTTTGCAATGAAGGCGTATTCGGCCGAGCAGAGCCCCGCTGCCGTCTGGACAATTGCTTCAAGAACCGGTTGCAACTCGGAGGGAGAGCGGCTGATCACATTGAGCACGTCGCTCGTTGCGGTCTGATAGCCGAGAGCTTCCGCCAGCTCGGCCGTGCGAGCATTGACCTCATCGAACAGTCGAACGTTTTCGATCGCGATGACCGCCTGGTCGGCGAAGGTCTCGACGAGCTCGATCTGCTTCTCGGCGAAAGAATGCACCGCGCTGCGAGTCAGAATGATGACCCCCAAGACGAAGCCGTCGCGCAGCAGCGGGATGCCGAGCGTGGCCCGATAGTTCCCGAGTTTCTGGCTTTGCCGCAGCTCATATTCCGGATCGGCGAGGCAGTCGGGCAGATGAATTGTGCGTCGCTCGAGGGCAACCCGGCCGCAGACCGAACCGCGATCTGGCGTGAGGGGGTGATCGGTCAGGAACTCAACCTGCTCGGGCGAGGCATTCCGATGTGACGCCAAATGGAAGAGCCCGTTCCTTTTCCGCATGATGAAGACGTTCTCTGCCTGGCATAAGCGCTGCGCCGTTTCGGCGATCGCATCGAGCACCGGCTGGATGTCGGATGGCGAGCGGCTGATCACATTGAGCACTTCACTCGTCGCGGTCTGATATTCGAGGGATTCCTGCAGCTCGGCGGTGCGCGTCTGGACTTCCTCGAACAGGCGCGCATTCTCGATCGCGATGACGGCCTGGTCGGCGAAGGTCTGGAGCACGGCGATCTGCTTCTCGGAGAATGGCCGGACCTCCGTCCGGCGAATGACGATTGCGCCGATCGCAACCTCCTCCCGCAGCAGGGGCGTGGCGAGAAGCGTTCGGTGGCCCTGCCTCATGGCCATCGCGTGCCCGTCCGGGAACTCCTCCGCGGCCGCTTGGAGGTCGGCGACGTGCATCGGCTTGCCGTCGACGATCGCCCGTCCGGTCACCCAGCCGCGTGAGATCGGCCACTTCGCGATGTCGACCGGAATGGGGCCGCGATGCGAGGCGACCGAAAGGAACTCGCCTTCCCGCAGCAGGATGACGGCGTCGTAGGCGTCACAGAGGCGGCGAGCCGTTTCCACGATCGCGTCGAGAACCGGCTGGATCTGAGCCGGCGAGCGGCTGATGACGTTGAGCACGTCGCCGGTCGCAGTCTGGTACTCGAGCGCCTCCTCGAGCTCGCGCGTGCGCGCCTGCACCTCGTCGAAGAGGCGCACGTTCTCGATCGCGATCACGGCCTGGTCGGCAAACGTCGTCACGAGCTCCATCTGGCTCGCGCTGAAGGGCTCAGGCAGGCATTTCGCGACGAAGATGACGCCGATGACGGTTCCTTCCCGGAACAGCGGCACGCCGATGGCTGCCCGATAGCCGCCGATATGCTGCGCCTCGCTCCAGGTGTAGTCCGGATCGGCGAGAACGTCGGGCACGTGCACCAGGCGGCCTTCGAGGGCGGCACGACCGGTGATGCTGCCGCGGTCGACCGGAACCTCGAGCGGCTTGAAGTAGGCCTTGATCCTTTCGTGGACCTCGGTGCCGTGACCGAAGCTCGCCGCCCAGCGGAAGAAATTGCCGTCGCGCAGGAAGAGCCAGGAATGGTCGGCGTCGCAGAGCCGCGTCGCCGACTCGACGAGCGTGTCGAGGACAGCCTCGAGGTTGAACGTCGAGCGGCTTATGACCTTGAGAACGTCGGCGGTCGCGGTCTGCTGCCGCAGCGCCTCGCCGAGCTCGTCCGTCCGCGCGCGGACCTCCTGGAACAGCCGCACGTTCTCGATCGCGATCACCGCCTGATCGGCGAACGTGGTCACGAGCTCGATCTGGGCCTGCGAGAACGGCGAGACGGTGCTGCGCAGGAGCCCGAGCGCGCCGACGGCCAACCCGTCGCGCATCAGCGGCACGCCGAGCATGGTGCGAAAACGTCCGATGCGCTGGAACTCGGGGTAGGCGTAGTCCGGATCGGCGAGGCAGTCCTCGACGTGGACGGGGCCGCCCTCCAAGGTCGCGCGGCCGATCAGCGATCCCGGCCCCGGCGAAAGCGGGTGCTCGACGGCATACCTGACGAGCTCGGCATCGGCCCGGTTCGCTGCGACCGTGTGGTAGAGCCCGTCCGCCTTGCGCACGTAGGCAAGCGCAAACTCTGCCCCGCAGAGGCGCGCCGCGGTCGCGACGATCGCCTCCAGAACGGGCTCCACGCGCGAGCCCGGTCCCATCGTCGAGACGATGCGCAGGATCTCGCCCGTCGCCGCAAGCTGCTCGGCAAGCGCGAGCTCGCGCGCCGACGGCGCGCTTGCGGCAGCGGGTTCACGCTCGACGCTCCGGCGCCGCCTCACGCGTTTGCCTCGCCGGCATCCGCCGGTGCCTCCGGCCGGCTCATTCGACGACCTCGTCGGCGCGGGCGATGAGCGCGGGCGGAATGCTCCTAACCGCCGCAGCGGTCACGAGTCCCTTGACGACCTCCCGCCGCTTCATCGAGCCCCTCTCGCACCCGCCTAGAGGCCAGTGAAGCATGCAACGTCGCGAAGCGAAAGGCGGCTGCGCCTTGTCGGAACTTGCCCGCACGTCCCCGGTTGTGTGTTCACGAACTCGCCGAGCTCCCGCCTGCCGCATGGCGGTGCGCTCATCCCTGGAAGCACTCGAAACCAAATAGCCGGTCTGACCGTGAGCACGTAGGCCGGCGGGCCTTACCCTGGAGACGAGCGATGGCCGACAAGACGAGCTTCACGCCGGAGGAATGGGCGCGGGTCGTCGCCAGTCCCCTCCTGGTCGGGATGGCGATCACGGCAGCCGACCCGAGCGGCGTGTGGGGGCTGCTGAAGGAAGGGATGGCCGGCGGCTGGGCCCTTGTCGAGGCAAAGCAGAATGCGCAAGCCAGTCCGCTGGTGAAAGCGGTGGCGGAGGGCTTCTCCGATTCCGCCACGCGAACCGCGGTGCAGCAGCACATCCAATCGCAGTTCAAGGGCGCGAAGATGCCTGAGGTGAAAGCAAAGGCGATCGGCGAGTTGCGGGCCGTCTCCGCGCTCCTCGACCAGAAGGCGCCGCAGGACGCCGGCGCCTTCAAGGCGTGGCTTCGGGAGGTTGCCCAGAAAGCCGCCGAGGCTGGAAACGAAGGCGGATTCCTCGGCTTCGGCGGCGTTGCGGTCAGCGATGCCGAAAAGGCCACGCTTGCGGAGATCGCCGGCGCCTTGGGAACCGGTGGCGCGACCCGCGCCTGAGGGAGGACACCATGAGCATCTTCGGAAAGATCAAGGACGCGATCTTCGGTTCGGCGAAAGCCAAGGAGGCGGCGCCGGCAAGTCCGGCCGCACCTTCGTCGCCAGGCGCGCCCGCCGGCGCGTCGCCGCCGAAACCGACGGCCGGAGCGGCGCCGGCGGCGAGCGCGCCGATCTCGCAGGTCGACGTCGAGGCCGTGCTGACGGAGCGCGCCGCGCAAAACAAGCAGAAGCTCGATTGGCGCCGCTCGATCGTCGACCTGATGAAGCTTCTCGATCTCGACAGCAGCCTCGCCGCGCGCAGGGAGCTCGCCAAGGAGCTGGGTTACGCCGGCGACACGGACGACTCCTCAGCCATGAACATCTGGCTGCACAAGCAGGTCATGACCAAGCTTGCGGCGAGCGGCGGCAAGGTGCCGGACGATCTCAAGACATGATCGACGGCTCATGACGCTTGCCGGGGCGTGTCGAATGCTCGATCGTGAAGAACGGGTGCGGCATCTCACTCGCTCGCAGCACGCTCAGCGGCGGCAGCCAGCTGCCGACGAAGCGCCTTCATCTCCTCGAACCGCTCCGTCACGTCGCGCATGAGCGCCGCCATGCCGACCATGCGGCCGATCTCGTCCTTGAGCGGCACGATCGTGAACTCGACCGAGATCCGCTCGCCGTCCTTGCGGATGGCCGGCACCGAGAGAAGATCCCCGTCGCCGTACCGGCTCCGGCCGGTCTCGACGACCCGCCGCCAGCCC
>C688J18823_10002793_pt1 | contig 10969 bp, 11 predicted proteins | sample HopSoiMetagenom1_FD_18823 | JGI IMG/M metagenome (IMG submission 18823) | reverse complement strand
CCGCGCCAGCGACCAGCCGGCGAATGCCTCGGCGAGGCTCACCTCCTCCGGCCCGACGCCGAGCGCGCGCAGGCTCGCCAGCAGCACGAGGAAGACCGACAGCTGCAGCGCGAGCGTTGCGAGCGTGAGCACGTGCCAGCGNCTGCCGAGCAGGTCGATCGCGGTGCTGCGGAAGCGGACCAAGCTCTCGCCGCTCCAGCCGACCGGTCCGCGCCGCACGATACGCAGCACCGTGTTTGCGAGCCGTGCGGCGAGCTCACCCGCGATGCGCGCCATCCTCGAGCCGGCGAGTCCCGCGGCGAACGCCCCTGCGACGANGACGAAAATGGCAAGCGCGGTCGCGGCGATCGTCTTCAGCGGGGCGACGTCGCCGCCGGTCAGCGTGACCAGCGCGAACGCGACAGCCGGCAAGCCGAGGATCGCCAGCTGGTTCCAGAGCCCCGTCAGCGTCACCGCGAGGGCGATCCGCCGCGGCAGGAAGCCCCAGCGGAAGAGCATCCCCGCCGAGATCCCCACACCGACGGCCGCTCCGCCGGGAACGAGCAAACTCGCCGCCGTCGACGCCTGCGTCACCGTCAGCGCACGCAGGAAGCCCAGTCCCGGCAGGGCCGCCATCCAGGGCGCGGCGAACAGGGCCAGGTTGAGCGCCACCGTCGCCAGCAGCACGCCGATCCAACCCCAGGACAGCTGCCGCACCTGCCCCCAGACCGCGCTGTAGTCGGCGAACTGCGGCAGGACGAAGACGTACGTGCCGACGATGACCGCGAGGGCGACGACTCCGGCAGCGCCACGCTTCAGCCAGGGCTTCCAGTCCCGGCCGACCGGCTGTTCCGCGGCAAGGCTCAGCTGGACCTCTCGAGCGGCATCGTCTCGCCGATTCCGAGGATGCGGACGGCGACGTCGGGCGCCACCTCGGCAGCCGCGCGCGCAAACTCGACCGCCGGCGCGTCTCCGGGCGCCGCGGCGAAGGCCACCCTGTACGTCCCCCAGTGGATCGGGATCGCGAGCTGCGGGCGCACCAGCCGCAGCGCTGCGGCGGCGCCCGCGGGGTCGAGGTGCCCGGCCGGCAGTCGCGACCCCCAGCCCGCGACCGGCAGCAGCGCCACGTCGACCGGTCCAATCGACTCCATGCCGGGAAAGAGATCGGTGTCCCCCGCGAAGTAGACCGTCGTCGAGCCGCTGGCGACATACCCGAGCGCCGGCGACTTCGCGGTCAGCGGCCAGCGGCCGGAGTCGTGCTCCGCCGGCACGACGCGAAGACCGAGCGCACCGAGTGGGAGCTCGTCGCCTGCGGCCACCTCCGACACGCGCTCGAACCCCCAGCGCCGCAGAGTCCGCCCCACGCCCTTCGGCACGACGACGGGCACGGAGCGGTCGAGCGGGTGGAGCGAGGCGTGGTCGAGGTGGTCGAAGTGCGCGTGNGAGAGGAGGATCCCGTCGATCCTCCCGAGCGCCCGCGGCTCGACAGCCGCCTCGCGGCGGAGATGCCACACCCGTCGCCCGAGCACGGGGNCGGTGAGGAGGCGCGTGCCGTCGACCTCGATCACGACGGTGCTGTGCCCCAGCCAGGTGAGCGCGTTCAAAGCACGTCCACCTCGATCGAACACGGCGCTGCGGCCGCCTTCATCACCCTGTCTGGATGAGGCCCGNCGGCAGAGCGGGCGTGAGAATCGTCCTCGAGGCTCGTGACCACGATCGAACAGGCCTACGACGCGCCGGGCTGGCGCCCCAGCCGACCGAAGGTCCGGCCGTTCCACCTCGTCGTCGCCTGGCTGGTCGCCGCCTCGGCGTTGCTCGTCGCCGCCTGGATCGTCCCGGGCGCCGCCGTCAACGGGTTCGTTGGAGCGCTAGCTGCCGCACTGGCGATCGCCGTCCTGAACGCGATCGTGCCGCCGCTGCTCGCGGCGCTGCGGCTGCCGCTGATGCTGCTCACGGGCCTCGTCCTGATCCTGGTCGCGGACGCGCTGATGCTGCTCTGGGCCGACAGACTCACCGACGGCGACCTGGCGATCGACTCGTTCTGGTCGGCGCTCGGGGTCGCTTTCGTCGCCTCGGCTGTGACGGTCGTGCTGGACATCGTCCTCGGCACGAACGACGACGACACCTACACGTTGCGGGTGATTCAGCGAATCGCGCGCCGTTCGGGCGAGCGCACCGTGACCGACGCGCCCGGAGTGGTCTTCCTCGAGATCGACGGGCTGGCGCTGCCGGTGCTGCGGCGCGCTCTGCGGGACGGGAGCGCGCCGACGATGGCGCGCTGGGTCGCCGACGGGGCGTACCGCTTCGCCGAGTGGGAGACGGACCTCTCCTCGCAGACGGGCGCCAGCCAGGCCGGGATCCTGCTGGGCTCGAACGACGACATCCCGGCGTTCCGCTGGGTTGAGAAGGAGACGGCGAAGCTCGTCGCGTGCTCGGGGCCGCCCGACTGTGCGGAGATCGAGCGGCGTCACGCGACGGGGGTGGGACTGCTCGCGGACGGCGGCGCGAGCCGCGGCAACCTGCTGTCCGGGGAGGCCGAGCACGTGATCCTCACGGTCAGCCGGATGGACGCCGAGAAGCGCGCGAACCCCGGCTACCGTGCCTTCTTCGCGAACGGGTTCAACGTTGTCACGGTGCTCGTGCTGTTCTTCTGGGAGGTCGTGCTCGAATGGTCCGCCGCCGGCCGGGCGAAGCGGCGTGGCGTCCAGCCGCGCGGGCACCGCGGAGGTCTCTACCCCTTCATGCGCGCGGCGCTGTGCGTCGTCGTCCGCGACCTGATCGTCTACGGCGTCCTCTCCGACATGATGAAAGGGCGGCCCGCGATCTACGCCACCTTCTCGAGCTACGACGAGGTCGCGCACCACTCGGGCCTCGAACGCGCGGACACCCTCGAGGCCCTGCGCAAGCTCGACCAGCAGTTCGGGCGGATTGAGCGGGCAAAGGAATACGCCGCACGGCCCTACGAGATCGTCGTGCTCTCCGACCACGGGCAGACGCAGGGCGCGACGTTCAAGCAGCGCAACGGCTACGGCCTCGACGAGCTGGTCGAGCGCTCGCTCGACGGAGCGGATGTGGCAGCCGTCGGCGGCGGGGACGAGAACCACGGCAACGTCGGCGACGCCTTCGGCGAGGCGACCGGCAGCACGAGCAAGAAGAAGCGCCCGAAGAACGACGTCTCCGACCGCGACGTGGTCGTGCTCGGCTCGGGCAACCTCGGGCTCGTCTACCTGATGGAGGAGCGCCACCGCCTCACGCGTGAGGAGATCGACCGCAGGCACCCACGGCTGCTGCCGGCACTGCGCGAGCACCCGCACGTCGGCTGGCTGCTCGTCCGCTCCGAGCAGGACGGCCCCGTCGCGCTCGGCGCGCGGGGAACGCACTACCTCGCGGACGGCCGCATCGAGGGCGAAGACCCACTGGCGGGCTTCTCGCCGAACGCGCCGGCACACCTGCTGCGCACGGACGGCTTCGAGCACGTCGCGGACATCATGGTCGGCAGCTTCTACGACCCGGCGCTCGACGAGGGCTGCGCCTTCGAGGAGCTGATCTCGTTCCACGGCGGCATCGGCGGCCCCCAGACGCAGCCGTTCCTGCTGGCCCCGTCACGGCTACCGCTGCCGGACGAGGCGATCGTGGGCGCGGCCGCCGTGCACGGGGTTCTGCGCGGGTGGCGACAGCAGCTGAACGGCGATGGCGCCGCCGCGGTAGTGGGCGACCGGACACTCGCGACCGCCGCCCGGTAAGTGGAGATGGCCGAGCTGACGGGGTCCCGGCTCTCGCGCGTGCGCGCGAGTCACAGCTACGGGATCGTGCTGATCCTGATCATCGCGGTGTTCGCCTTCATTGCGATCGCTCCCGACGACTCGTGGGCCGACAGCACGCTCCTGCTCCTCGAGTGCGCAGTGCTCGTGACCGCGCTCTGGACCTCGGGGCTGGCACAGGCGGACTCAAAGATCAGCCTCACCCTCGTTGCGTCGGCCGCAGCGGCGGCGATCGCCCTGCTGATCGTCGGGGGGAACGGGCTCGCGGCGGTCGTGGGCCTTCTCTCGGGGGTGCTGGCAGTCGCCACGATCCTGGTGATCGCACTCGGCGTCGCCGATCAGGGCGAGGCGAACGTGAAGGCGGTCACCGGCGCGATCTGCGTCTACGTCCTGATCGGGATCGTGTTCATCTTCATCTACGGCGTGATCGCCATCCTCGGGTCGGGCGACTTCTTCGCGCAGGGAACGGACGGGACGCGCTCGCTACGCCTCTACTTCAGCTTCGTCACGCTCGGCACGCTGGGCTACGGGGACTACACCGCGGCGGGCGAGCTCGCGCGCACCCTGGCCATCGTCGAGACGCTCTTCGGGCAGCTGTACCTCGTCACCGTGATCGCCGTCCTCGTCGCGCGCATGCGCGGCGGCGGCCGGGCCGCGGACTAGCCGGAGCCGGTCAGGTCGCTGCAGGACGAGGCGTCCTTGAAGCCCTTCTCGAGCTCGCCCTTCGCATCCGCCTGCTGAAGCTTCGTCGCCGCCGAGCTGACCTGCGTTCCCATCTTGGAGAGCGTCGCGACGATCGTGGAGGCAGCGGTCGCCGCGCCGGCCGCGCCCGAGGCGTTCTCGACCGCGTCCTTCATGGTCTGCACGTCGTCCTTGACGTCGCTCGAGAGCTGGTCGGTTGCCTCTTTCGCCTTGTCGCCGGCGTCGGTGTCGGGCTTGCCGAGGTCCTTGAGGTCGCTCGCCAGCTCGTTGGTGGCGTCGGTGATGCCGCTGGTCGCAGTCTTCAGGCTGTCTGCCGACAGGTTCCCTCCCCGTAGCGTGTCTGGGCCGACGTCCGCACCGAGCTCGACCAGGTCGTGATCGCCGAGCAGAGGCCGTCCGCCCACTCGGTTGCCGACGGCGAGGACGAGGACGAGTCGCCGGATCCCCCGCAGCCCGCGGCCAGGAGGGCCGCAAGCGCGACGGGAATCAGCGCAAGACGCTTCAGAGAGACCATCTGCTGCGCAGCTTGATGCCGCCGCCTCCGGCCGGCATCACCCCGTCGGGACGAAGCCGCCTAGCCCACGAGACCGGCGACCCCGTTCCGCAGCAACGAGACCGCCAGCAGGATCACGATCACCGCGGCCACCTTTCGCACATTGCGCTCCAGCCACAAACGAACGGAGACGAGCAGGCGCTGGGTCCACTCGCGCGCGACCAGCAGCAGCACGAGCGCCGTCGCCAGCGGGAGCAGCGAGACGACGGAGAAGAAGACCCAGGCTACGACGTACTCGCCGGCGCTGGGATCGAGCTCGGAGATGTCCTTGAGCGCGATCGGGATGAACGCCCCCGGGTTGGCGAGGGCCGCGCCGGCGCCCAGGATCGCCACGACCGGTGATGAGGCGACCTTCTCCATCTGCGCGAGCATCGCGGCCGACCGCGCCTCGTTCGGAGGCCGCCGGAGGACGCGCACGACGAACACGATCAACAGCGCTCCGAGGATCAGGTCCAGGACCGCGACCCAGGTCTTGGGCGTGCTCGGCGTCTGCGAGGCGGCCGCGTCCCCGAGCACGAGCGCGGCAACCACGCCGATCCCGAGCGTTGCGCCGAGCGCGCCGAGGTAGAACCAGAAGCCGGTGCGGAGCGGTCGCCGGCCGAGGACCAGCACGAGCACCGAGAACGTCAGCGTCGTGGGCGAGCACATCGCGGCCAGCGCGGTCAGCGCCAGCTCGGTGTCGATCCAGCCCAAGCGGGACTAGGCCTTACGCATGCTTCGCCGCGCGCTTCGCCGCCTTGCGGTCGGCGCGCGCGGCCTTCTGCTCCGCGGCCTTGTCCTTCGCGCCGACATAGGACGTCTGCACCAGTTCCTTGCCGCCGCTCCAACCGAAGACCCAGGTGACCAGCACGATCGCGAAGATGATGTTCCAGGCGGTCGTGACGAGCTGCTGTGCGACCGAGTAGGCGGTGGCCGTCGTGGGATCGGTGATCCCGTTCAGCGAGGCGACGTTGAAGGCCTGGTTCACGCCGGCGCCGCCCGGCGTGACGGAGGTGACGTTCGCGATCGAGTTGCCGCCGGCGATCCGCATCAGCGTGTGGAAGCTGACGGGGATGTCGTAGGCCGCGAGGAACACGGCCATCACGCCGAGGCTCGCGAGCCAGCCGAGAAGCGACGGGCAGAAGACGCGCACGAAGTACTTCCTCGGCTCGGAGAGGATCCCGCCCCCCTCCTTCGCGTCGTCCCACCAGCTGACGACCTTCGGCCATCATCGCCCGGACGAGCATGTAGATCAGCGCGGCGCCGCCGAGCACCAGGATCGCGACCGCCCACGGGTGCTCGTGCACCCAGGCGAACTTGACGTCGAACGAGCCGCCGACCGACAGGAAGAGGTACAGGTAGGTGAAGAGCCCGCTGAGGGTGAAGAAGATCTTCTCGACGACGTAGGCGCCGAGGATGCCCGAGAAGGTCGCGTGGGCGATGATCGTCGTGAACATCAGCAGCATCACGAAGGTGCCGATGTTCGCCGGCAGGAACCCGTTCAGCGCGACCGAGGTCGCGTAGCAGGCAAGCACGACGCGGAAGCTGGTGCTCGGGTAGGCGTAGCGCAGGATGGCGAACCACGCGAACGCGGTGGCCACCGTCTGGAGCGTCTTCAGCGCGACTGCCGCGACCAGGTACGCGGCCGAGATGTCGCTGATCGTGTCCCAGAGGTTGGAGAACCAGCCGCGGATGTCCCAGCCGAGCAGGTACGCGGCGGCGCCCATCACGATGATCAGGAGCGCCCAGATCAGCAGCCGGCTCAGCTGCCAGCGGCGCGGCGATTCCGGTGCGACGGCGACCGCGGCTTCGCTCACGAGAGGGCTCCGATCGGGGCGGCGCCGTGGCAGCGCTTCCATTTCTTCCCGTTGCCGCACGTGCACAGCTCGTTGCGGCCGCGTTCCGCGTCGGCGGCGGCGTAGAGCTGCACGATCGTCGACGGGGCGCGGTTCTGTGCGAGCAGCGCGGCCATCGTTCGCATCGGCCCGTCGACGTGGTGGAAGAAGCCCTTGAACCCGGCGCAGAGGTAGTTCAGGCCGCCCTCGCCGTCGGGCGTGCGGATGAAGCGGTCCTTCGGGCAACCGCCGTGGCAGGCGAAGCGGACGTCGCAGTCGAGGCAGTACTGCGGCAGCGTCTCGCGCTTGTCGAGGCCGAACTGTCGTTGCTGCGGCGAGTCGACGAGCTCGAGCATGCTCGTCATCCTGATGTTGCCGAGCTTGTGCTCCGGCTCGACGAAGTGGTCGCACGAGTAGAGGTCGCCGGTGTGCTCGAGAGCCAGCGCCAGGCCGCACGTCTCGGAATGGACACAGAGGCTCGGCGGCTCGCCCACCCAGTTGGCGAGCGCGACGTCGAACATCTGCACGTAGACCTCGCCGACGTCGCGCCGGACCCATTCCTCGAAGACGTCGATCAGGAAGCGGCCGTACTGCTCGGCCGTCACGGAGCGATGGGTGACTCCGTCGCCGTCCTGGACGTACAGCGGACGGTCGCGCCAGGACGTCCACTCGACCGCCCCGTTGCCGTCCCCGTTCGTGTCGGCCTCGCCGAGCCGCTCGATGATGGGGATGAACTGCACGAACCGTGCGCCCAGCTCGTCACGGAGGAAGCAGTAGACCTCCCTGCCGCGGTCGGCATTCTCCGCGTGGATCGTCGTGAGCGCGTTCCAGTCGACTCCGGCCCTGCGCAGCGCCTCCAGCCCGCGCACGACCTTGTCGAAGCTCCCCTTTCCGCCCTTGTCGACGCGGTAGGCATCGTGGAGCTCGCGTGGCCCGTCGATCGAGGCGCCGACGAGGAAGTCGTTCTCCTTGAAGAACGCTGCCCACTCGTCGTTGATCAGCGTGGCGTTCGTCTGAATCGTGTACGCCGCCCGCTGGCCGGGGGCGAGATGCCGGTTCGCGATCTCGACCGAGCGGCGGAAGAACTCGACGCCCATCAGTGTCGGCTCCCCGCCCTGCCACGCAATTGCCACTTCCGGGACGCGCGAGTGCGCCTCGATCAACTGCCGCAGGTACTCGTCGAGCAGCTCGTCCGCCATCCGGAAGCGGCTGCCCGGGTAGAGCATCTCCTTCGAGAGGAAGAAGCAGTAGGAGCAGTCCAGGTTGCAGACCGCCCCGGTCGGCTTCGCGAGCAGATGGAACGCCGCCGGCGCCCCGGTGCGCACGCTCGCCGTCTGCTCCTCCGCTGTCTGCGACACCGTCTCCGCTCTCTCTCGTCGAGGCCCCCGCCGCCGGCGCCGCCGCCCCCGGGCGGCACCGGCGAGCCGTCAGTCAGGGGGTCAGCTTGCCGTGCGCGCCATCACGGAGGTGTCTTCGGCCGGCCTGGCGATCATGTACACCAGCACGCCGACCAACGGCAGGAAGATGATGAACAGCGTCCACATCGCCTTCGAAAGACCGGAGTGGTCGTGGCGGCGGAAGTTGTCCGACAACACCATGATCAGCAGCCAGATCCAGATGACCCAGGCGAAGAAGATGGTCATCGTCCAGAAGATGTCCATGAACGGGTAGTCACTTGCGAGCACTGCGAGCACTGAGCCTCTCCCTCGTCGGGGTCGTTTGACGCTTGGAATGGTCGCGCCGGGCGGCCCGCGCGGCATCGTCCCAACGGGGTGATGCGGCCCCCGGCAGAACAGCCAGGATTGGCGCATCTGCCGCTGGCTCGCATATTCCGGCTCCCCTGTCCTGCTCGAGGCGCTCCTCTACGGTCGGCAGAATTCGCTGATCGTTCAGAGCCTGCACTCGCGGCTCGGCGCCGAGGAGACCAATGGCGACGGCTTCGGGATCGGCTGGTACGGCGACCAGGATGCCCCGGCGGTCTTCCACAGCATCGAGCCCGCCTGGAACGACCGCAACCTGCGCGAGCTCGCCGGCCACATCGTCGCTCCGGTCCTCTTCGCGCACATCCGAGCCTCGACGGGATCACCCGTGCAGCAGACGAACTGCCACCCATTCCGCCACGGCCGCTGGCTCTGGATGCACAACGGCTTCCTCGACGGCTTCGACAAGGTCAAGCGAGACCTGACGATCGCCGTCGACCCCGAGCTCTATCCGGAGATCGAAGGCACCACCGACACCGAGCTGATGTTCCACCTCGCGCTGACATTCGGCCTCGAAGACGACCCGCCGAGCGCGGTCGCGCGCATGATCGGCCTCGTCGAGACGATCGGCCGCGAGCACGGAGTCGAGTTCCCGTTCCAGGGGACGATCGCCACCACCGACGGCGAGCGCCTCTGGGCGTTCCGCTACTCGAGCGAGGGGAAGTCGCGCTCGCTGTTCTTCAGCACCGACGTTCGCGCGCTGCGGGAGCTCTACCCGGACAACGAGGAGCTCCGTAACTTCGGCGACGAGTCACGGCTCGTTGTCTCGGAGCCGCTCGGCGACCTGCCGGGCGTGTGGAACGAGGTTCCGGAGTCGTCCTACGGCGTCATCCAGCCGGGCCAGGACGAGCTCCACCCGTTCGCGCCGACGACGGACGCCGTCGGCGCGGCACGCGCGGGCTAGTCGACTAGGGCAGCCGGCAGAGGACTTTCCCGAAGAAGTCGCTGTCGGGGGTCAACTCGGCGCTCATGACGACGCAGTTGTCGTACTTGGTGGAAATCAGCTCGCCTTCCTCGGGCAGCCGCGCGACCTCCATCTCCTCGAAGTCCTGGAAGCCGGGTCCCTGGATCGTGACGATGATCCGTTGCACCTACTGTCGCGCCATCGCGATCTTCAACCGCTCGTCCGGGGTGATCAGGTGGTCGCTGTCCTCCGCGTCGTCCCCGAGGTCGATCTCGACCCAGCGAACGCGCCCGTTGAACTCGAGCTCGTCCGCGGCGAGATCGTCGGAGACCGGCGTGCCGCTGTCCGAGCCGAGGTCGAGCGTCTCGTCGCCGGAGAACAGCATCGGCACCGTCGCGTCGATCCGGGTCTCGCCGAGCTTGGCCCCGTCGAGGTACAGGGATGCCGTGCCTCCCTTGCCGAGGCCGCCTCCGTCGTAGGCGAACTCGACCCGCACCTGGTGCTCGCCCTCCGCGAGCGGGTCGTCCCCGTACACCTTGAAGCGCTGCAGCCCGAAGAGGTTGTAGCAGTACGCCGGCTTGCCCTCTTTGGCATAGAGGCTCCAGCCGCCAAAGGCGCCACCCTGTGCGACGATCACGCCCTCTGCTCCGTCCTTCGAGACCTCGATCTCCGCCGTGATCGAGTACGACTTGTTCTTCGTCACGACAACCGAGTTCTCGGTCAGGCGCCGCATGCCGCCGAACAGGATCTGGCGATTGCCCTGCACGAGCTGCGGCCGGCCGGCGAGGTCGGCGTTGAAGCGTTCGACGCGCCGGTCGTCCAGCGGCAGCACGTTGTACTTCGCCGCCTCGATCAGGAAGAGGGTCTGCAGCTCGCGCAGCTTGTCCGGCTGCTCCTTGGACAGATCGTTTGCCTGCGTCCAGTCTTCGGGCGAGTACAGCTCCCAGACGTCGTCGTCCAGCTGCGGCATCGGCACGGTCATATCCCACGGCACGCTGTGCCGCGTGACGGCGGTCCAGCCTTGGTGGTAGATGCCGCGGTTGCAGAACATCTCGAAGTACTGCGTCTCGCGCGCCTCGGGCGCGGCCGCGTCACGGAACGTGGGCGCCATCGAGGCGCCGTGCAGAGGCATCTGCTGAATTCCGTGGACGTAGCTGGGCTCGGGGATCCCGGCGACGTCGAGCACCGTGGCGGCGACGTCGATCACGTGATGGAACTGCGTGCGCACCTCGCCCCTGGCCTCGAACCGGCTCGGCCAGTGGACGATCGCGCCGTTGCGCGTCCCGCCCCAGTGGGAGGCGACCTGCTTCGTCCACTGGTACGGCGTGTCCATCGCGTGCGCCCAACCGACGGCGTAGTGGTTGTACGCCTTCGGGGTGCCGAAATCGTCGATGCGCGCGGTCATGAAGTCGACCGTCTCGAGGCCCGCCGCGCCGTTCAGGACGACCAGCTCGTTGAAGCAGCCGTTCGGCGTTCCCTCTGCCGACGCGCCGTTG
>C688J18823_10002792_pt1 | contig 10969 bp, 11 predicted proteins | sample HopSoiMetagenom1_FD_18823 | JGI IMG/M metagenome (IMG submission 18823) | reverse complement strand
CCCACTCCCAGGCGAGGAGCAGCGCCACGGCCAGAGCCATACGGCCTCCGGTCACGATCCATTGCCGCGGGATCGCGTGACCTTCCGCCAACTCGGTGGTGATATCGGCGCTGCTCATTGCACGTCAGCCCGGATGCGCTCGTAGATCGAGCCGAAGCCGGGCGCCGTGAAAATGTCCTTCACGTTGCGCGGCCGCGGGATTGGGATTGGATGCTCGGCGGCGATATGGGCGGGGCGCCGCGTCAAGACCAGCGCGCGGTCGCCCAGCGCAATCGCCTCGGTGATGTCGTGGGTGACGAAGATGATGGTCTTGCGCTTGAGGCTCCACAGCCGCAGCAGATCTTCCTGGAGCTGGGTGCGGGTCTGGGCGTCCACCGCGGCGAACGGCTCATCCATCAGGATCATCGGCGGGTCATAGACCAGCGTGCGGATGAGCGCCGCGCGCTTGCGCATGCCGCCGGACAATTCGTGCGGATAATATCGCTCGAAGCCGGCGAGTCCGACGGCGCCGATCAATTCCTGGGCGCGAGCCCGCGCGGCGTCGTCGAGCGCGCCCTGCACTTCGAGCGGGAACAGCACGTTGTCGATTGTGGTGCGCCACGGCAGCAGGTTGTCGTCCTGCGTCACGTAACCGATGCGGCGGTTGAGGCCCGGATGCAGCGCTTTCTGCTCGGCGCCGGTGATGAGTTCGCCGTCGAACACGATCTCGCCGGCACTCGCCGTGTCGATCTGCGCGATGATGTTGAGCAGGGTCGATTTGCCGGCGCCGGACGGGCCGACAATGGTGAGAAGCTCGCCGGCGCCCACCGAGAACGTCATATCCTGGATGATCCACGGCGGCGGCTCGCGCCCGGCCCGCGCCGGGAAGCGCTTGCCGAGATTCTTGATGTCCAGCATCGGCGACGCGGCCATTGCCTCAAGTCCCATGATCGACGATCAGCGCCGCGCCACGCGGCCGCCAACGCAGCAGAAAACGCTCGCCGATATCGATGATGGCGATGAACGCATGCACGATGACGGTCGCGGCCAGGATCGCGACGAACACCTGGGTGGTGTCGAAATTCATCGCGCCGGTCTGCACCAGATAGCCCAAGCCGCGATTCGACGAGATCAGCTCGGCGATCACCGCGCCGCCGATGGCGTAAGGCACGGCTATGCGGAAGCCCGCGAAGATCGCCGGCACCGCACCCGGAAACACGATATGGCGGCCGACCTGACGTTCGTTGGCGCCCATCACCTGCGCCATCTGCACGAGCTTGGGCTCCAGCGCCCGGACCCCCGACAAGGTCGAGAAATAAACGATGAAGAAAACCACGGCGGCAACGAGCGCGATCTTGGATTCGATGCCGATGCCGAACCACAGGATGAACAGCGGCGCGAAGGCGAGCTTCGGCGCGCCGTAGCCGCCGACCATGAAAGGATCGAGGATCGCCACCACGATCGGCTGGCGCCGCAGCAGGAACGGCAGCAGCACCGCCGGCACGCCGCCGATCACGCAGCCGGCCAGCGCCTCGTTGATGGTGTAGCCCCCGTGAAAGGCAAGCTCGCCATTTAACAGGGACACCACGAAGCGCGTCGCCACCGCCCACGGCGAGCTGAGCCAGTAGTTGCCGAGCCACAGGCTGCCGCCCTGCCAGGCGGCAAGCAGGATCGCCAAAACGATCAGCCGGTCGAGCCAGACGCGCCAACGCATCATCCAACCCTTAATGTGTCATCGGAAGGATTGGCCGCACCGGTACGAATAAATCGTCGATCCGCGGCGCCTTGGCGATGACGCCCTGCTCTTCGAGATAACGCACCAGCGCATTCAGGGTCGGCCGGTTCGCCTCGATGCCGTAGGGCCAGGGATCGCCGCCGAACACGGCATTGATTTCGTCGAGCTCCGCCGTCATCCACGGCAGCATGTATCGCAGGGTGCCGCGATAGTTCATCTTCTTCAGCGCGAGATTCTTGGCACGGTCGAAGGCACTGTACAGCTCAGTGGCGACGAACGGGTGCTTCTCGTGCACGTCGCGGCGGATCACCACGGTGTGCATGATCGGGAAAATCTTGGTGCGCTTGTAGTACTCCATCTCGGCGGCGCGATAGTCGGGATAGAGCCGCACGATGTCGGGGTTGCGGCCGAACGCCTCCGGCGTGCCGGTGCCGATGATCGCCTGCAGCTCGCCCTCCTCCAGCATCTGGCTGAGCGACTTACCCGACTTGTTGGCGCTGATCGCCAGCTTCTTGGCGGTCGGCAGGATCGTCGGATTACCGTGCGGCTTGGCACTGTTGATGTCGCCTTCGACCCATTCGTTCTTGGAGAAGTCGATGCCGTGCTCATCGCTCAACAGCCCGCGGATGAAGATCGCGGCGGTCATGGTGTAGACCGGCACGCCGATGCGCTTGCCTTCGAGGTCCTTCGGCGACTTGATGTGCTTTTTGTTGATGAAGATGAAGCTGTGCCGGAACACCCGCGACGCGAATACCGGGATGGCGACGAACGGGCACTGTCCGGCGACGAAGCGCGAGATGTATTCGGAGCTGGAGAACTCCGCGGCGTCGAATTCCAGTCCCGCCGCCATGCGGTCGAAAATGTTGCGGGGGTTGTCGTCGACCAGGAAGTTGAGATCGACCCCCCCGACCTGCACCTCGCCGGTGTGGAGCGCCTGCATGCGGTCATAGAGTCCGCAGGCGAAAGTCAGGGGCAGCTTGGGCATCATCGTTCCTCCGTCGCGCGATCCGGCGCTTGTTGCCGGCATTACAACATTTGGCGCCGACGCCGCAAAGGGCGCAGACGAGGCCGCGTTGCGCCTTGCGGCAAGGACGCCGCACGCTAACATCGCGCATCGCGGCGGCACAGACTGCCCGAACGGAGGAAACGCCATGAAGTCGACCATGACGCCGGCCCGTCTTGCCGCGGCCCTGTTGCTTTGCGGCATGATGGCTGCACCGTTCGCCGGCGCAAAGGCTCAGGCGCTGAAGAAGATCAACGACGGACAGGTGTCGCGCACCGCGCCGAATTGGCCGAGCTTCATTGCCGCTGAAAAGGGCTTCTTCCGCCGCGAAGGCGTCGAGCTCGAAACCACTTACGTCGGCAATGTCGCCAACACGGTCCAGCAACTGGTAGCCGGATCCTTCGATGTGGCATCCTCGACCTTCGACACGGCGATCCGCGCGATCGGCAATGGCGGCAACGCGGTGATGATCGGCGGCGTCGTCACCAAGTATCCCTACTCGATCATGACGGCGGCGGACGTCAAAAGCGCCGCCGACATGAAGGGCAAGCGCGTCATCCTGCCGTTTCCGAAGGACCTGCTGACCATCGTCTGGAATCGCTGGTTGATCGAAAAAGGCATGCGGCCCGACGATGTCGAGCAGATGTACGCCGGGGCGACGCCGAACCGCCTGGCAGCGCTGGTCAGCGGCGCGGTGCAGGGCGCTCTCCTGACCGCAGCCGTTCGATTTCCGCGCCGAGGCTCAGGGCTATCACAAGTTGCTCGACATCGGCGCCTACGGCAAGGAGTACGGCTTCCTGACCGTGCTGGCGCGACCGCAATGGCTGCGCGACAACCCCGAGACCGCGCGCGGCTATCTGCGTGCGCTTTCCGCCGGCGTCGACTGGTTGTACGACCCGGCCAACCGCGACGAGGCGATTGCCATCCTGGCCCGCGAGACCAAGCTCGAACCCGCGATCGCTGAGCAGACCTACAACTATTACATCGGGGAGTTGCAGCCGTTTCCCCGCAAGCTCGCCGTGCCGGACCAGATCATTCACGGCACGGTCAAGACGCTGATCGAACTCGGCGACATCAAGCCGGAGTCTGCGACCGCAAGATATGTCGATTTGACCTACCTGCCGCGCTGACAGCGTGGCTGAGGGACTCTCGCGCGCTATAGTGCGCGAAGCGGCTCCCTTACCTCATTCTGGAATTTCTCATGTCTGACCTCCGCCTGACCTTCGCCATCGGCGATTACCTTCACATGCGCGAGCTGGCGCTCGGCCGGGTCAAGCCCGAGGGCATCGACCTCACCGTGCTGACGCTTCCGCTCGAAACCATCGCCTACCGGTTCCTGGCGACTTACGAATGGGAGGTGTCCGAGTTCTCGATGGCGACCTATTGCGCCATGGTCGCCAACGGCAACGCGCCGATGGTCGGGCTGCCGGTGTTTCCGTCTCGCGTATTCCGGCACGGCTCGATCTTCGTGCGGGAGAATTCGCCGATCAAGACCGGCGCCGACCTCAAGGGCAAGAAAATCGGCGTCCCGCAATGGACGCAGACCGCCGTCACCTATGTGCGGGGCTGGCTGCAGCACGACGCCGGCGTCCCGCTGACGTCGATCGACTGGATTCAGGCGGGCGTCAACGATCCCGGCCGCAAGGAGATGACGACATTCGAGCTGCCGCGGGGCTACCGGCTGACCAGTGTGTCCGACAAAAGTCTCGGCCAGTTGCTGGTCGATGGCGACATCGACGCGATGATCTCGGCGCGGGCGCCCAACGTCTTCCTCGACGGCAAGCACGGCATCAAGCGTCTCTTCCCCGACTATCGCGCACAGGAGGAGGCGTATTTTCGCAAGACCGGGATTTTCCCGATCATGCATCTCGTGGTGCTGCGCCGCGATGCCTACGAGGCCAATCGCTGGATCGCGCGCAACCTGATGGACGCGTTCGAGAAGGCCAAGCGCGCCTGCCTGCCGGAGCTGTACCAAGGCATGACCTCATTCCTGCCGACCGCATGGGGCTACGATCATGCCGAACAAACCAACCGGATGATGTTTCCGGCCGATGATCCATGGCCCTACGGCATCAAGAACAATTTCCAAACGCTCGAGCCTTTTCTGGCTTTCTGCCACGAGCAGGGCGTGACCAAGCGCAAGCTCGCGGTAGAAGAATTATTTCCGAAGGAAGTCAGTTTCGAATTGAAAATCTAATTTTGCGAGATAAGAAAAACAGTCCGGGGAGGAACGTCATGGCACTCGCGCTCTATCACAACGACATGTCGAGCTGCGCACAGAAGGTGCGGCTCGTGCTCGCCGAGAAAGGCCTCGAATGGGAGAACCGCCATCTCGACCTGCGCGCCGGCGAGCATCAGAAGGACTGGTACATCAAGCTCAACCCGCGCGCGGTGGTGCCGACCTTGATCGATGGCGACGTCGTCGTGCCTGAATCCAACGTCATCAATGAATATCTCGACGAGCGTTTTCCCGATCCGCCGCTCAAGCCTGCCGATCCGTTCGGCCGCGCCCGGATGCGGCTGTGGACCAAGCAGCTCGATGAGGGGGTGCACGACGCCGGCATTGCGGTTCTGAGTTTCGCCCTGGCGTTCCGGCACCAGTACCTCACCCGCGGCGAGGCCGGCAAAGCGATGCTGGAGAGCATTCCCGATCCGGCGAAGCGCGAGCGCCGCCGCGACGTGATCGAGAAGGGACTCGACTCGGCCCACTTCCACATAGCGGTCGAGCGGTTGCTGACGCTCTACCAAGACATGGACAAGGCGCTGGCCGGGCATCCATGGCTGGCGGGCGAGGCCTACAGCATCGCCGACGCGGCGTTCACCCCCTATATCGTGCGGCTTGAGCATCTCGACGTGATGGGCCTGCTCGATCCCACCCCGCGGACGGCCGATTGGTACCGCCGCATCAAGGCACGGCCGAGCTTCCAGGCAGCCATCGTGCGCTGGGAGAACGACAAGTACCTCGAACTGATGAAGCGCCAGGGCCGGGAAAACTGGCCGAAAATCAAAGAGATCATGGCTTCCTACTGAACGCTGTCCACAGCGTCCACAGCAATTCACAGCAAAGATGCGCAAATTCGCGCAGCCCGGGAACGGGCAGTATGGCTGTCGCATTGATGCCGCATATCGGTCCGATACCCGCGTTGGAAGCGGGGGCACCGACAGCGAGGGAGCCCTTCAATGACAAACCGAGCGCATTATTACGTCGTCTACGACGGCGAATGGAAAATCCAGTGCGACGGCGAGAACTCGGAGCCGTACTCACGCAAGAGCGACGCATTCAAGGATGCCGTGGCGCTTGCCCACCTTGATGTTCGCGGTGGGCGAGAAGCCGACGTGATCGTCCAATGCGAGGACGACATGTTTCGCCCCGAGTGGGATTCCACCCGCGACTCCTATCCGCCACCACTGGTGCCTGAGCACTAAAACACTGCCCATCACGCGAGTGGGATTTCGCCGTTCTGCCATGCGAAATGGTGCGGCGACATGGGGCTAGCGTGGGTGCCGCGAATGTCTAGTATGTGACGCGCGCAACGGGGCGTTCGTCATGGCACTGGCACCGCAATCGACAAGCACGAGACGAACGCATCCGAGCAATGCTCCCCGCGTTCTGATCGTCGAAGATGAATTGCTGGTGGCGTGGCATCTTGAGTCGCTCGCCCGCGAACAGAATCTGGAAGTGTGCGCGCTCGTTCCCGATGGCGACGGCGCGATCGAGCAGGCCGCCGATCTCGACGCCGATCTGATCCTGATGGACATCCGGCTCGCCGGCCGCATGGACGGCATCGAGGCCGCACGCCGTATCCGCGCGCAGCGCGACACGCCGATCATCTTTATCACGGCGCACGGCGATCCGGCGACGCGCGCAAAAATCGAGCAACTGCTGCCGGGAATGCCGGTGCTGGCAAAGCCGATCACCGCGGCCGTCCTCAAAGAGGCGATCGATTCGGTGATGAAGCTTAGCGGTAAGCTATAGCCGCTACGCCACCGCGGTTGGCGCCAGCGCCTCGATGTCCGTGACGACGTCGATGACGACGGGGCGGTTGGCCGCAAGACCCCGCGCCAGCGCCGCAGGCAAAGCCTTCGGATCCTCGACGCGAATGCCGAGCGCACCCATCTCCTCGGCGATACGAGCGAAATTGGTCTTGCGGAAGGTCCATAGCTCACGGGCCTGCTCGGTCTGCGTGCCGCCGTAGACGCGATCGAAGCCGCGCTTCGACTGGTTGCCGCCGCCGTTGTTGTTGACCACGGTCACCGCGTTGATCTTCCAGCGCACCGCCGTCTCGATGTCGCCAATGTGGTACCAGAACCCGGCGTCGCCGGTGAAGGTCACCACCGGCCGATCGGGCGCGCCACATTTGGCGCCGAGGCCCGCCGGAAACGCCCAGCCGAGGTGGCCGGCGCTCCGCATATAGCTCTGGGTGTTGGTGCGCAGATCGTACATACCGCCCATCCACATTCCGGCGTGGCCGGTGTCGACCACGACGATGGCGTCGTCCGGCACATGCTTCGACAGTTCGTGGCAGATGCGCGCCGGATTGATCGGCACCGCGTCCGACTCCAGCATCGGCTGGTACTTGGCGTACCATTCCTTAACGATCGACTGCGCCTGCTCGACCCAGGCCTTGCGCTTGCCGGCGGTGGACTTGTCGCAAGCCGCCAGCATCTTCGCGAGCGTCACTTTAGCGTCGCCGTTGACGCGGGCCTGCAGCGGGTAGTTCACGCCGAGCGCCTCGGGGTTGATGTCGATCTGGATCGCCGGCGTGCCGATCTTGGGCACCGCCCAGAAGTGCGTGGTCATGCCGCCGGTCGTCGAGCCGACAAAGCAAATCAGATCCGCCGCGTTCACCACCTTGTTGGCGCTCTCGCGCGAATAGGTGCCGACCACGCCGCAGGACAGCGGGTGCGTGCCGGTGATCGAGTCCTTGCCGTTGAGCGAAGTCACGACCGGGATTTGCAGCGCTTCCGCCAGCGCCACCAGTTCGCGCGCGGCGCCGGACGCGCGCACGCCGCCACCGGCGACGATCACCGGTCGCGCGGCGCTTTGCAGCACCTTGACCGCCGCCAGCACACTCGCCTGATCGGGCTCCGGCCGGAACGGCGGCACGCGGGAAAACTCCGGCTCCACCATCGGCTCCATCTCGCCTTCGTCGCCGTCGACTTGGCCTTCGTTGCCGCGGAACTGCAGATGCACCGGCCCCGGCGTACCGGTGGTGGCGGCGCGGAACGCCTGCCGCACCATGTCGGGAAAGCGGTTGACGTCGTCGACCGTCGCATTCCACTTGGTGACCGGCTCGAATGCCGGCACGTCGTCGACCTCTTGATAGACATGCCGGAACTTGGTCTTCGGCTCGCGGCCGCCGGTGAATGCGATCACCGGCGAATGCGCAAGCCAGGCGTCGCGGAGGCCGGCGGCGAGATTGAGCGCGCCGATCACCTGCGCCATGCAGATGCCGGGTTTGCCAGAGGCGCGAGCATATCCGTCGGCCATATAGGCCGCGGTCGCCTCGCTGTGGACGTGCAGCCGTTTGATCTTGGTGCGGGTCTCCATCACGGCGAAGGTTTTGCGCAAGACCGCCGGCACATGAAACACGTGCGTCACGCCGTAGGCCTCGAGCATGTCGGCCATGCACTCCGCGCCCAACATCTTCCGATTGTGTCCGAGCATCATTCCGATTTCCTCCCGCCCCCGGCGCCCGTTTCGGATGGGCACGTTCGGGCGGTAAAAGACATATCGGCTTCGCGCCGTCGAGTCAGCCGTCGTGGGCGTTGCCGCGTTCCGGGGCTGGGGTTTCATGGCCTTCGGAAACCGCCTACCATTCTCGATGGTTTGTGAGCGTAAGGCCGTGTCCCTGTGAGACCGACGATCGCCGCTGTCGCCGCCTCCGCTTCGCTGATCGCAGCCTTATTGGCTCCGGGATCGGCGGCGGCGCAATCGGTCGAGGAATTCTACAAATCCCACCCCGTCACCATGATGGTCGGCTTCAACGTCGGCAACATCTACGACACCGTGATGCGCGCGGTGGCGCGGCATATCGGCAAGCACATTCCGGGAAATCCAACCGTCATTCCGGTCAACCGGCCGGGCGCCGGGAGTCTTGCGGCCGCAAACCAGGTGTTCAACGCCTCGCCGCGCGACGGTACCGTGATCGGCGTCTTCAATCGCAGCATCCCGACCGAGCCACTGCTCGGCAGCAGCGGCGCGGCCAAATTCGACGCCACCAAGTTCACCTGGATCGGAAATGTCGGCAACGAGGTCAGCGTCTGCGTGACGCGGCGGGAGACCGGCGCCAAGACCTGGAACGACATGATCACCAAGCCGATGCAGGTCGCCGTGACGTCGACCAGTGCCGACACGGGTGTCTATCCATTGCTGCTGAACAACATGTTCGGAGCCAAGCTGAAGCTCGTCACCGGCTATCAGGGCGGCGCCGACATGACGCTGGCGCTCGAGCGCGGCGAAGTCGATGCCCGCTGCGGTTGGTCGCTCGGCGGCATCAAGACCGCGCGCCCGTGGTGGCTCACGGATGGCCAGGTCAACTTCCCGGTGCAACTCGGGCTGCGCGGCAGTCCTGACCTCGCCGGCGTTCCCTTGATCATGGATCAGGCCGCGAACGACCAGCAGCGCCGGATCCTGAAGCTCGTCATCAGTCGCCAAGAGCTGGCGTATCCGTTTGCCGCGCCGCCGGACCTGCCCGACGACCGCGTCAGGGCGCTGCGAACAGCTTTCGACCGGACCATGAAGGATCCTGATTTTCTCGCCGAGGCCGACAAATTAGGCTTCGAAGTGGCCGGCATGACCGGTGCCGATGTCGAGCGGCTGATGAAAGAAATCTACGAAACGCCGGCAGACCTGGTCGCGGAAGCGCGGCGCGTCATCTCGCCGTAGAAATTTTTTGGAGACATCATGAAGACCTCGACCGACCGCATCCTGACAACGCACACCGGCAGCCTGCCGCGGCCGAAGCCGCTGCTCGACATCATTCTCGGGCGCGAGCAGGGCGAAAAAATCGACGCCGTCACGTTCGAGGCCGCGACCGCCCAGGCGGTCGATGAGGTCGTCGCCCAGCAGGTCGCGTCGGGCGTCGACATCGTCAGCGACGGCGAGATGAGCAAGCCGTCCTACACCACCTACATTCGGCATCGCGTCGAGGGCATCGAGCACGACCCCCGCGCCGCCGAGAAGGGCCGCGACATCATGGTCGGCCGCGATCTCATGGCGCATCCGGATTTCGGCAACACCCGGCGGAATTTTTCCGCCTCGCCGTTTCCGGGTTGCGTCGGTCCGCTGAAATACAAGGACCGAACGGCGCTCGATCGCGACCTCGCGCACCTGAAAGCAGCCGCGGCAAAGTCGAAGCCGGCCGACGTGTTCATGACCGCGCCGTCGCCCGGCATCCTGACCCGCTTCATCATCAACCTGCACTACCCGAACGAAGAGGCCTATGTCGAGGCGCTGGCCGAGATGATGAAGACCGAGTACCGCGCCATCGTCGAGGCCGGCTTCGTCTTGCAGATCGACTGCCCCGATCTGGGGTCGTGCCGCAACAACCAGTACCGCGATCTGACCGACGACGAATTCCGCAACAGGATCGCCGAGCGCAACATCGCGGCGCTGAACGGCGCCATCGAAGGACTGCCGGCGGACCGGATGCGGCTGCACATCTGCTGGGGCAACTACGAGGGTCCACACAGCTTCGACCTGCCGCTGCTAAAGATCATCGACATCGCTTTCAAGGCGCGCATCCAGGCGTTCAGCATCGAAGCCGCCAACCCCCGCCACGACCACGAGTGGGAAGACCTCAAGACGTTCAAAATTCCGAGCGACAAGATCCTGATTCCCGGCGTGATCGACTCGACGACGAACTTCGTCGAGCACCCGAAGCTGGTGGCGCAGCGCATCGGCCGCTACGCCGACATCGTCGGCCGCGAGCGCGTGCTCGCCGGAGTCGACTGCGGCTTCGGCACCGCGGTGCGGACCGACCCGATCGTGGCCGACAGCATCGTCTGGGCGAAATTGAAGGCACTCAGCGACGGCGCGGCGATCGCCAGCCAGAGACTTTGGGGCTCGAAGGCCGCGTGATGGGATTTTGCAAAGGATTGCTGGCCGTCGCCATCGCAACGTCGTTGCTGCTGCCGGAGATGGTGTTCGCGAAGATTGCCTCGGGCAAGCCGCCGACCAAGATCACGATCCACAAGCGCTCGCCCTATGGATTTCTGCCCGGCTACCGCCAGCCCCCCGCGCTGTCCGA
>C688J18823_10002791_pt1 | contig 10971 bp, 10 predicted proteins | sample HopSoiMetagenom1_FD_18823 | JGI IMG/M metagenome (IMG submission 18823) | reverse complement strand
AGACCCAGACGTCGAGCGACGCGCGGATGACGTTGGCGCCCGGAAGATCGGGCCCTCGTCACCGCTGTACCGTCCGCGAAGCACCCGCCCGTCCACACCCTAGGCATCGTCCGATGCCCCTCGGGAATGCTTCGTGGTAAGACCTGTGTCGCATCTGACAGTTCCGGAAGGAGGCACACGATGGGTTGGAACGCCAACGTGATCGAGGAGTTCCGCGCGAACGAGGGCCGGGTCGGAGGCAACTTCGAGGGGCGCACGCTCCTCCTGTTGCACACCAAAGGCCGCAAGAGCGGTGAGGACCGGATCAACCCGCTCGCGTACATGATGGACGGCGACCGCTACGTCGTGTTCGCGACGAAGGGCGGCCACGACTTCCACCCCCATTGGATGCTGAACATCGCCGACAACCCCGAGGTCGAGGTCGAGGTCGGCACCGAGCGGTTCAAGGGGCGCGCCGAGGTCCTGTGGGAAGGCCCCGAACGTGACCGGCTCTACGCAGCGCAGGTCGAGCGCTGGCCGCAGTTCGGCGAGTACGAGACGAAGGCGAAGCGCACCATCCCCGTGGTCGTGATCACCCGGGCTTGATGCCCGGCATGACCGCTACCCTGGAGCCCTGATGGCCTTCCCTGTGCACCGGCCGCGTCGCCTCCGTCGCACGCCCGCGTTGCGCGCGCTCGTGCGTGAAACGACGCTCGAGCCGACGGACCTGATCGCACCGTTGTTCGTGAAGGAAGGCATCCCCGATGCGGTGCCTATCGGGTCGATGCCCGGCCAGTCGCAGCACACCGTCGAGTCGCTCCGGAAGACCGCCGCCGAGATCCGCTCGAAGGGCGTCCTCGCGTTCTTGTTGTTCGGCGTGCCGGAGCACAAGGACGCCGAGGGAACACAGGCGTGGAACCCCGACGGGATCACGCAGCAGGCTATCCGGGCGCTCCGCGACGACTTCGGCGACGACGCGTTGATCGTCACCGACCTGTGCCTGGACGAGTACACCGACCACGGCCATTGCGGGGTGCTGACGCCCGACGGCGAGGTCGACAACGACGCGACGCTCGAGCGCTATGGGCGCATCGCCGAGGCGCAAGCCGCCGCGGGCGCACACATCGTCGCACCGAGCGGGATGATGGACGGCCAGGTGGGCGCGATCAGGGCGGCGCTCGATGCGGCGCGCGCGACCGACGTCGCGATCATGGCCTACGCCGCCAAGTTCGCGAGCGCGCTCTACGGCCCGTTCCGCGAAGCGGCCGAGGGCGCGCCGAGGTTCGGCGACCGCACCGGCTACCAGCAGGATCCAGCGAACGCCGCGGAGGCGCTCCGAGAGATCCGAACCGACATCGACGAGGGCGCCGACATCGTGATGGTGAAACCGGCGGTCCCCTACCTCGACATCGTGCGCGAGGCCGCCGGGTTGCGCGCGGCGCCGGTGGCCGCGTACCACGTGAGCGGCGAGTACGCGATGATCAAAGCCGCCGTGGCGAGCGGCTGGCTCGACGAACGCCGCGTCGTGCTCGAGACGCTGACGTCGATCCGGCGGGCGGGCGCGGACCTGATCGCGACGTACCACGCGGCCGACGCCGCCGACTGGCTCCGATCAGACTGAGGCGCTGAGCGCGGTGAGCCCGAGCAGCTCGTAAACCACGTTGGCCGCGGCGATCGCCGTGATCTCGCCATGGTCGTACGCGGGCGCGACCTCGACCACGTCGGCTCCAACGATCCGCAGGCCTGCGAACCCGCGGAGCGTCGCGAGCAGCTCGCGGCTGCTCAATCCGCCGGCCTCCGGCGTGCCGGTGCCCGGGGCGTGTGCGGGATCCATCACGTCCACGTCGATCGACACGTAGACCGGCAGGTCGCCGACGCGCTCACGGATGTCGCCCACGATCGCGTCGACGGGTCGCGAGAGGTACTCGAACGCACCGACGATCACGAAGCCGAAGCCGGCGTCGTCGACCAGGTCCTGGGACGTGAACAGCGGTCCGCGGATCCCGAGATGCGCGCAACGGTCCGATGCGAGCAGTCCTTCCTCGTGCGCGCGACGGAACGGCGTCCCGTGCGTGTACGGCGCGCCGAAGTACGTGTCCCACGTGTCGAGGTGGGCGTCGAGGTGGACCAACGCAACCGGGCCGTGGCGCTCGTGCACCGCGCGGAGCACCGGCAGCGCGACGGTGTGGTCCCCGCCGAGGACGATCGGGATCTGTGCGCCGGCCATGAGGGCTCGTGCGCCCTCCTCGATCTGGGTGATCGCGTCGTCGATCGCGAACGGCGTGCACGCGATATCGCCGGCGTCCGCCACCTGCTGATCGGCGAACGGGCGCACGTCGAGACCGGCGTGGTAGCCGCGCAACAGCCGCGACCCCGCGCGGATCGCGGCGGGACCGAAGCGCGCACCCGGCCGATAGGTCGTGCCGGCATCGAACGGCACGCCGACGACGGCGACGTCGCACCGGTCGACCTCATCGAGTCGAGGCAGCCGTGCGAACGTCGCAGGGCCGGCGAACCGCGGCACGACCAACGGGTCGACGGGGCCGAGCGGCTCGTTTCCTCCACCGGTGTGCTCCACCGTTCCCAACCTCCAATCGCGGGCACGCTACCCCTCCGCCGGGCCGAGCGCACCGCCTCTGCTAGCCTCCGCGCGCGGGGGGGACGGACGTCATGTACATGACCATCCTGCTGTTCGGATTCTTCGGGATCTCGATGGGCACCGGCTGGGTCGCTCAGCTGCTCACCGGCAGGCGATCGGGCCGGATCGAGTGGGGTCAGGCGTTCTGGGTCGGGCTCGCCGGGATGGGCATCGCGTGGCTCGTCGCGTGGCTACTGGACCGCACGGTCGGCACCACGTTCGCCGTCGCGGGGTTCGTCGTGGCGATCGCCGCAGCGGTGCTCATCCAGCTCGTGCTCAACGCGCGCGAGACCGCCGTCCAGGCCGATGAACACCATCGCGACAAGGAGCTGACGCCCGAGGGACTCCCGGGTCATCATCAGCCGCCGAAGCGCGCGAGCAAGAAGAAGCGATAGGCCCCGTCAGCCGGTCTCACGCGCGCTCGCGGCGGCGTGCCAGTGCGCGGCGCGCCGCTGGAACAGCGCGTACGCGAACGGCCCCGCCAAGATCGGGCCCCAGTAGGACACGAGGCGGTAGGCGAGCGTCGCGAGGGTCGCCGATGGACCCGGCACCCCCGCCAACACGAGCATCGCGGCGAGCCCCGCCTCGACGAACCCCAGGCCGCCGGGCGTGATCGGGATCATCCCGAGCACCACCGACGCGACATAGGCGAGCAGCACGAGCGACGCCGTCGGCTTCGTCCCGGACGCCACCAGCGCCGCGAGGAGCGCGAGGTAGTCGAACAAGACGTTGCCGGCCGACCGCAGGACCGCCTGTGCCCAGCGCTTGCCCAAGGCCCCGCGGACGGCATCGCGCTCGGAAGTGAGCCGGTCCGCCAGGCCGGTCATCGCCGGCCGCCGCCGCAACAGCAGGTTGTGGATCCGTTCGATCGTGTGGGCGACGACATCGATCGGCCTGTCGAGCAGCAACAGGAGCGCGCCGCCGCCGACGAGCAACACGAACAGCGCCACCCCGAGCCACGCTGCGCGGGCGAGACCACGGTCGACGGCGACGCCGCCCAGGCTCGCCGGAAGCGCCAGCACCGGGAGGGCGAACAGCGTCGCCACGTTGATCAAGGAGGCGGCGGCGAGCCCTGTGCCGATCCGCGTCGCGTCCATCCCCGACCCGACGAGCATCCGGTACTGCATCGCGGCGCCCATGGGGCTGCCGCCGGGCACGACCTTGCTGACCGCGTTCCCGACGACCTGCGCGGTCCCGATCACGAAGTACCGGCTCGACTCGAGGCACAACCCGATCAGCAGCCACATGCACGCGTAACTCGCGATCTCGGCCGCGATCATCACGACGAACCATCCGGGCGCGACGCGTTTCAGCTCGTTCACCGACCCGAACGTCGCGACCAAGGACGGCCACACGACGTAGAGCCCCACCAGCGCGAGCAGCAACATGATGACCCGCCCCGGCGTGACGAGCTTCGGTCGCTCGGGCAGGGTGGCGGCGAGATGCTCCACCCCTCGCCGTGGCTGCTCCAGTGGCGGCTGCATCGATGGAAGCGTCCCCGGCGACGAGCCCAGCGTCAATCACCGACCGGATAGCATCCCGGCACGTGACCCGCAACGAGGAGCTGTTCCAGCGCGCCCGCGAGGTGATCCCGGGCGGCGTCGACTCGCCGGTCCGCGCGTTCGGGTCCGTCGGCGGCACACCGTTGTTCGCCGCGCGCGGCGAGGGCGCCTGGATCGAGGACGCGACCGGCGCCCGCTACGTCGACCTCGTGCAGTCCTGGGGCGCGCTGTTGTTCGGTCACGCGCACCCCGCGATCGTCGAGGCCGCGACGGCCGCGGCGGCTCGCGGAACGAGCTTCGGGATGCCGACCGAGGGGGAGGTCGAGCTCGCGGCCCGGATCGTCGACGCGATCGCGAGCGTCGACGAGGTGCGGCTGGTGTCGTCCGGAACGGAGGCCGCGATGTCGGCGGTGCGGCTGGCGCGCGGCGCGACCGGCCGCGACCTGCTGGTCAAGTTCGACGGGTGCTACCACGGCCACGCGGACGCGCTGCTCGCGAAGGGCGGGGGCAGCGGCCTCGCGACGCTCGGCCTCCCCGGTTCGCCTGGAGTGACCGACGGCGCGGCGCACGACACGCTGACCGCGCCGTACAACGACGCCGACGCGGTCGCGGCGCTGTTCGCGGCGCGCGGGGACGAGATCGCCGCCGTGATCGTCGAGCCGGTCGCCGCGAACATGGGGGTGGTGCCGCCGGCCGCGCGATTCCTCGAGCGGCTGCGCGAGCTTTGCACCGAGCACGGCGCGCTGTTGATCCTGGACGAGGTGATCACGGGTTTCCGACGTGCGTACAACGGAGCACAATCCGTGTTCGGCGTGACGCCGGACCTCACCGTGCTCGGCAAGGTGATGGGCGGCGGCTTCCCGTGCGCCGCGTTCGGCGGCCGGCGCCACCTGATGGAACGACTAGCGCCGGTAGGACCCGTGTACCAGGCCGGCACGCTGAGCGGGAATCCTGTGGCGGTCGCGGCCGGGATCGCCGCGCTCGACCTCGCACGGACGACCGACCCCTACGCGTCGCTCGAGCGGGCGGCCGGCGTGCTGATCGACGGGCTGCGCGCGGCGTTCGACACCAAGGGCATCCCCGCGACGATCAATCGGTCGGGGTCGCTGTTCAGCGTGTTCTTCACCGGTGAGCCGGTGGTGGACTTCGTCGCGGCCAAAGGCGCCGACCACGAGCGGTACGCGCGGTTCTTCCATCATCTGCTCGACCGAGGCGTGGCGCTCCCGCCGTCGGGGTACGAGCTGTGGACGCTCGGAACGGCCCACGGCGACGCCGAGCTCGAACGCGTGCTCGACGCCGCCGGGACCTTTCCGGGCTAACAACCGAGCCGGCGGCTACGCCGCCGGCTCGGGGACCAACGCCACGTCGTTCTCGTCGTCGATGTCCGGCACGAACTGCACCGTCTCGATCGGTCGAGAAGCGACGGGCGGAGGTGTCCAAAACGGGTCATCGTCGGTGATCCCGAACAGCTCCCACTGACGCATATACAACCCTCCTCTATCCGTCCGCCAAGGACACCCGAGGTATCGGCATCTCGAGCCGCACGGCCGTATCGGTCCTTCGGCCTGTCCGATCTGGACCCAACGGCTCGAACCGGATGGCGGATCGGCGACCACGGCCGAGCAACCGGACAAGTAGGCTGCTGGCCCGATGGCCGACCCCATCTCGACCGACCCGCTCGAGCGGTTCGAAGCGGCGGTCCGCGTCCGGGTCGGCGGCGAAGCAGAGGACTGGCTCGCGCAAGTGGCCGAGCTCATCTCCTCCGTCACGGCTGCCTGGGATCTGCATGTCACCGCGGTTGCCAATCGCATCGACGCGTTCGGGATGTCGATCCCGGCGCGGCGCGACAGCGAGCGGGTGACGCTGCGGATCGCGTACCCAGACCCGTTCCTCGCCGACGAGACCGCTGCGCTCCGCGCGTGGAACGGGACGGGCGCCGTGCGCATCCTGGAGGAAGACGAACGCGGCGCACAGCTCCGGACGTCTCCTGTCCCCGGCACCGCGGTGTCGCTCGAACGGAACGAGATGAAGGCGCTGCGGATGGTGGCGGAGACGCTTCGCGACCTGTGGATCGAGCCGCCCGCCGGGATGCAGACGCTCGCCGCCGAGGTCCGCGCGTGGGGCGCAACGATGCAGGAGCGGTTCGAGTCGGTGCATCAGCCGTTCGACGAGCAGCTGATGCGCGACGCGGAGGTGATGTTCCGTTCGTTCGGACCGAGCCAGATGGACGCGGTGCTCCTGCATGGCGACGTCCGGCTCGACACGTTCCTGCGCGACGGGGAACGCGCCGTGGCGATCGACCCCAAACCGTTGGCCGGCGAGCCGGCGTTCGACGTGGCGGCGCTGCTGCGCGACGGGCCGGCGGAGTTGGTGCGCGATCCGGCGGCGGGCCGCCAGCGACTGCAAGGCCGGTTGGAGCAGCTCACCGACCTGTTGGATGTGCGGGCGAGCCGCGTACGCGGGTGGGCGTTCGCGGTTGCGATCGACACCGGGCTGTACGCGTACGAGATCGGGGACGTCGACGGCGGCGATCTGATGATCGAGATCGCGCGGCTCTGTCAGTCGCTCAGCGCGTAGACCGCGGCCGGCGCTCGAGCGCGACCGCCGCGCCGGTGGACGCGCCGGTGGTCGTTGCGGCGCGAGGGGCCGCGGCGTTCAGCCGGTGAGGGTGAACCGGCCGAGCCGGCGCTCGACGCCGTCGCCGAACGCGACGAGCTCGGCCTCACCGGCCGTCGACATGGCGCCGGCCGTGTCGCGGTGGCGGAGCCACGCGAGGAGGGGTTCCCAGATCGCGGGCTCGGGCCGTGCCTTCAGATAGCAGAGCGAGAGGTGCCCCTTCCAGTCGTCTGCGCCGAAGCGATCGCTCGACCCCGAGGGGAGCCCGGCGTCGGAGGCCCGGGCCCACAGGTCGATCACAGCCGCGCCGAGCCCCGTCGCCATGTCGAGCACGGCGACCGGAACCGGGTTGCCGTCGTCTTCCTCGAGTGCGTCGAGCGACGTGGCGCGCAGCTCGATCGGCGGCGTTCGGGCGGCCCACGCTTCGACGAGCGCGGCGATACGCTCCTCGTCATCTGACGCGAGCGGCGCCGCGCTCGACCCGAACGACTTCATCGTCGCGTGCGGCGCGGTAAGTCTCGGACCTGCGGCACCGAGACGATCGAGCACCTCGCTCTGCCACCGCTCGTATGCGTCGAGGAGGTCGGCGGTGGGCCGGAGCAGCACGTAGGCACTTCGCGGAAGGCCGCGAAGCGTGGCCGGGTCGGTGACGATCACATCGTCGGACGGCTCCGTCCGATCGTGGACCAACCACCATTGAACCTTGCCCTCGTGATTGAGCTCGAGCTCGATCTTGACCGACCCGTTCGCCGCGATCACGTCGCCACGTTGCGGCGCGTCGACGTCGAGCGTCTCGAGCGTCAGCGGGCCGTGCTTCTCGACGACGTCCGCCACCTCCTTGGCCCGGCGGTCGAGCGGGTCGTCGAGCTCAACGTTGTCCGCGAACAACGCTCGGGCGTCCGCGTCGTCCCAGTGGTTCACGAGCTCGATCGTGCGCGTGGCGGCGTCTTGCAATCCCCGCGCGGCGCGCTCGGGCGGCGCCTTCGGCAGAGCGTCGAGGTCGGCGAGCACCTCGAGCGCTTCGGCGCATGCCCCGGCCATCCCGCCGTACGTGACGTTGGACAGCGCGACGAGGCCGATCCTGCGGTCCGGCATCCACCGCATGTGTGACCCGTACCCCGGGACGCCCCCGCTGTGCGTGACGATCGTGCCGAGCCGCGGATCGAGGCGCATCGACAGCCCGATGCCGTAGCCGTACGCGACCGAACGCGTCGGCCCGTTCGGACGCGTTCGGACCGCATCGAGCGTGTCCATACGTCGCGGTTGCTGCATCTCGCGCCGCGCCCACCGGACGAGGGGGCCGCCGTCCGGATCATCGCGAGGCGGATACGCATCACAGAAGAACGTCACCCAACGCGCGAGATCGGCGACCGTCGACCACAGGCCGCCCATCGGTGCGATCGTGCCGTCGCCGAGCGGTTCGGGCTCTGCCTTCCACCGGCCGTCCTCCCAGCGGAACGGCTCGGCGACATTCGCGCTCGCTGGACGGGTCCATGTGGTGGCGTGCATGCCGAGCGGTCGGAGGAACCGCTCGGACACCAGCTGTTGCGGCGTGACGCCGGCGGTTCGCTCGATCACGCGCCCCACCAGCCCCCACCCCAGGTTGGAGTATTCGAATCGCGTGCCCGGTGCCCACGTGAACGAGACGCCCGCCTCGATCAGGGCGTCCATCTCCTGAGGCGGCAGGTCGAGATGACGGTCGGCCCAGGCGTCGTCCGTCGGCAGACCGGATTCCATCGACACGAGGTGACGAACGCTGAGCGGTGGGCCGTCGGCGGTCGGGCCGCGCCACCCCCCGAGCTCCGGAACATACGTCGCGACGGGCTCGTCGAGCCGGACGGCGCCCTCCACGACGAGCGACATGAGCGCCGCGCCCGTGAACGACTTCGTCATCGACGCGATCCTGAAGACGCTCTCGGCGTCGATTCGCGCATCCTCGCCGACCCGCAGGGTGCCGATGCCGCGGGCCGTGACGAGCTCGCCGTCGTGGATCAGCCCCCATGCGATCGCCGGCGTGTGCTCGACGATCGCCCAGCGTGCGAAGACGTCGTCGAGCTCGTTCTGCGCCGTGACTAGCTCCATGGTGCGGGAGCGTACCTACGGAAACTGCTGGAGTGTTGATGGGGCAGTTGCGGGCGGGAGCTCGCCGGCTCGCAAGGCAACTCGCCGGTCCGTCGAACGTTCGAGTCATCTGCCCCGACGTCGGGCTGGGAACGTCATCCCTTCTTGATGGCGCGGTCTTTCACGATCTCGCGCACGGCGTGGTGGCCCGGCAATCCCGTGACGCCGCCGCCGGCGTGCGTCGCGCTCGAGGCCTGGTACAGGCCCTTGATCGGCGTGCGATAGTCCGCGAACCCGGGAGCCGGACGCATGTGGAACAGCTGATCCACCGTGAGCTCTCCGTGGAAGATGTTGCCGCCGATGAGGTCCCATCCCTCCTGCATCTGCTTGGGGCCGATGATCTGGCGCGCCTTGACGGAGTCCTTGAAGCCGGGTGCGACGTCGTCGAAGTGCTGGATCAACCGATCCGCGTAGGCCTCGAGCTCGGGCCAGTGATCGTCCTCGTCGTCGGCCCAATCCGCCGGGACCCACTGGCTGAACATCGACACGGTGTGGACGCCCTCGGGCGCGAGCGTCTTGTCGACCACGGTGGGGATCTCGGTGTCGGCGAACGGGACACGGGCCGCCTGCCCGAACCGCGCGTCCTGGTACGCCTGTTCGAGCTGCTCGACGTCATCGAGCAGCTCGATCGCGCCGCCGTGGATCTCGGGATCGTAGTCGGGGTTCGCGAGGAACGTCGGCAGCTTGTCGATGGCGAGGTTGACCTTCACCGTGCCGCTGCGCGTCTTCCAGTTCTCGATGTCGTTCACGAACTCCGACGGAAGCTCGTCGCGCTCCAGCTGCTGCAAGAACGTGATCTTCGGGTGGATCGCCGTGATGACGAGCGGCGCGCGAAGCTCCTGGTCGTCGTCGAGGACGACGCCGGTCACACGGCCCTCGCGCGTCGTGATCTTCTTGACGCCGGCGTTCAGGCGAACCTCGGCGCCGAACGACGTCGCGCTCGCCTCGCACGCCGCAGCGACGGCGCCCATGCCGCCTTCCATGAATCCCCAGCTCGCCACCTCTCCGTCGCCGATGTCGCCGACCGAGTGGTGCATCAGCACGTACGCGGTACCCGGCGCGTCGGGGCCGGCCCATGTTCCGATGATCCCGTTGACCGCCATGAACCCCTTCATCTGGGGCGTCTCGAACCATCGGTCGAGCAGGTCGGTGGCGCTCATCGTGAACAACCGTGTGATGTCCGCGGCCGTCTGCTCGTCGACGTCCTTGCGAAGACCCCATGCCAACTGGAAGACGTCCTTCAGGTCGCCGAACTTCCGAGAGCCGAGATGTGGCGGCGTCTGCATCAACAGCGGCCCCATGATGCCCGCGATCCGACCGACCCATTCGTAGAACTCGAAGTACGCGTCGGCGTCCTTCTTCGAGATCTTCTCGATCGACTCGCGGGTGATCTTGTCCTCACTGTGCTGGATGATCGAGCCGCCGCCGCGCATCGGCATGTACCCCTGCCCGAGCGGGAGGAGCTTGAACCCGAACTTCTCGAGCTGCAGATCGCGACGGAGGGTCGGGGGCATCAGCGACATGGTGTAGCTGAGCGTGTTGACCTTCACGCCCGGGAGCTCGTCGGGCCACGGCTCCATCGTGTCGGCGGCGCCACCGGTCTTGTGGCGCTTCTCGAGCACCACCGTGCGGGCGCCGTGCTTGGCGAGGTACGCGGCCGCGACCAGCCCGTTGTGGCCGCCGCCGATCACGATCGCGTCGTAGCTGTTCGCTGGCATCGTTTGACTCTCCGTTCAACAGGTCGGTGCGGAGGCTACACCTGCGGCCTTGGCGGGCGGTAGCCGCCCACGATCGGCGCCAAGGGTGCAACATCGGAGGGGCGCGGGCACACCGTACGGATGTAGCCACCCGATAGGAGGTTCCAATGACCGAAACCGCGACGTTCGGAGCAGGGTGCTTCTGGGGCGTGGAGTGGGTGTTCCGCAAGGTCCCGGGCGTGATCGACGCCGTCAGCGGCTATAGCGGTGGCACTACGCGCAACCCCACGTACCGCGACGTCTGCAGCCACGTGACCGGTCACGCCGAGGTGGTTCGCGTGACGTTCGATCCGGCGGTGGTCACCTTCGAGCAGTTGCTCGAGGTCTTCTGGGCGATGCACGACCCGACGCAGGTCGA
>C688J18823_10002790_pt1 | contig 10972 bp, 12 predicted proteins | sample HopSoiMetagenom1_FD_18823 | JGI IMG/M metagenome (IMG submission 18823) | reverse complement strand
TGCCTACGATTTGGTCGTCGCTGGGGTTAGTAGCGCCAGAAGCCCCAAAAGGGTAGAAGCAGTTGGCGAAGCTCCTCGAAAGCGCGATCCGCTCGTGAAATACTACGAGGTTTTTGTCAGGACGATGTCCCCGGACTTGCTGCGGGTGGCGCTGAAGGAATAGGAGTGGCCTTTTTCCGCCGTGACCTCGACCGCATTTGGTCTTTGCCCGCTCGTGTTAGGATCCGGATTCACAGAGATAACGTGTTTGCCNGGTGAAAGCGTCCCGTTGTAACGGCTGCCCTGCATNAGGGTTTTGACGTGTTTCCCATCGACTGAAAGTCCGACGAACACGCCGCTACCGACGGACGGAGCGCGGNTAACCGTAATCGTACTCCCGCCTTCACCGGACTGAGCCGCTGTGTCCGACTTTGGCGATGCGGCATACGAACCTGGTATGCAGCAAATCAGCCCCAAACAAACGGAACCCAATCCCACACTTTTCCGAAGATAATTGATGTTGATCATAATAGACTCTCTGTTTGCGCTCAGTTGTAGACGGAATCAGCTCCGCCGAGGAGGACCTTTTTGCCGACGAAATCGGACAACGGTCCACCAGGCAGCCGCCGGAACATGACTCAATCCAACTCCGATCAGCGGTTTTTCTGTATAGCGATAGCGCCAGATTTAATGGTCGCGCTATACGAGTAGGTTTGGCCGGCGACAACGTCCACTTGGGTATCGGCCGGTTTGTCCGCGGGCGAAACGGGCTCGAACCTCACTGATACCGTATGTTTCCCTGCCGGCACGGTCCCGTTATATCGATTTCCGCTTTGCACCGTGCCAACTTTTTTTCCGTCGACCAGGACAGCAATAGCGGTTCCGCTGCCGAGTCTCGGGCTCCGGGTCACAACCAATTTCGCATCTCCCCCGCCGGTTTTCTCCGCCCCAAACGTGGTTCCGAGTAAAACCATCGCAATGGCGCATACCAATCCGATTAGTGGGAGTTTCATAAGCTGAAGTTTTTTCATATTGTTTTTCTTCCGTCTCTGTTTGCGACGGTTGTAGGGGAAAGTTGGGGGAAAGAAAGCCTAAATTCCGATATCATCGGGTTTAAACGGAGCGCTGTGAGCACAGCTAGCTTTGTTAACGGCCGCGATTCGCACGATCCGGTTTCCGACATTCGGCGGGATTTAAGCGTTAGTCGAAGATGGCGGTTCGGTGAACCGCCGCTACCATTTCAATCGAGATCTGGTTCCGCTGTTCGGCGGGCTTTCCAGGTAGTTCGCTCGCCAAATATTGCCGTGCCAACGCGGACCAGGGTTGCACCCTCCTCGATTGCTACCAGGAAGTCGTTAGTCATCCCCATGGAAAGTTGAGGCAGCGCAATCTTAAATTGCTGTTGAAGCTGGTCACGCAATTCGCGGAGCTCCGCGAAGAATTTCCGCGATGCTTCCGGTTCGCGACCAAATGGCGGAATCGTCATTAAACCTTCAATGGTTAGGCGGGGCAAATCGAGCAGAGCTTCCATCTCCTGCCGGAGACGATCCGGTTTGAACCCGAACTTGCTCCCCTCACCGGCCACATTTACTTCGAGCAGAACTCGGGGCCGGCAACCTTGCTCATCGGCGACACGATTGATGTCGCGCGCGAGGTCTAACGAATCGATTCCATGGAGGAGTTCGAATAGCGGGAGGGCGTGGCGGATTTTGTTCTTTTGAAGGTGACCGATGAAATGCCAGCGAAGATTCGAGGGAAGCTCAGGGATTTTCGCGCGCGCTTCCTGGACGCGGCTTTCACCGAACAATTCCTGACCGGATTCGATCGCCTCGCGGATTCGTTCCGACGGATGGGTTTTGGAGACCGCAACCAATTCGACATCGTTAGCGGATCGACCTGATTTTTGTGCAGCTGCCGCGATTTGCTCGCGAACTTTCTCGAGATTTTCGGCAACTGACTGCATCAGAAATTGTAGGGCTCGGTTCATAAACCGGCAAGCGGTGCGCTTGCCCTACAAGCCGGGACATCGCGCACAGCTGGACCACGTCGATCTATTGTAGGGCGTCTGTGTCAGACGCCGTGTCTAAGAATCCGTCTCACAGAACCGCCTACAATCAACCTCACGCGTTACGGCCCGTTGGTGATGGTGACGACCGCCTTCGCTCGCTTCGGAATCTTGTAACCCGCGCCGGAGGTCAGCACCACTGATGCAGTTTCGTTTTTCTCGCGGACATGATCCGCGATCGAGTGCAACAGGACCGTCGCCGATGATTGACCGGCAGCGATCGTCGCCTGACCTGCGTTTCCACTCACAGTGTAGTCGGACCCCTGTCTGGCGGTACCACCCATGAAGTAGTGCACGATCAGAGACTGCGAGACCGGCGCCGATGCAGTGACCGTGAAGATCGCGTCGTTGCCTTCAACAACTTGCGCTGGCGCCACGGACACGCGGACGGTTGGAGTTGTGGCCGGTGCGGGCGTCGGAGTGGGCGAAGCAGACGGAAACGGTGTCGCGGTTGGACTTGGTGTCGGCGTTGCGGTCGGCAATGGTGTTGGCGTTGCAGTTGCGGTTGGAGTCGGAGTCGCAGTAGGTGTGGGTGTGGGCGTCGGCGTCGATGTGGGAAGCGGAGTGGCAGTAGGTGTCGGTGTAACTAGTGCCTGCACGTTGATCACCACCGCGTCATATGCGACCGCGTGGATGTTATCATCGGCACTCAGTAGTAAAGTGTAGATGCCCGGTGCACTGAAGGTAACGGGCGTTGCTGCTGCATTCGCGTTGGCAAAAGTGACGGTGCCGGGACCTGAATAGCGTTTCCACTGCTTCATCGCTGTTCCGCTAGGGTCAACCACCGTGCCGGCGAGATTTGTGCTTAACGAGCCGATGCTCAGGTCGGCGCCCGCATCTACCGTGGGCGGATTCGGCGAACGTGGCCCCTCGTTAGGCCCGGTAGTTTGAACCACCTCAAAATTGTTCACGTCGATGGTTGAGAGGTGGCTAAACGCGGTCGACGAAAATCGATCATCCGGGCAAACCGACATCGAGAAAAACCCGCCGTTATCAGCAACGATGCCGCCATACTTCTGTAACCCCCGAAGGACAGCTTTTTCCTCGATCGTCCACGTGTCGGGAATGACGAAGCTCGATTTCAGCCGAATGCGCTGGCCCATTGCCGGATAATTGATCGAGGTCGCCGGAATACTGGAAGCGTAATGGTTGGCCGGATAAATGTATTCTTTCCGGCTCTTGGCCACCACCAGCCGGACTGCGTGCTCCACCATTCCGCGTTCGCATTCGTCGTAACGTACGAGCGCCGGGAACATCGGCAGACCTGCAGCGTCCCCGGAGGTCCAACCCGCTGGACGCAAACCATTCGAATTGAGGTTAAACTTCGCGCCGTTGGACGCCTGCCAGCCGCTTTGGGTCAGTTTCATCTGCCACGTCTCCCAGATAGAACCCACTCCCGGCGCAACCATGATACCGTGGCGATCACCCCCACTGTTGTTTACGTCCATCTGCCACTGCTGCAACGTTAGGCCCGGCTGATCTTTGGGCCAGGTCTCGATCGGCATGTTTGTTGGGATCGGATAGCGACCGTTCGGGAAGGTGCCGCCGTCCAAATCCGACTCGTCCGGATAATCGAGGAATGGAATCGTGACCCGCGCCTGGCTGTCCGGGACGAGGACGTAATTCATTTCATAGAATGCCCGCAAGGTTTGCCGGGTGGCGGACAGATCCGCTTTGATCTGGCCGATCATGGCAGTTGAATTCGACAGGACCGGCCGCTGAGAAATGTCTTCATTCCAAGGGCTGGTAACCGGGAATGTTTGCATGGCAGAGACGATGGCGTCGGCCTGGGGTGTGTTGAACAGAACGGGAGTGGTAACGACGGGGACAGGGCCGAGAATCCGGCCTTCCTGGTTAATGCGCTCCGAGCGGGCGAGCGCCGGTACTATTATGATGAGAGCGGCTGAGAAGCAGCCGCCAAGGCGGGGGATTCGTAACATGGGGGGTTGAGGGCCGAAGAAACTGTGTTCATCACAATCTCCTGACGGAAGGGAAGTAGCAGCAGTTTTTACGCCTTCATGGTATTTTACAAAACACTCGACGCGAGGCACCTTCGTAGCAGACAGCAATACCGACAGCGACTCCCTCTTGATCGCTGAACCGAACAGCTGCGCCCTTTGCTCGGGGGCCGTGATCAACCGCGAAATGCGCTAAAAACGCGACCACCCGGAGGGACGAGCTGGTCTCGTCCCATTATCGATCGCCTCCCATTCGAGCCACGCGCGGCGAAGCGGAAAATGTATGGGACGAGACAAGCTCGTCCCTCCGTCCGCATGCTTCCTTTCGCGGGTTTAGCCGGACTGCCTCCAGACCGATGGGATACAGCGGGAGGTGAATGGCCGTAACAAAAAAAATGGGGCGGTGAACCGCAGCTCACCGCCCCGTTTGTAAATACTTCTTATGACAGATTAGTGTCCGTGACGTCCGCGTCCGCGCGAACCGTTAACGGTCGCAACTTCCTGGCTGGTGATCGCGCCATCGTGGTTCAGATCGTACTTCGCGAGCAGAGCGTCGAAGTTATCGTCGATGCCATCCTGAATCACATCGGTAGCTTCAGCCATCGAGATCGCGCCATCGTTGTTGGTGTCATACTGATCGAACAACGTGGCTAGACGCGCATCTGCTTTGTCGTGCACCGCGGCTTGAAGCTCGGCCGCGGAGAGAGCTCCGTCGCCATTGGTATCAAACTGCTTCAACAGGTCGGACAGAATGATTGGCAAGAATGGAAAATCAGCGCTGCTGAGAACGCCGTCGTGATTGCGATCGAATCGGGCGACCAAATCCTCCAGCCAGTCGGTCGAGATCTCGTCAAACACGGAAAGCGCTTCAGTGTGGCTGATGACGCCGTCTTTATTTGCGTCGTATTTATTAAACAGCGCGGTTACCGCATCATTGGTGAGGGAGGCTTTGGCGGCGGCGAACTCCGCTGCCGATACAGTCCCGTCTTTGTTCGTATCGTACAGACTTAGGATCGGGCCCAAGCCGGCGGTAGTGTTGTTGGATCCGATTCCTCCACGGTCATGTCCGCGGTTCGCGAATGCGGTGGAGACAGTCATTGCTACGGCAAGTGCCAAGATCGGCATCAATTTTCTCATGTTGTGATTGTAAACTGTTCGAAGCTGAGCGCCTGACCCCTCCGTTCAGCTGCGATAGATTCTTGGGGTTCCCGGTCAGAGCTATTCCCACCCTTATGGAAAGTAGCGCGGCAACTTAACAGCTGCCGGCTCCAGATTTCAAGCTTCTTCGGTATAAACCCTCGATTTTTTTGGGCGGAAGGCCGCGGTCTCCCACCGGGGTCAGCGCCCCGGCTACAGTACCCCGACCGCGCGGGAGATCAGCAGGATCACAATGCTGAGAGAGATGAAGATTTGAACCATCGACAGGACCTTGGCCCACCTCGCCAGCAGAGGCGCATCGGTCGGTCCGAAGGTGGAACTCTGGGTGAATGCCACGAAGAGATAGTCCACAAACATCGGCCGCCAACCGGTGCATTCGAATTGACCGCGTTCATCCCGAGGGACTTGCATTTGCGGAAACAGAAAGCTGCAACTGCCAAACCGTTTGTGCTCTCGACGCGTGGTCGGCCCGCCGCCGTCCAATCGCCAGTACCAGAGGGCGAAGACGATCACGTTGGTCAGCCAAAGTAAGCCGCCCGAAGAGAGGAGGTTCATCGGCGACTCCGCATGGGAAGGCAATGAGCGCACCAGCAAAACGACTGACGCAATCAGGGCAATCGTCGTGATGCCATTGATCACAATCCCGAGCACGCGGTTGACCGACCGCCGCCCGGTCCGGTGACTGACCACAGTCGGGATCAGCAATACGATGATGAGCGTGGGCAGCAGCCAAATCGGTCCAATAATCAGCTGGCGGGGCAAAGCCAGGTAAATTCCGGCGATCGCGCCAAAGGCGAGAAGCGCCTGCCACCGTGGTTCAGGCTTATCGATATACNTGGGTTCGTCCGGCACGAATTCCGTATAACCATTGATTCGGCGTCGCGCTAGCTCATACAGGAAAGATACGGACCCATGGTTTCCCCGCGCCATTGTACGCCGTCGCTGTGAGAGGGTAATTTTTTTTCTGACGAACGCCGGACACAGACGCCCTCCAAAGTTCGGAAGGCGCAGATAAGCGGGCACTGGTAGACCGCTGCTCCAGCTCCAGTTACTATCGCCGCATGCGAAAACTCGTGATCGCATTGCTGGCGATCGTTCTGGCAATAGCCGGAGCAGGTGCGACTTGGATCTTTCAAGGTCCGAAACTTTCCGTGTTTTGCGATCGATTCGGAACCGTCCAGGAAACATCGGAGCAGATCCAATCGATCAACTACGAAGGCGACGGCAGTGGTGGCATTTTCCACGCCAACCAAATGTCGCTAAGTTTGAATACCGCGGTTGCTCCGTTGCGTACGCCCAGCGTCGGATCGACCAAAGACGGGCAACTCGGTCTTGCTAGTGCGGGGAAGGTGTTCCCGTTAGGGCCAATGGCGCAGGTCAAAGACGACGCCAACAATGTCATGACCGCTTCCGTGCAACCGGGAGACGACGCTCGCGTAACGGTGAGTCACAGTTACCTAAGCTGGCCGACACCGGTCACTGTCAATTTCATGGGTGGTGCCTCGCCATCATGGAAGCGGCATTCCTACCAGCGATTGAGCTGGATCAAGCCTAACGGATCGAAGCTGGACATGCTGTGGCGCTATGAACAGTATTTCGATTCTGTAAACGGTTGGACCGGCCGGACCATGATGCGGGAAGGTGAAACTGGACTCATCCGGCTCGAGATCACGCCGTGAACATCCAGATCCGTCACAATTAAGGGCCGCACCTTTATCTGATTGTTGTGAAATTCGAAATCGTTTCCGCATCTGAATTATCGCTGGCGGATCAGGCCGTGGCGTTCAACGCCGCATTTGCCGGATACGTGGGCGGTAACTTCGAATTGAACGCAGCGAGTCTTGCCAGCTTCATTTCATTGCAAGGAATCGATCTTACCTACAGCCGGTTCGCCCGGGACGAGCACGGTCAACTGGTCAGCTTCGGCTTCATTAACAAGACCGGTAGTGTGTCGCGGCTCGCCGGTATGGGAACAATCGCCGGCGCGCGGCGTTCGGGAGNGGCCGCCGCGATCCTGTCCCAGCTGTTAAATGAAGCAAAGGAGCGCGGTGAGTCGGTGATGGTGCTGGAAGTGATTGAGCAGAATCCGCCCGCGTTAAAATTGTATGAATCGGCTGGGTTCACAAGAGTGACTCGCCTGTTAGGCTGGCGCGGCAGCAGTGACGACGGGCATACGGCTCAAGTGGAATCGCGCGAGATATCGATGTTCGAGGCGCTGCAAACACCCACGATTCCGGAATATCCGGCGTTGCCATGGCCGGTGTGTCGGTTTTCTGCGGCAAAGGTGCGCGGCGCCAAAGCTTTCGGCCTGGGCGATGTCGCGATGGTGCTCGGCGACACGAATGCCTCGCCTATCCGATTGCACGCGTTCTTCGGACTGAACGGCACAAACTGGGAATCGGTACGGAATCTTACTGCCTCGGTTTTGCGAAGGTTTCCTGGTCGTGAATTTTATGCACCCCCGATTTTTCCGGAGGAATTTGCAGCCTCGCTTTTCACGCCGTTAGGATTTCGCGCAGAACAGTTAAAGCAGTTCTTTATGCGGAAGGATCTGTGACCGAGGAGCGCAGGTGCCTCGCCTGCTGATTGCGGCGCCCTCGCCGCAATACCATGAGCCAGGCATGTTCGACGGCGGGGACGCCGTCGAGTGCTGGCGAGGCGCCCGCGCTCCCCGGAAAGAAGAACACCGTCTCGACCGCATAAGTGGGCACTTCGTTTTCGCATTGCGGTTTGCGCCCTCGCTAGATAAGAGCTGTGATCGATGCAGCGTGGTCTTGCCGCTTGTTTCTGTTCTGTTTTGTTCCTAACGGTCGGGTGCGCATCACAAAAAGAAGCCCGCACGGAACGGCGGGCGCATGAAGAGGCAGCACGCTCTGCGGCATTGCGATGGTTAACGCTGCTCGACCAGGGTGACTACGAACAAGCATTTGAGTGGGAAGCGCAAGATTTCCGAATGTCGCGGACACAAAGCCAGTTCGTACGCTACATGCAGGCCCGGCGCGCCCCATTCGGCCAGGCGCATGGTCGGAAATTTATCGGAGCCGCAAACATCAGGAAACTGGTGGGTGTCCCCGAAGGCAATTACGTAAGTATTCTTTTCAAGACCGACTTTGAGAAAAAATCCGAGACTGCCGAAAGAGTGATTCTGGTCGAACAACAGGTCGGCTGGCGGGTGCTCGAGTATCGGATCTATTAGGAGCGTTGAACCGTTACACCGCTGAACCGGCAAATTAATTGTGAATAGACGAATCCAACATGTTGCAGCCGTTGTAGGGCGAGCGCTCCGCTTGCCGTTGTTGAAGTTCGGCAGGCGGAGCGCCTGCCCTACAATTACTGTTCTCGTTATCCTCGTGTTGGCTTTACCCGCGCGAATTACAATCGGCGCNGCGGAAAAGAAGCCGGCTTCGCCGGGTCTTGCCCAGGTNCCAAACTGGTCTGCCGAAGATCTCCAATTTTTCCTGCACGGCTCGATGGGTACCGAAGTCGTTCCGGAACGGGTGATGAAGGCGTTTATCAAAATCTATCCCGATCTTTTCCCGACTAACGACTTCAGCCACCTGGGACTGATTGCCGATCCGGATTTCGGATGGCCAATCGGATTCAGCCGGAGAAACGTGAAACATCTGGGAGAACTCTCCGCGATCGGGATCAATTGCGCATCCTGCCACTTCGTTCAGATCACGTCACCTAAGATGCCGGCGCCGATCCGCGTTCTCGGCGGCACGAGTCATTTTGATGTGGAAGCCTTCTTCGGTTCGGTGTTGGTGGCAACGTTCAGGACCTCCGATCCGGCGAACATGAAGAAGTTTCTGCCGGAGTATCTCGGCAGCGCCACGCCCGTTCGGTACGATGAGGATTGGCGGGAACAGGAAACAGAAATTTCCACCGTCATGAAATCGGACCCGTTTGGCGCAAACGACGTCGCTCCGGGCGAACTTCACGCGCTGTCCAAAGAGGATATGCAACTCCACGCCGACGAAGCGCACGGCAGCCTCGCAGCTCTGGCCCATTCCATGTTGCGAGTGTTCCACAACATGCGTGCCGCCCTGCACGTTCCCGATCACCCCCCGGACAAACTGCCCCCAGCCTCAGGCCCGGGTCGAAACGACGCATTCGGTTTACTATCGGCTTCGCTGTTGAACGCGCCGCAGCCCTACGCGCCCACTAAGTTTGGTCTCGTGTGGAATGTGAGCAAACGCACGTGGGTTCACTGGGATGGCAACACCCGTTCGCCCTTTGCCCGGAACCTCCTGGCCTCGTTAGGCCTGGGCGCGCCGATCCACGGACACCGGGCTGACCTCGACTTCGCAATTGTTAAGAAACAGACGGATCTCTCCGAGGCGATTCTGCCACCGAAATATCCGTTTCCGGTCGATCAAGAGGCCGCGAGACGGGGCTCCGAGCATTTCCAGGCAAACTGCGACTCATGCCACGGCGGCCCAGAAAGTGACAAACGGTTGTACCCCGTTGCTGAAATCGGCACTGATCCGCGGCGCGCCGAACTGTTCACCACAAAGCAGGCTGAACAGTTCAACAAGTTCCTCGCTGAACTGGAAGGAGAAGGTTACTCAGCTCCGAAAGACGTTGAAGTTCGGAGCACCGGAAAGTATTGGGCCGCAACCTTGACCGGCGTATGGGCCCGATCCCCATACCTCCACAATGGATCGGTGCGGACGGTGAAAGAATTACTGACTCCTCCGGACCAGCGCCCGAAGTCCTTTCATCGCGGATCACATCGTTATGACGAGGGCTCACTCGGTTATACCGATGAAGGTGCGTACGTTTTGGACACTGCGGCGAGCGGCAACTTAAATACCGGACACAATTACGGAACGGCCCTGAGCGATCGGGACAAAGCGGATTTGATCGAGTATCTCAAAACGTTGTAGCCGGGCGAATGTCGGGAGCAGTTGGGTTTTGCATTGTCATAACGGGTGCCGGTCAGAATACTCCGCCCATGAACTTCACAAAAAACATCGGCATGCTCCTGCTCGCGATCTACCTCATCCTGGTCGGACTCGTTACTCTCCTCGGCCTTGGTGTGGGATATATTGCTGGCGTCGTGGCGCTCGTCGCCGGCATTTTCATTTTGATCGGAAAGTAAGTTCTTCAATATGCGACGCTGGTGAAACGGGTCGTCTTCATCAGTCATTCGTCCGCTGATCGGCCGATCGCGGAACGTCTCTGCACCTACCTCGAGCAAAACGGTGTGGGCTGCTGGATTGCGCCGCGTGACGTCACACCGGGCAAGAACTACGGCGCAGCGATCGTCGACGCGATCGATGAGTGCCGCATCTTCGTCCTCATCCTAAGCAGCCATTCAAACAAGTCGCGCCAGGTCGTTAGAGAGGTTGAGCGCGCCGCCAGCACCGACTCGGTCATACTGCCATTTCGAATCGAGGACGTCCAACCATCCCGCGACATCGCATTCTATGTCAGCGCCGCTCATTGGTTGGACGCGGCGAATTACCAGGTCGATGAGCAATTCGACGAGCTACTGGCGGCGATTCGAGACTGGCAAAAGGCGGAGACCGACGGCGAAAGACCGTCGGTTGCGACGGACACAGGCGGCCCATCTCCCCCGCCCCTACCTGCTTCAATTCCGGCTGCAAAACTTTCGCCTTCAGGTCTTCCGCCATCGCCACGAAGGCGATTATTGCCGGTGCTCGCCGGATTGTCCGCAGTGTTGGTCGCAGCCGCCGGATTGCTTCTGTTTCGTTATTCGAACCGGCCGGGCGATCCCATCGGCATGCCTTCGCCGACTGTCGCGGCCACGACGGCTACCCCTGTCGAACCTTCACCCACTGAGCCA
>C688J18823_10002789_pt1 | contig 10974 bp, 7 predicted proteins | sample HopSoiMetagenom1_FD_18823 | JGI IMG/M metagenome (IMG submission 18823) | reverse complement strand
CACCGGCAGGAGCGCGGCCGCGGCCCGCAGCGCACGCCTATCCGCGTCCGCAGCTCGAGCGCGCCGATTGGCAAAGCCTCGATGGCGCGTGGCGCTTCCTGTACGACGACGCGAAGCGCTATCGGGGGCCTGGGGACATCGAAGCGTGGCCGCTCGCCATCGAAGTGCCCTACCCGCCGGAATCGCAAATGAGCGGCATCGGCGATCGCGGCTTTCACGCCCGCTGCTGGTATCAGCGCGACTTCGAGGTGCAGGCGCAGGGTGGGCGGATCGTGCTGCACTTCGGCGCCGTCGACTACGCTGCGCGCGTCTGGGTGAACGACATCCTGGTGGCGCGACACGAGGGCGGGCACACGCCGTTCTCCGCCGACATCACCGCCGCGCTCGCCGATTCCGGGCGGCATACGGTGACGGTGATGGCCGAAGATGATCCCGGAGATCTCACCAAGCCGCGCGGCAAGCAGGACTGGCAGCTCGAGCCGCACGCCATCTGGTACCCGCGCACTACCGGGATCTGGCAGAGCGTGTGGCTCGAGCGCGTGCCGCGCACCTACCTGGAGAAAATCCGCTGGACCCCGCATGTCGAGGGCTTTGCGCTGACGCTGGAGGCGCGGGTCACCGGCGATCGCGCCGAAGATCTCTCGATAGAGGTGCGGCTGCGCCATAACGACCGGCTGCTGGCGAACGACCGCTACCAGGTGCTGGACGGCGAGGCCGACCGCCGCATCGTCATTTCCGATCCGGGAATCGATGATTTCCGCAACGAGCTCCTCTGGAGCCCCGAGCGGCCGACGCTGCTTGACGCCGAGATACGCCTTTGCCGCGGCCGCGAGGTGATCGACACCGTGCGCTCCTATACGGCGCTGCGCTCGGTGAACATCCTGCGCGACCGTTTCATGCTCAACGGCCGGCCGTATTTTCTGCGCATGGTGCTCGACCAGGGGTACTGGCCCGATACGCTGCTGGCGCCGCCGGACGACGAAGCGCTGCGCCGCGACGTCGAGCTCGCCAAGAGCATGGGCTTCAACGGCGTACGCAAGCATCAGAAGATCGAGCACCCGCGCTATCTTTACTGGGCGGACCGCCTGGGGCTGCTGGTGTGGGAAGAGATGCCTTCGGCGTATCGCTTCACCGGCGCGGCGATCAAGCGCACGCTCAGCGAATGGACCGAGGCGATCGAGCGCGACTACAGCCATCCGTGCGTCATCGTCTGGGTGCCGTTCAACGAATCCTGGGGCGTGCCCGAGCTGACGCACGTCCGCGAGCACCGGCACGCGGTCGAGGCGCTCTACCACCTGACGAAGACGCTGGACGCGACGCGGCCGGTCATCGGCAACGACGGCTGGGAGTCGAGCGCGACCGACATCATCGGTATCCACGACTACGAGGCGGACGTGGCGCACATCCAGAGCCGGTATGCGCAGGACGCGCAGCAGCTGTTCGATCGCCGGCGCCCGGGTGGACGGATTCTCACGCTCGACGGCTACCCGCACCGCGGCCAGCCGATCATGCTCACCGAGTTCGGCGGCATCGCCTACGCCAAGTGCCCCCAGCCCGGGGTGCGGCACACTTGGGGATATTCCTCCGCCGACAGCGACGAGGAGTTCGCCGCGCGATACCACTGCCTTCTGGAAGCGGTGGCGCACCTGCCGCTCTTCAGCGGCTTCTGCTATACGCAGTTCGCCGACACGTTCCAGGAGGCGAATGGGCTGCTGTGCGCCGATCGCACGCCGAAGATCCCGGTCGAGCGCATCCGCGAGGCCACCCGCATCGCGCGCAGCACCATCCCGGGCGTCGTCTAGGTGCACAAGCGCCGGCTCACCAAGCCCGATGGCCGGGCGCTGTGGCTCTATGCGAGCTCGCCGATGGGCGCGATCGAGGAGGCGCCGAGCCCGTTCGCCGGGCCGCTCGAAGGCCGGCCTCACCTTCGCTGGCATCCGCTGCGCGGCGAGTGGGTGACGTACGCGGCCTACCGGCAGGCGCGCACCTTCCTGCCGCCGCCGGAGTACAACCCGCTCGCGGTGACGCGCGACCCGTCGCATCCGACCGAGCTTCCCGCCGGCGACTGGGACATCGCGGTCTTCGACAACCGCTTCCCGGCGCTCGCCGAGCCGGAGGGCAAATGCGAGGTGGTGGTGTTCACCCAGGACGCGGGCACGTCGCTCGGCGCGCTCGCACGCTCGCGCATCGAGCTCCTGTTCGACGTGTGGGCCGACCGCATCGCCGAGCTCGGGGCGAATGCGGGCATTCGCTATGTGCTGCCGTTCGAGAACCGGGGCACCGAAGTCGGCGTCACGCTGCATCATCCCCACGGCCAGATCTATGCCTATCCGGTCGTGCCGCCGGTGCCGCAGCGCATGGCGGAGGCAGGGCGCGCGCATTACGCGCGCGAGGGCCGCGGACCGCTCGCGGCGCTGATCGCCGAGGAGCTCGCCGATGGGCAGCGGCTCGTCTATCGCGGCACGCACGCGCTCGCCTTCGTACCCGCGTGCGCGCGCTATCCGTACGAAGTGTGGGTCGCCCCGCTCGAGGCGGTCACTACCTTCGCCGAGCTCAGCGGCGCCGCGAAGGCCGATCTCGCGCGGGCGCTGAAGACGGTGCTCATGAAATACGACGCGCTGTGGGACCGGCCGATGCCCTACCTCATGGCCTGGTACCCGGCGCCGACCGACGGCGAGCGCCATCCGGAGTGGCAGCTGCATGCCGAGCTCTGGCCGCCTTACCGCACGCGCGATCGCCTGAAGTACCTGGCGGGTACCGAGCTCGCCGCCGGCATGTACGCGGTCGATGCACTGCCGGAAGACAAGGCCCGCGAGCTGCAGGCGGTCGGGGTGCCCGAGTGCTAAGCGGCTGCGCACCGGGCCGCGTGAACCTGCTCGGCGAGCACACCGACTACAACGACGGCTTCGTGCTGCCGACCGCGATACCGCAGTACACCCAGGTGGACGTCGAGCCGTGGCGCGAGTTCGTCGTGGAAAGCGCGCTTGGCACGGCGCGCTTTGCGCCCGGCGAGCCGCCGCGCGAGGCGTTCGCGCGCTATGTCTACGGCTGCGTCGCGGAGCTCGGCGCGCGCGGCATCGTCGTGCCGCCGACGCGCTTTCGCATCCGTTCGCAGGTGCCGATGGGCGTCGGTCTTTCCTCGAGCGCCGCACTCGAGGTGGCGACGCTGCGTGCGCTGCGCGCGCTCCTTCGCTTCACGCTGGACGATGTCGAGCTCGCCCAGCTCGCGCAGCAGGCCGAAGTACGCCACGCGGGTGTGCGCTGCGGCATCATGGACCAGATGGCGGCGAGCCTCGCGGTGCCCGGGCGCGCGCTCTTTCTCGACACCCGCACGCTCGAGCGCCGGTTGGTGGCGCTGCCCGAGGGCGCGGAGATTTGTGTGCTCGACAGTGGTCAGCCGCGCGCGCTCGCCGACTCGGGCTACAACGCGCGGCGTAGTGAGTGCGAGGAAGCGGCCCGGCTCCTGGGCGTCGGCTCGCTCCGTGATGTCGCCGGAGAGCCGGCGCCGCTGCCGCCGCCGCTCGACCGGCGCGTGCGCCACGTGCTGAGCGAGAACGCACGCGTGCTGCGCGCGGCGAGCGGCGTCGCCGCGAGTGCCTTCGGTGAGCTCATGAATGCCTCGCACCGCAGCCTGCGGGACGACTACGAGGTTTCGACGCCGGAGCTCGATCGCCTGGTCGATTGCCTGTGCCGGGACGAGGCCGTGTTCGGCGCTCGGCTCACCGGCGCCGGGTTCGGTGGCGCCTGCGTCGCGCTCTGCCGTGCAGGACAAGGCGCGCAGGCAGCGGAGCGGGCGCTAGCGCGCTACAAGACCGGGGGTTGCACCGGCCGGCGCCTCGTATGAAACCTGCGAACGGAAGGCCTCGTCCACGTAGCGCGTCAGCGCATCGTCGAGCGCCGGCATGAGCGCGGAGCGCGCGCTGCCAAGCGCGCTGTACGCCGGGCGCGGCGCGACATAGCCGAGGCTCGCGCTCTTGCACGGCACGAGGCCGTGCGGGGCGATACCCGCGCGCTCGGCGGCGCGGGTTGCGAGCTGCGCCCAGGTGAGCGGCTCCTGGTTGCTCAGATGCCAGACGCCGCACTCGCCGTCGACCAGAAGATCGAGGCAGGCGTTGACCAGGTCCGGAACGTAGGTCGGCGAGACGACGATGTCGTCGGCGGCCGGAAACTCATAGCCGGCCGCGAGCGCCCTCAGTGCCACCGTGAGGAAGTTGAACGAGTCCCACGGCCCGAAAAACGCGCTCGTGCGAACCACCAGCGAGCCCGGGTGGCGCGCCAGCACCCGCATCTCGGCCTGGGCCTTGCTCTTGCCGTAGACGTTGATCGGGCAGGGCGGGTCCTGCTCCTCGTAGGGCGCGCGCTTCGCGCCGTCGAACACCAGGTCGCTCGAGAACGTGAGGAGCGGCAAACCGTGACCGGCGCAGGCACGCGCCAGGTTCTCGGCGCCGAGCGTGTTTTCGCGGAAGCAGCGGTCGCGGTCGCTCTCGGCCTCGTCGACGCGCACGTAGCCGGCCGCATTGACGACCGCCCACGGCTCGTGGCGCTCGAGCGCGGCGTCGACCGAGCGCGGCTCGACGATGTCGAGCTCGCGGCGCGCGAGCAGGCGGTAGGCGAGTCCGCGCCGCTCGCAAATACGGGCGAACGCGCTGCCAAGCGTGCCGGTGGCGCCGGTAATGAGGACGGGCCGCATATCCCGGGTCGTTCGCGTCACGCCGGGCACCGCTCCGGGCAGCGTCACCGGTTGGCAATAGTGGCGTCCTTTGCGTTCCCACCAGCCCGGCCCGGCGAGCACCGGATGATCGGGTCGCTCGCCACGGCCAAGCGCGCTCAGCAGATGCGCCACCGCGGTGGCGCGCGGCTTGCCGCCCCGCACGTCAAAGGCGCCCGGCTCGTAATAGCCACGGCATTCAGTGACGAGGCAGTTCCAGTCGTACGAGCCGAAGAGCGCCCAGGCGGTAACCGCGCGCACGTCGGCGCCCGCGGCGCGGGCGGCGAGCGCGGCGTTCCACATCTCGGCGTACCAGCGGACCTGGTCCTCGCGCGTCGCGTCGAGCTGGATCTCCGTGACCGCGAGCGGCGTGCGGTAGCGCTGCCACGCCTCGACCAGCAGCGAGCGCAGGCCGCCGGTGGGATGCGATAGGGCGCGCGCCGTCTCGATGTCGGCGAAGCGATGGCGCTCGTCGCCGTGGTAGCGCACCGGGAAGCGCTCCAGCCGCTCGTCGATGTAGCGCTCGCTCGTCACGTAGTAGTTCGCCCCGACGATGTCGGGCGGGCACGGGTCGGCCGCGAACGCCTCGAGCTCCGCCGGGTCGGCGCGGCAGGGGCCGGTGAGCCAGCTCCAGAGCGGGTGCTCGCGCGTGACACGGCCAAAGACCAGGTCCCACGCGAGCCAGCGCAGATCGTTGGCGAATTCGGCGTAGTAAGCGAGCTGCGCGGTGCTGTAATACTTTCCGAGGTCGTCGGTCTGCACGAGCTTGGCGGCCGGATTCACCTTGCGGATCTCGCGCATCGCCAGGGCGATGGCGCGGCATTCGTTGAAGAGCGCCGCCCGGAATATCGCCGGATCGCGCCCGTGCGGGTACCACAGGCCGTAGAGGCCGCTGAAGCGGGCGGTGGTGAGCGGCTCGTTGACCGGCGTGTAGTACTCGAGCCACGGATAGCGTTCCGCCACGGCACGCGCGTATTGCGCGAGCTTCGGCGCGAAGCAGGGCGAGACCAGGCTTGTGTGCTCCGGCCCGCTGCCGTGGTGCACCAGCCCGGCGATCGGCACCATGCCGAGCGAGCGCACCGCTGCCAGGCGCTCATCCGCCCAGCGCCAGTCCGCGTGTTCGAGGCCGCGCGGCGCCGTGAGCTCCCAGATGACCGGGTAGCGGAGCTTCTTCACGCCGAGAGCGGCGATGCGCTCGAGGTCGCCCGCGCGTGTCGCATGGCCGTTACGCTCCATCTGGCTGAAGTAGCGCTCGCCGACGCGGTTTACCGTGCATTCAATGCCGCCCCAGAGCTCGAGCTCGCTCATGCGCGTGCCTCGTCCTGCGCGCGGCGCGTGCGTGGCACGGCGCGCCGCTCCGGCCGGAGGCGCTCGAGCAGGCGCTCCGCCGCCTTGAGCGCGGCGCCGACGCACTGGTCCATGTTGTAGTAGCGGTACTGCGCGAGCCGGCCGAGAAAGGTGACGGCACTCTCGCGTTCCGCGAGCGCCTCGTAGCGCTTGAAGAGGGCTTCGTTCTCCGGGCGCGGCACCGGGTAGTAGGGATCGCCTTCGGCGCGTGGATATTCGCGCACGATCGACGTGCCGGCATGCATCTGCCCGGTGAGGTGCTTGAACTCGGTGATGCGGGTGAACTCGCCGTCGTTCGGGTAGTTCACAGTCCCGACCGGCTGGAAGCGCGCCGTCGCCGGCAGGTGCTCGTGCCGGAACTCGAGCGAGCGGTACGGCAGCCGCCCGTGGCAATAGGCGAAGTAGGCGTCGATCGGGCCGGTATAGACGATGTGCGAGGCCGCAAGTCGCCGGCGAATGTCGAAGAAATCGACGCCGGTATCGACGCGGATATTCGGATGATCGAGCAGCGCCTTGAAGAGCGCGCCGTAGCCGTGCCGGGGCATGTACTGGTAACGGTCGGTGAAATAGCGGTCGTCGCGATTGGTTCGCGTCGGGATGCGTGCCGCCACCGACGCGGCGAGCTGCGACGGATCCAGTCCCCACTGCTTGCGCGTGTAGCCGCGGAAGAATTTTTCATACAGGTCTCGCCCAACCGCGTTCAGTACCACGTCCTCGCTCGTGCGCAACGTAGAGCGCGGCTCGCGCACCTGCTCGTAGAACGCATGGATGCTGGTTTCGTCGAGCGACAGCCCATAGAGGCGATTCACCGTGTCGATATTGATCGGGATCGGCAGCAGCTTGCCGCCGACGCGGGCGAGCACCCGGTGCTCATAGGGTCGCCATTCGGTGAAATTGGACAGGTAGTCGAAGATGCGCTCGGCGTTCGTGTGGAAGATGTGCGGTCCGTAGGGATGGACCAGCACGCCGTGGCCGTCCAGGCGGTCGTACGCGTTGCCGCCGATATGCGGCCGCTTGTCGATCACGAGCACCTGCAGTCCGGCGTCCGCGAGGCGCTCGGCCATGACGGCGCCGCTGAAGCCCGCGCCGACCACCAGTACGTCGATGTTGGTGTGCATGGGCGTCTCCTCAGGCCGCGAGGCGCGTGTTTTCGGCCGCCGCCGTGGCGACATGGCCCCACATGAGCGCGACGATCGCATCCCAGGTGGAGCGCCCGGCCTGCTCGATCCCGCGCGCGATGACCTCGCCGCGCGGTGCGGCGAGCGAGCGCGCCACGGCGCGCATGAACTCTTCCGGCGACTGCGCGACGTCGACGACCGAGCTGAACTGGCGCGCGACGTCGGGCACCGCGGTCGAGACGACCGGCTTCCCGGCCGCCATGTACTCGAGGGTCTTGGTCGGGTTGATGTAGCGCGTCGCCTCGTTCAGCGCGAAGGGCATGAGGCAGACATCGAAACCCTTGACGATGCCGGGCAGGTCGGCATACGCCTGCTGTCCGAGCCAGTGCACATTCGGCGCACGCGGCAGCTCGGCCGGATCCACCTTGGCGAGCGGCCCGACCATGGCGATGCTCGCTCGCGGAAATGCTTCGGCCAGCCGGGCGAGCAGCGCGTAGTCCAGCCGCTCGTCGATGACGCCGAAGTAGCCGAGCACCGGCCGTGGCAGGCGCGCCACCGCTGGCGGCACCGGCGTGCCTTCGCCGCGCGCTTTTGCGAAGTGCACCGCGTCGACGCCGCAGCCGTAGAAATGCACGTTGCCGTGCCGGCGCGATTTCGCCTGATAGAGCTGCTGGCCGCCGGTAAAGACCACGTCGGCGTGCCGCAGCAGGAAGCTCTCGCGCTCTTGGATGTCGGGCGGTGCGAAGCGGAAGTTGGCAAGCTCGTCCATGCAGTCGTAGACGACGCAGCGCTCGCCGAGCTGCCCGATGTAGTCAGGCGCGCTCATCGGCGAGTAAAACCACTGCACCGGCGAATCGAACTCGCCCGCGAGGAGCGGATGGCGCTCGAGCGCCGCGCGAACGAGCGGCAGGACGAGGGCGCACTCATCATCGACCGCCTGGCGCTCCGGCAGGATCGGCACGACGCGCACGATGCCGGGCTGCGGCTCGCTCAGCCGCAGCGTCGGCCCGCCGGGCTCGTAGCAAGGCTCCTCGAGGAACAGAACGCGGTGTGCGGCCGCCAGGCGCGAGAAGATCTGCTGCGGCCGCTGCCAGACAAAATCCCAGCGCAAGTGGCAATGGACGACGATTGGGGACTGCATCGAGTTTTTTTCCATGCGCCAGAGGGAGCAAGTGCACTGCCATTGGCGCTGAATCCGCACGGCGCGTCACGCGAGCCGAGTCGCCCGCCGCGTGACCGCGTCGCCCCTACAGCCCGTGTCAGGCGGGCGGGCGCTCGGCGTTCAGCGGCGTCAGGGCCGCCGCAGCACTCCAGCAGTGAGGGAGCCGAGGCACACCAGCCAGAGTGCGCTGGCTACGAGGCCACGGGTCGGCGCGCCGGCGATAAGCTCCGCCGGCACGGCGAGTAAGGCAGGGATGAAGGTGAAGTAGGCGATCTTGAACATGCGGGACCAGTGTGCGCGCGCCCCGTGCGTCACTGAATCCCCCGTTGAGAGAAGCCGCGTCGCTGATAAGCCCGGTCCGGATGGTGGTCGCGGACCGGGCGACGCCGCTTAGCCGAATGACGCGGCGGAGCGCCCGGGCCCTGCGCATATGCACGCTGGCATCGCGCTCGGGGAAGCGTCGCACGGCAGCGCGACGCCCGTGGCTCNGCTACGACAACCGGTGCCCTGATCGGTGACGCGCGCGGTGCGCAAGCGCAGCGCAAGCNCTAGTCCGCGCTGGTCATACCGGGAACAAGACCGCNTGTGCATGATTGGCCGCAGGAGCCGACATGACCACGCTCGCGTTGCCCGCCGTCAATCCGCCGCCGCTCAGGGGCCTCGCGCTGCTTGCACCGGCACTCATGGTGACGCTGGTCGTGCTCCCGGTGCACTACAGCGTGACGCTTGCCGAGCCGGATCTCGCGCGCATGATGGCCGCGCTCGTGTACGGCGGGGTGAGCGGACTCGAGCTGGATCCCGTTACCCACTACGGCGCCGCCTTCAGTTTCGGCTATTACCAGCTCTTCTACGCGCTCGTGCCGCAGGAGTGGCTCCGCCATCCCGACCTGGTGGCGCGGCTGATGAACGGCTTCGGCGTGTTTTCGGGAATCCTGTGCGCCTGCACCTGCGCCGCTTATCTCGAGCGGCTCTACGGGCTGCGCGCGGCCCTGGCTGCTACCACGGTGTTTTTCCTCTCGCCGGTGATGCTGCCGCTTGCGTTCTCCGGCCATCCGCTCGTGCCCGCCGCGGCGTGCCTGTTCGCCGGCAGCACGCTCCTTCTCTCGCGCCGCTGGCTGCCGGCGCTGGTGCTGCTTTCGCTCGCGCTCTCGTTTCGCGCCGAGGTGCTGCTGGCATTCCCCTTCATCGCGCTCGCGGACGCCAACGGCATGCCGCGCGTCTGGCAAGCGGCGCTGCGCGTGCTCGTGCTGGCGGCCGCGTTCCTCGTCTTCCTCGCGCTCCAGCATCACTACATTGGCGACCATGGCGGCGGCGGGCTCGCCAAGCTGCGCGACTTTGCCCACAGCTACTTGAATGCCCTACACGTGGGCCGCGGCGCGGGCGTGCTGGTGCTCGCGACCGGGCTCGCCAGCGCGGCCCTCGGCTTGCTGGCGTTCGTCAAGCTTCGCGCCTGGCAGGATCGCGCGCTCATCCTGCTGCTCGCCGCGCCGGCGCTCGTTTTCTGGCTGCCCAATCCGACCGCGGCGCGGCACTTCTTCTTTCCCGTGCTCGCCGCGTGCCTCGCCCTCGCGCTATATGCCGAGCGCTCGGCGCGAACCACGCTCGCCCGCACGCTGCTCCTCGCGGTGCTGGTGGTGGCCGCCAACCAGGTAATCGCCGAGCTGGTGCGGCCCTTGATCGTGGCCCGTTACCCGTGGAGCTACGACTCGCCGGTGGCACGGCGTGCAGCGCAGCGCTTTCCGATCGGCGCCTTTAGCCTCGATCAGCGCGCGAACCAGGCGTTCGCCAGCCTCGAGCGCGACGAGGCGATGCAGCTTGCGCGCCAGGCGCCGCGGCGGCTGCTGGTGCTGGCCGGCTCCGACGAATACTTCATCGCGCAGCTGCTCGCGCGCGACCCGCAGCTGCGCTGGACCGAGAGCCTGTGGAACGGCATCTACGTGACCGAGCTCACAGGCGGGCAGCGTTCCATCGTCATCGTCGACAAGGCGAGCGGCTGGCCGCGCGATGTGAACGCGGAGGCGCTCGCGCGCCCCGAATGGCGCGAGCTTCCGGTCTACGAGCAACGCACGACCGTGAGCCGCTACGACCGCACGCCGGTGCCGGCCGTGCGCCGCTTCGAGCTGCGATGAGCCCGTATCCACTGATCCTCCTCGGGGTACTGCTGAACGCCGCAGCACAGCTCCTCCTGAAGGCGGGCACCAATGCGGTCGGGCGCTTCGCCTTCGACGCCGGCAGCCTCGTGCCCGTGGCTACGCGCCTCGCCTTCGAGCCGCACATCCTCGCCGGCTGCGCCTGCTACGCCGTGAGCCTGGTCGTCTGGATCATGGGCCTCTCGCGCATCGAGGTAAGCATCGCCTATCCGCTGCTCTCGCTCGGCTACGTGATCAACGCGGCCGCCGCCTGGTACCTGTTCGGCGAGTCGCTTACCGTCATGCGCGTCGCCGGCATCGGCCTCATCATCGCGGGCGTCTTCCTCGTGGCGCGCACCGGATGACGAGCGCGACCGGCACCCTGCGGCTGCCGGCGGCCGGCGAGGGGCTCGCGGCGGCCTGGTTTTTCCTCGGCGTGTGCACGCTTGCCGCCATCATTCTCCTCAGCCCGTTTCGCGCCGCGCGCTATCCGGCGATGGCGGATTACCC
>C688J18823_10002788_pt1 | contig 10976 bp, 8 predicted proteins | sample HopSoiMetagenom1_FD_18823 | JGI IMG/M metagenome (IMG submission 18823) | reverse complement strand
GATGGCCAGGAATTTCAGGCGTTCCAGCGGCACGCCCTGCAATCTGACCGGCGCCGAGAAGTTGCGCAGCAGCGACGGGACCGGCGGCGCCGCTACGTCCTCGAACCGGAACACCGAGCGCTCGGCATTCGGCAGCAGGACCCGCGTGCCGTGATGGGCCTCGCTCTCGCCCTCCAGCCGTGCCGGCATTTCGTCGCCATTCGGGCCGAGGAGTCCCATCGCCAACGGGATCGGCATCGGCTGCTTTTCGGTTTGGCCGGGAGTTGGCGGCACCAATTGCGCTACCTCCAGCTCATAGCTGCGCGATCCCGGATCGTAGCGGTCCGTGACCGTCATTTCGGGGGTGCCGGCCTGCGCGTACCACAGCCGCAGCGCGCCGAGATCGGCCCCGCCGCCCGCCTCCATCGCGGAGACAAAATCGTTGATTGTCGCCGCGCGGTTGTCGTTCCGCCGGATGTACACATCCATGCCCTTCCGGAAGCCCTCCGGGCCGAGCAGCGTGTGCATCATCCGGATCACCTCGGCGCCCTTGTTGTAGACGGTCGCGGTGTAGAAATTGTCGATGCGCAGATAGCTTTCCGGCTGCACCGGGTGGGCGAGGGGCCCCGCATCCTCCGGGAATTGCGCCGCGCGCAGGGTTCGCACCTGGCCGATACGGGTCACCGCGGCGCTGCCCTGGTCGGCCGAGAACAGCTGGTCACGGAACACCGTCAGCCCTTCCTTCAAGGACAGCTGAAACCAGTCGCGGCAGGTCACCCTGTTGCCGGTCCAGTTGTGGAAGTATTCGTGGGCGATGACCGCCTCGATGTGCTGGTAATCGCTGTCGGTCGCGGTGTCGGGTTTCGCCAGCACGTAGCGCGTGTTGAAGACGTTGAGGCCCTTGTTCTCCATCGCCCCCATGTTGAAGTCGCTGACCGCGACGATGTTGAAGACGTCGAGGTCGTATTCGAGGCCGAACACCTCCTCGTCCCAGCGCATCGCCTTTTTCAGCGATTCCATCGCGTGGCCGCATTTGTCCTCGTCGCCGTGGCGCACCCAGATGCCGAGCTGCACCTGGCGCCCCGACCCGGTGATGAATTCGTCGCGCACTGCGACGAGGTCGCCGGCGACCAGCGCGAATAGGTAGGAGGGCTTCGGGTGCGGATCGACCCATTTGGCCCAATGTCGGCCGTTGTTCAGATCGCCCGAACCGGCCGGGTTGCCGTTCGACAGCAGCACCGGATAGCCCGCCTTCTCGGCGCGCATTGTCACCGTGAAGCGCGACATCACATCCGGGCGGTCGAGAAACCAGGTGATGCGGCGGAAGCCCTCGGGCTCGCATTGCGTGCAGAAATTGCCGCCGGAGACGTAGAGCCCGGAGAGCTGGGTGTTGTTCTCGGGATGGATGCGGTTCTCGATGTCGAGGATGAAGGCGTCCGGCACCGACTCGAGGACGAGGGCGCCGTCCGCCTCCAGGCGGTAGTCGCCGGGGATGAGCGGCACCCCGTCGAGCCCGATGCTCACCAGCTCCAATTCCTCGCCGTCGAGCCGCAGCGGCGCGCCGGGCGCGGCGCCGTCCGGGTTCCGGCGGAGCTGCAAGTGGGAGGTGACCGTGGTGCCGGCCTCGGCCAGGAAGAATTCCAGCTCGACCTTGTCGATCAGGAAATCGGGCGGCCGATAACCCGCGAGCCGGGTCGGTTGCGGGGGCTGGTCGCGCGGTAGGTCGAGCATCTAAGAATACCGTCCGTGGGAATGCCGTTTGCGCCGCTACTCAACGGCAAACGCGGCTTGGGGCATGTTGCTGCGCCGCCGCTAAGGGGAGGGGAGAGGTGAAGCTTTATACCTATTACCGATCGCAGGCGAGTTTCCGGGTACGCATCGCGCTGAACCTGAAGGGGTTGGCGCACGACGATACGTTCCTGCACCTGGAGAAGGGCGACCAGTTCGCCGCCGACTACAAGGCGCTGAACCCGCAAATGGTGGTGCCGACCCTGATCGATGGCGAGACCAAGCTGTTCCAGTCGCTGGCGATCCTCGAATATCTCGACGAAAAACACCCCGAGCCGCCGCTGTTGCCGGCCGAGCCGGCGGCGCGCGCCTGGGTGCGCGGCTTCGCCCTGATAAACATCGCCGACTCGCACCCGCTGATCGTGCCGCGCATCCGGCATTACCTGCTCGACGACCTGAAGCTGAACCAGGAGCAGCTCACCGGCTGGATCCGGCACTGGATCGGCGGCGGACTCAGCGCGATGGAGGCGCTGTTGGCCGAGCACAAGGAAAGCGGCCGTTTCTGCCACGGCGAGGCGCCGACCACAGCCGATATCGGCCTCGTCACCCAGGTGACCCCGGCCAAGACCTTCGGCGGCGACCTCACGCCCTATCCGCGGGTCATGCGGATCTACGACAATGTGATGACGATCCCCGCCTTCGCCGACGCGCATCCCTCGAAGCAGCCGGACGCGGAATAGGGCTATCGCCCGCTTGACGGCGCCTCGATTGGCGCGCAGTTGCGCCGGCCCGACATCAGGCAGTCCTCCATTTGGCTGTTCTGGCGCAGCGCGTTGACCAGGAAATAGGCGATCACGACCAGCACCAGCACCACCGCCAGGCCAATTAGCGCCGGCCTGCGGCTGTCCGGCTCGTGACCGTTATCGCCCGGGTCCATGGCGCCGCAGACTGCCGAGACCGCAGGCGATCGGCAAGCGCGCACGGCGCAGCCGCTTCCGCCTCGGCCGGGCCGGCGCTAGGGTGCGGCTTCGCCGCGTCCCAAGGGCCCAACGATGAAGGCCGCCCATGCCCGACCTGCTCTCGCTCTCCGCCCGCGCCGCCGCACAGGACATCGCCGCCGGCCGGCTCTCCGCCGAAGCGCTCGTCAGCGCCTGTCTCGACCGCATCGCCGCCCGCGAGGACGTGGTCGGCGCCTGGCACTATCTCGACCCCGAGGCGGCGCTGGCCGCGGCGCGGCATTGCGACGCCTCGCCGCCGCGTGGACCGCTGCATGGCATTCCGATCGCAGTCAAGGATGTGATCGACACCTTCGACATGCCGACCGGCTACGGCTCGCCGATCTACGAGGGGCATCGGCCGGCGGCGGACGCGGCCTGCGTCGCGCTGGCGCGCGGCGCCGGCGCGGTCGTGCTCGGCAAGACGGTCACCACCGAATTCGCCTGCTTCACCGCAGGCAAGACCGCCAACCCCAAAAACCCGGCTCATACCCCGGGCGGCTCCTCGAGCGGCTCCGCGGCGGCGGTCGCCGACGGCATGGTGCCGCTTGGCTTTGGCTCGCAAACTGCCGGGTCGGTGATCCGGCCGGCCTCGTTCTGCGGCTGTGTCGGGTTCAAGCCCAGCTTCGGCGTCATCCCGCGCGCCGGGGCCAAGATGCTGGCCGATAGCCTCGACACGATCGGGGTCATGGCGCGAACGGTGGACGATGCGGCTTTTTTCTCTGGCGTGCTCGCCGGCCGCCCGGCCCTGCGAGATATCGAGATGCCGGATGCGGCGCCGCGGATCGGGATCTATCGCACGCCGATGTGGGGCGAGGCCGAGCCGAGCACGACGGCCGCGATGGACCGGACCCGCGCCGCGCTGGAGCGCGCCGGCGGCTGGACCGCCGAGATCGTCGTCCCGGCCGAGCATCAGCGGCTTCTGCAAGCGCAGGAAACGATCATGGGCTTCGAGCTGGTCCGCTCGCTCGCGCATGAGCGGATCCGGCACAGCGCCGAATTGTCGCCGCGGCTGGCGCAGCTGCTCGACGCCGGCATGGCGGTCGGCGCTCCGGAATACGATGCGGCGGTGGCCGAGACGGCGGTGGCGCGGGCCAAGCTCGACGGGTTTTTCGGGCCGTGCGACGCGATGCTGGCGCCGGCTGCACCCGGTGAGGCGCCGCAGGGGCTCGGCTATACCGGCAACCCGGTGTTCAACCGCATGTGGACCTTGCTCGGCACACCCTGCATCACCGTGCCGGCGATCTGGGGCGAAAACGGCCTGCCGACCGGCGTGCAGCTGGTCGGCCGGGTCGGCGACGATGTCCGGCTCGTTCGCGCCGCGCTGTTCCTCGAGCGCGCCTTCGCCGAGGCGGCATGACCCGCTTGCGATTCGCCGCTGTCGCTTTCGGTCTGACGTGGCTCGCCGGCTGCGGAGCGCTGTCGCCCTATCCGACCGTGCCGATCGCGGTCCGGCCCGGCGCACCGGCCGGCCAGCGGGTCGCGATCTGCTACAACACCCTGACCACGCCGCTGGCCGACGTGCAGCGGGACGCGCAGCAGGAATGCCCGGCCGACACTGTCGCCGAGCCCGACGACACCGATTATCACCTGCAGAACTGCCCGCTCTTGCTCCCCGGCCGCGCCACCTTCTTATGCAGGCCGAGGAAATAATCTGCGCAGCCGGTAAAAGCACCCGTGCTCACGGCCCCGGCTGCCTGGGCGCTGCTGTGCTGGCTAGCTAAATATTCGCCGGCACCGGATAGACCTGGCGCGCGGCATAGGACCAAACACTGCTGGCCCTAGTGTCGCGGGTCTGCACGCAGAGCGGACACCCACGGCAGCTCGATAAACGCTTGTTGCACCGATCGCGAAGACCGGCGGGCCTCCGTGCGGCACCTGGCCAGGTGAGGTGCATTCCGAGCCGTCGGATGTACGCGCACCGTCAGCTTGGAGATAGAGTCATTCGCTGCCGCTCGCTGTCCTTCCAGGACATACGGCGCGATCGCGTATGAACAGCTGTGGACCGACTTGCCGATGAATGATGCGTCCGCTCCCGTGACGACCGCCGAGCGCGACCTTGAGAAGGGTTCCTGGGGCGAGATCTTTCGCGGCGGGTTGGCCCTCTACTCGGCTTTGGTCATCGGCGGAATCGCGATGCACGCGACTCAGATGCTGGTGATCGCGATCATCATGCCGACGATCGTCGCCGATATCGGCGGGGCCGCCTACTACACCTGGGCGGCGATGCTGTACACGATCGGCTCGATCGTCGGCGGCGCCTCGACCGGTGTGGTGTGGGCCCGGTTCGGGCCGCGCCGCGGTTATGCGCTTGGCGCCGGCGTGTTTGCCCTCGGCACCATGGCCTGCGCACTGGCCCCCAACATTGGCGCGCTGATTGCCGCCCGTACTTTGCAGGGCTGGGCCGGCGGGTTGGTCGCCGGCAGCGGCATGGCCTTGATCACCACCCTGTTCAGCGCGCGGCTGCGCACCCGCATTATCGCGATCTCGCAAGGCACCTTTACCGCGTGTCACCTGAGCGGACCGGTGGTCGGTGGAATGTTCGNCGCGATGCACTGGTGGCGCGGCTCGTTCTGGGCCATGGCGCCGTTTATGCTGGCCTTCGCCGGACTGGCCTATGCGCGCATTCCCGACCGGCTCGATGACCAGACCGCGCGCGATCGGCCCCCCGTGCCGCTGCTGCGATTGGGGATGCTCGCGACCGGGGTGCTATGCGTCGCCGCCGCCGGCCCGGTGGAGGCACTCCCGCTGCGGTTGCTGCTGATCGCGGTCGGGGTCGGGATGGTCGGCTTTACCTTCCGGCTCGACCGGCGTGCCCGCAACAGCCTCTTCCCGCACAGCGCGTTGTCGCTCAATGCGCCGATCGGGCTCGGATTGTGGATCCTGGCGATGCACGGGATGACGCAGACCTCGGTCAACCTGTTCCTGCCATTGCTGCTGCAGGTGGTGCATGGCGTGTCGCCAGTTTTTGTGAACTTTCTCAGCATCATCATCTCGTGCGGCTGGACCATCGGCACGTTCTCGGCCTCCGGCTGGTCAGGCGCGCGCGAACGGCTGGCCCTGGCATCCGGTCCGCTGCTCGCGCTGGGCGGTCTTGTCTGCCTCACCCTCGTCGCCCTGCAACCGGTATTGGCGCTGCTGGCCATAAGCACCCTCGTCATGGGTCTCGGTATCGGCATCTACAATGTGCACCTGGTCGCGCGGACCATGGACAGCGCCGGAGCCACGGAGCAGCGCAGCACCGCGGCGGCGCTGACCTCGGTCAGATCACTCGGCACCGCGTTCGGCGCGGCAATGGCCGGTGTCGTGGCGAGCACGGCCGGGCTCGGCAATGCCACCGAGCCGCACGCCGTGGGTCAGGCAGTGAGCGCGGTCTACCTGTTCTGCTGGATCCCGTTCGGTCTTGCCGCGCTCTTCATGTTCCGCTTCATCCATCTCGCCCTGCCGCGATCGGCGCCGTCGCCGGCGCATGCGGAGTAGGGGAAAGCGCCTTTGGTTTACCTTCGGGTGACGCCAGCCCCCGAATGCCGCCCCAGCGCCAATCGCAGGACAAACCGGGCATAAGCCGTGCTATCGCTCACGGGTGCGGGCCGGATTAGCGCCCTTAAGATGCGGCCGAGGAACAGTGATCATGCAGGTGCGACTGACGATTATGGCCATCGGGGCAGTCGCCCTCGCCATCACTCTTGTTCCCGACGCGCTGGCGCAGAAGGCGGGCGGGATACTGCGCATCTACCACCGTGACAGCCCTGCCAGCATGTCAGTGCACGAGGAGGGCACGATCGGCGTCATCATGCCGATGATGGGGGTGTTCAATAACCTCGTGGTCTTCGACCAGAACGTGCCGCAAAACAGCGATGCCTCGATCGTGCCTGATCTGGCGACGAGTTGGGCCTGGAACCAAGACCACACCGCCTTAACCTTCAAGCTGCGCGACGGGGTCAAATGGCATGATGGCAAGCCGTTCACCTCGGCCGACGTCAAATGCACATTCGATCTGCTGACCAATCAGGCCAAGGACAAGCTGCGCCTCAATTATCGCGAAAGCTGGTGGGTCAACGTCAAGGAGGCGACTGTCAACGGCGCTTCCGAAGCGACGCTGCAGTTGAAGAAACCGCAGCCGGCGCTGCTGGCATTGCTCGCTTCAGGAGACACCCCGGTCTATCCGTGCCACGTCACGCCGGCGCAGATGCGCCAGCACCCGATCGGCACAGGCCCGTTCAAGTTCGTCGAATACAAGCCGAACCAGGGCATCAAACTGGCCAAGAACCCGGATTACTGGAAGCCGGGACGGCCTTATCTCGACGGGATCGAGTACACGATCATCCCGAACCGCTCGACCGCAATCCTCGCCTTCATCGCCGGGAATTTCGATATGACCTTCCCCTATGAGGTGACGTTTGCGCTGCTCAAGGACATCAAGACCCAGGCGCCGCAAGCAGTCTGCCAAGAAGGTGCGGCAAACGAGTCGGTGGCGTGCTGATCAACCGGACCAAACCGCCATTCGACAACGCCGATGTGCGCGACGCGATCGCGCTGACCTTGGATCGCAAATCCTTCATCGACATTCTGGGCCAGGGCGAGGGCGATATCGGCGGCGCGCTGCTCCCGCCTCCCGAAGGGGTATGGGGCATGCCGACCGAGCGGTTGATGACGCTGCCCGGTTATGGCGAAGACGTGAAGCAGAACCGCGAAAAGGCGCGCGAATTGATGAAGAAGGCCGGGTACGGGCCGGACAAGCATCTGACGATGAAGCTGTCGACCCGCAACATTCCGGTGTATCGCGATCCTAGCGCTATCTTATTGGATCAGCTGAAGGAGATCTGGATCGACGGCGATCTGGAACTGGTCGAGACGGCGAACTGGGTGCCGAAGCTGATCCGCAAGGATTTTATGATCGGCCTCAACGTGCTCGGCACCGCGGTGGACGAGCCCGATGTGTATTTTTACCAGAACTATGTCAGCAGCTCGAAGCGCAACTATCCTGGCTACAACGATCCCGAGTTCGACAAGCTGGTCGACCAGCAATCGCAAGAACTCGATCCCGTGAAGCGCAAGAAGCTCGTGCAGGACGCCGACTACCTGCTGCAGAAGGGCCTCGGCCGCCCGATCGTCTATCACGTCCGCGCCGCGACCTGCTGGCAGCCGCAGCTCAAGGGCATCAAGTTGATGGTCAATAGCCAGTATAACGGCTGGCGGATGGAGGATTGGTGGCTGGATAAGTAACTCCGCCATTCGGGAACCCAGCCGCGGGGCCAGCCGAGTAGGCGGGTGGTGGCGCTTGGTGCTGTCCGGGAGTCACTCCCGCAACATCACCGCGACCTGTTCGAGACTTCGGATCCGCGCGTACATTTTCATCGCCTTGTCGAGGCTGTAGGCATGGGCGGCCGCATCGCTGCCCCAGCAGCATTCGCGCACGACAACCGAAGCGAGGTCGAGATTGAAGGCCTCGCGGACGCTCGTCTCGACACCGCGATTGGTGGCGCCGCCGCCGATAATGATCGTGTCGCGTCGCAGCATGTGTAGGAGCTCGGCGACACCCGTCCCGTAAAAGGCGCTCGGCCGGCGCTTGAGGAAGACGTAATCCTCAGGCCGAGGCGCGATCTCGTCGGGGAAGCCGGCCTCTGCCGTACCTTCGACAGCGTTGGTCAGCGGCGGCAGGCCGGTCTCGGCCGAAAGGTCGGTCGGCAGCATGACCACGTCGGCGCCATCGGCGCGGCTGACCGGCGTCGTATAGATCACCGGCAGGCCCGCCGCCCGCGCCGCCGCGATCATTTGCACCCACGCTTCGAGCACGGGGCGCATTAGCGCCCGCCGTCCGGGGTCCGACGGGGTCAGGGCGCGCCGACAAACATCGTAGGCGATCAGCGCCGTCCGGCGGCGGTCGATGCGTTCGGGTTCGGGCATGGGGACCTCCCGAGGTCACTGGGATGGGAACGGCATTCCTTGCCCCAAAAGAGAAGGTCGTGCCGCTACCTTATTCTGCAGCCGCGAGCCTTCGCTCGGCCGCGGCCGGGTCCGGGATGTCGAGGAACAAGGCGCATACCACCGCGGAAATGACGCAGAGAAAGGCGAGCCCGTAGAGGCCGCCGGCGTAGCTATCGGTCAAATCCTTGATCACCCCGACATACCAAGGCCCGAAGAAACCGCCGAGGTTTCCGATCGAGTTGATCCAGGCAATCGAGGCGGCCGCTGCCGTGCCAGTCATGAACATTGGCGGCATCGACCAGAACGGACCCTTGGAGCCGTAAAAGCCAAAGGTCGCGATCGACAGGCCGACCATCGCCCACCATGAGCCGATCGTCAGGCCGGCGATGATCAATCCGATGGCCGAAACGGCGCAGGCGGCGAGGAGATTCCAGCGTCGCTCGTTCATGCGGTCCGAAACGAGTCCCCACCCGACGAGGCCAATACCGCCGGAGATGTAGGGGATCATTGTCAACCAGCCCACGGTCATGTTGTCGGTGACGCCGATCGATTTGATGATCTGCGGCACGAAAAACAGGATGCCAAGGCTGGCGACGACGATGCCGAAATAATTCAGCGCCAGCAGCAGCACTTTCGGATCGAAGAAGCCCTCCATCAGGCTGAATTTGCGGACCGCTTCCTTGGCGGATCGCTCGGCGGCGAGCTTGGCTGTAAGCCAGCCTTTTTCCGCCTCAGTAAGGAACTTCGCCTGCGCCGGCCGGTCAGTCAGCACCAGCAGGGTCAGCAACCCGACAAACACCGTGGGCACGCCCTCGGCGATGTACATGATCTGCCAGCCCCTGAGCCCCCAGAGGCCATCCAGACCGAGCAAAGCCGTCGAGATCGGCGCGCCGCCGGCGACAGCGATCGGCAGCCCGATCAGGAAGCCGGAAACGATCCGGGCATGGTGATAGGTCGGGAACCAATAAGTGAAGTAAAGCACCAGGCCGGGAAAGAACCCCGCCTCGGCGACGCCGAGCAGAAAGCGGACAATCCCGAAGCTGGTGGTGCCGGTGACCAGCGCGGTCAGGCCGGCCAGGATGCCCCAGGTGATCATGATGCGAGCAATCCACAGCCGCGCGCCGACCTTCTCCAGCACGACATTGCTCGGCACCTCGAACAGGAAGTAGCCCCAGTAGAAGGTACCGAGCGCGAACCCATAATCGCCGGCGGAGATATTGAGGTCGCCCCGCATGGTCAGCGCCGCGAAGCTGACGTTGATGCGGTCGATATAGGCCAGGAAGTACGACAGAATCGCGAAGGGCAGCAGACGGAGGTAGATCTTCCGCATGCAGGATTGTTCAAGCGTCTCCACGCGATTCTCTCCCTGGTGTCGTTAGGCAGGACGATGGCAGGCTTTCATCGTCCTGGATGGGTTGATGCACGAGCTTAATCGCGAGGGCCCGAGCCGCAAAGCAAAGTAGTCGGCCCCGCACGCAGGGATGGGTTGCAAGACCGGCAGGTCTCAGCCGATGTGCAGCCTCTCGGGGACGGCGGTCAACGATCCGGACCAAATCTTTTAGGAGAGATATATCTGCCATTGACGGCGGCGTTATTGATCGCCGGTCGCCACCTTGCCGGCGTGAGCGGCTTCCCAGCCGAAGACGCTGCGGCCCCCATATGAAGGTGACCGGCCCCGCTCCTGCGCGATCAGCGCCGGCACTGACGGCCCGAAGGCATGACGCTCAAGCCGCCGAGCCTGCTCGTCGAGCCGCTTGAGCGCGCTCAATTCTTCTTCCCGCCCCAACTTTCCCTTCTGCACCGCCGATTTCAGCACCCGGATGGTCTGATCGTAGACCCGCAACGGCACCGGGAACGGGTGCCGGTCCTTGCCGCCATGCGCGAAAGAGAAACGCGCCGGGTCGGCGAAGCGATAGGGCGCGCCATGCACGACCTCGGCAACCATCGCCAGCGCCTGCACCGTCCGCGCTCCGACGCCCGGGACCAGCAGCAGCTCGGCGAAATCCGTGGGCCCGCACTCGGCCGCCGCCGCCAGGGTGCCGTGCAGGCGGCGCGCGAATACATCGCTCGGGCGCACGTCGTGATGCGCCGGCATGACCAGATGCGGAAGGACGCCTTGGCGCGGCGACGGCGGCGGGCTCGATTGCTGGAGCCGGAATTCGCGGGCGATGCCGTCCGGCCCCAGAGATTGCAGCAGATCGAGCTGCATCTGGCGCGAGGGCGCGGCACGCCGGTCGGTCAGGTTGACGATTTCGCCTTGGCGGGCACCGTCAATCGCGGCGTGCGGCTCGTCGACGAAGCTGTTGAGGCCTTCCGACAGCCAGTGATACCGGCGGGCTTGCCGGC
>C688J18823_10002787_pt1 | contig 10977 bp, 13 predicted proteins | sample HopSoiMetagenom1_FD_18823 | JGI IMG/M metagenome (IMG submission 18823) | reverse complement strand
TCCTCGCGTTCGGCCTCCGTCCATGGGGTCGTGAAATTGCGCCGCACCGGCTCGGGATAGATTTTCAGAAACGCGCGGCCGACATCCTGCGTGAACGCGAAGACCGCGTCCCAGTCATCCTCCAGATAATCATAAAAGATTCCGCCGATGCCGCGCATCTCGTTGCGGTGTTTCAAAAAGAAATACTCATCGCACCACGTCTTGAATTTCTCGTACGGCGCGACCGCCGCATGCGCGTCGCAGGCGGCCTTCATGGCGGCGTGGAATGCGCGCGCATCCGGATCGTCCTGCGTCCGCCGCGCATTCAACACTGGCGTGAGGTCAGCGCCGCCGCCGAACCATGCCTTGGTGGTGACCACGAAGCGCGTGTTCATGTGCACTGCCGGCACATGCGGATTATGCATGTGGGCGATCAGCGAGATGCCCGAAGCCCAGAAGCGCGGATCGTCGGCGGCGCCGGGGATTTGCCCGCGGAATTCCGGCGCGAACTCGCCATGCACGGTCGAGACATGCACGCCGACCTTCTCGAAGACACGGCCCTTCATCATCGACATCACGCCGCCGCCACCCGGCTCGCCCGAATGATCGGTGCGCTGCCACGGCGTGCGCACGAAGCGACCTGCCGCACGCTCGCTGAGCGGTGCGCTCGCCGGCAGGGCATCTTCCAGCGCCTCGAAGGCCGCGCAGATGTCGTCGCGCAACCGCTCAAACCACGCACGCGCGCGCGTTTTGCGTTCATCGAGCAGGGAGATTTCAGGCGACGTGCTCATGGGCCGTCAGGCCATAGCACAAATGGCGCGGACGATCGGCTATCAGGCTTTCGCGAAACCGCCGACCGGAACGACAGCGGATGTGCCACCGCCCGCCATTTCGGCGAGTTCGCCGTGTTCGAGGAAATTCCGCGCCTGCGAACCGGCGTAATAGCCCCAGCGGAACGCAGTCCACAGCAAGCCCTGTCCGAGCGCCGCGCGCTTGGCGAAGACGGAGGTCTGGAAGGAGTGCGCGTCCGATCGTTTCTTCTCGGAGTCGTTGTAGTACTGCGCAATCTTGCCCACGCTCATGCCGGGCGTCGCGAGCCATGTGGGAATGTAAACGTTACAGAGACGCTCGACATCGAGGAACGCCTTGGCGCCGCCCGTGCCGCTGACCGGACAGGCGGTGGAGAACGCATCGCCCACCAGCGCGATGCCGGGCTGCAGCACATTGTCCGTTGCGACGAGATCGACGGGACGAATTTTGAGCGGGCCCGTCGCGCGCAAGGCACCGGTGAACTGCGCAACCTGTGGCAGGCTTTCGGCCATCGCCGCGGCGGGATTGTCGCGCAGGCGCTTGAACCAGGGATCGTTGAGCGCGCGATAGACGAACAGGTTGGCGCGTCCGCCGGAAGGAAGCGGAAATAAGGTCAAGTAGGCGACGCGGTGAACCGGGTCCTCGCCAAAGTAAGTGAGCGCGTCGAATGGCCAATGCGATGGATCGACATCGAATCCGATCGAAACCGAATGACAGCGGCTGATCTCGCGACGCCCGCTGATCATGCCAGCCATCGCGCCGTTCGCGCCGATGACGAGGCGGGCCGAGATCTGCTCGCCATTGGCAACTGTCAGGGTCTGGCGCTCTGGGCTGATGGAAACGTCCGTGACCTTGCTTTGCAGGAAGGCGACGCTGCTCGGGATCAGGCCGCGCAGCCGGTTCACCAGCGCGCTGTATTCGATGCCGTATTCGACGATGGGTTTGATTTCGGCGAGCTTGCCGAGCCGTGCCACCCAGATGTTGTCGTAGCGCAGCGCCGCCGGCAGCACCTCGTCGAGCACGGCGGCGCGGCGCAGCGCGTCGACATGCGCCTCTTCGAGCTTCTCGCAGCGGAAATCGGGCCGGCATGTTGGGAACGGGTCGACCAGCGTGACGGCATAGCCGGCGCGGCCGAGCATCACGGCCGCGAGCGAGCCGGCAAGGCCCGCGCCTACAATGGCGATGTCGGTCTCGCGCACGAAAAGACGCCCCAAAACAGGGGCCGGAAGCTAGTGCCTTATGCTTTCGGCGGCTTTACCGCTCCGGGCGTGCCGATGCGTCATGGTGAACGAAGTGTTGCTGCCCTAAGGCCGCCCGTCTGCCGCAGCGCCTCACCGACTGCCATCGCGGCGGCCATCGCGACATTGAGCGAGCGCAGGCCGGACCGCATCGGGATCGCGAGGCGCGCATCGGCCCCCGCGTGCACCTCGTCGGGCACGCCGGAGGACTCGCGTCCGAACAGCAGGACCTCATTTTCGTAGCGGTGATCGAGGTAGGACGCCGCCGCGCGGGTGGTGAACAGCGCAAGCCTCAGCCGCTCTGCGCGGCGCCATTCCTCGAACGCATCCCACGATGCGTGGCGTGTGAGCCTCACCTGATCGAGGTAATCCATCCCGGCGCGGCGGAAGGCGCGATCGGACACCGGAAAGCCCGCGGGCTCGACGATGTGGGCTTCGATTCCGAGGCACGCGGCGAGCCGCAGAATCGTGCCGGTATTCTGCGCGATATCCGGCTGATAGAGGGCGAGATGCATGGGCAGATAACTCGAATTCGCGAAGCGTCCATCGGCGACGAAAAACTTGACCTATGAGTAGCTTACACCGGTCTTGTGCGATGCCGCGCGTGCGGGCTTGCCTATCATTCGCAAGGGTGCCAATAGAACCGCTCCGGACTGCGCCGCTTCAGCCTTCCCAGGGTCAAATGCGGCGCGCCCGTTTGCCGTTACCGGGGGCCGCTTCGCGAGGCGTATGGTCCTTGTTGGGTAGCACAACGGGCTTACCGGCAAGGGGAAAGGGTTTCGCTGTGACGACGACGACTGCGGCCGAGCCGACACGCCGCGATTTCCTCTACATCGCCACGGGCACGGTCGGAGCAGTCGGCGCTGCCGCTGTTGCCTGGCCGCTGATCAACCAGATGAATCCCGATGCCTCGACGATCGCCGCCGGCGCGCCGATCGAGGTCGATCTCGGGCCCGTCGCGGAAGGCCAGGTCATCAAGGTGTTCTGGCGCTCGAAGCCGATCTTCATCGGCCATCGCACCAAGAAGGAAATCGACGAGGCGCAAAAGGTCGATCCCAAGACCTTGCCGGACCCGCAGCCGGACTCCGCGCGCGTGAAGCAGGGCCATGACCAGTGGCTCGTGCTGATCGGCATCTGCACGCATCTCGGCTGCATCCCGCTCGCCCACCAGGGCGACTATGACGGCTTCTTCTGCCCGTGCCACGGCTCCCAGTACGATTCGTCCGGACGCATACGGCGTGGGCCGGCGCCAGCCAATCTCGCGGTGCCTCCCTACGAATTCGTGTCCGACACCAAAATCCGTATCGGCTGATCTAACTCTTAGCTTCCAGGACTGAAACGAATGAGCGGGCCTTCGACGTATCAGCCGCAAAACGCATTCCTGAAATGGTTCGAGGCGCGGCTGCCGATCGGCGGCCTGATCCACTCCTCGTTCGTTGTTTATCCGACGCCGAAGAACCTGAACTACCTGTGGGCGTTCGGCGCGATTCTCGCCTTCATGCTGGGCGCGCAGATCGTCACCGGCATCGTGCTCACGATGCACTACACGCCGCATGTCGACATGGCCTTCAATTCCATCGAGCACATCATGCGCGACGTGAATTACGGCTGGCTCTTGCGCTACCTGCACTCCAACGGCGCCTCGATGTTCTTCGTCGCGGTCTACATCCACATGTTCCGCGGTCTCTACTACGGCTCATACAAGGAGCCGCGCGAGGTGCTCTGGATCCTCGGCGTGATCATCTACCTGCTGATGATGGCGACGGGCTTTCTCGGCTACACGCTGCCGTGGGGCCAGATGAGCTTCTGGGGCGCGACCGTGATCACCAATTTCTTCTCGGCGATCCCGCTGGTCGGCGAGTCGATCGTGACTTGGCTATGGGGCGGCTACGCGGTCGGCAATCCGACGCTGCAGCGCTTCTTCTCGCTGCACTACCTGCTGCCCTTCGTGATCGTTGGCGTCGTCGTGTTGCACGTCTGGGCGCTGCATGTCGTCGGCCAGAACAATCCGGCCGGCATCGAGCCGAAATCCAGTCAGGACACTGTGCCGTTCAGCCCCCACGCGACGCTGAAAGACTTCTTCGTGGTCGCGCTGTTCTGCCTGTTCTTCGCGTGGTTCGTGTTCTATGTGCCGAACTATCTTGGCCACGCCGACAACTACATCCAGGCCAATCCGGGCGTGACGCCGACGCACATCGTGCCCGAGTGGTACTATCTGCCGTTCTACGCGATCCTGCGCTCGATCCCGAACAAGCTCGCGGGCGTGGTCGCGATGTTCGGCTCGATCCTCATCCTCTGCTTCCTGCCGTGGCTCGATACGTCGCGCGTGAAGTCGGCGACCTACCGGCCGCTCTACAAGCAGTTCTTCTGGGTCTTCGTGCTGGTGTGCCTGGGCTTAGGCTATCTCGGCTCGCGGCCGGCCGAAGGCGGCTACGTCATCGCGGCGCGTATCCTGACCGCGTACTACTTCATCCATTTCCTCATCATCCTGCCGCTCCTCGGCCTCATCGAGACGCCAAGACCGCTGCCGAATTCGATCTCGGAATCGGTGCGGCAGAAATCCGGGCCGATTTCCGCGGTTGCGATCGCGCTGATCATTGGCGCGACGGCCTATCTGGCGATGCCGTCGTTTGCCTACGCACAGGGCGAACACGACGCGCCCAAGCCGCCGCGCAACAAGTGGTCGTTCGCCGGCGGCTTTGGCCACTTCGATCAGGGGCAGTTGCAGCGCGGCTTCAAGGTCTACAAGGAGGTCTGCCAGAACTGTCACGGCCTGAGCCTGCTCTCGTTCCGCAATCTTGCAGATCCGGGCGGACCCGGATTCAGCTCCGCGCAGGCAACCGCAATCGCCGCCGAGTACAAGGTGCAGGACGGTCCCAACGATCAAGGCGAGATGTTCGAGCGCGAGGGCCGGCTTGCCGACCGCTTTCCGCCCCCGACGACATGGAAGAATGAGGCGCAGGCGCGCCAGCTCTACAGCGGCACGGTACCGCCCGACATGTCGGTGCTCGCCAAGGCGCGCGGCTACGAGCGCGGCTTCCCGCTGTTCCTGGTCGATGCGTTGCCGTTCTTCGCCTACCAGGAGCACGGCGTCGACTACATCGTGGCGCTGCTCAAGGGCTACAAGGACAAGCCGCCCGAGGGCGTGACGATCCCGCAGGGCGGAAACTACAACGAGTTCTTCCCCAGCCATTCGATCGCGATGCCGCCGCCTTTGACCGACGGCCGCGTCGAATACACCGACGGCAGCCCCGCCACGCTCGATCAATACGCGAAGGACGTCGCGGCCTTCATGATGTGGGCGGCCGAGCCGCACCTCGAGGCGCGCAAGCGCGTCGGCTTCCAGGTGATGATCTTTCTGCTGATCCTCACCGGGCTGATGTACTTCACCAAGCGCAAGGTGTGGGCTGACGTACACTGAGGCGCGCCGGAGAACGACCTTGACGAAGGGCCCCGATTGGGGCCCTTCGCATTTAAAGGATGAGGACGTTTAAATGGCGAAAGCGGTGCTCGGCATCATCGGCGGATCGGGCATCTACGATTTGCCGGGGCTCGAGAATGTGCGCGAGGAGCGCATCGTGAGCCCATGGGGCGAGCCATCCGCGCCGTTGCGCATCGGCGAGATCGCCGGACTGCCGGTGGTGTTCCTGACACGCCACGACAAGGGCCATCGGCTCTCGCCCTCCGACATCAACTACCGCGCCAACATCGATTGCCTGAAACGCGCCGGCGTCACCGATCTCGTCTCGCTCTCGGCCTGCGGCTCGTTCAAGGAGGAACTGCCGCCCGGCACCTTCGTGCTGATCGATCAGTTCGTCGACCGCACACACAAGCGCGAGTCATCGTTCTTCGGCAAAGGCCTCGTCGCGCACGTGTCGATGGCGCATCCGGTCTCACCGCGCCTGCGCATCCACATCGCGAACGCCGCGATGGCGGAAGGTATCGAGGTGAAGCGGGACGGCACCTACGTGTGCATGGAAGGCCCGCAATTTTCCACGCTGGCCGAAAGCCTTACCTACAAGCAGCTCGGCTATTCGGTGATCGGCATGACCAACATGCCGGAGGCGAAGCTCGCGCGCGAGGCGGAGATTTGTTACGCGACCGTTGCGATGGTGACCGACTTCGACTGCTGGCATCCCGACCACGATGCCGTCACCGTGCAGGACATCATCACGGTTCTGACTGCAAACGCCGAGAAGGCAAAGCGCTTGGTCGCGCGGCTCGCGCGCGACTTTCCGCGCGAACACGAGCCGTGCCCGATCGGCTCCGACCGCGCGCTCGATGCCGCGATGATCACGGCGCCGGAGGCGCGCGATCCCGAACTGTTGAAGAAGCTCGACGCCGTGGCGGGGAGGGTGCTGCGCGGCTGAAGCTACAGCTTCACGCTCGGAATGCTGAGGCCGAGCATCGCGACGACGGCGCCAATCACCGCGCCGATAAGCGCGAAAATAATCGAAATGATGATCACGGCGGGGATCGACGCGAATGCCCACTTGATGATGATCACGACCATGCGCCAGAACGGAATATCGATATCGGCGATCGCGACGCGATGCGGCGCGGCCGGCGGTTGAACGGACATCGGTTGCCCTCCCAGTTGTGCCCGCCCGCATCGTTGGCCAAAGTGTCGCAATTCGCAATGGGGGAAGCATGCGCATCGTCGATCTCGATAATGAGCCGCGCGAGGAATGGCGGGAGGGCGTGCTCACGCGGATGCGCGTCTCCGCGGCAAATGGCGGCACGCAGCTCTGCCTGTTCGAGCAATGGTGCGAGCCGGGACATGGTGCGCCGACACATCTGCACGCCGTTGAAGAGGTGCTGCACGTGTTGGAAGGCGAAGCCGACGTGTGGGTCGGCGAGACGCACGCGGCGCTGACGCCCGGGCAGCTGATGATCGTGCCGGCGGGCATCAAGCATGGCTTTGCAAACAGCGGGGCCGGCACGCTGCACATCCAGTCGACGCTCGCGGCGCCCGTATTTGAGGCGGCTTACGATGACAAGCGCGAGACGCCGCGAAGGTGGTTGCCGGGGTAAAATGAGCGTCATGCCCGGGCTTGTCCCGGGCATCCACGTCTTGCTTATTCGGCCTGTTCGCGGGCAAGACGTGGATGGCGCAACAAGTGCGGCCATGACGCAGAAGCGAGACCTTGATGACCTCTCCCGTTCTCGAAAACGATCTTGCCGCCACGATCCGTTCGATTCCGGATTATCCCAAGCCCGGCATCGTCTTCCGCGACATCACCACGCTGCTTGGCAATGCGCGCGCATTCCGCCGCGCAGTCGATGAGCTGGTGCAGCCCTGGGCCGGCGCGAAGATCGACAAGGTCGCCGGCATCGAGGCGCGCGGCTTCATCATCGGCGGCGCGGTGGCGCATCAGGTCTCGGCCGGCTTCGTGCCGATCCGCAAGAAGGGCAAGCTGCCGCACCAGACCGTACGCATGGCGTACCTGCTTGAGTACGGCTCCGACGAGATGGAGATGCATGTCGACGCCGTGCAAAAGGGCGACCGCGTGGTGCTGGTCGACGACCTGATCGCGACCGGCGGCACTGCGGAAGGCGCCATCAAGCTGCTGCGCCAGGTCGGCGCCGAGGTGCTCGCCGCCTGCTTCATCATCGACCTGCCCGAGCTCGGCGGCGCCGAGAAGCTGCGCAAGCTCGATGTGCCGGTGCGCACGCTGATTTCTTTCGCGGGGCATTAGCGCAATCATCCGGGGCAATCGTCACGATGGCGCAACTGGCCGCCTTGCCCGCCAAGGACATGGTCCGTGTCCGTGCGCTCGCCGCACAGCTGCGCAGAGCGCGCAAGCAGAAGCCGCTTCTGCTGAGCGGAAGGAGGGCGGCGGTTGCGGCAAACGCGATCGCGCACGGGCTCGGCCTCGACCTCTATCGCGTGGACCTCTCCGCAGTCCTGAGCAAATTCGTCGGCGACACCGAGAAGAACCTGAAACGCGTCTTCGACGAGGCTGAAGCGAGGGGGTCTGTGCTCCTCTTCGATGAAGCGGACGCGCTGTTCGGCAGGCGCACGGACGTGAAGGATGCGCACGACCGTTTCGCGAATCTCGAAGCGGCTTACCTGCTGCGGCGGATCGAGCAGTTTCGCGGACTGGTCATCCTGGCGAGCCGGTCGCAGCGCCCGCTTCCCGCAGCGCTGCGGCGGCGGCTCGTTCTGGAGTTATTTCCGCCACGCTGAGGGGTCCCAAAGTTTCCATCCCCTGTGAACCTCCAGCCGCCCCGCTGCGACTAACTCATTAACCATACCGTCCTGGCCAGAAGGGGACCCTTGCCATGACCGCCACCCGCGCCATCGCACTTTCCGCCGTCGCAGCCTTCGTCATCGCCTTCGTGACCGCGCCGGCCGGCTCATCCGCCTCGCCGACTTGCGGTCCGATCGCCCAGATCAGGGACCCGGGGCTGCGCGCCAGCTTCGCCACGTTCGAGGCGCAGCAGTCCGCCGCCGCCTCCAAGGCCTGCGCCTTCTATCGCAACGCCGGCCTGTAAGCGGCAGCGCGGCCACACCCCGCGCGGATTTGCGCTCGGCCTCTTGACCCTCAAAGGGCCGCGCGCCACCGTCGCGCGGGAGGCCCTCATGAGCCGTATTTTCGCGCTTGCGCTCGCCGGATTGCTGAGCATTGCGGCCGCCGCGCCTGCCGCCGCGGCGAGCTGGTTCGAGCTGAATTTCGGCCTGTCCGGCCCGCGCTACGACGCGCTGGTGCCCCTGTGCGACGACCGCGGGGTGCTGATCCAGATCCACTCCAAATTCAGCCACAAGGAAAGCGAGTACTGGGCGTCCAACCTGGAAATCGTCGACATCGAGCGCATCCGCGAGATCAATTTCCGGCCGTGGACCGGCGCGCCGCAGGCCATTCCACGCCGCTTCTGTAGTGGCGTCGCCCACACGTCCGACGGCGCACGCCACGCCATCAATTACTCGATCCTGGAGAACTCCGGCTGGCTCGGTGTCGGCTGGGGCGTCGAGTGGTGCGTTGTCGGGCTCGACCGCAACTGGGCCTACAATCCATCCTGCCGCATGGCGCGGCCATAAAGTTGAGGCCTGTCCACAGGCGGCGCCGTCCTGTGGACGTCCATGTTCTGTCCGGAAATGTTCTTGCTATGTTCCTCACCGTGAGTTAGCCTCTGACGAAGGTGCAAGCGCGAGTGAGGGAGGCGACCATGCGCAGCGTAACGGTTGGACTGGCAAGTACCCTATTTGGACTTTGGCTTGTGGGCGGCGCGGCCGCTCAAGACCCGCGGCAGAACGAGCCCGGCAAGTTCGACTTCTATGTACTCGCGCTGTCTTGGTCGCCGTCCTATTGCGAGCAGGCGGGCGAGCGCGCGCCACGCCAGCAGTGCGGCGAGCGGCCCTATTCGTTCGTGGTGCATGGGCTGTGGCCACAATACGAAAAGGGCTTTCCGGAATTCTGCCAGAACCCGGCGCCGCGGCTCGATCGCACCATCGTCTCGTCGATGCTGGATCTGATGCCGGCGCCGCGGCTGATCTTCAACGAGTGGGACAAGCACGGGGTCTGCTCCGGCCTGCCGGCGCGCGGCTATTTCGAGACCATTCGCAAGGCACGCGCCGCGGTGAAGATCCCGCCGGTCTATCTGGCGCCGAAGGACGAGCTCAGTGTTTCGCCTGACGAGGTCGAGGACGCCTTCGTTGCGGCGAACCCGGGACTTACCCGCGCGAGCATCGCGGTCACCTGCGGCGGACCGCGCTTGAGCGAAGTTCGAATCTGCATGTCACGCGACCTGCAATTCCGCGAGTGCCCCGAGATCGACAAGCGTGCCTGCCGCCGCGAGCAACTGCGGATGCCGCCGGTGCGCGGGGGATAGGGCGACCTCATGCTGAGGAGCCCGCCGAGGCGTAAGCGATGGCGGGCGTCTCGAAGCATGGCGGCAGACACGAGCCTGTTGCCATCCTTCGAGATACCATGCTTCGCATGGCGCCTCAGGATGAGGAGTCATGAACTATCGCCATGCGTACCACGCCGGCAGTTTCGCGGACGTCGTCAAGCATGCGGTGCTGGCGCGCATCATTGCGTACCTGAAGGAAAAGCCGGCGGCCTTTCGCATCATCGACACGCATGCCGGCGCGGGCCTCTACGATCTCGCCGGTCCCGAGGCGAGCCGCACCGGCGAATGGCGCGAGGGCGTCGGCAGGCTTCTCGCCGCGAAGCTCGAGCCCGCGGCACGCGATCTGCTCGCGCCCTATCTCGACGCAATCGCGGCGTTCAACGCTGGTCCACTGAAGGTCTATCCGGGCTCGCCTGTTCTGCTGCAGCAATGGCTTCGCCCGCAGGACCGCCTCGTTGCCTGCGAGAAAGAACCGAATGCCGCGCGTGCGCTCATGGCGCGCCTGCGCGCCGACAGGCGCGCCAAGGCGGTCGCGATCGACGGCTACACGGCGCTGAACGCCTATGTGCCGCCGAACGAGCGGCGCGGCCTCGTGCTGGTCGATCCGCCGTTCGAGCAGCCGGGCGAATTCGATGCGCTCGCGAGGGGGCTTGCCGCCGCGCACCGAAAGTGGCCGACCGGCATCTATGCGCTCTGGTACCCCGTGAAGGACGCCCGCGAGACGGAAGGGTTTTCGCGCCGGCTCACCCGGCTCGGAATACCGCGGACGCTCCAGGCCGAGCTCATCCTGCCGGACCGGGAAGGACTGCGTGGCAGCGGCCTGACCTTGGTAAACCCGCCTTGGCGGTTGGAAAGCGAGCTTGCCGTGCTACTTCCAGCTCTGCTGAGCGTCCTCACAGATGCCCCAAGCGCAGGGCGCACAACCACGCGCTGGCTCACCACCGGGCGGTAAACCGTCGGTGCGACGGAACCGCCTCTTTCCAGCCGGGGCGATTGGGGTCTAGTCTAATGCACTGGCTTTGACGTTCCGCCTCCATCGGGGGCTGGCGGAAATGATTCGGGGTGCCGACGCTTTTCCCGGGAATGTCCGGCCGAG
>C688J18823_10002786_pt1 | contig 10978 bp, 7 predicted proteins | sample HopSoiMetagenom1_FD_18823 | JGI IMG/M metagenome (IMG submission 18823) | reverse complement strand
GAGAAAGAGTCCAAGCGCCAGCAGCGCGGTGCCGACTGGACGGAGGATGAAGGGACCGGAAAAATTCATTTCCGTCACTCCGCGGCGGCGCGCGGCACGTCCCGGTCAGGCCGCGGCACCGGCGCCACGAACGGCTCGGTGCGAATGAACCGCTGCTTAAGCCGCTCCATGGCGAGATAGATCACCGGCGTGGTGTAGAGCGTGAGCAACTGGCTGAGCAGCAATCCACCGATGATGGTGACGCCGAGCGGGTTGCGCAGCTCGGACCCGGTGCCGCTTTCAAGCGCGAGGGGCATGGCGCCGAACAGCGCCGCCAGGGTGGTCATCATGATCGGACGAAAGCGGAGCAGCGAGGCCTGTACGATGGCCTCGCGCGGCGACATGCCCTGCCCGCGCTCGGCCTCCAGCGCGAAGTCGATCATCATGATGGCGTTCTTCTTGACGATACCCATCAGCAGCACGATGCCGATCAGCGCGATCACCGACAGGTCGTAGCCGAGCAGCATCAGCGCCAGCAGGGCGCCGACGCCGGCCGACGGCAGCGTTGTGAGGATGGTGAACGGATGAATCAGGCTCTCGTACAGCACGCCGAGCACGATGTAGATCGTCACCGCCGCGGCAAGGATGAGCCAGGGCTGTCCGGCCAGCGACTTGTCGAACTCCGCGGAATCCCCGGAATATGACCCGGTTACCGACGACGGCATCCCGATGGCACGCTGTGCCTGCGTGATCGCCGCGACCGCTTCGCTCAGCGCCGAGCCGCGCGGCAGGTTGAAGCTGATGGTGACCGACGGAAACTGCTCCTGGTGCGCGAGCATCAGCGGAGCCGACCTGTGTTCGAAGCGCGCGAAGGTCGAGAGCGGCACCTGATTGCTGCCGGTGACCGTGTTGGGCGTCGCCGAGGTGTTGGTGTTGGTGGACCCGGCAGCGGTGTTGGAGACAACGGCCGCTGTACCGGTCGAAGTGCTGGCGCCGGTGACGTAGAGCTTGGCCAGCGCACCGGGATCCTGCTGATAGCGCGGTTGCGCCTCCAGGATCACGCGATACTGGTTGGCCTGCGAATAGATCGTCGATATCTGGCGCTGGCCAAAGGCGTCGTTGAGCGTGTCATTGATCGCCTGCATGGAGACGCCGAGCCGGCCGGCGGTTTCGCGGTCGACCTGGACCTGCATGCGCAGGCCGCCCTCCTGCGCCTCCGACGCGACATCGAGCAACCGCCGATCCTGCGCCATGCGGTCCGCCAGCTTTTCGGACCATTCGATCACCTCGCCGGCGTCGGTGCCGACCAGCGTGTACTGATACTGCGCGCGACTCGCCCGGGTGCTGATCTGGATGTCCTGCACCGGCTGGAAATAGACATTCATGCCGGGGATCGGCGCCACCGCCTGCTTAAGGCGCAGAACGATTTCGTCGGCACTGGAGCGGCGGTTGTCGCGCGGACGGAGCGTGATGGCGAGGCGGCCGGCGTTCGGCGTCGGGTTCATCCGGCTGACGCCGAGCACCGAAACGAGACCGACCACATCCGGGTCCTTCTTGATCGCTGCCTCGACCTCGTTTTGCAGACGCTGCATCTGCGCGAACGAAACTTCGGTGCCGGCCTCGGACACTGCGGAAATCAGGCCGGTGTCCTGCGACGGCAGGAAGCCCTTTGGCATGGCAACATAGAGCCACACGGTGGCGACGAGCGTCGCCAGTGTGACGAGCAATGTCATGCCCTGGTGCCGCAGCACCCATTCCAGGCTTCGGCCGTAAAGCTCGACGGTGCGGTCCATCGCGCGATTGAAGAAACGGCCGACCGGATTGCCGGCCGTCGCCACCCGATGGCGGAGGATGCGGCTGCACATCATCGGCGTCAGCGTCAGCGAGACGATGGCGGAGACCACGACGGCGATGGTCAAGGTCAGCGCGAACTCGCGGAACATGCGGCCGACGAGGCCGGTCATGAACAGCAGTGGGATGAACACGGCGATGAGCGACATGGTCAGCGAGATCACGGTAAAGCCGATCTCGCGCGCGCCGCGCAACGCCGCGTCGAGCGGCGATTCGCCGTCCTCGATGTGGCGCACGATGTTCTCGATCATGACGATCGCGTCGTCGACGACGAAGCCCGTCCCGATGGTCAGCGCCATCAGCGACAGGTTGTCGAGCGAGAAGCCACAGAACCACATCACGCCGAAGGTCGCGATCAGCGACAGCGGCAAGGCAACTCCCGCGATGATGGTGGCGCGGACGGTGCGCAGAAACATCAGCACGACCAGCACGACCAGAACGACGCTCAGCAGCAGCGTGAACTGTACATCGTGGATCGAGGCGCGGATCGTGGTGGTGCGGTCGTTGACGATGGTCAAGGTGACGCCGACCGGCATGGCGCGTTGCAAGCGCGGCAGTTCGAGCTTCACCCGCTCGACCGTTTCGATGACGTTGGCGCCCGGCTGGCGCTGGATGTCGATCACCACAGCCGGCGTGCCCTGATACCAGGCGCCGACCTTCTCGTTCTCCAGCCCCTCCACAACCTGGGCAACATCGGTCAGCAGCAACGGCGCGCCGTTACGATAGGCCACCACCAGCGACTTGTAGGACTCGACTCCGATGAGCTGATCGTTGGCTGAGATTGTGTAGGACTGATGCGCGCCGTCGAGCGAGCCTTTCGACCCCGAGACATTGGCGCCGACGATCGCCTGACGGACATCCTCGAGACCGATGCCGTAGCCGGCGAGCCGCGACAGATCGGCCTGGATGCGTACCGCGGGGCGGATGCCGCCCTGGATCGAGACGCGGCCGACGCCGCCGACTTCGGCCAGCCGCTGCGCCATCAATGTATCGGCCAGGTCGCTGAGGTTGCGGAGTGAAATGGTCGGCGAGGTGAGCGCCAAAGTCAGCACCGGGGCATCCGCCGGGTTCACCTTGGCGTAGGTCGGCGGATAGGGCAGGCCGCGCGGCAGGGTCGAGCCGGCGGCATTGATCGCGGCCTGTACGTCCTGCGCGGCGCCGTCGATGTCGCGGCCGAGATCGAACTGCAAGGTGACCTGGCTGATGCCGAACGAACTCGACGACGTCATCACCGACAGCGACGGGATCTGGCCGAACTGCCGCTCCAGCGGCGCCGTCACCAGCGCGGCGATGGTGTCGGGGCTGGCGCCCGGCAGCTGGGTGGTGACCTGGATGGTCGGGAAATCGACCTGCGGCAGCGACGAGACCGGCAGCCACCAATAGCCGAGCCAGCCGCCCAGCATCACCGCAAAAGCCAGAAGCGAGGTCGCGATCGGACGCCGGATGAAGGGCGTGGAGACGCTCATTGCTGCGTGCTCGGGCCCGCGCTTGGAGTGGCCTCGGAACGCTGCTGGCCCTGGCCGCCGCGCCGCCGCTGGCGGGGCGGCTCGACAGGCTGCGCGTCCGGCGACGGCGCCGACCCGGCGTCGATTACCGCGACTGCCGCTCCCGCGGTAAGCCGGGCAAAGCCCGTGGTCACCACACGCTCGCCGGCTTCGAGGCCTTTGGCGACGACAGCCTGGGCCTCATCTTGCTGCGACACGGTCACCGGCCGCACCGCGACCTTGTTGTCCGGCTGCACGACGTAGACGAATGTGCCGCTCGGTCCGCGCTGCACAGCCGCGGTCGGCGCCACCACCACCTGTTTGAGCGTGTGGGTCAAAAGCCGCACGTTGATGAAGCCGCCCGGCCAGAGCTGCAATTCACGGTTGGCGAATTCGGCCTTGAGCTTGATCGTGCCGGTCGACGGATCGACCTGATTGTCGACAACCTTGAGCTCGCCGGTTTCAACGATCGTCTTGTTATCGGGCCCAAACGCATCGACGGGCAGCGGCCCCGCGGCGAACGCACGATTGACCTCCCCGAGCTGCTGCTGCGGCAACGTGAACAGCACCGACAGCGGCTGGAGCTGGGTGATAACAACGATCCCGTTCGCGTCCGAGGCATGCACGACGTTGCCCTGGTCGACCTGGCGGATGCCGGTGCGGCCGGTGATCGGCGCGACAATCTGGGTGTAGTCGAGGATCGCCTTGGCGTTGTCGATCTGGGCCTGGTCGAGTTTCACCTGGGCTTCCTGCTGCGCCACCAGCATTCTCTGGGTGTCGAGCTGCTGGCGCGCGATCGAGTTGCTGGCCACGAGCTTGGTGTAGCGTTCCAGATCGAGCCGCGCGTTGGCAAGCGTCGCCTCGTCCAACGCCTTCTTCGCCACCGCCTGATCGTAGGCGGCCTGATAGGTCGTCGGGTCGATCCGCGCCAACACATAGCCGCGCTCGACCTGCTGGCCTTCGGTGTAGTTGACGCTGAGCAGCTTGCCGTCGACTTGCGACCGCACCGTCACCGTATTCAGGGCTCTGATGGTGCCGACGCCGTCGAGATAGACCGGTACGTCGGAGCGCTTGGCCAGAGCGGCAACAACTGGGACCGGCCCGTCATCGCCGCCTCCGCCGCGGCCAAAGCGCGGCTGTTGTTGCTGCTTCGCGGGCTGCCACCAGACGGCGCCGGCGACCCCGACGAGAACCAGGGCAACAATCGCAGTCGCGATCGATCGTCGTCTAATCGCCATCTCCAGCCGGCCTGAGTCGCAGCACGTCCATAGATAACGGCGCGGCGGCCAGATTCACAGGACATTACGGAGATTTCATTGGCCTTGTGACGGCATTCTTAACGACGATTCAGGGCTTTGGCGGCCCTTCCCCGGTGGTGGCGGGCCCGTCTTCCCTGGGCTTCTGCCATCCGCCTCCCAGCGCCTGAAACAGAGAAACCGCCGCCGTCAGACGATCGAACTGGGCCTGCGCCAGGACATCCTGGGCGGTAAACAGCGTCTGCTGGGTCTGCAGGAGCGTAACCAGATCGATGGTGCCCTCCTGCAACCGCTTCTCGGACAGGTCGAATGCCGTTCGTGAACTTCGCACCACCTCGCGCTGGAGGCGCTCGCGGAGCGCCGTCTGCTGCACTGCGATCAGCGCCCGTTCGACATCGGCAAAGCCGTTAACGATGGCCTTGCGATAGAGCTGCAGAAATTCGTCCTGCCGGCCGACCTGCAAGTCCAGCTGACCTTGCAGGCGGAATCCATCGAACAGCGGTTGCGTCAGCCCGGCCGCCACGTTGTAAAACGCCGACTCCGGGCGCAGCAGTGCCTTGAGGATCGCGCTCTGGTAACCGCCTTCGCCGGTCAGTTGAATGCTTGGAAAGAACGCGGCACGCGCCGAATAGACGTTGGCGTTGGCGGACGCGAGATTTGCCTCGGCCTCGCGGATGTCCGGGCGCTGTCCGATCAAATCGGAGGGCAGCCCCGGCGTCACCGGCGGAATGCGCAGCCGCGACATGCTGCCGCCGCGGACACCCACCGACTCCGGCGTGCGGCCGATCAGCACCGCGAGCGTCGCCATGTTCTGACGGAGCGTCTGCTCCAGCGGCGGAATCGAGGCGCGCTGCGTGTTGACGACGCTTTCCTGTTGCGCGGTGTCGAGCGCGGACGCGGTGCCGACGTCTAAGCGCTGCTTGACCAAATTGTAGACACGCGTCGCGGCGACCAGGTTCTCGCGCGCGATGCGAAGGCGGTCTTGCGATTCGAGCACCAGGAAATAAGCGTTCGCGACGCTGACGACGGTCGTCAGCGCCACCACTTCGCGGTCAAACCGGCTGGCGACCGCAAGCTCTTCGGCGGCGCGCTGCAGCGCGCGGTTCTTGCCCCAGAAGTCGATCTCATAGCTGGCGCTAAGCGACGCGCTGTAGGCCACCCGTTCCGACGAGCCGCCGCCGCTGCCCGCGACCACTCCAGTGGAGCTGACCACGCCCCCGCCGCCGCTTTGCGATGAGCGCTGACGGGTCGCGCTGGCGTTGAGGTCGACCACCGGCAGCAGCGCCGCGCCGGCGATCCGGGCGTTGGCGTCGGCCTGCACGATGCGGGCAACGGCGGCCGCCACATCGAAATTGGAGGTCAGCGCCTCCTCGATAAGAGCGGTGAGCTCGTTGGAGCCGAAACCGCGCCACCAGACGACCGATGGCAACGCGGCATCGCCATGCCGCGGACCGGCCCGATAGGCGGGCGGGATCTCGACGCCGGCCGGGATGTTCTCGTCGCGGAGAAAACAGCCGGCAAGCGGCACGGCCAGCACAAGCGCGACCGCGGACGCGGCGATGCGCGGGACGCGCCTCGAAAATATCGGACGCTGCGACACCGACCGACGCATACGGAACCGCTCAAACCCAGTGAACTGTGCCATCGCGGCGAGGACACGCCGCGCGGAATGCGAAAAATGCTATCAACCTCCAGCGGGCCGCCCAATCGAAATCACGGCGGCGGCAGCGATACTGTGGAGGCGTTGTGGATATGTCACGCGGTGGCAGGACCAGCGAAGGTTACGCCGCCGTAATGTTTGATCGATTTCGCCAGTCAAGCCAGAGGCTTGGCTTTGTGCGACGGCCAGCTCGGATCTATTTCGGCTTGTAGACGATATCGAACAGGCCGGCGATGTCCGCAGGCGTCTTCGGCGAGGCGATGAACTTGTATTCGAGTGCATCCTGCAACGAGCGCTCGAGGTCCTTGATCTCGCCGATCTGCATGGCCGACTTCGGGAAGAAGCCGTCAACCGCCTGCTTGGCGATTTCGGGAGTGACCTTCATGTTTTTGGCGAAGATCTCGATTGCTTGCGGATTGGTGTAGGCCCAGTCGATCGACTTTTGGATCACCTGCATGAATTTGACGATCGACTCGCGCTTGGTCTTGAGCGAGCTGACGCTGGCCAGGTTGGCGCGGATGGTCTGGTTTGCCAGCTCCGTCGCGTCGCGCGCGCGGGCGACGATGCGGATTTTGCCCTCGTTGACGTCCTTCAGGGCGAACGGCACCACCGACCAGCCGATGTCGATCTGGCCGGTCATGGTCTGGGTGTAGGTCCCGGGCACGCCGCCAGTCGGCACAGGCTTCGCCTTCGAGCCCATCTGCTTGAGCAGCGTCAGCAGGATCAGGTTCGACGATGACCCCGGCGACGAAAACGCGATCGTTTTGCCGTCGGCATCCTTGAGCGTCTTGATCGGGCTGTCGGCCTTGACCCACCAGAACAGCTCGTTGGCGCCGGTCATCTCGGCCGAGATGATGCGGTAGGGCGTCGCCTCACCGCCCTTCACGTACGCGCCGATGGCGCCGAGGATGCCGTTCGACATCGCGATATCGACGCTACCGGATGCGACGGTGGCTATCGTCTGCGCGCCGCCCTCGGTGTAAAACACCTCGACCTCAAGCCCGGCGTCCTTGAAGAAGCCGGCGGTCTCGCCGAACTCGACCCAGGTGCTGTCCCAGAAGCCGCGTTGCGGGATCGCGACCTTGAGCTTCTCGACTGCGAAGCTTGCGCTGGTTCCCGCCATCAGCATCGCAAGCGCGGCAAGGATCGTTCGACGCATCACATTTCTCCCTTGACCTCAGGTCCTTCTGTCGGCGTTGGCGGTCAGTGTGCCCCGCCCAGTCGCCCGGCACAATTGGCAAGCCGTCGCATTGATCGTCGGTGCCGCCGTCTTCATAATCGCGGCTGTTCTGTCCGCCGGGAGGAACTTTCGATGCGTGTGTCCACCTTCGCGATCGCCGCCGCCATCTGGTCGGCCGCAAGCGTCACGCCCCTGCAAGCCCAGTCGGATGAAGAGATCATCCTGGCCGACCCGGCGTTCAGCTTGACCTTCGCGGCCGGCTATATCGCGAGCGACCTCAACCTGTGGGGCAAGCACGGCATCAAGGTGAAGACCGTGGCAATCACCGGGATCGGCGCCATCAACTCGGTGATTTCCGGCAGCTCGCATTTCGCGCAAGCCTCGGCAAGCTCGTTCGGCCGCGCCAGCGCCCGCGGGCAGAAGCTGATCGCCATCGCCACCACGATCGATCGGCCATTCGCCCAGGTGGTGCTGCGCAAGGAGATCGCCGAAGCCGGCGGCTACGATCCCAAGTCCCCGCTGGCAAAGCGCGGCGCGCTGCTCAGGGGCCGCACCATAGCGGTGGATTCCATCAATTCGATGATCCACGCCTACGTGCGGCTGGTGGCGGCACGCGCCGGTATCGGTCCGGACGATATCCGCGTGGCGCCCATGGCGCCGGCCAGCATGCTTGCGGCGTTCCAGAGCAAGCAGATCGACGGTTATGCGATGTCACTGCCCTGGCCGCAGAAGGCGGTGCAGGACGGTGAGGCACTGTTGATTGCCAGCGGTCCCGACGGCGAGCCCGGCGATATGATCCCGTTCGGCCACAACCTGATCGTCACCAAGCAGGAGACCTGCGAGAAGCGGAAGACGCTCTGCATGGCGATGGGACAGTCGATCAAGGACGCTGCAGCGTTCATCAAGACCAAGCCGGACGAAGCATTTGCGCTCTTGAAAAAGCGTTTCCCGACGCTCGACGACAAGCTGCTGAAGGCCTCGTTCGAAGAACTGCAAAAGGTCACGCCCTCGCCGCCGGTGGTCAGCCGGGCCATCATCGAGAATTCGGAAAAATTCAACGTCGATGCCGGCCTGCTCAAATCCGACGAAGCGCTGAAATCCTACGACGGCCTGTTCACCAACGAGTTCGTGCAATGATGAAAAATAAGCTGTGCCCTGCCCTTGCGGCGACGACGATCCTCACGCTCGCGGCAACACCGCTTGGCGCACAGCCGGCGCTGGAGGACATCATCATCTCCATGCCGAACTACACCTTCACCTCGACGCCGAATTTCATCGCCGAGGAATTGGGGCTTTGGGCCAAGCATGGCCTGCGGGTGAAGATCATCCAGATCGCCGGCGTCGGCGCGACCAACGCCGTGATCGCCGGCAGCGCCGATTTCGTGCAGGCCGGCGGCTCGACGCTGACGCGCGCGGCGGCGCGCGGCCAGCGCCTCCTCGCCATCGCCAACACCGCTGAGCGCAACATCGTCGCCATCACGATGCGGAAGGAGGTCGCCGAGGCGGCGGGCTTCGACGCCAAGGCGCCGATCGAGAAGCGCGCCCAGGCGCTTCGCGGCAAGACCTTCGGGGTGGGCGCAATCAACGCCAATCCGCACGCTTATCTCCTGGCCGTCGCGTCCCGCGGCGGCGTCAAGCCGGACGAGCTCCGAGTCACCGCCCTGGAAGGCAACGCCATGTGGGCGGCGTTCCAGAGCAAGCAGATCGACGGCATGTCGAATTCGCCGCCGTGGCCTTTGAAGCCCGTGGTCGACGGTCTGTCGGTCGTGGTCGCCAGCGGCCCGAATGGCGATCCGCCGAACGCCGTCAACTTCGCCTACAATGTGGTCCTGGCGAAGCCGGAAACCTGCCAGAAACGTAAAGCGGTCTGCGTCGGAGTGGGCCAGGTGATGAAAGAGGCCATCGCCTATATTCACACGAACCCGGCGGAGGTGATCGCGATTCTGGGCAAGAAATTCCCGAACCTGGAGCCGGCACTGATCGCGGCGGCGTTCGAGGAAATCCGCAAGTCGACGCCGAAGGTGCCGGTCGTCACCAAGGAAGCGCTGGACAATGCCGACGATTTCAACGTCGAGGCGGGCATGATGAAGGCTTCCGACAAGCTGAAGTCGTATGACGGGCTCTACACCGACGAGTTCGTGAAGTAGCAGCTACTTCTCGTCCACGATCCGGGCCCGCAGCACGCCGATTGCCGAAATCTCCACCTCCAGCACGTCGCCGGGCTTCATCCAGAGCGGCGGCGTGCGGCTGTGGCCGACACCCTCGGGGGTGCCGGTGGCGATCACGTCGCCCGGATGCAGCTCGGTGAAATCCGAGCAGAAGCTGACGATCTGCTGGCACGAATAGATCAGCTTGTCGGTGCCGGAATGCTGCACGTGCCGGCCGTTCAGCCGCGTCGTCAACGTCAGCTTGCCCGGGTCGGGAATCTCGTCCGTCGTGACGATCCAGGGGCCGAGCGGGCCGGTGCCCGGCCAGTTCTTGCCCGACGTGACGGAGAACTTCTGGTAGTCGCGCACGCTGCCATCGACGAAGATCGTATAGCCGGCGACATGGTGGAGCGCGCGATCGATCGGGATATGGCGGCCCCCTTTGCCGATCACCATGGTCAACTCGCCTTCGAAGTCGAAATTGTCCGAGAGCCTGGGGCGGATCATCTCGCCCTCATGGCCGACCAGCGTATCGGTGAAGCGGATGAACATGCTCGGCTGCTTCGGCAGCTCGCGGCCGACCTCGGCGGCGTGGGATTTGTAGTTCACGCCGGCGCAGAGGATTTTGTGCGGGTTCGGAATGACGGGCAGAAAGCGGATGTCCGAGAGCTTGTGGTCCGGCTTGGCGGCAGACGCCTTGCGCATGTCGTCGAGCGCGCCGGCGGCCAGCGCATCGCGAAGCGACGCGTGGCCTTTCAGGCTGACGACGCCGTCGCCGACCACCGCGCCGTAGCGCTCTTTGCCGCCCGCGACATAGCTCGCAAGCTTCATGATGCGCTCCTTACAACTGCATGTCCCGGTCGGTCGGCCGCCATTTCATCGCATGGCGCTCCAGCGCATTGACCACCCCGTTGATGATCAGCACCAGAGCCACCGCAACAACGATGCCGGCGAACACCCCCGTGGTGTCGGACAGCTGACGGGCGCGCTCGATCGAGAAGCCGACGCCCTCGACCGCCACCAGGAATTCGCCGACGATGGCGGCACTGACCGCGCGCGGCAGCGCGATCTTCAGGCCGGTGAAGAAGAACGGCAGCAGCGAAATCCAGATCACCTTTCGGGCGATGGTGCGCTCGCTCGCACCGATGATGCGCGCCATGTTGATGAGCCGCTGGTCGACGCCACGGACGCCGGCGAACACCGTGATGAACGTGATGTAGAAGACGAACAGCGTCACCACGATGGCTTTCGGCGCATCGCCGATGCCGAACCACAGGATCAGCCAGGGGGTCAGCGCGTATTTTGGGATGCCCTGCGACGCCATGATGAACGGCTCGACGGCTTCGGTGGCGCGTGACGACAGCCGTAGCAGGAACGGCAGGCCGATGCCGCAGGTGCAGCCGATGACGAAGCCCACGACC
>C688J18823_10002785_pt1 | contig 10981 bp, 14 predicted proteins | sample HopSoiMetagenom1_FD_18823 | JGI IMG/M metagenome (IMG submission 18823) | reverse complement strand
CCCCACAGCGGGCTGGCGAAGAATGCCGCGAGCACGAGCCACATGAGCAGCGGCTTGTGCAGCCGCTGCATGAAGCCGGTCGTGAAAAGAGCCAGCGCTAGCGCATAGAACAGCAGCTCGATCTCGAGCGTCCAGTAGACACCGTCCACGCTCGGCACCTTCAAAAATTCCTGCGCCATCGTGAGGTTTAGCATCACCTGGCCGCCGGTCGGCTCCTCGAAAGGCGCGGAGGTGCCGATGAGGGCAGCACTGGTCAGCAATACAGCCACCCAATACGCCGGATACAGCCTGGAGAAGCGCGCCACCAGGAAGTCGGATGCGCACCGGCTGCGCTCGAGCGTCATCGTGATCACGAAGCCGCTGATCACGAAAAAGAGCTCGACCCCATGCTCGCCCAGCGGAAAACTGATCGCCGGCGCCAGGGCGTGCGGGAACAGCTCGGAGAACCGAGTGGTGTAGTGATACAGGAGCACCATCACCACGGCTATGCCGCGGAGTGCGTCCAGCTCGGCGAGCCTTCCGGCGCGTGAAGATGACACCTGCGTAAGGTTACGGGCCTTCGGTGACGCGGGACAGGTTACGCCCGGGCTATTGACGGGTGCCGACCGGCGCGGCCGATGCCACCGGACTCACACCACTAAGCAATCTAGATTAGTGATGGTGATGTCAGCAGGCTGCTCTCGCACGAACTCAGCCCGCGCGCACCACGCCGCGTATGCCGCCTGGGCGACATGCGCAGGCCGGAAATCTTTGGGGTACTTCTTCTCCTGCTCCCACCACCAGCGCAGAAACTCTTCCTGTTCGGTCACCATGACGGCCTTTTCGATTGGCTTGTAGCGATCCAGTCATGATGCCGAATACCGCTGCAGGTCGTTGAACCGGGCGCGCCAAGCGCTTTCCCCGCGGTGCCAAGGCCATCGCTATTGTGCGGAATGCATGAAGGTGTAATCGCCGATAGGCGCTTCGCCCGCTTCTCGAACGGCGACGAGTCGGGTCCGCACTATGTGGGCGGGCATCGCTTTCAGCGCCGCCGCCGGCGGTATCAAGAGGATCTCACCGGTGGCCGGATCGAATGGCACGTCCTCGACCCGTACTTCCGGCTGCTCGACGCCCCCGATGGTTACCCGGTGTAGAACGTCGACGCGCTCAACGCCGCTGAGCGTGGCACGGACACGGCTCACCACCGCATCCTCGTCCGAACGAATCGTACAGTTCACGCTTGCGCCCGGTTCGAGTTGATATTCACGCAGTCGTAGACCGGCGCGCTTCATCGCCTCGACGAACGGCGCGGAAACCACCATGCCGAGCGCCCCGGCACGCACTACCGCGCGCACGCCGTCGGCGAGCGCGGCGATCCATTCCAGTCGCCCCGCACATTGCCTGCAGCCGAACAAGTGCTGCTCGAGCGTCTGCGCATCCGCCGATTGCAGCTCGTCGAGCCAATAGGCGACGAGCGCCTCGAAACCGATCGGATCTGCGCAGCTCATGGCGTTTCCCCCATGCACTCACGCAGCCGTCCGAGCGCGCGATGGCGGATCACGCGAACGTTGCCGCCCGTGATGCCGAGCTCCCCGCCCACTTCGTCGGCCGGCTTCTCGGCGAAGAAGCTCATCACCACCACGGAGCGCTCACGTTCCGATAGACGCTCCAGGCACCCGGCGAGCCGGTCGGGGTCGAGCGCCAGCGGTTCAGGCGCCTCGAACGCCTCTTCGCCGCCGCCCCATGCGTCGAGCAGCTCGTCGCGCCGACGACTCCCGCGGCGCATCTCGAGCACGGTCATGCGGCTGGCCCCGAGCACAAAGGAGGCGATGCGCTCCGGCTCACGCACCTCTCCCGCACGCAAGCGCTCGATCGTCATGAGCAGCACCTGCTGCACCAAGTCCGCCGCCGCTGCCCGCTCGCGTAGGTGGCGTAGCCCGTAGAGCCGCACCCGTGGCGCGAGCCTTCGATAGAGCTCCGCCTCGGCCGCTGAATCCGGCGTCGCGCCTGCGCCGGCGATGCGCCGCGCGAGCGCGCCGTCGTCGAGCGCGTCGATCGTGGAATCCCGTGGCACGAGCCGAGCATAACCGGATGTGTCACGACTGGACGCCGCGTTACACGCGCTTTTTCGCTGTAACGCTTTGCCCGCCGGGCGCACTACCCGGCTATCTCAACCTAGGAGCCCACGCATGATCACCAACAGCACCAGCGGCACCAACCTGCACGAAGTCGCCCCCGGCATTTACCGCATCAACACGCCCGTAGCGCTCCCGGACGGCTCCGGCTTCAACTTCAACCAGTACATCGTCGTCGACGACGAGCCGCTCCTTTTCCACACCGGTCCGCGGCGCATGTTCCCGCTCGTCGCCGAGGCGATCGGCAAGGTGTTGCCGCTCGAGCGCCTGCGCTACGTCGCCTTCTCGCACTTCGAGGCCGACGAGTGCGGCTCGCTGAACGACTTCCTCGCTGCCGCGCCCCATGCAGTCCCCGTGAGCAGCCAAGTCGCGGCGATGGTGTCCGTGAACGACGTCGCCCTGCGCCCGGCGCGGGCGCTCGCCGACGGCGAGGTGCTCCGCACCGGCCGCCATGCATTCAAATGGCTCGATGCGCCGCACGTGCCGCACGCGTGGGAGAACGGCTTCATGATGGAGCTCGAGACCCGCACGATGCTCTGCGGAGACCTCTTCACTCAGGGCGGCTCCGGCGCCGTGCCCCTCACGGAGAGCGAGATCCTCGGCCCGAGCGAAGCCTTCCGCCAGGCGATGGATTACTACGCCCACGCTCCGCAGACCAACGCGACCCTCGAGAAGCTCGCTCGCGAGCAACCGCAAGTCTTAGCCGTCATGCACGGCAGCGCCTGGCGCGGCGATGGCGCGGCTCTCATCCGCGCGCTCGCTCGGTCGCTGTCGGTTCCCGCTTCGTTGGCCGCGGCGGCCTAAAGAAAAAAGCCCTAGCGAGCGCTAGGGCCTTGATTGTTGGTAGGCCGTGGCGGATTCGAACCGCCGACCAACGGATTAAAAGTCCGCTGCTCTACCAGCTGAGCTAACGACCCGTTTGACGCGTTATTTGCGGCAGGAAGGGCGAAATTTTATCAGCCCGCGCGCCAGTATTGGTACTTCATGGTGGCGGCGGAGCCGATGACGATGCAGACGAAGGTGAGGATCGACCCCAAGGCGAGGGTGGAGAAGCCGGAGATGCCTTGGCCGATCGTGCAGCCGAGCGCGGTGATGCCGCCGAAGCCCATCAGCATCCCGCCGACCACGTGGTTCGCGGTGTCCTCGGCGTCGCGGAAGCCTTCCCAGCGGAAGGTGCGCGTGGCGAGCGCGTAGGCTGCCGAGCCCGCCATCACACCGAGGCCCGAGGCGATGCCGTAGGTGATCATCTTCGACTTGTCGGTCCAGAGCATGAGGTAGTCGAGGGTGTAGGCCATGGGCGAGACGAAAGAGAAGGACTCCATGCGGCCGCTATTCGTCGCCACGAATGCTTCCTGCAGCGTGTTCGGATCCTCTGCGACATGGCCGAGCACGCCGCTCACGAACCAGCCGCCGACGACTACCAGCCCGGTGACGACGCCGCCCAGCGTGTAGTCGAAGCTCGCGCGGAACTGCTTGCTCACATAGACGAACGCAAGCAGTGCTCCGGCCGCGACGGCAGCCAACAGCGCGCGGTTGAGCCCGGTGAGGGAGGGCAGGTCTTGCCCGGCCGGCAGCGTGAAGGTCGCCTTCTCCAGCACGCTGACGCGGAAGGCGCCGAGGACGCCGCGCAGGGTCATGTACGCGGCAATGCCGAGGAAGACATACACGATGAGGGACTTGAGATTCCCCGCGCCGACGCGAATCAGCGTCTTCGAGCCGCAGCCGGAGCCGAGCGTCATGCCGACGCCAAAGAGAAAACCGCCGACGATGTAGGACAGCCAGGTGAAGTTCGGCGTGGTGTAGATCGATTTCGAATAATCGACGAGTCCCGCCAGCTCCAGCGCCTGCGCGCCAAGGATGGCCACTGCGATGGCAAGGAGCCACATGCGCATGCGCGACAGGTCGCCCATGTTCACCCAGTCCGACACGGCGCCCATCGTGCAGAAGTGGGTCTTGTTGCCCACCGCGCCGAAGATGAAAGCGAGGATGAAGGCGCCGCCGGTCACGTACGGGACCAGCGCCGCCGGGCTGGTTTCCGTCAACGTTTGGAGAATGCCGCGAGCCGCTGCTTCGCGCTCGCGGCGGCGCCGCTCTTCGGGTACTTGGTCAGGAGCTCTTCGAGGGTCTTCTGGGCGCTCTTGCGATCGCCCATGGTTTCCTGCGCGCTAGCGATGCTGAGCATCGCATCCGGCGCCTTCTCGCTCTCGGGCCACGAGGCGAGGAGCTTGCGCTGCGCCGCGATCGAAGACTTGTAGTCGCGCTGGCCGGAGTGCGCCATGCCGATCCAATACTGCGCGTTTGGCGCGAGCTTGCTCGACGGATACGTGACGAGGAAGCCTTGCATGGCGGACACCGCAAGCGAATAGTTGCCGAGCTTGAACTGGTCTAGCGCCGCCTGGTAGGCCTTCGTTTCGGCTGGGCTGACATCCTGATCCGACGCCGCCGCCGCTGCGGCGCCGGCGACGCCGGGGACGATCAGGCCCGGCTTATCGGGTGTCGCCGCCGCCTGCTCGCGGCCCTGCTCGAGCTTGCGAAGGCGCGTATCGATGTCTAGGTACAAATCCTTCTGCCGCCGGTCGGCGGTTTCCGACTGGTTGGCGAGCACCTCGAGCTGGCCGCGCATGCGGGCCATTTCATTTCGCAGCGCCTCGAGCTGCGAGGACATGTCGATGAGCACGCTGCGATCGGAGGCGTTGCTCATCGCCGCATCCAGCGCCTTCAGGCGTTCTTCGACCTTGCGCTGGTTGTCGGCCACTTCGCTGCGCAGCCGGTCGACGCGCTTGCGCGCCTCGTCGTCCTCGAACAGGGCGTACGCCGGCCGCGCGGCGCAGAGGGCCGCGAGGAGGACGAGCGCGGCGGGCGCGAGGCGGCGTGGCATGTAAATCAGTACTCCCCGCTATAAAGCATGTCGCCGCGGCGGTTCTTTCCCCAGCAGTCCTCGTTCGCACTGGTGCACACCGGTTTTTCCTCGCCGAGGCTTACGGACTCGATCTGGTCTTCGCGGGCGCCGAGGAGCGTGAGCATTTTCTTCACGCTGTCGGAGCGACGCTGGCCGAGGCCGACGTTGTATTCGCGGCTGCCGCGGTCGTCGGCGTTACCCTGGATCAGCATCTTCGCGCTCGGGTTTTCGCGCAGGAACTTGGCGTGGGCCTCGACGAGTTTGCGGTACTCGTCCTTCACTTCGAACTTGTCGTAGTCGAAGTACACCGAGCGCTTGGAGAGGACGTTGTTCGGGTCCTTGAGGACCGCGAAGGGCGACGTCGCGCTCGGCTTGCCGGTCTCGACCTTGGCCACCGGCTCGCGGCCGGTGGTCGGCGAAGTGCTTGCGCCCGGCTTGCTCGTGCCGGCCGATTCCGTCGGCGCGGGCTTCTGGTCTTCGCTCGTCGTAGCGCACGCTCCGAGCAGCGCGACACTGATGATCAGGGGGTAGGTGATGGCACGCATGGCTTTTACTCCTCTCTTATTCGACAAACGGTCCCCACGCCGGCTCGCGCACGTCGCCAGCCGCGGTGCTCAGGCGCTGCTTCATCCGCCCGTCGGCCGACACCGCCGAGAGCACGCCGCGTCCGCCAAGCACGGTCGCGAGCAGGATCATGCGGCCGTTGGGCGAGAAGCTGGGTGATTCGTCATGCTCGCTGTCGGTGAGGATTTGCGCCTGGCGGGTCGAAAGATCGAGCAGTGCGACCTGGAACTTGCCGGAGTTGCGCGTGATGTACGCAAGTGTTTTTCCATCCGGGCTTATTCTCGGCGACACATTATAGCTCCCCTCGAAGGTGACCCGCTGCGGCTCGCCGCCGGCGGCCGGCATGCGGTAGATCTGGGGACTGCCGCCGCGGTCCGAGGTGAAGTAGATCCACTGTCCATCGGGAGAGAAGCGCGGCTCCGTGTCGATGCCGGTGGAGCTCGCCAAGCGCCGCACGCCGCTGCCGTCGGCGTTGACCATGAAGAGCTGCGACCCCCCCTCGCGCGACAGCACCACCGCAAGCCGGTTGCCATCGGGCGCCCAAGCCGGCGCCGAGTTCGAGCCCTTGAAGTTCGCCACGACGTGCCGCTTGCCGTCGGCGAGCGTGTGGACGTAGATGACCGGTTTCTTGTTCTCGAAGGAGACATAGGCGAGGCGCTTGCCGTCCGGCGACCAGACCGGCGAGATGATGGGCTCGAACGAGGCAAGCGCCGTTTCCTGCCCGGCGCCGTCGGCGTCGGCGACCTGCAGCTCATAGCGGTTGCCGCGCTTCACCACGTATGCAATGCGGGTGGAGAAGACGCCCTTTTCCCCGGTTAGCTTTTCGTAGACGAAGTCGGCGATGCGGTGCGCGGTGACACGGGTCTGCTCCTTGGCGAAGGTGAAGCCCAGGCCGCCGATCGGCTTTTGCTTCACCACGTCGTAGAGGCGGAAATTAGCGTCGAAGCGACCGTCCGGCCGCGGCGTGACCGAACCGACGACGACCGCATCCGCCAGACGAGAGCGCCACTCCGCGTAATTGATGTTCGAGTTCTCGTTCGGCTCGGGGGAGAGCGGTGGCAGCTCGAGACCGCGGAAAAGCCCGCTTCGCTCGAGGTCGGCGCGCACGATTGTGCTGACGCCCGGCGGCAGCACCTTTTCGCCCGCGAGGGGCACGATGGCGATCGGGATGCGCTGCGCACCCGCTCCGGTGATCTCGATGGCGAGCTGCGCGTGGGCCAGCGACAACCACGCAAGCAAGACGGCAAAGCCGAAGGTTCTGAGCATGAAGGCGGGCATCCTCCCGGAACTATCGATCCTGGGGACGGAATTTTAGTTCCAGGTCCCGGCGAAAAACGCTGCGGTCGTCGGGCAGCGGAAGCGGCGACGACTTCATGATGGCACGCTCGACGGCGTCGTCGTAGCCGGGGTGGCCGCTCGATTTGCGCTTGCGCACCGTGAGGACCTCACCGGAGGGCAGCAGCGTGACGTCGAAGATCGCCTCGGGGTTCCCCGGGATGTCGTGCGGCAGGATGATGTTGCCGCGGATCTTGCCGCGGATCTTGTCGGTCCAGGTCGCGAGCGCCTTCTGGGTGGCGGCGGCCTGCTGGCGGGCGATCAACTCGCGCATCTGGCGCTCCTGGCGCTCCCGCTCCTCGGCGGCGAGCTGCTGCTGCTCGCGAGCCGCCTCCTCGCGGGCCATCTTCTCCAAGGCGAGGTCGCGCTTCGGCTCGGGCTTCGGTTTTGGTTTCGGCTTCGCCTCGACCTTTTTCGGCTCTGGCTTCGGCTTCGGTTTCGGTTTCTCGGACAGCGCGATGTCGGGCTTCTTAACCTCGGGCTCCGGTTCGGGCTTCACCACCGCGGGCGGAGGCGGCGGCGGCTTCGGCTCCTCCACCACCGGCGCCGGTGGCGCGGGGGGCGGCGGCTCCCACAGCTCCACCTCCACGGTGGCGGGCGTCGAGCTCTGGAAGCGCACACCGAGGAATAGCACCGCGATGAGGACCACATGGGCGAGCGCGGAAAGCGCGAGCGACGGGCCGAGCGCGGGCTCGCGCCGGCTATACGTAACGGTGGCCGCGCTCACTGCGATAGCTTGACCTGCAGCCCGACGCGCTGCACCCCCTGCTTGCGTAGTTCGTCCATCACCTGCAGGACGGCTTCGTAGCGCGCGTCTTTGTCGCCGCCTACCAGCACGGAGAGTTCCGCGTTCTTGCCGCGCGCCTGCTTGATCGCGTCGGCAAGCTCGCCGCGCGACACGGTGCGCTCGCTAATGATCGCGCCCGAGCGGTCGCGCGAGCGCACGACCAGGCCCTTGTCGGCTTTGACGAAGACTTCCAGCGGCACGACCTTGGGCTGCCCGGCCTTCGACACCGACGGCAGATCGATCACCGAAGGCGTGATGAGCGGCGCCGTCACCATGAAGATCACCAGCAGCACGAGCATCACGTCGACGTACGGCACGATGTTGATCTCGTGCATGGGGCCGCGCCGACGAACCGAAGGCATTTCTACTTCACCGCTTGGCGATGCAGGATGTTCGAGAACTCTTCCATGAAGCTCTCGAAGCGGTTGCCGAGGCGCTCGACGTCGTGCGAGTAGCGGTTGTAGGCCACCACGGCCGGGATCGCGGCGAAGAGGCCGATGGCGGTGGCAACCAGCGCCTCAGCGATGCCCGGCGCCACCTGCGCGAGCGTCGCCTGCTGGACGTTCGCGAGGCTCCTGAAGGCATGCATGATGCCCCACACGGTGCCGAAGAGACCCACATAAGGAGATACCGAGCCCGTCGATGCCAGGAACGCGAGATGGCGCTCGAGGTAGTCCATCTCGCGCTGGAAGGTGGCGCGCATGGCGCGGCGCGCGCCGTCGACCATGTCGGACGGTTCAGTCTCGCCGCGCTGCCCGCGCAGCTTTGCGAATTCACGGTAGCCCGACTCGAAGATGCGCTCCAGGGACCCGATGCTGTGGCGGTGGTTGACCGCGCCCTGGTAGAGCGCGTTCAGGTCCTGGCCGCCCCAGAACTCGCGCTCGAACTTGATGGTCTGCGCAACCGCGCGGCGGATCACGTAGAACTTCTGGAAGATGAACATCCACGACATGAACGAGACGAGGAGCAGGATCGCCATGACGAACTTGACGACCACACTCGCGTGGACGATCAGCGTCCAGATGTCGAGGTCTTGGGTAAGGTTCATTTGAAGGCTTGTTCGAGTTCCATCGGCATGCGCACCGGCTTCATGCGGGCTCGGTCCACGACAGCGAGGGTGACCTCCGCCTCGACCAAGAGAACGTCCGAGCGCGCCACCCGTTGACGGAAGACCACGCTCGCGCGGCCGATTTTAACCACTTCGGCGCTCACCGTTAGGAGCTCGTTGAGCCTCGCCGCGGCGTGATATTTCACCGCGAGCGCCGACACCATGATTTGCACGCCGCGCTCGTCCGCGACGCGCGCAAGATCGACGCCGGATTCGTTGAGAAGCTCGGTGCGCGCGCGCTCCATGAATGAAAGATACGTCGCATGGAACACCACGCCGCCCGCGTCCGTGTCTTGATAGTAGACGCGGACGGGAAGGCTTAAGGATCGGATAAGAGATCCCGTGATACGGCCGGCGCCGTGATGCCGAAGTGGCGGTACGCGGCGAGGGTCGCCATGCGGCCACGCGGCGTGCGCTGCAGGTAGCCCTGCTGGATGAGGTAGGGCTCGAGCACGTCCTCGATGGTCTCGGCGTCTTCGCCTATCGCGTGCGCAAGATTTTCGAGCCCCACCGGGCCGCCGGAGAACTTCTCGATCACCGCAAGGAGGAGCTTGCGATCGAGGATGTCGAAGCCCAGCTGATCGACGTCGAGCATCTTGAGGGCGGCCTCGGCGATCGTCTTTGTAACCCGTCCGTCGGCCTTGACCTGCGCATAGTCGCGCACGCGGCGCAGGATCCGGTTCGCCACGCGCGGCGTGCCGCGCGAGCGGCAGGCGATCTCCCGCGCCCCCTCGTCGTTCAATTCCACTTTCAATAATCGGGCCGAGCGCTTGACGATAGTGGTGAGCTCGGCCTGCGTGTAGAACTCCAGCCGCGCGACGATTCCGAAGCGCTCGCGCAACGGGTTGGTCAGCATGCCGGCGCGGGTGGTCGCGCCGACCAGCGTGAACGGAGGCAGGTCGAGCTTGATCGAGCGCGCCGCCGGCCCCTCGCCGATCATGATGTCGAGCTGGTAATCCTCCAGCGCGGGATACAGGATCTCTTCGACCACCGGCGAGAGCCGATGGATCTCGTCGATGAAGAGCACGTCGCGTGGCTCGAGGTTGGTCAGCAGCGCGGCGAGGTCGCCGGGGCGCTCGAGCACCGGACCCGAAGTCTGCTTCAGGTTCACGCCGAGCTCGCGGGAGACGATGTGCGCGAGGGTCGTCTTGCCCAGGCCTGGGGGGCCGAAGAGGAGCAGGTGGTCGAGGGCTTCGGCCCGCTGGCGCGCCGCCTGGATGAAGATCTCCAGTTGGCCGCGTACCTTCTCCTGTCCGACGTATTCGGCTAGGGTGGCCGGCCGAAGCGAGCGCTCGAATTCGCCTTCCTGCGGCGTCGAGGGCCGCGCCGAGATCAGCCGATCAGTCTCAACGGTCATAGTTACAACCCCAGCTATTATGGCCGCGGCGTTGCATGCGCGCGACTCAGTGCCTTGACAGCGCACATACCGCGCCGGAAGAATGCCCCCACCGTTCTCTAATACCACAAGGGAACGCGAATAAGACGGGGAAATAAGCAGTTCATTTCAGTTCATCCTGGGAGATTACGAATGAAGAAGATTCTGGCAGCGGTAGCAATCGCAGCGGTAATTCCGGCTAGCGCCATGGCCGCCGGTGAGAACAACATCGGTTCTTGCGGCTGGGGGTCCAAGCTGTTCGACGGGCAATCGGGTGTCGCGCCGCAGGTTCTGGGAGCGACGACAAACGGCACGTTCGGCAACCAGACGTTCGGCATCACGTTCGGCACGTCGGGCTGCACGCAGGACGGCGCGGTAAAGTCGACCTGGAAGACGGCGCTGTTCATCGACGGCAACAAGGAGCAGCTCGCGCGCGACATGTCGGTCGGCAGCGGCGAGACGCTGGACTCCCTCGCGCATCTGATGGGCGTCGAGTCGCAGGACCGCGCAGCTTTCAACCGCGTAGCGAAGCAGAATCTGTGGAAGATCTTCTCCGCCGATGCCACGAACGACATCGTGGCGAATCTGCGCCAGGTGCTCGCGGCTGACGAGCAGCTCGCGCGTTACACGGCCGCGCTCTAAAGCCAGGCCAGTCCCCAAAACCCTGCGGTCCGCCGCAGGGTTTTTTTTCGTGCATCGCCTGCTTTTTTTCGTCGCGCTTGTATGGGGATCCGCTGCGCTTGCGGCGGATCCCGCCTACCTTGCCGAGCTCGTCGCGCGCTCCCGTGAGCTGAAGCTC
>C688J18823_10002784_pt1 | contig 10982 bp, 7 predicted proteins | sample HopSoiMetagenom1_FD_18823 | JGI IMG/M metagenome (IMG submission 18823) | reverse complement strand
CGCCGCCATATCCGCCTGGAGCGTCGTACATGCGCACGTTCGCGCCAACATATGGCGTACCAGCGATGTAATTAGGAGTTAGGTCCTCCTCGTCCATGCAGAGGTTGTTATGGGGGATGTAGATCAATCCGGTTCGCGGAGAAAAGGCCGAGGGCTGCCAGTCCTTGGCGCCGGGCGCGGTCGGACACAATCCCCTGACCACCTTGCCGACCATTGGACGCTTCTCTTCCACATACTGCAGTTCGCCAGATTTCAAATCCACGCCGCGGCTGGTTGTGATCGGCGCGAAAGGATTGGCGGAGAGTACCTCGCCAGTGGCGCGATCCAGAACGTAGACGTAGCCGTTGCGGTCTGGGTGTACGAGAACTTTTCGCGTCTGTCCCTTGATAGGAAGATCAAGAAGGATGTTTTCGTTTACGGCGTCGTAGTCGTACAGATCGTGCGGACTGAACTGATAGAACCAGACAGCTTCGCCGGTATCGGGATTTCGTGCAAATATCCCTGACGCGAATTGATTCCTGCCCGGCCGGGCCTCGGCATCCCACGGCCCAGGGTTCGCCGTACCGTAATAGATCAAGTTGAGCTCTGGGTCGTAAGAAATCCATCCCCAAACCCCTGCACCGCCAATTTTCCACGCGTCCGGCGGCCAGCTCTTCACGCCCAGGTCTTGACCGCGATCTTGCGAGTAAAACGGCTTGAATTTGGGTCCGATCAGCACATCCTTGTCTGGTCCGGCGGCGTATGCACGCCACGCGATCTTCCCCGTCTTTGCGTCAAGCGCAGTTAACCATCCGCGTACACCGAACTCGCCACCGCTGTTTCCGACCAGGACTTTGCCTTTGACCACCAGCGGAGCCATGGTCATGCTCTCGCCCTTATTGATGTCACCGACGCGCGTCTTCCAGATTTCCTTGCCGGAGTTGGCATCAACGGCGACAGTCTGGTTATCGAGAGTGTTGTAGTAGATCTTGCCCTCGAAATAAGACGCACCGCGATTCACCACATCACAGCACGCGACACCTTGCGAAGCTGGCGTCGGCGCGGGCTGATACACCCACTTCATCGGCGCGCCGGGCTTTGTCAGATCGAGTGCGTAAAGATTATTGGGAAATGGCGTCACGATATACATCGTGTTATTCACGACCAGCGGCGCGGCTTCGTGGCCGCGTGTCATCCCAGTTGAGAACGTAAACGCCAGCTTTAGATCTTTCGCGTTTCCGGTATTTATCTGATCGAGAGAACTGTATCGAGTGCTGGCATAGTCTTTTGCAGGCCGAATCCACTGCCCATCGTCGCTTTCGAGCTTGCCTTGATAGGGACGGGGTTGATAGTTCTTCTCGGTCTCCGGCTGAAGCATGGGGCCGATCTGGCCGACGCTCGAACACACAAAACAGAGTTGCAGAATTGTCGTGAGAAGGGCGGCAGACCAACGGTCCCGAAACGGAGCCGGCCTGCTTAGGCGGGTCAAACTGTTTTGCCTTGCTAACCAAAGCATCTTGAACTTACCTTGCCTAGTCAACCAAAGCATTGAAAAGACAGCCCTGTGATGCGGGAACTAAATGGAGAGTTGGAAGGGACTGCGCCAACCTGCGACACCGCAGAGGGCGATCGTTCGTCTAAAGCCAATCGCCTGTTCTATTTGGGAGTCTTGCCCTCAGTGGCATCTGGCCCATGCGGGATACTGGCTTCTTGCTTCGCGGCGACGATATCCAGCTGCACCGTTACGTCATTGCCGGCAACCATTCCACCGTTATCCAGCACCTTGTTATAGTTGATGCCCCAATTCTGGCGGTTGATTGTGAAGGTCGCGGAAAATCCGATACGCAACCTCCCCATGTTGTCCTTAATCTTGCCGTTATAAACAAAGGGGACTCGTACCTCGTGAGTCACGCCATGCAGGCTCAGGTTTCCTACGAGTACGAAATCAGCGCCGCTCTTCTCCACACGCTGGCTAGAGAACGACATCTCTGGATATTTTGCGACATCCAGAAACATTGGGCTGCGGAGATCCTGGTCTCGACGCTCATTATTGGTGTCAACACTCGCTGTCTCGACGGTGAATGCTACTGCGGAATTTGGTAGGTTGCCCTCGTCAAACTTTATAGTTCCTGAGAATTTCTTGAAGCGTCCACGAACTTCGCTAACTACGATGTGTTTGACAGAAAAAGAAACACTGGAATCTTTAGGGTCAACGTCGTAGGTTTGCAGCTCAACTGCGCGGCCTATTGTTCCCAAAGAAAGAACCAGGACGGCAACACGCACGAGGGCTCGTGAATACATAACTCTGCCGTCCTTTATATCTCAACTCAGTTCTGCATTCAGGAACATGCGACGCTGCAACAGATATTGCTGAGTCAGGGCCGTCGCCTGAGCTCCTCAGGATAGCGCGCTTAAATCTAGTTGCTCTGCCGGAGTGGTATTCGCGTCGAAATTCCTCTCCATAATTTCCAATGCCTTAACCTGATCTTCTTCGGTTAAAGCCGCGACACAATCGGAGGGGACAAACAATCCGAAATCTCGGATATGTACATCGCCTGCCGTAATCATCACACACGCATTGGTGGTGATCCCTGCCAGAATCACGTTTTTCGCCCCGATATATTCGAGCAAGGTATCGAGCGGAGTTGCGTAAAAGGCTGAATGCTTAGGTTTTAGAACGACATAATCCTGCTGCTCAGGCAGGAGTACCTCGACCATGCTGCGGCCGGGAGCATCCGGGCGTAAACAATGTCGCACCACTTCGGAGAAGTCCGAACGCCATTTTCCGAAATTATCATTGACGTAAATAGTCGGAATTCCGGCTTGCTTGCATCGCTCTTTAAGCCTTGCAATGCACCTCGACAACTTCTGAGACTCTCGCACAACTTTTTCATTCTGCGGGAAATTCAGATCATTGATTACGTCCACCAGGAGCAGCACTGTTTCCGACCGGTCGGGTGCATTTCCGTGCAAATCCTCTGCACTGCGATCCCCTGAGCGCATTGCCGATTGTGTGGTCATTACATCACCGCGCTGTCCTGCTGAATGTTGATGCGAAGAGTCGACCAGCAGTTTGTTCCGGCTCAGCTCCGCATTGTCCCACATTGACGAATGGCCAACTTCGAGGAGCTCTGGATCCGCGTTGTTTGGAAAGGAATATCGAAGAGGATAGCGGCAACAAGTTGGATTTGGTCCGCATCCTACCTGCGCTTTAGGAGGTAAAAGGTTGCGATCTAACATTTTGCAGAAAGTAAAAAGGCTGATGCCAGGAGGCCATATGGAAACGGGTCACGAATTTTTTGTGCACGGATTGAACGACATGATGGATGCGGAGCGTCAATTGCTTGAGGCACTCGAGGAAAATGCAAACGATTCCTCACGTGGCGACTTGAAGAAGGCATTCGAACAGCACCGAAAAGAAACTGAAGGCCAGATCGAGCGGCTTGAGCAATGCTTCGAACTTCTCGGCGAGGAGCAAGAAGAGACTGAGTGTCACGGTATTCGCGGCCTTATCGAGGAAAAGAAGGCGTTCACGGAGGAAGACCCCTCTGAAGACCTAATCGATGTCTTCAATGTTGGAGCGGGAATAAAGGCCGAAAGCTATGAAATTTGTGAGTATGAATCGCTAATCGACCTTGCTCGCGAGATGAAGCATACGAAGGTCGCTCAGCTCTTAAGTCAGAATCTTAAGGAAGAGCGGGCGACGTTGAAGAAGATGGAAGCCTTCAGCAAGAAGGTAAAGCCCAACGAGATGATGAACGAGGAGCAGCAACAGAAAAGCTCGCGCAGTACCCGGTCNGNCAAAACCAGGCGTGCGGCATAGATCACGATTCGACNGATTACGCGGCAACAGTTCAGCTCGGCAGGAATTCAGAAACTTGGGCCACGGTGCTCAAGTTTCCGATCTGCCGAGAGTTGCTGGGTGATCGGTGACAATGGCTACTGTGTCTNTGCGACCGGCAGCCAGATTTGAAAACACGTGTCACCAGGTTTCGAGGTGACTTGAACATTTCCGCGATGCTTCTTCACGATCCTCTGGACAGTGTCCAGTCCGAGTCCAGTTCCCTCTCCTACACGCTTAGTTGTAAAAAAAGGCTCAAAGATATGGGGCTGCACGTCAGGGGAAATTCCGGGGCCGTTATCACCTATCTCAACAATGACGAAACCATCCTCGCGATAGGTTCGGACCCTAAGCTCACCCTTTCCGTGCATGGCATCAATCGCATTGTCAATAATGTTGGTCCAGACCTGGTTGAGCTCGCTGCCGAATGAATTTACCAACAGAGGAACGCGCTGGTAATCGCGCTGCACCGATACTCCCTGTTTCAATTTATGGTTGAGGATCGTAAGCGTGTTTTCCAGGCTTTTTACGATGTCCACGTTCTGGACCGCGCCCTGGTCCATGTAGGTGTATTCCTTGATCGCGCGTACCAAATCCGAAATTCGCGAGGTACTGCTCTCGATTTCGTGTACCAGATTCGCAACCTCGACCGAGGCGGCAATCCTGACCAGTGCGGCGCGCGCAGTATCCGGCCCCAGATTCGCGAACAGCGATTCCAGTAAGTCCGGTCTGATATTCCGTCTCGCAAGGGCAGCCGCCAACATCCATAAGTCATCTTGTCCATGACTACGAAATAAAGAATCGATTTGGTCTTCCAGGTCACTAATTGTTAGCGCGTCGGGCGGAACCACATCGTCCTGGGTAAACGAGACTTCCATTTTTTCGATTTCTGATTTTTGTGCGGGAGTCAGGTCGCGTTTGCCTAACTCGTGACTCGCGTCTTTGATCTTTTTCAGGATTGTGCGTAATTGACCGCTGGCGCGTTTCGCAGCCGATGCCGGATTATTCAGTTCGTGCGCAAGTCCCGCTGATAATTTTCCCAAAGAGGCCAACCGGTCACGCTGCTGTTCGATGCGCGTGGTCTCGCGAATTCTGTCGGAAAGTAGTCCGACAAGACGCTTGGTCAACTCCGGCATCCGTTGTACAAGTTCGGGAAACAGAGAAGTCGGAAATTTTAGTGCTCGGGCGTCGGTGACCGCTCGACCGGTTACCGCAAACTGCTTCATCCTTGAAAACGGCAGCACGCCGGTTACGTCTCCCGGCTTGCCTGGGAGCACGACCGTCTCACCGCCGAATTCGCCGCGCCACTGGAATTGGCCTTCCAGGATTACCAACATCCAGTCGGCCGGATCACCTTGACGCACATAGGTCTCTCCCGCAGCGAGATGCACTTCTTGCGACTGAGCGAGAAACCAGGTGATCTGATCATCTGGCAAATCGGCGAAGGCCGGCACCCGAAGCAATTCCGATTTTTCGACCATTTATACCTTGCTCAAATATTGATGGATGAACTGGACGGCCACTGATCCTTCGCCAACCCCGGAAGCCACACGCTTTATGGAGCCATGGCGTACATCGCCAACTGCGAAAATGCCGGGAACATTGGTCTCGAGCAAATATGGATCACGCTCAAGTGCCCAGCCTTTCGGGCGTTGACCGTCACGTATAAGATCAGGACCCGTCAGCAGGAAGCCTCGCTCGTCGCGCTCGGCAACTTTCGCCAGCCAGTCGGTGCGCGGTAATGCGCCGATAAAGATAAACATCGCACTCGCGGGCACGCGCTCAACCTTGTTGGTATCAGAACAAAGCACAGAAATTTCTTCCAGGTGCGAGTCCCCATGCGCCTCAGCGACGCTCGCGTGTGTCCACAACTGAATGTTCGGCGTCTCTTGAACTTGGTCTATCAGATACTGCGACATGGTGCTCGAGAGAGAATCCCCGCGCACAAGGATGACCACGCGCTCGGCGTAGCGCGCGAAATTCATTGCCGCCTGACCAGCGGAATTTGCGCCACCGACTACATAGACGATTTCGCCCTTACAAGAGAGTGCCTCCGTAGCTCCGCCGCCGTAATAAATCCCTGCGCCCTGCAACCGGTCTATTCCCGGAGCTTCCAGCCGTCGCCACTGCACTCCGGTGGCGATCATCAACGCATGACACGAGATCTCATTGCCATCAGCAAGTTTCAAAATTCGATAAGATGCCTCAGTTCGAACATCAACCGCCTCTTGAGGTGAAAGGATTTCTACCCCGAAGCGTTGGGCCTGGACTACCGCACGGCGGGCCAAATCACCGCCGCTGAGCCCCGTAGGAAATCCCAGATAATTTTCAATGCGCGAACTCATTCCGGCCTGACCGCCGGGCGCTTCCCGTTCCACGATTACGGTATGCAGACCTTCCGACGCGCCATAAACGGCGGCAGCCAAACCTGCGGGTCCTCCACCAACAATCGCCAGATCATAGAAACTGGTCTGCGCGCGCGTTCGTAATCCAACTTTTTGCGCGACATCCGCGGGCACACTTTCCAGCAGCTTCGTGCCGTCTGGAAAAAGCACCACAGGGAGATTTGCGGCTTCCGGTCCCAAAGCATCCAGGAGGCGTTTTGTCTCTGGATCATTTACAGAAGTCTCAACATCGATCCATTGATAGGGAACGTGATTTCGCGCTAGAAAATCGCGCAGCTCATACGAACGAGGAGACCATCGCGTGCCTAGCACCCGAATCCCTTGGAATGTTGGATGGAAAGATGCCTGCCAGTCGTCGAGCAAGTCATCCAATTGCGGATACAAGTGCTCGGTCGGAGGATCCCACGGTTTTAAGAAAAAGTAATTGATGCCGGCCTGATTGATAGCGCTAATCGCGGCATTGGTGTCGGCATAGGCAGTGAGCAGCGCCCGCTTGGCACTTGGATATATCCCCATGGCCTGTTGCAAAAACTCGATCCCATCCATGCGCGGCATGCGCTGATCGGCGAGCAGCAGGGCCACGGGGTCATTGCGGACCTTCAATTGCTTCAACAGATCGAGGGCGCCTTCAGGAGAATCACTTCCGATCACGCGATATTTTGCGCCGTATTGCGACCGAAGATCGCGCTCAATAGCGCGCAATACATCGGAATCATCATCGACACTCAGCAAGATTGGTTTGGGCATTGTTTCTCAGCGATTCCTAGATTCCTATTAGATACAGCAAAACGAATTCGGTCGCGGAATTCTCTCTGAAGATGGCCGAAGAAAGCGCGAATCATTCCGCGAACACACGAACGCTTGCACGCGCAGCGACCCAAGTCTCCTGTTCTAAGCTTTAGCCGTGCTTGATGATAAGCGCAGTCTTATCGTCAATGCGATCTTCCTCGCCAATGTTGTGCAAGTGCTCATCCTGTTTTAGCGCGTGGTCCAAGACTGCGTTGCAAATCTCTTTTGCTCCGCGGTATTTATTATCACGAACTACTTGTTCGAGCCGTTGACGATCTTCCCCATCGCTGCCGTCATACACACCATCGGAGTAGAGAAAAACTATATCTCCGGGGCTCATAAGCGTGATCTCCGCTATATTCGACGCGTTTATTTGCCGTTGCCTGTGCGCCGCCGAGAAATATTTATTTCGATCAGGGTGATCTTCGGGAATTTCCAGACCGAGCGCAGGAAATTGCACCAGTTGATCCGTATTCATTGGCATGAAACGCCCGTACTCCGCGGAAAACACCAGCGGTGGAGGGCTGCCGAAATTCACAAACCGGAACTGTCCATCGGGACGAATTTCACCGTAGATCATGGTCGCGATTTCACGCGATTGATCATGCGCATCACGCCCCAAGGCGTTGCGGGCGGTCACCGATTGTGCGAGACGCAGATTGACGTTTTCAAATAACTCCGGAGTAGTCTTTCCGTGATGGTCGAGTTCCGAGAGCATAAGAGCATGAAAGGTGTCATGTACGGTGGAAGCTATCTTCGCCGAAATGATCCCATGCCCCTGGGCATCAACCAGGAGTACTCCTGCCGTTGTGAAGAGCTCGCGCAAGTGGTCGGCCACCATTAGTTGTTCTGAACTCTTCGCCTTTCGGTAATCTGCCTCTGCCAGTAGGCCAGGCGCAGATTTGGACCGCAACCATTGCACGTGTTCATCTACCGCATTTTGCGGAGTTTGCCCGGAGGGAAGCGCTTCTAAATAATCTCTCGACAACTGGAGCGCGCTCGCGATGCGTGCATCGATGTTGTAGCGTTGCTGAAAATTAATGTATTCGAAAAGATCGCCGCCCACGCTTCCCGCAGGAATGGAATCCCCATACATGTCAGTTCTATCCAGATGTGGGATCGCGCCCTCCACCGGCATCAGGCGCTTGCGAAGATACTCGTCAATAGTGGGTTCTATTTGATTTGCCATTACGAATTCTCTTGCTCGTAGCTGCGCCCAAAAGGGGGCGGAAGGGAAATGAGTTTCTCTGAATCGTGTGGAAGCAGCGTTACGCCCTCGGCTCAGTCTCCAACCAATTACAAACCATGAAAAGTAACAGATGAAAGTAGCGAGCTAATTCCATTCCACATGATCTGGACCCCAATACAAACCAGCAGAAACGCCGAGAGTCTTATGATCACCGTCATTCCTGTTTTCCCAAGCACTCGAGCCAACCGGTCCGCGAACCCGTAGCAAACGAAGATGCTAATCGCGATCACGCCCATAGCGATGAGCGCTGCCAGCATGGGCAAGATGCTGAAGCCGTAATGGCGAGTCGAGTTCGCGCCCAGGGTTATGGCGACCGAAATCGATCCTGGACCCACAGTGAGCGGCAGCGTCAAAGGATAGAAGGCGCGACCAAACACGTCATGATCTGACGGGTGCAGACTCTTGCGGGCCGTCTCATGTGCCTCCTCTTTTTCCATCAACATTCCCCATCCCACTGAGGTGACTACGAGTCCTCCGCCCACTTGTACCACTGGCAGCGACACACCAAAAAAATTGAGTACATACGTCCCAATAAAATAAGAACCTATCATCAAGAATAAGCTGTTCAACGCGACATGCCACGAGAGTGCCCTGCGAGTTTCCCGTGAATACTTCTCCGTCAGAGCTAAAAAGATCGGACTTCCCGCGAGAGGATCCACAATTGGAAAAAGAGCGCTCACCGTCAGCAAAAAAACTTTGAGCGCTTCCGCCAAGGCATTCTCCTCGTTGCTGCTAAACGTCAGCCAAACCTGCACCAATCGCTCGCCAGAAATTTCGGAATAGGTCGAGTCGGAGAAGTCTATCATCGGCGTATCCAGACCCAGAAAATCACTATCGGAGATGCTCAAATTCCTGTCTCAACGGAAGCTGCGCTTCACATCTTCTCGAACAGAGCCGTCACGAGCACGAGATCGCGTGTGAGGTAGAGAGGAACAGGTTGGTTGAGATTTCGAGCGAGCGTGTGGACACAATCAATGCGCCAGCGCCTCTTTGCCTTCTTCGATGGAGAAGTAATGGTCCACTCCGGCGGGCAGCTTCAGACGCTGCACCATCTTGTCGGGCCAATGGATTTCCACTTGATCGACCGAAGAAGATTCTCCTAGGCCAAAATGAAGCCGCTGATCGTTAGAAGAAGCAAAGCTGCCACCGCTGATGACATCGCGACGCTGGCGCATGCCGCCGAGTGTCAGGTAAACCGTTACGCCAACCGCGTCGCGAGGGGACTTCCCTGCTCCGATCAACTTTAGGCCAACCCAGTGGTGATGGTCAGGGCTTACGTTGCGCAGAAGTACGGGCGGGCCTTCGAGCTGGTTGATGACTACGTCAGTTTTGCCATCATTAAAGAGATCTCCAAAAGCCGCACCTCGGCCAACCAGAGTCATAGCCAGTCCAGTTCCCTTCACTGGAGGAATGACCTCGAATTTACCCGCTTTGAGGTTGTGGAACAGCAGTGGACGTTGCGCAAATGTGGTACCCCAGTCGCTCTTGTCCACGCCGGGATATACATGCCCGTTCACCGCTAGCAAGTCCAACCATCCATCATTGTCATAGTCCAGAAATCCCGTCCCCCAGCCGAGAAAAGGGATCGTGACTTCCGCAATTCCCGATGGATAACTTACGTCGCTGAAATTCGCCTCGTTTTCATTTTTGTAGAGCGGGTTATAGTCGTCGGAGAAAACCGTGTTGTATAGGTCGAGCCAGCCGTTGTTTAGATAATCTCCGACGGCAATGCCCATCGAGGCAGTCTCTTTGCCATTTTCATTTAGCGCGTATCCGGACGCGTAGCTCGAATCTTCAAACGTTCCGTTGCCTTTATTTATATAAAGATAATTCGGCGTGGAATCGTTAGCGACAGCCAAATCGACCTTGCCATCATTGTTCAAGTCAGCGAAAACTGCGGTCAGCCCGTAGTAGGAATTTTTGTCGTTCACACCGGCTTTCACGCTGACGTCGGTAAAAGTTCCATCGCCGTTACTGTGAAAAAGATGATCGGGTTCGCCTGTCAGCCCGCGTGGGCCGCACATTACTTTCAATCCGCGGAACTCGCATGCTGGGAATGCAACCATCGCAGATCCCGGAATCGGCGGCCGCTGAAAATCGTAGTGCACGTAGCCGGGGACAAACAGGTCCAAATGCCCGTCGGCGTCGTAATCGCCGAAGGTGGAACCGGTTGACCAGTTGCCGAGAGCAACTCCCGCCTTTTCCGCCACATCGGTAAATGTGCCGTCGTGGTTGTTGTGATAAAGCCGGTTTTTTCCAAAATTGGTGACGTAAAGATCGGGCCAGCCGTCGTTATCGTAATCGCCAACTGCCACCCCGAAGCCCCAGCGGTCGTTGCTCACTCCTGCCTTCGCGGCAACATCAATGAATGTCCCGTCATGATTGTTGTGGAACAGCGCGGCGTGCGGTGGCGCAGCCTTGCCATTCTCCGCATCGTAGGTCGAGCCGTTCACCAGATAAATATCAAGCCAGCCGTCATTGTCATAATCAAGCAAAGCTACGCCTGAACCGACGGTCTCGATGATGAACTGCTTTTCCGGCGTTCCCATAACGTGGCCCCAGTTCGACAGACCAGCTTTTTCGGCTACGTTCTGAAAAATTACCGGGCCGCTGTCCACGAATCCACCAGCAGTAATCGGACGATGCTCAGCATCGAGCACGGCGGGATGCGCAGCACCCGTCGAGACCGCTCCTTCGGTATGGGATGCTTGCGGAGTTT